>Ga0209536_100011489_pt1 | contig 12964 bp, 11 predicted proteins | sample DeeMarSeWOR28_12_FD_187461 | JGI IMG/M metagenome (GOLD analysis project Ga0209536, IMG submission 187461) | Marine sediment microbial communities from White Oak River estuary, North Carolina - WOR-2-8_12 (SPAdes) (version 2) | ecosystem: Environmental > Aquatic > Marine > Intertidal zone >...
CCTGGACCGACAAGCGAAGCGACGGGCGCCAACTGAGCGACGGACGCACCGACGAGGACACCCTGTCCGACTTCTATGACGTCTACTTCGACAAGTACCAGCAGGAAGATCCCGAGACCGGCGAAGTGGTCCCCACGCGTGAGGTCAAAGACCGGATCAACATGAGCGACACGATGTCCGTCGGCACCGAAGAGACGTTCGAGAAGTACCGGCAGCAGGGTGGCGTCGTCATCCAGCTGGGCGCCCTTCAGGAAATCGCGCAGATCGTTGAACACTCCCTCGATGACATCTTCCAGGTTGTCATGGCAGCGCTGGCGGGCGCTCTGCAACATGCGCTCTTCCCCGTAGAATTCCTCCTCGACAAGTGCCTCGGGAATGCCGTCGGAAAACACACACAGCATCGACTGCTCGGGCATGTCGAAGGTCCGGGTCTCGTAAGGCGGCGCATCTGGCATCAGTCCCAGCGGCAGGCCGGTGGGTTCGAGGGTCGCATACTCGTCGTTGGGTAGCATGACATAGGGTGGATTGTGGCCGGCGTTGAAGTATTCCAGCTTGCCCGTATTCGGATCGTACACGCCGAAGAAGAAAGTGACGAAGCGAGTGGGATCGGTCCGATTCAGGATCTGCTTGTGCAACCGCTCGGCCAGCAGGTTCAGCGGGAGATTATCGTCGCACAGCATGTCCAGTCCCGTCACCACGCTGGTGGCCAGCATGGCCGCCGCCATGCCGTGGCCGGTCACGTCACCCACCACGACGGCGAACCGGCCGTCGGGCATCTCGCGCACGTCGTAAAGATCGCCCGCCACCTCGGTGCAGGGGAACATGCGGGCGGCGACGTCGCACCAGGGCACCTGGGGCAACTTGGCGGGCAGCAGACGCTTCTGGACCTGGCGGGCGGCCTCGGCTTCCTCCTCCAGGCGCCGCTTCTCTTCCTCGCTCTCCAGCAGACGCGCGTTGGTGATCTTCACGGCGATCAGGTTGGCCATCAGGGTGAAGGCCCGCAACTGGTTGCGATCGTAGCGCACGGTTATGTCGTCGTGATCGGCGTAAAGCAGGCCGATGACCTCACGGTTGTCAAACAGTGGCGCCACCATGGCCGAGCGGATGTTCAGGCCGATGATGCTCTGCTGGGCGGCGAAGTTCGGATCGCTCTGGGCGTCGTTCAGCAGCAACGCCTCGCGGTCGTTCAGCACCTTGCCGATGATGGTCGTGCTGAGCACGGCCTTGTCGCCGGATGAATCGAGCGAGGGGCGCGCCGCTCGCACCGCGGGCGACCCGTCCGGGGTGTCGGTCATTACGATCAGGATGCGACGTGCCACGACCACCCGCTCCAGCTGGGCCAGCAGGTGGTCCAGAACCTCACCCGGCGGCTGGGGCCGGACGATCAGGTTGCCCAGCTCGGTCAGGACTCGGATCAGTTCGGGGTGCGCGGTCACTGCCGGAGAGATATCGCTCGTGACCTCGTCCCAGCTCAGGGTTTCCTGTTCCTTGACCTGTTCGGGAGAGGACAGCAGCTTGTCCGCCAGCAGGACGGGAGGGACGGGCTCGCTCTCGCTCACGTCCTCCACGCCCTCGGGAAAGAGCCGTAGCTGAACCTTGGCGAACTGAATCACATCCCGGACCTTGATCTCGGCAGGATCGAAGGCGGTCAGCACCTTGCCGTTCACCTGGGTGCCGTTGGCGCTTTTGAGGTCCTGGATGGTGATCTTGTCCCCTTCGACGGTGATTTCCGCGTGGGTACGGGACACGGAGTTGTGATCCAGGTCGATGTCATTCTTGCTGCCCCGGCCGATGGACATGCGCTCTTTCTTCAATGGAAACTGCAACTTGCGGCCGGCAAGGTCTCCGGTCAGCACGTACATGGCTCTCCCGATTCTGTTGGCGGCGAGGTAAATTCAGCGATCCCGACCGACCTCGCGGCGTATGGCTACGCGCGCCCCCTACGGTGGGTGGATCACCAATGAACAGATTAACACGGGATGGCCCTGAGAGCCACGTCATCTTGGGCGGAGGTGCACCGGAACCGATCAGTCCGATGACATGGGGATCAGCGGCGCTACTGACGGTTCGACCCGCGGATGATGTATCCGATGTCGTCCCCTCCGAACTCCTCGTTGTACTGGCTGTCCGCAAACGAGGTCTCGAACACCTGGTTCGGTCCGGCCGACAGCACCATCACGTTGTGCCGGGCATTATCAGGGTCGCTGGGGTTCGTGTAGTAGATGTTGACCACGAAGGCGTTTCCCCAGGGATCGAGAGGTACCTCGTCCAGGTAGGGACCGTTCCAGCCCGGCTTGCGGTGCGGGTTGTTGGTCGTCGGATAGAGCGGCTTGACGCTGCCGTCCTCGCTCTCGTTCAGGATCAGCTGCTTGGTCAGGGTTCCGACCCGTCCACGACTCTGCCAGGCGTCCGCGAGGTTGGTGTCTCCGTCGGGCAGGCCGCTATTGCCGCCGCCCAGGCTGGCGTTTCCGGCCAGACGCGCGATTTCCGGGTTGTCATCGCTGTCGTCCTGCAGGGGCCACTTTCCGGTGTCCTTGTAGAAGGATTGGATGGCGTTGCCGATGATCTGCACATCGCTCTGGGCCCGCGCAGTCTTGCCGTCGTTGAGGTTCTCGATCAGGGGCGGGGCTATGGCAACGGCCATGATGGCCACGAGTGCGACGGCGATGATCACCTCCAGGAGCGTGAAGCCATCGAATCGTTCGGTGAAAAACATGACGCCATACCCTCCAGCATTGATTGGTACCCAGGCGCACCTGGTACCCGGGGGGATCCGGACCGGCTCCTGCTCGTTTGCCGGCAAGCGCAACAGATCCGCTCCCCGGAGACAGGCTGAACTCTGTTCGCCTCATCCAGGTGCGCCGTTGGCGGGGAAAATTGCAAAGCGTGTTCCACTGGGGAAATGATCGACCAACAGAATCAACACTTTGGGATGACCGGAAAATCTGGCGGATTTTTGGCCGTCTGGAGGTATTCTGAGGCTGCCAGGGAAATTATCTCTGCCAAGCCTTCAGGCCTGCCTTGTCTTGGACGCTGGTTTTCGCCGGCACTTTTTTACTGGGCCGGCAAGAAATTCACCTGGCTCAGACATCCAGGCTGGAAATGTCCTCGCCCAGATGCGTCGGGTCGGGCCAGTAACACTTTTCCGGTGGCAGTACCTTGGGGGTGATGATGATCAAAAGGAGCAGAGCAAGGTAAAGGGCAGCCACCATAACGACCGGTATCAGCAAGGGTATTCCTCTGACCCGCAAGGCCTCCGTGGCCGTGATATCTGCCCCTGCACTGACCGCAAACAGCCGTCCCAGCCAGGCCAGCCACAGCAATCCGAACACGTAGATGTAGTTGCGTAGTAGCCTCGCCTTGATTGCTTGCCAGAAGCTGATCTTGAACTTCGGGTGCAGCAGATCGTCGGCCACGTGATCACCCCAGTCCCTTTCCGAGGTACCGGGGTCGCGTCTCAGGATGGGGCCATAAAAATTTTCCTCGAGCATGCGCACTCGGGCTCGCCACACATCGAAGAAGCGAAACCGACGCGCTTCAAGAAGCAGGAAAATCAGGTTGACGTACATACCCGCGATGAGCGTCTGCTGAGAGTACTCGGGGTTGTGGAAGGCGAAGGTGAGGATCGAAGCCGTGGCGAGGATGGCCCAGTTGGTGGTAGTGTCTAGCCTGCTGCGCCAGCTCTGAGCACGGTACATTTCGGCCCGATACAGGTGGGTGAGAGCGGCGATGTATTCCGTGCGCTTCAGCGGCGCGGACTCGTAATCGGGACGGGAACCGGCGTCGGATTTCATGGACCCCATGGCATGTCTCCCTGTCATCGTCTGACGTTATTCTCGGCAATCTTGCTGTATCTCCTGAGCATGGCCTTGATCGCCGGTCCCCCGGCCCGCTGGAATCTCTGGGCGACGGCGGACTGGGAAATGCCCAGAGCCTGTGCGGTTTCCTTCTGTTTCTCTTGCCTGAGCAGGGCCAGGATCGTGCTGGCCTGATCGGCCGACCACCGCTTGATGTGATGATCCAGGAAACGACAGGTGACCTGGAACTCGGCATTGGTATCGAACCACGGCGTGTGCAGGGCGATGCGCCGATCACCCCGGCGCATGGTCTCGAGCAGACGGCTGGACTGGAAGAAGGCCTTGCCGCCGCCCCGGAAGGAGCGCCGCGATACCTGGTCGAAGAGGTTCACCTTGCCGTCGAGGAATTGCACAGGCCCAAGGGCCACCGCCACCCGGATCGGGATGGGGAAGGCGGGATCAGCGGTGCGGGTGGCCGGTTTGTTGGCCAGCCAGGAGATCATGTGCAGGGCCACGGGCAGACCGGCAGCCGGATCGTCCAGAACCGTCTGAAAGCGGCCCGTCTGGAAGAACTGGATTCCCAGCAGGTCGGAGGTCAGGTGGGCCGAGGGCACCTCACAGGCATCCAGGGCGGCCGCCAGGAGGTCGGGCAAGTCCTGCTGGGTAGGCACTGGCAGCCGGGACATGTGGATGACCTCTCCAGTCAACACGGCTTTATCGCCCTGCGGCTTGATCATGTCTGGCATGGTCGGATCTCCTTGGCTTGCCCCCGGGGGGATCTTTCAGACCTGCCCCGTCTGCGATGAGCCCGACGAACTCGTGAAGGGTTCTGGAAAACCCTCCGAATAATTACTTTATCGGATTATATAAAACCAAATAAGTCAATAATATTATTTATTGGAGGGAAAAATATCCAACAATGCCAGTGGTCAACCCAGCCACCTCAAGCGGCGGAGGTTTCCATTCCTGGTGCGGTCCCTTCGCCTGTGCTCATTTCCTGGTGGGAAACCGCCCCTGCAGGGCGTCCTGGACGATCTGCTTGACCTCTGACGAGAAATCGCTGTTCAGAATCCATTGCAGGTAGTCCGGAGTGTTCCGGGCCACCTCGCGCAGGGTCTTGCCCTTGTGCTTGCCGAAGGTGAGCGTTGCCTCGAATCCCTTCCCGCCTGCGACCGGCTCACCTTGGGCCGCCCCGGCGGCCAGCTCGACCCAGACGAACTTCCGGGTGGCATCCACCCAGCGCTCCTCCTGCTGATTGCAGAAGGCGTGCAGTTCATCCAGGTCGCGGGGCAGGTCGGGATACCGTTCCAGCTGGGCATCGAGGATCTCGAGGGTGGCCCCGGCATCGGCCAGTGCATCGTGGGCATCCGTGAATTCCTGGCCGCAGTAAAACTTCATGGCGGCCGTCAGATCTCGGCGCTCCATCTGGTGAAAGATGACGCAGGCATCCAGGTGGCGGCGGCCGTTCAGGCCCAACTCCCCACCAGCCCGGCGGTACTCCTCGGCGAGCAGGGGCAGGTCGAATCTTATCGAGTTGAAACCGGCCAGGTCGGCATCCTTAAGCAGCGGCTCGAGTTGGGGCAGGAGTTCGCGGAAGGTGGGCTTGCCAATGACATCGGCATCCGTGATGCCGTGCACGGCCGTGGCCTGGGCCGGGATGGGCCGCTGGGGATCGACCAGCGACATGAAGGTGTGGCGGCTTCCATCCGGTTCAAGGCGGACCAGGGCGATCTGAACGATGCGGTCGTTCACGATATCGAGACCGGTCGTCTCGAGATCGAAGAAGACAAGTGGGCGTTCGAGGTCGAGGTTCTTCATAACAATCCCGTCAGATCAGTCGAGCAACTGCCGCCCGAAGGACTTGACCGTGAACACGGGGCACGGCGACCGCCGCACCACCTTCTGGGTGACGCTGCCCATGAGGAAGCGATCGATTCCCGTCAAGCCATGGGTGGCAATGACGATCAGATCGCTGTCGTGATCCTCGGCGAACTTTACGATGTCACGGGTGGCGCGGCCGTCGACCACGAACGATTCCGCCGTCACGTCCGGCGCACCCGCTTCCTGCAACCAGCGCTCCATCTCTCGCTGCGAGCGCCCGATGATATCCGGATCGAGGTCCAGGATGGATGTCTTCCCAATGGCATAGAAAGAGGGGTGGATCATCTGCTCCACCACATGCAGCAGCTGCAGCCGGGCCTCATACGAGGCCGCGATCCGCTTTGCGTAGGTCAGTGCCCGCCGAGAATGTTCGGAGAAATCGATGGGCACCAGTATCGTATCCATGTCCGACGGCGGTTTCGGCTCTTTCTGCTCGCGCACGGTCAGCACCGAGCACTTTGCCCGGCGTACAACCTCCTCGGCAACGCTGCCCAGGAAAAGCTGCCCCAGGCCACGACGCCCCTGGGTGCCCATGACGATCAGGTCGATGTCGTGCTCATGGGCATAATCGAGGATCACCGGCGCCGGCGACACGCCCCGTCTCTCGGCTCGCACGACCGTGAGCTTCTTCTCGAGGCCCGGATCGATGGCAGCCGCAATGCGACGGGAGGCGTCCTTCTGCAGGCTCACCAGGATCTCCTCCTCCACCTCGACCAGGTTGAAATCCGGGTTATAGGGGTCGTAGCCGTGAAGGACAACGGCATGCAGCAGGTGCAACTCGGCCTCGTGCTTCTCGGCAAATGCCACGGCATGTGCCTGGGCCTGCTCGGCCCCTCGCGAGAAATCGGTGGGAAATAGAATCCTTTGCAGCCGATTCATGCTGTGCCTCCCCGTTGGGCCCGCGGTACCGGCGACCCATGGTACCAACAAGTTATACCAGCCGGACCGTGCAGGGCAAACATTGGCAGCCCGCACCGATCCTCATCCTTCATCAGGCAGTATCAAGCCGCTGTCATCCGAATCGGCGCACGGAGATCTAATCCGCATCTCCCCAGAGACGCGGATATACCACTCCCGCCAGGAAACCGCCGACCAGGGGAGCCACCCAGAATAGCCACAGCTGAGCCAGAGCCCAGCCCCCCACGAACACCGCCGGTCCCGTGCTGCGGGCGGGATTCACCGAGAGGTTCGTGACCGGAATGCCGATGAGATGGATCAAGGTCAGAGCGAGACCAATGGCGATGGGGGCGAATCCCTGGGGCGCCCGCTTGTCGGTGGCGCCCAGGATGATGAGCAGGAACATGAAGGTCAACACGATCTCCGCCACCAGGGCCGAGGCCAGATTGTAACCGCCCGGCGAGTGTGCCCCGTACCCGTTCGAGGCCAGCCCGCCGGCGATATCGAATCCAGCTGCGCCGCTGGCGATGAAGTACAGCACACCGGCTCCGGCAATGCCGCCCAGCACCTGCGCCACGATGTACGGCAAGAGGTCGCTTCCGGCAAATCGCTTGCCGATCCACAATCCCACCGAAACCGCCGGGTTCAGATGGCAGCCGGATATATGGCTGATGGCATAGGCCATGGTCAGGACCGTCAGTCCAAAAGCCAGCGACACCCCGAGCAGGCCGATGCCGACCTGCGGAAACGCCGCCGCCAGGACCGCGCTACCGCATCCCCCGAAAACCAGCCAGAAGGTGCCGAAGAACTCGGCGATCGTGCGTTTGCTCAGCGTCATCTTGCCGCCTCCCATCGTTATCTCGTTTCGCCCGGTCCGCCGGCGATATTACTATGAGGACTGGAGGTTGCCCACGTTTGTTTTCCAGAATGCCAGCCCTGCCGGCCATAGGCCGCTTGAGCCGCCTGGCAATCTGCTGTGACTTTTCGCCCCTTCAACGTGTCAACAGTCTGGGAGCTGGCTGGTGAGCATGAGTGACGACAGCCTGGTGCAAAGTGCCCAGTCGGCTCCCACTGGCAACACCCGCGCCTTCGAGACCCTGGTGAAGCGTCACCAGGAGAAGATCCTGGCCAACTGTCGTTACCTGACGGGGTCGGCGGTCGACGCCCTGGATCTGGCGCACCATCTACTTCCTGCTGATCATCCTGTTCACGTGGAGCGTCACCCGGGCCGTGGGCCTTCAAACCATTGCCGACGCCATCGGCGCCTTCTTCCGCTACCTGCCCAACCTGGTGGCGGCGTTCCTCGTGCTGCTGCTGGGCCTGATGGTCGCCTCGCTCATCATCTTCGTGGTGGTCATCATGGCCATTTCGCAGCTGCAGGTGGATACGGAGATCATCCGGGCCGTGGTGCTGGTGGTCCTGCCCGGCGGTGTGATTGCCCTGGTGCTTTCCTTCGGCCTGGGCACACGCAATGTGACCCGCAACATCGTGGCCGGCTTCTACGCTCGCAAGCTGCTCCACATCGGCGAGGAGGTGGAGATCGCGGGTGAGAAAGGGGTGCTGTCCGGCGTCACTCCCCTGCAAATCCTGATCGAGCGGGACGACGAAACCCTGACCATTCCCAACCGCGTCTTCCTGGACGAGGTTGTGAAGCAGTGAGCGCGCCTATTCAGGTGTCGCATCGTCCAAATATTATGAAATAATCCAACCTTCTTAATGGGAATCGACCCCAGTCGTGGAGGCATTCTGGAGACACCCGGTGTTTAGTGTTGTTGTGCGAAAACAGTCGTCGTCACGGACCCGAACTCATGGCCGAATAGAGGCTAGGTCGCGTTTCGGCTAAAAGGGGAGAGCAGAAACCGGATCCGGTTATGCGGCATCTCTCCGCTGAAATAGCCATAAGCAATAGAAGAAAGGTTTAACGCTCGTCCAAATCTTTCTCACTTCATAAAATTTTTGAAACTCAGGATTGGTGTAGATCAAATCCGAGAGTTCGCCGTATTGTGTATCGGTGCCTTTAAAATCGGTAGGGGAGCTGCTTTTCAGGACGATGAATTCCGGCGATTTTTTCAGCAAGCGCTCCGGAGTGAAGCCATACTTGGCGAATTCCACATCATTGAGACCGAAAAAATCTATTGCATCGCAGTTCGAATAAAACACTATCGCCCCCGCATCCGCCACAGCGACTGTAAATCTCCCCTGCGATTTGCTTAATCTGTCAAGCCACTTACCCATTGGAATGTGAATTTGTTGCAGCACGGTGGAATCCGATGTCATCGACTTTAGTCTGCTCGGATACTTTAACGGATTTCCCGTCACCCATAAGACCAGGCCGGTCAGTAGAATAACCAAAGTAATCACGCGCCATGGTGGCTTCATCCGGCGCGAGAGATCGTCGACCCCAAGAACTGCAAGGAGATAAACAAGAGGGATTGCGGCAATCAACAAGCGGAATTCGATCCCCTGTATGGGATTGGAAAAAGCAATTGCTGCAAAATAGAGACTCAACGCAAGAACTGGATACAGACGAGATGGTTGACGCGCTGTAAAAATGATTCCGATGACGGCGAGGGGGACAAATGGTCGGAGGCGCAACAGTAGATCTCGAACGTAGTGAACACCCTCAAGCCCGCTGGCCTGCTTGAGCTGCATAGGCAGGGAGATCAGCGAGCCGTAGTAAAGATACTTCCAGGTCAAATATGAAGAAAAGAGAGCCACGAACAGCCCATTCCAGTATATCCACCTGCGATTCCTCCAGGAGTAGCGCATATCGCCTTTGAATAGAAACAACAAGGTCCTGGCCAGAACAGCGGAGAAATAGAAGACTATGCCCTCGGTTCTCGTGATGCTGATGCAAAACAACACTAGAGGCGTGACGAAGAGGAGACGGTGTTCATCCTCGACGAGATGCAGATAGATGGCGAGTAGAATCAGAAAAACATAAAGTGACGCTTCCATTCCAGAAACGCCCCAGACTACAAATGGCATCGATAGAACCATCAAGAGCGTCGCGAACAGCGTGGGTAGCCAACGCCCGGACATCCTGTAAGTGAGGAAAGAGCAAACAAAAACGGCAGTAAGGGCAAATGTGAAACTCAACAATTTAGCAGTCAGCAAGGGCTCGACAGGGAGGAACCGAAACGGCAAAACCAGCAACACAACCCATAGAAAGTTTGAGTAACCTTCGACTTTAACTTGTTCTCCTTGGTTCCAGACAATCTCGCCGTATTCTGCCAAATTCTTGGCATATCGCATTGATATGAATGTGTCATCGAACGTAAAGTCGAAAGCGACGATGGCGAGAGACACATAAACAGCACCGCCAATGACGGCAGGGAGAATCGTTCCCGCGTTTGTCAATTTCGACTTCGACTTCACGCCAACTCGTTTTACGTCGGAGTACAAAATAACTGTACGTCTTACTTACGCGCGAAACATCATCGAGGCCGAGGGAATCGAGATTAGTACTATTACGACATAAACCGAGATTTCCCTTTTGGCTTCTGTACCATCCCGTAAACCTGCCTTTTCAGAGATGGTACCACCGCCTCCGCGCTGCGTCCTTAAAAACTCGTATCCACCAACCGCTACTCGTCCTCGCGGAGGCCAGAAAAGGCCGTAAGGCCCTTTGCCCAAGGCGTTTCTCAGTATCGGAGCGCACCAGTTCGCCTGCTGCACGAATCGATCCTAACGGGAAAGGCATCTCATGAGGAATGGCTCACGGCAGACCAGGCAGATACCGGAATCACGGATCCGGCCGCCAGGACAGATAAATGAACCGGCCCCCGACTCCCCCCAGGGGAGAAGAGGGCCGATCACTGAATGCACTATTAAGTATTAGCTCAACCCAATAGCTGCCCAGCTAAAACAGTGCTGTTCGCGGACGAGTGCTCTTCGTGGACGACCGGCTCTAGCCCGCCGCTTCGTCCGCCTTTTCCTCGGCGACCTCCTTCAGCTCGTCGTTGGCCATGATGGCCAGGTCCACCCGGCGATTGACCCGCCGGCCCTCGATGGTCTCGTTGTCGGCGACCGGCTGCAGTTCACCGTAGCCCATCACCGTGAAGCGTCCGGAGTTTACTCCCTGCAGGGACAGGAATTTCGAGACCGATTCGGCCCGCTCGATCGAGAGATTCAGATTGTACTCCTCCGAACCGGTGGCGTCGGTATGACCCTCGATGAGGATCTCGGTGTCCTCGTACTTGTTCAGGATGGTGGCGAGCTGGGTGAGATTCCGCTGGGCCTCGACCTGCAAGGCCGCCTCGTCCACGTTGAACAGGATGCCCGAGTCGAAGGTGATCTTGATTCCCTCCTCGACGCGCTCGACCTTGGCTCCCTCGATATCCCTTTCGATCTCCTCGGCCTGCTTGTCCATGTAGTTACCAATGTAAGCACCGGCGGCGCCACCGACGGCGGCCCCGATCAGGGCACCCAGCAGGGTGTTGCCGGCCTGGCTGCCGATGGCCGCACCAGCGGCAGCACCGGCACCCGCCCCGATGGCCGCGCCCTTCTCCTTCTTGCTCATGCTGGCGCAGCCCCAGGTGCCGGTCACAAGCACCAGGATCAAGATGGCAGCAACGATTCTTTTCATGATTTCCTCTCTCCCTTGCAGGATCCTGCTCTGGATCGGTCAGGTGCCCATCCAGCCTTCGGATCGGGTCAGTGATCCCTCACCTGACGGTCGACCCGCCCGTCCCACCCTGTGGGCGCGCCTATACTAGCGACTGCGTCCGGTTTGCAAAAGGCACAATTGCCCTTTCAGACGTCGCAGTTAGCACTTACCGTGCCCACACTCACGATTCCGCGGCCAAAAAGAACCGGGCCGGTAACGTGCCTGGTGGCACCCGGCCCGGGTTTGTTCGCCTGGCAGCGGCAGTTTTCAGCGTGCCATATCGTGCACCGGCACCTTGTGGATCCACTCGGGATGCAGCTCGCTATTACCGTCATGGATCTCGCACAGGGTCTCGCGAAGCTTCCTGGTACGGGGCTGTTCCTGGCCATCGGCAATCCGGATGTCCTCGCCCTTGAAATGGATGAAGCCGACGGGGGTCACCACGGCCGCCGTGCCGCAGGCGAACACCTCCTTCAGATCGCCACTTCTGGCGTCAGCGCAGATCCGGGCGACGGCAGGGTGCTCCTCCACCCACTTCCAGCCGAAGTCCTTGCACAGCAGTCCGATGGAGTCACGGGTGACGCCGTCGAGAATGGTGTCGCCGGTCGGCGCGGTCACGATGCTGTCCTCGTAGACGAAGGCGATGTTCATGGCGCCCATCTCCTCGACGAACGACATGGTCCGGGCATCCAGCCAGATGATCTGGTCGTATCCCTCGTCCTGGGCCAGCTTGATGGGCAGCAGCGCCGCAGCATAGTTACCACCGGTCTTGGCGTAGCCAGTGCCGCCGGGCGCGGAGCGGACGTACTTCTCCTCCACCTTCAGGCGCAGGGGATTGATACCACCGGCGAAGTACGAACCCACCGGACCGATGATGATGTAGAACAGGAAATCCGTGGCCGATTTGACGCCCAGCCCCACCTGGGTCGCGATCATGGTGGGCCGGATGTAAAGGGCGTCGGGCGACTCGGGGACCCAGTCCCTGTCCAGGTCGATCAGCAGCTCGAGGGCCTCCATGAACAGGTCGGGGTCGACTTGCGGCATGCACATGCGCTCGCATGATATGTTGAAGCGGCGGATGTTCTTGTCTGGCCGGAACATGTGCACGGTGCCGTCCTGCGAGTTCCGGTATCCCTTCATGCCTTCGAAGATCTCCTGCCCGTAGTGCAGGACCTTCGCGGCCGGATCCATGGAGAATGGTCCGTAGGGCTCGATACGAGGGGAGTGCCAGCGGCCCCCCGAGTACTCCAGCTTGAAGAGGTGCGGCGTGAAGATGCGGCCGAAGCCGTAGTCGCCGCTCGGTGGCGATGCTGGATTGGGATGACGGGTGATCTCGATATTCATGCCAGTCTCCTCGCCGTGGGCCAGACTCAGGACTCGGTGGCGTGCCTCCTACCCCGATTTTCGTGAATCCAGGAGGGGAAATCAAGGGATGGCTTTATGCGGATAGGGGGCAGGATCAGCCCCCTTTTCGTACCAAAGATATTCAGAAGGTGGAGCCACTGGCCTTGGTTTCAGGTGCCGTCTTGGAGAGGAGCGGAATGTTGACGGCCCACCGTCAGCTTCGAAACCAAATGAATCTAATGGAAAAGTACCTGAGTCCGGACGTAACCCGAATGCTGGCATCGAAAGGCGTCAATATTGAGGAAAGCGCTCTCTCCGTCGAGGAGAGGGAAGTCACGGTTCTTTTCTCAGATATCGAAGGATTCACACCTCTTTCCGAGCGACTGACTCCCGGCGAAATTGCACAACTTCTGAACGAGTATTTTCAACGAATGGT
>Ga0209536_100011490_pt1 | contig 12962 bp, 12 predicted proteins | sample DeeMarSeWOR28_12_FD_187461 | JGI IMG/M metagenome (GOLD analysis project Ga0209536, IMG submission 187461) | Marine sediment microbial communities from White Oak River estuary, North Carolina - WOR-2-8_12 (SPAdes) (version 2) | ecosystem: Environmental > Aquatic > Marine > Intertidal zone >...
TTTTTATTCGCCCGATACCAAAGATTATGCGAATCTCTCCGGACCATTATCATTGTCACCTTTAGCAGTGACGTCGGATAATCCACACATCTGGCAAGTCGGACCGTATATCACCTGGTGGCAAAGCCCATTTGTAAAGTTTAGGACAGAATATGATTATAGTAACGGCAGGGGAATGGAAAATCCGGAACATGTAGTCTGGCTGCAGTGCGTCTTTGCAGCCGGGCCCCACAAGCATGAGCGTTACTAATAGAAAGGAGCGCAGTTCCTATGAAAAAAACTTCTTTCATTTTGGCATTGGTTGTTGCGTCTAATGTTTTATACGCCGCGCAGATAACACCACGGTTGCATATTGTAACGACACTGCCTGATTATGCCTTTGTTGTCGAGTTTTTAGGATCAGATCGAACATCTGTTAAAACTATTGTCCGTGGTGATCAAGATGCACATTTCATTCGGCCCAGGCCGTCGTTTGCAACTGCTTTGCGTAGGGCCGATGTTCTTATTGCTACAGGCCTGGATCTAGAGTTGTGGCTTCAGACAGTCATAGACAATTCAGGTAATAACAGAATTCGAAGCGGCCAAACAGGCTATGTTGCAGCAGCTTCAGGAGTAAACCTTCGTGAGAAGCCAAAGGTCTTATCGAGAGCTGAGGGAGGAGTACACATTTATGGTAATCCGCATATCACTACCAGTCCAATCAATATGAGAATCATTGCCCAGAACATATCTAAGGGCTTAATCAGGAATGATCCGACAGGCAAACAGATCTATTTGAAAAATTTGCAAAAACTACAACGGCAAATAGATGAACATTTATTTGGTGTCGAGCTTGTTGAAATGTTGGGAGGTGATGAGCTATGCGGCCTTGCCGAGAACGACAGGCTGATATCATTTCTTGAAAAACAAACGCTTGAAGGAAGGCAACTCATCGAATTGCTTGGCGGCTGGATGAAAAAAATGCTTCCGCTAAGAGGGACTCCGATTGTGACTTATCATAAGAACTGGGTCTATTTTATCAACCTTTTTGGTTTGGAAGAAGCCGGAACCGTGGAGCCAAGACCAGGAATACCACCCTCGCCCAAACACGTGACCAACCTAATCAATCTCATGCGGGAAGTGAACATAGGGATAATTCTGGCGGCAAACTATTTCGATGAGCAAAAGATCAGAACAGTGGCATCCAGAACAAATGCCGAAGCTGTTATTGTTCCGGTGTACGTTGGTGGGGCAGAAAATATCGATGACTACTTTGATCTGGTTGATTGTTGGGTGGATGGACTCTTAAAAGCGGCACAAAAGAAAAAAGTATTGAAAAAGTTATGACTCGAAAGCAGATACCGTGAGCATAGAAATGGTCCGATTTTTTTCAGTTCAAATAGCACTAATCGCCGTAGTGTTGATCTTGCATACATATATAGGTCTGCATATTATAAGGCGAACCTTGATCTTTTCTGATCTTGTGCTCGACCAGTTGGCAGCATTTGGCGCTCTTGTGGCGGTTGCTTTGGGGGTAGAATATGGCACCATCCAGTCATATTCAATCTCAATGATGGTGGTTCTTTTGGGCGCGATGTTATTAGCCTTGATCAAGCCAAAAGGTCCGACCATACCTCGTGAGGCAGTCATAGGTATTATGTATGTTTTTGCATTGGTTGCCTGCCTTTTGTTAGGCGATAAACTGCGCGGCGGCGAATCCTATGTCACTAAAACTCTCTCCGGATCAATGTTGTGGGTTACCTGGCCTCTTGTCAGTATTACAACTATTATTTATATCCTTCTGATGTTTTTTCACTATCAGTTTCGGTATAAGTTCATTGGACTTGCGGAAAATGCACAATTCATAAAGAATGAGAGGCTGTGGGATTTTCTTCTTTTTACTACTCAGGGCATTATAACTGTCTTAATCGTACCTATTGCTGGTGTTTTGTTGGCATATGCATTTCTGATGATACCTGCAGCTATCGCGGCGATGTTTACCAAGAAATGGGCAGGGGCTGTGATTATCGGTTGGAGCGCAGGTTTTACAGCCTGCTTGGTAGGTCTTTGCTCATCATACTTCCTCAATCTACCATATGGTCCCAGTTTGGTTTTATCATTAGGGCTGTTTTTTATTTGTGCGATTATTCTTCGCAGCTTGTTACCTCAAAAGATCATCGCTAAGTAAGAAAGAATCCTGGCGATGCCACACTTGATTGAAATAGTTGGTTTACCTTTCCTGGCATGTATCATGATGGGTTCTATTTTGGGTTATCTAGGCATACACGTACTCAAAAGAGAGGTCATCTTTGTTGACATTGCGTTGGCTCAGGTCGCAGCAGTTGGTGCTATTGTCTCCCATCTTGTTTTTGAGACCACCGATAATTCAACACTTTCATATATTTGCTCACTGGCTGCTGTTTTCTGTGTAGGAGCTTTTTATACTATAACTCGTACAAGCATAATCCAAATCTCTCTTGAGGCTATTATAGGCATTTCCTACGCGATTGCTGCCGCAGCAGCGCTATTCTTGGTCGGTGTAGCACCAGGGGGCCATATGCACATTCAACAAATGCTCTCTGGGAATCTTCTCTGGACAAGTTGGCAAGACGTCATCTCAGGGCTTGTTGTCTTTTCAATGGCAGGCTTTTGTATTTATCTTATTCGAAAGCCGTTAATCAACATCTCGAACAACTACCAGCAGACTTTCACTAACGGACATGAAGTAATATTCTGGGATTTCATATTTTACTTACTACTCGGTGTTGTCATCACGCTATCTGTACAAATAGGCGGCGTTGTTATCGTTTTTGCCTATCTCATAATACCAGCGACAATATCAGCTATTTTCTCCTCAAGTCTCGGTGTACAGTTGATGGTTATCTGGATAGCAAGTATAGTGGCATCTTTATTAGGCCTCTTGTTTGCATATTATTATGATTTTTCAATAGGACCCGCTATTGCCCTGTTACTGGGAATCGAACTGCTAATAAGCGCCCTTATTAGCAGATTAATAAGAATTTCGTCTATAAAGACCAGAAATACCAATAGGCTTTTGAATAGTTAGTCGAATGGTACTATGAGTTCTGGTTACATACGCAACTATCGCGGTTGAGATTGATAGATGCAAGTTCCTGCTTATTCAACTTGAAGGAGGAGCAAGGTGCAGGGACTTGCTTTTTAGTTCAATATGCCATGGGGTGATGAAAAAGAATTGTTGTAATTTTGAATTGGCTGGGACTTCATCTATTTGTGTCCATCTGTTAGGAGGGCCGAGAGGATAGTAATTTAGAGGTCTGCCGAACGCAAGTTATCGCGTTCGGTGGCTTGGGATCTTTAACCGAATTCAAATTTGAGAAAGGGGAGGCATTATGCCAAGAAGAGATGGAACAGAGCCATCCGGCCAAGAGCCCGAAGCAGGTCGTCGTCGAGGCCCAGGCAGAGGTCGAATGGGAGGGCCTTTTGCCGCGGGACCAGGCGGAAACTGCTTATGTCTAAGTTGTGGTCGTCAAGTACCTCATGACGCTGGACAGCCATGTAATCAGAGAAACTGTCCTGAATGCGGTGCGATAATGACAAGAGCGTAACTTCCGAGTTAAAAAGCGACATTATCGATATCGATTTTACCTTTTGTCGTATTGGCGAGTTGCTTGAAACAAAGTAAATGTGTGTTCGTGATATTGTAGATGCGTTAGGGGGAAAAGCGCCATCCAAATTTAACAGCATAAGATGGTGAAAGAAAAAATATTCTAGACCACCACCGAGACGACAAAAAGTATTAGGTAAAAGATGGTACATGATGAAGAGGAAACACTCCGAGATTTGTTGGAGTAACAACTACATTTACTACACAACCTTATTGTGAGATATCTTCCTATCCTTCTAAACAGGATTAACTTGAAGATATAAAATGAAAGATGAGGCTAATAGATGGAAATTTTCAAAAACACAGTGTTTAAAAATTCAGGTAAATCCGCTAAGACTACAATGAGCGGGATAAGTGATGCTGAGATTGGACCACCCCCGGAATATGGCGGTAGCCCAAATTCATTAAATCCAGAGGAGATGTTAGTTGCGTCTGTGAACAGTTGTATTATGCTGGTTTTTTATCATTTTGCAAAGAAGTACGAGGTTGAAGTCGCCTCTTATCATTCAGATGCAAATGGTCAAGTTGAAAAAACAAAAAATGGATTGCGTTTTACGAATATTGAAGTTAGAGCAAAAGTAAGTTTGGGGAGTACTAGTTCAGCTGAAAAAATAGAAGAGATTGCTCAGTTAGCAGAAAAGTATTGTCTTGTTTCCGGTTCCCTGGCATGTCCCGTTCAATACCATGTAGAAGTGGTTGAGTAACTGAATTTGTAAATGATCTAAACAGTAAATGTGAAAATGTTCGAACGAATTACTCGGTCGGAAATAATTCCGGCCACAGGATATGATATTTATAACCAATAGTTTAAGAAGGAAGCATTATGCCAAATTTAGCCACAAAAATAGGCGGGAAAAAGTTTATGTGGGATAAAGGTCATTATTCTACTGAAGAAGAGGCTCATGAGAAAATGGCCCAGTATGAAAAAGATGGTTTCGAAGCAGAGTGTGTGGAAGAAAATGGGAAGTACCTGGTTTACACACGCAGGCTTGTCACTGAAATAGTACTCGAAGAAGGAGGTCAAATATTATGAAAGGATCCGTACTTATTGTTGGAGCCGGTCCGGCGGGGATGCGTGCAAGTTCTGAGCTTGTGAATCAGGGATTCAAGGTTATTCTTGTTGAAGAGAAGCCTACAATCGGCGGTAAGATGGCCCAGATCGACAAAATGTTTCCCTCGAATGAGTGCTCTACATGCACAATACTGCCCAAGATGCTTGAGCTTACCAGCAATCCGAATGTGACAATAGTTTCATTTGCCGATGTCGAAAGCATCGAAGGAGAGCCGGGAGATTTCAAAGTCAAAATCACCAAGAGACCAAGGTATGTCGATCCCGCAAAATGTACTGCCTGCACGGACTGTTTCGGTGTCTGCCCTGTTGGAGGCATTCCAATGGAATTCAACTTCGGCAGGGGCACTTGCAAAGCTATCTCGTTTTATTCGCCGTTTCCGCCAAGAAAGGCTTTAATAAATCCTGATAAATGTACATATCTCACCGAAGGAAAGTTTGGAGACAAAGAAATCCCACCGTGTGTCGAGGCATGCAAGCCACAAGCCATTGTATTTGACCAAAAACCCCAGACGGTGGAATTTAATGTCGGAGCGGTCATACTTGCAACGGGAATGAAGGAGGTGAAATCCGGACTTTTAGAAGAGTATGGCTACTCTAAATTACCTAATGTACTTACCGGTCTCGAATATGAGCGATTGCTTTCCGGCCTGGGACCGACAAGCGGCGAAGTAAAGCGCGACGATGAACAGGAACCCAAATCTGTTTGCTGGTATGTCCTGGATCATAATTCCCCTGTTGGATTTATGACTGCAGTTGCCCAATCTTTAGGAACTTTCGAGAGAAAACCGGATGCGACCATTACGGTACTTCATGGCAACTATACACTTCAGAGAGAGGGCTATAAGGATTTTTATCAGAAAGCCAAGGAGTCCAATATAAACTATATTCAGACAGGCGGTATCACTTCCGTTAAGGGGACGGGCGATAATCTTGAGATATCCTTCGATAATGAAACAATTAAGGCGGAAATGTTTGTCCTGATCCCACCGCTTAGTCCTACTAAAAGTGGAAAAAAGCTTGCAAAAAAGATTAGACTTGAGCTTGATGAGTCTGGATTTGTCAGGAATAAATCTGGGGATTCACATCCCATTCGAACTTCGAGGGAAGGTGTTTTTGTCTGCGGCAGCGCATTGGAACCAAAAGGAATAGATGATGCTGTTATTCAGGCGTGCTCTGCCGCTTCTGGTGCTGCATCTTTTCTCGCCGCTGAAAGAGACATGGAAATGGCGCCCCCACCCCAGAAGGATCTTTTACCCGTAGAGCCTCAAGATGAACCGGCAATTCTTGTTGTGATATGTCAGTGCGGTAAAAACATCGCCGGGCTTTTGGATATGGAAGAACTGGTAGAATATACGAAATCACTGCCCAACGTCAAGCACGTCGAAGTCACTCCTTTTGGGTGTGATGGAGTAAAGATAAGGGAACTCTTGAAAACGAAAGATTTTAACCGCCTGGTGTTGGGAGCTTGTTCTCCGAAAACACACGAAGATCTCTTCTCTCTTCATGCAGAAATGGGCGGCCTGAACCGTTATCTAATGGAAATTGTAAATCTTCGCAATCAGTGCACGTGGGTTCATTCAAAGGACAAGAAAAAAGCTATGGAGAAGGCTAAAACACTGATGAGAATGGGAGTAAAACGTGCCAGGCTGCTTGAATCCTTGGATGAAATTCATGTGCCAGTTACGTCGGCGTGCCTTGTAATTGGGGCCGAACCGAGCGGGATTTCATGTGCGTTGATGCTTACTGAGGCAAATCTTGATGTTTATCTCGTTGAAGAAAAGGACAGCCTCGATAAAGTGGAGAAAAATAACGCCCCCTTGGTAAAGGATATGATCGAAAAATTGTCCTCGAATGAGAAGGTAAAAATATATACGGGATCAAAGGTTGGAAGAGCGGCAGGTTTCGTAGGCAACTTCAATGCAGAAATAGTGACGACCGAAAGTAAAGAGAAAATTAATATCGGCTCTATAGTCCTGGCGACCAAAGAGAAAATGTGCACAGACTCAGACGAAGGGGACTTTGAAAAGGATTTACTTCTACAAAGAGATGAGAATGACTTCTTTGTTGGAATGCTGGGAATCTTGAATCCGCTCGACTTCAACACAGAAGGAGTATTTCGTTGTGGTTCCGCACGTGAAGAGATGAGTGCTCTTGATGCAATTGTCGATGGTGAGGCGGCCGCATCTCGCGTAGCCGGTATTATTTCAAAAGAAGAGCTTGTGAAGTCTCCCGCGATCTCGTTCGTTGTTGACGAATATTGCGATGGCTGTGCATATTGTATAGATCCTTGCCCTTCAAATGCAATATCACTTATTGAATATATGACAACCGATGGCAGCATTAAGAAGACGGTGGAGGTGAATGAGGCCGTATGCAGAGGGTGTGGAGTTTGTATGGCAACTTGCCCAAAGAAGGGTATTTTCATAAGACATTTTAAACCTGAATATTTTGAAGAAATGATTAAAGCCGTTGTGGAGGTATGATATGGAAAATGACTATGAACCTGCGATCATTGCTTTCTGCTGTAACTGGTGCTCTTACGCATCTGCTGATTCCGCCGGTACGGCTCGAATACAATATCCATCCAATGTTCATATCATCCGCGCTATGTGCACGGGTATGGTGCATCCGAATTTTATAATGGATGCCCTAACCAATGGTTATTCTGATGGTGTTCTTTTATGCGGATGTCATATCGGTGATTGTCACTACCAGGATGGCAACAAAAGGGCAGAACAGAGAGCTGAAGCGATTGGGCTTTTACTCGAAGATTTTGGTCTCGAAGAAGAACGTTTCAGGCTGGAATGGATATCTGCATCAGAAGGACCTAAATTTGCGAAGATTGCGAGAGAAATGACTAAAATGCTTAAAGCTCTCGGACCAAATCCTTACAGAAGTGGATAGTTAAATCCCAAGCAAAAGTTTTTCTCTTATAGTTGGGCTGTTTTAAATCTAAAAAGAAAAAATTCATCAACACAAGAAGGTAACGTGTGAGATACCAACATTTCCCTCTTAGAGCATGAGCATGGAATAGGTTAATAAGATACTCTTAAATATTGACAGGTAGGAGCGAGGGAGGTAGGGATAACTTCACTACCAAGACTGCCGAGGGCGTCCAGTATCTGTACCATTTACAGAAATACAATATGTAATATTAACACTTGGCACACACCTGAACATAAACTTATGTCGAAGCAAATATTAAAAGAACTCAAAAGTCATGCTCCTTTTACTCTTTTTGGAGCTTCCACAGGATTAATCATTATGTTACTTTCTCAAGGATTATCCCCTAAGATTTCGCATCATATTTTTTATATACTCCATCCGATTCATGTTGTACTAAGTGCGCTTGTAACAGCTTCTATGTATGAGCTTCATACGTGCAGATATAAGAAGGGCAAATGTAATCTCTGGATTTTACTTATGATTGGTTATGTGGGTGCTATCGGCATCGCAACGATGAGCGATTCATTAATTCCATATTTAGGAGAAGTTTTGCTAGGTATGCCCAACAAAGGTGTTCATATCGGATTTATTGAAAAATGGTGGTTGGTGAATCCTTTAGCAATAATAGGTGTTGTCCTAGCCTACTTCTGGCCCAAAACTAAACTACCACATGCCGGCCATGTTCTTCTTAGCACGTGGGCGTCGCTCTTTCATATCCTGATGGCGAAAGGAGATGTTGTGAATCTGTTTTCTTATGGCGCCATTTTCTTACTTCTCTTTATAGCAGTATGGGTTCCCTGCTGCTTAAGCGATATTGTATTTCCACTCTTGTTTGTTAGAAAATAAGAATAATGCTCAGCGAGGGGAAGTTGATAGTCAGAACAACTTGCGGTTATTAAGGACTTAAAAGAGGAAGTAAACTTCGCGTAAAAGTCAAATGCAATTCAAAGGAAGGCCTGATCATTCATTGAAATTGAAAGACAATGTAGTTTTGTCAAGTCATGATTCTGGGAAGTCCGGTTATATAATTATCAAGTCTTATTGTGTAAGGAGCTCTCATGAAACCACAAGAACGTAGTGTTGATAAAGCAGCACAAAAGATGGTAGCGAACATGGCTGAAGCAGGTCAGAAAAATGCGTGGGACAGACTTGAAGCTCAATCGCCACAATGCGGCTTCGGAAAACAGGGGATTTGCTGCCGAATATGTACAATGGGGCCGTGTCGAATAACTAAGAAAGCACCTGTGGGAGTCTGTGGCGCTGATGCAGATACCATTGTAGCGCGTAACTTTCTTAGGGCCGTTGCTGCGGGTGCAAGCGCCCACAGCGATCATGGCCGAGGAGTAGCAGAAGTATTCCTTGCCACAGCTCTGGGCGAGGCGCCGGATTACGATCTCAAGGACACACTTAAATTAAACAAACTTGCCCAGGAATTAAGTGTAGAAACTAAAGATCGTTCACCGAGGGAGATTGCCATCGATGTCGGAGAAATTGCATTGGCCGAATTTGGCAAGCCAAAGGGCACCCAGTTGATGGTCCTACGGGCTCCTCAACCGCGCCGGGAGACCTGGCAAAAGCTTGGCATAATGCCTCGCGCTGTGGATAGAGAGGTTGTCGAGGCCCTTCATAGGACACACATGGGTGTGGATCAGGATTTCAGGAACATCCTTATGCATGCTAGCCGGACTGCCCTCGCTGACGGGTGGGGTGGTTCTATGCTTGCTACTGAATTGCAGGATGTTCTATTTGGTACGCCCTATCCGGGTCGTGGCGAGGTAAATCTCGGAGTTTTGAAGAAGGACGAGGTAAACATAATCGTACATGGACATGAGCCCATTTTGTCGGAAATGATCGTTGCTGCATCACAGGATAGAGACCTTTTGGCCAAGGCAGAGAAGGTCGGTGCTGATGGAATCAATGTGGCGGGTATTTGTTGTACCGCTAATGAACTTCTCATGCGCCACGGAATCCCAATCGCTGGCAGCTTCCTGAGTCAGGAACTGGCCATAGCTACTGGAGCAATCGAACTGATGGCAGTGGATGTGCAATGTGTGATGCAGGGATTGGCGGAAATTGCCAAATGCTTCCACACGAAGCTTATTACGACTGCTGATAAAGCAAGAATCCTTGGTGTTGAACACGTGTCGATGGAAGAAAAGACGGCACTGAACACTGCCAAAGGATTGGTCAACATGGCTATAGAGAACTACGAAAATCGCAATGAAGTTTACGTCCCCAACGAGAAGGAAAGGGTAGTTGCCGGCTTTAGCCATGAGTCCATTAACTATATGTTAGGCGGTAGATTCCGTGCCAGTTACCGACCGTTGAACGATAATATCATTAACGGGCGAATCCGTGGCGTCGTTGGCATTGTCGGTTGCACCAATCCCAAGGTGCCGCAGGATTTCACTCATACAACTTTGGCTCAAGAATTGATAAGACGCGATGTGCTTGTCCTGACAACAGGTTGTGCGACTATCGCCTGTGGCAAATTCGGCCTGGCAAATCCAAAAAAGGCACTGGAACTAGCTGGGCCAGGTCTAAGAGAAGTTTGTGAAGCGGTGGGAATTCCGCCTGTCCTGACCTGTGGCAGTTGCGTTGACAACAGCAGGCTGTTAGTCGCATGCACGGAAATTGTGCACGAAGGAGGGCTCGGAGAAGATATTTCAGAGATACCGGCTGCTGGCGCCTGTCTGGAATCGATCACAGAAAAGGCAATCTCCATTGGCCAGTATTTTGTGGCAAGTGGTCTGCTGGTTGTTTTCGCCGAGGAATTGCTTCCGATTTCTGGTAGTAAAAACGTAAGTGACTACCTTTTCAATAAAATTGAGAAGGACCTTGGTGGTTGTTGGGCCGTTGAATCAGATCCAGTAAAAGCTGCCGATATGATACTTAAACATATCGAGAGTAAACGCGATGCGCTGGGGATCAATGTGAAGAAGGAACGTAAGCTTTATGGCATGGCGGATCGGCGAGCATTAGCAATAGAGTAGCGTGATAAGTGAACAAAAGCCTATTTCATGTTCGCGACTTACTAAACTGAATTATGATAGATCAGTTAACCAAAGCTTGACAATAAGAAACATGAGATCGAAGGAAAGACTGTTTAAATGCACTTTCTTAACATAGTAGACTATGGTGAATCTACATAAGAGGTCTTAATCCAAGGTACTTAATGTAAATATGAAAATATCAAACAACACAATCGACGAGAGCTGCTCAAATACGCGGGAGTACACGTTCGCTCAGGAGCTTGTTAACAACATTCCTTATATGGCTATGACGATACTGGGGACTGCCATCTTCATAGTGGGCTTCGGCAACTCGTTATGGGGACTGATAGGAGCAGCTGTTTATCTAGTATATGGGGTGGCTGGGGCCTTTTGGATAATGATCTTTGTATGTCCGTACTGCAGATACTGGAACTCGAGGTCATGTCCGTGTGGTTATGGTCGCATAGCTGCAAGGTTTCGAGATAAAAGTGTTATAGAGTGTTTCGAAGAAAAGTTTAAGAAGCATATACCTGTAATTGTGCCATTGTGGTTTATACCAATCTTGGCTGGTTTACCTATTGTTATAAGCAAATTCTCCTGGATACTTCTGGTTTTGCTATTCATTTTTGCCGTCGATGCTTTTGTAGTTTTGCCGCTGATTTCGACCAAACATGGCTGCAAAGATTGTCCCCAGAAAGACTTGTGTCCCTGGATGAAAATCAAAGGCAAACCTGCTGGCTAATCTAGCTAATGTTGTCGTCATTGTATGCCACTTGTATTTATGAATTTTATATACTTAAATGTACACTAATCGTATAAAAAAATATTCACCATCCGGAATATGAGCAATTGACCTGTACAGTAACGTGCTGTAGAAATATATCCACAAAAATTCACTTAAGGTCTTTGGAGAAATGTAATGAGATTTCGAAAAGTCCCTGAGCATTGCTTGTCAACCTTGGTACTTGCACTGACAATTTGTCAGATGACATTGTACTTCCCGCCTGTGATATATGCTAACGAGAGTTCAGAATCCAAACCAGAAAGCCGAGCGGATGCTGTCCGTGCTTTAGTTTCTCATCTTGGCCTTAGTGAGGGAGCATTTATTGCTGATATTGGGGCTGGAAACGGGAAGGATACATGGGTATTTGCCGAGATTGTAGGTGAAACGGGCAAAGTTTTCGCAGAGGAGATCGACGAGGATAAGGTTAAGTCATTGAAGGATTCGGCTGAAAAGAAAAGTCTTACTCAGGTTATTGCTATGCTTGGCAGTAGTATCAGTCCTTGCTTGCCTTATGATTCCCTTGATTTGGTCTATATGAATCGTGTCTACCACCATTTTGCGAAGCCCAGGGAAATGCTGCGACAAATATGGCGATCATTGAGACCAGATGGCTACCTGGTGGTTGTTGACCAACGACGTGGTACCTTACGCGACTGGGTCCCACGGCATGAACGTGAGAAGAAGCATTACTGGATTGCTGAAACAACTGTGGTCAGGGAGGCAAGAGAAGAGGGCTTTATTTTTAAAGCGTGTGCAGAAGATTTCTGGCACGAAAAAGAACCTTTTATCCTTATCTTTCAGAGACCTAAAAAGCTAAGGCTTCCCGGTCTTGACCCAGATCAATTCCGATCCATATCAATCAAGGATTGCTGTCATCTGTTTCTTCCCTCTACTGGTTGTTATCAGAATCCGGTCTTTGTAGCACTGGGAGAGGCCCGACGGCTAATGGTTCCGATTCTTGAACACTCCAAAGGCGAAGGGCTGGACATCGTATTGGAAGAATGGGCAACGCAGAAAGAAGAAAGACCACCGCTTCCGCCTGGTGTTCTTTTGCCTTCTGTATTGACAAACAACGGCGATCCGAATTTGTCAGATAAACCGATTGATGTGGTTTTCTTTTTGGATAGTTATCACCTGCTGTTTCATAGTAAAAACTTACTTGATAAAATTCACCAGAAACTGGTACGAAATGGACGTGTTTACGTTCTGGACCGTAAAGCAAATATGCCGCTGTCTCGTAGAGAAGCAAGCCATCACAGAAAGATATCACCCAAGACCGTAGAGCGGGAAATGAAAGAGGCGGGCTTTACTCTTTGGTTTCGGGGTCCAAGACTTGCTCGGGATCGTTTTCTTTTGGTTTTCGGTAAGAAACCGTGATACGCTAGACTTGTTCTGATTCCAAACGGTTCGGACAGTTGGACGAAACGTAGGTATAGATAGAGATCAACATCTGATAGTTGTGACATAAATGTAAAGTAGCTAATCACGAGCAACCTCATAATGGCGATGAATCGTTCAAAATCAAGGTTGTTTTACAACGGC
>Ga0209536_100011491_pt1 | contig 12962 bp, 10 predicted proteins | sample DeeMarSeWOR28_12_FD_187461 | JGI IMG/M metagenome (GOLD analysis project Ga0209536, IMG submission 187461) | Marine sediment microbial communities from White Oak River estuary, North Carolina - WOR-2-8_12 (SPAdes) (version 2) | ecosystem: Environmental > Aquatic > Marine > Intertidal zone >...
TGACAGCAGCAGTTGAAGTGGGTGTACGGAAGCTTATTTATACATCAACTGCGGGTGTCTTAGGCCCTTCGAACGGAAATATGGTAGACGAAACGAACATGCCATTTCAGGATTACTTTACGGAATATGAACGTACTAAAAGTATCGCCGAAAAATTATTATTGGATTTCAAAAAAAAAGAAATGCAAACCATCATTCTTTTACCCAGTCGGATCTTCGGTCCCGGTCTGCTCAGTGAGAGTAATGGTGTCACCAGGCTGATCCAGAAGTACATTCAGGGGCGGTGGCGTATTCTTCCGGGAAATGGTAAGAAAGTAGGAAATTATGCATACATACGAGATGTCGTTCGCGGGCACATACAGGCCCTTGCGTATAATGGGCATAATGAACGTTTCATTTTAGGAGGAACCAATACAGACTATCGTGAATTGTTCAATACTATTGGAGTGGCAACCGGGAAAAAACGGTGGCTTATACCAGTGCCCGCTAAAATCATATTGTTCTTATCGCATCTTTTATTATTTTATGCAAGGATCATGGGTCATCCACCTCTCATTACACCAGATTGGGCTAAAAAATATATGCATGACTGGCGGATATCCAGCCAGAATGCCATCGACCATCTTGGATACCAGATCACCCCTATGGATAAAGCCATTAGGGAAACCGTTGAATGGTTGAATACACAAAATTATGAATAATACATATGCATTAATTACAGGAGCCAGTTCCGGAATTGGAAAAGCCTTGGCCACAGAACTGGCATCCCGCGGGTTTAATGTACTTCTGGTCAGTAAACCGGATGAGGATATAGATGTTTTATCCCGGTATTTTGAGTCAGAATACCATGTTCAATCGCATTACCTCGAATTGGATCTTCTCTCAGACCATGGACCTGAAAAGGTCCATGAATGGATCCAGCAGCACCAATTCAAAATCTCTATTCTGATCAATAATGCAGGAATTGGCGGGGGTGGTAAATTTTATAAAATCCCTCCTGAACATTATGACCAAATGATCCGGATCAACCTGATTATTCCGGTTATATTGACCAGACTTTTACTTCCCGAACTTAAAAAACATCATAAATCATTTATTATGTTCACAGGAAGTATCATTGCTTCCCTGCCAATGCCCTATAAAACGGTGTATTCTTCAACAAAAGTTTTCTTAAAATCGTTTTCTCGTGCATTGAGAAGCGAGCTAAAGCCAACTGCAGTAAGCATTTCAATTGGACTTCCAGGACCCACGATCACAAATGACAGGATCAAGAATGATTATGAGAAAAAGACCAGGCTCATCCAGAAATGGGGCTATGCCTCGCCGGAAAGTGTCGCAAAAAAGATGATACAGGGCATGCTGGCAGAAAAATTTCTGATTATCCCAGGCGGGTTATATAAAATGTTCTTCTTCGCAACCAAATTCATGCCGGAGCGATTATCTTACCTGCTTTTCGGAAAAACATTCAGTAACATTGACAGCTTTCATGAAAAGGGAATTTTATACTCTCATAACAGGCAGTAGTACCGGTATTGGCAAAGCTTTGGCAATTGAGTGTGCAAAAAATAACATGAATATTTTATGCATTGCGTTGCCAGGTACTCGATTAGAAAAATTATCTGAGGATATTAACCGGACGTATCAGGTCAAGACCGATTATTTCTTTGCTGATCTTACAGTAAAAGGATCCATAACCAATATCATGCAATGGATTGAGAAAAAGAATTATAAGATCAATATGTTGATTAATAATGCCGGCATCAGTTGCGAAGGACCTTTTGAAAAATATTCAGCCGATTTTTACGAACACTTACTCATGCTGAATACACATGCATCGGTCCTCTTAACAAGATCCCTGACGAAACAACTTCTGGAGAACAGACCATCATATATATTGAATCTTGGAAGCGTGGCATCGTATTTTCCAATGCCATTCAAAGCGGTATATGGATCATCAAAACTCTTTATGCTTTCCTTTTCAAAAGCCCTGAAGCAAGAATTTAAAAACGTGCCGCTGCAGGTGTCTGTTGTATGTCCGGGACCGGTTGTGACCAATCGCCATACTGCCCAGAGTGCTTTGGATAAAGGTATAATCGCCAGGATGATGCATATGAAAGCGCACCGTGTGGCACGCTATGCCATAAAGAAGCTGAAAAAAGGCACCTTCATCATCAAGCCGGGATTTCTGAGTAAAACAACCTACTATGTCAGCCTCATCATTCCACAATTTATCAGGAATATACTGGTAGAGAAAGTGTTTTATTCCAGATGATCAAAATTATTATGTCCAGACAATTACTTGAATTTTTCGTATCATGATTAAAATTGCCATTGTACAGCACCAGCCTGAATTTTATGACCTGCAGGGTAGTATTAGGAAAGCTGAAAACATAGTTAACGAAGCAGCTAAACACGGTATCCAGCTTATCGTATTTGGCGAAAGTTGGTTTTCAGGTTACCCGGCCTGGTTGGATTATTTCCCAGGTACGGCTTTATGGGATCATGAACCTACAAAAGCCATGTATTCGAAAATGTATCGAAGCAGCCTTTCTTTAGAGAGTGAGGAATTCAATCACCTGAGAGAATTGGCCAGAAAGAACAGAATTTATATGGTGTTTGGATTCAACGAAAAAATTGAATCGGGCCGGGGAAATGGATCCATATATAATGCCATGGCCATGGTGAGTCCCGAAGGAGAAATTCTCAATCATCATAGGAAACTGATGCCAACCTTTTCAGAAAAGTTGGTGTATGCCCTGGGTGATGGCTTCGGACTACAAACCGTCAGGATTCCGGAAGGCAGGATGGGTGGATTGATTTGTTGGGAACATTGGATGCCTCATGCGCGACAGGCCTTGCATGATTCCGGGGAAATCTTACACATCGCATTATGGCCATCCGTTCATGACATCCATCAAATCGCCAGCCGGCATTATGCTTTTGAGGGCCGGTGTTTTGTAGTTGCAGTGGGCCAGATATTGGAGCTGCAGGCCATTCCGGACGACCTGCTGAAAGAGAAACAATCAACAGGACCGGCAGACACACTCTTGCTCAATGGTGGTTCTTGTGTGATCAGCCCACGAGGTTCTTTCGTATTGGAACCATGTTTTAATAAATCATCGATTATATATGTGAACCTGGATCTTGAAGAGGCTGTGAGGGAGAAAATGACCCTGGACACTTCAGGACATTATGCGCGCCCTGACATATTTACCTTTCAGGTCAATAAAAAAAGATCCACATAACCGGCAGGAACCATTTGATAATGTTTATCAAATCAACCATCCAGGACGAAGGTAAATTCTTTTTTCAGAAGTGACGAATAATATTGACCCCTTTCCAGAATATCATCATCACCTTCCTCATAATGCCAGTTTATTTTCAGGTTGTGCCCGACTGCTAATTTACTGGTAAGTATTTGCAAGATGGTAAGAATGTATTTTGCCGATCCACTATTAAAATATTCCAGAAGGATATCTACGGTGGTGGTTTTGGAGGGTGGTGCATTACAGTAATCCAATATCCAGTCGACGATGGGTTTGAAGAATTTATCCGGATCTTCATGGATGGATCGCCCACCAATTTTCAGGAATCCCCGTTTATCCAGTTTAATTGCAGGTGTTTTTTTAGAGCCCTCAACAACGTAGTTCTCCATCACAGTATATTTGACCAACCATGTAAATATATAAAATTGATTCTAAAATGCCTCGACTTGCACACCATTCCTCAGAGTGTCTTAGTATCGAAGACGTGCTTCAGGAGGGACTGCCTGTTGTGTGAATTGCTTATTGAGATATTTATAATATCCGGTAATGGCAATCATAGCGGCATTATCGGTAGTATAACGAAACGGCGGTATGAACAGGTTCCAGCCTTGATTCCTGGCTTCTTCCTGAACCGCTCCCCGAAGTCCTGAATTTGCGGACACACCTCCTGCAATACCAATTTGGGTAATGCCTGTCAATCGTGCAGCCTGTTTTAACTTATCCAGCAGTATATCAACGATAGCCTTCTGAAGAGAGGCGGCCAGGTCGTTCTTATACTGATCAATAAAACCAGGATGTTGTTTCAGGGCATCCCGAACAAAATACAGGAAAGACGTTTTCAGACCACTGAAACTATAATCCAGATCCGGTACTCGGGGTTTGGCAAAGGTAAATGCGTCCGGGTTACCTTTTTGTGCCAGCCGATCAATAATAGGTCCGCCGGGATAAGCTAAACCAAGAACCTTGGCACATTTGTCAAATGCTTCCCCGGCAGCATCATCGATGGTCTGACCTATGATTCGCATAACAAGGTAATCCTCCATAATCACCAGTTGAGTATGTCCGCCAGAAACCAATAAACACAGGAACGGGAATTCCGGCAAGCCATGTCCAGGTGGATCAGCCTTAATAAAGTGGGCGAGAATATGGGCCTGTAGATGATGGACTTCGATGAGTGGGATTTGCCGGGCCAGTGCGAAACCTTTGGCAAAGGAGGTCCCAACCAGGAGTGAGCCCATGAGGCCAGGTCCTCTGGTAAATGCTACTGCATTTATGGCATCGTGATGGATACCGGCTTCCCGAATGGCATAATCGACAACCGGAATGATGTTTTGTTGATGGGCACGCGATGCCAGTTCAGGGACCACCCCCCCATATTTTTTATGAACTTCCTGCGACGCCATGATATTCGAAAGAACCCAACCATCCTGTACAATGGCTGCAGCAGTATCATCGCATGAAGATTCGATGCCCAATATGGTGACTTTATTCCCCATCTGAATCCATCTCCAATTCAATTTTTTGATTTAACTTTAAATCCTTTGTAAATTCAGATTTGCACGAATTTTGTGTAAACAAATATAATGCTACCTGGATCAAGCGGATATCCGATTGAATAGAGACGTAAAAGTATCAAAAAATTAGCTAAAATAATGCTGATCGTTTTGCTGGTGATCATCCTGATGCCAGTAATGACCTTCTTTCTGGTAAAAAATCCATATATCCAGACATGGCTTGTGAAGCAGGTGACTGCATCCGTTTCGAAAAGTCTGAATACCACAATCTCCATTCAGGCTGTCGATTACCAGTTTTTCAATAAAATCAAACTTTCTGAAGTATATATCGAAGACCAGAACGGGGATACGCTTCTGTTTGCTCCCAGGGTTCTTGGTAATTTGCGTAATTTCAACAGAAAAAATAAGATTGTTGAATTTTCCAAAATCTATATTCAGGAGCCGGTCATCCATTTCAGAATTGATAGTAATAACGTCATCAATCTGAGGTTCATTATCGATGAGCTCAGACGCAAAGATACCACCGCCAAACCACTCAAATTGATTTTTTCTGGTCTGGAACTGGAACAGGGCACATTTACCATTGAAAATGCCATACGCAAACCTCCTAAAGCACCCATTCACTTTGGCGACTTGCGACTTGAAAACCTGGATATAAACCTGAATGAATTCGAAACCCGGCCGGGAGGTGTGCATTTTATGATCAGAGATCTGAGTTTTAAAGAAAAGAGTGGTTTTGAGGTCAGGTCCTTGCGAACAGAAATGGATGTATTCAAAACACACCTGAAATTCGATAATATCAATCTTCTTACAGATTTCACCATGATCGAAGCAGATCTGGTCAATCTTGAATTTGAAAGTTTTAAGGAATTCAAAAACTTTGCTGACCAAGTTGTCCTGGATATTAAAATAAACCGTTCCTCCATACTGCTTCGGGATGTCGGATATTTTACAAATATTTTTTCAAATATTGCGCAGAATGTAAGTTATTCAGGACATGTAATGGGTAAGGTATCCAATTTACATGGCCGCGATATCTCCTTCGACCTCAGTGAAGATTCACAATGGAACGGCCAGTTCGATCTGACCGGGCTTCCCAACCTGAAAGAAACATTTGCATTTATCGAGATGGACACTCGTAATATCCTACCGGGCATTTTCAGCATTATTCAGGAAATAACCAGCAGAGATTCTTTGATTTTATCACCGTATTATGAAAAATTAGGTAAAATCCATTACAATGGTTTGATTACAGGTTTTTATAACGATTTTGTCAGTTATGGTGAATTTGAAACCGACCTGGGCAACTTCTATACGGACTTAAGCCTGGATTTGGATTCTCTGAACTCCATCCGGTTGGAAGGAAATCTGGAGACTCGTTCGTTTATGTTGGGGCATTTGCTGGATAATGAAAGTCTCTTTGGAGCCCTCACCATGAATGTGAACGTGAATGGAACCCTTTTCAAGGATAATACCATTCAAAGTCAACTGGATGGGTCCATAAATAGTATTGAATTCAATAATTACGAATTTAAAAACATAGAATTGGATGGCCTGCTGGAAAAAAATTCATTCAATGGCAGCGTCGTCATCAATGATCCGCATATTGATCTCGATTTCCTGGGATTAATCGATTTTTCTCAGGAAGAATCCGAGTTTGATTTTACATTAAATGTCCCATTTGCACACCTGGATGATCTGAACCTTGTGAATAATGATTCTACTGCTGAGATCTCATTATTGATGACAGCCAATTTTGTTGGCAATACCATTGATAATATGAATGGTACCATAAAGTTACTGAATTCTAAATTGACTTATAGAGGAGAAACCCTTGAAGCATATGACTTTTCCCTGGAAGCCAATAATCGTCCTGATTCGAGCTGGATTCTCCTGAGGACAGATTATTTGAATGGATTGATTGCAGGACAATACGAATTTAGTAAACTGATGCCCTCGATACAGTATGTTCAGTATACCATATTGCCATCGACACTGGCTGCTTTTCCGGATACTGCTGGAATGTATCAGAATGATTTTTATTTTGAGTTCAATTTCAGGGACCTGGACAAGCCAGGCAAATTGTTTTTCCCGGAAATCAATCCAGGTAATAATCTGACATTGAAAGGATGGTTTAAACCCGGAAAGAATGATATTTTTATGGAAAGTCAGACTGACATCTTCGCATTCAACGACTTTTCTATCCGCCATCCACGGATAGAAATGGTGACCAAAGATACAGGGCGCCTTTCGCTGACACTCAATAGCCAGGGCATCCACCTGAGTCCTCAACTCGATTTTGATGAATTTTCTGCAGTCACCAACATCCAGAATGACAGCCTGGGATTTCGTATTCACTGGTTTGAAAATGACAGCCTGGATTATTTAGGGGACATGGAATTGCTGGCGATTTTTGACAGGGATGAAACGGCCAAAACATTGAAATCACGCATTGAAATTCCTTCCAGGGAATTTATCCATGACAATGACCCGTGGTATCTCGCACCCGCAGTAATTTCCGTCGATTCTACCACCATCTGGTTCAAACACCTTGAACTGACCAGCAATGATAAACTTATTGGACTGGATGGGGTTATCAGTAAGAATCCGGAGGATACCCTTTTGTTCAGGGCCAGAAACATACAGATGAATGGGGTCCGGATCTTAAATAATAAATTATCTCTGTCTGGTTTAGTGGATGGTAATGTACAGCTATCAGACTTATATACCAACCCCATGATCATTTCGGCCTTGGATTTTCAAAATTTCATGATCAATGATGAGCCTCTTGGTAATGGATCATTTACGAGCATTTGGGATCCCATGGATGAATCCATCCACTTCGAAACAGAAATGCGGTACGGCAATCTCAGACCAATCTTCGCAGAAGGCAAACTTTCGACCACCAACCGGGAAATTGAGTTCGAAATACAAACTGAAAAACTCAGGTTAAAAATGTTCCAGCCTTTTATCCAGACACTTTCAAGTGACCTGACCGGACTGGTAACATCACACATTCAAATTAAGGGTCCTTATAATGCCCCCCAGCTCAGGGGCGAGATGGAGTTCCAGAAAACAGGCATGAAGATCAACTTTCTGAATACCAGGTATTCTTTTTCTGACCGCGTTTCTATAGAGAATAATCGCCTCATGATCAATCAGATAGAAGTGTATGATTCAATCGGTAATAAAGCCATAGCAAATGGTTCTATCAACCTTGGCAACTTTGATGATATCTGGTTGGATATTCAGCTTAATGCAGAAAATTTACTGATGTTGAATTTAAACGAATGGCAAAATGATGTCTTTTATGGTCAGGCTTATGGTTCCGGTGTCATATCACTGAATGGGTCGACTCGTGATCTGAAAATCAATATTGCTGCACAGGCGGTCGATAACACCACGTTTTTCCTTCCTCTTAACCGTGGAGGATCCGGCGGAGACCTGAGTTTTGTTTCTTTTACAACGGAAACCTCTGAAGAGGAAGTTCCCAGCCAGAAAAGGCCCAGTTCTACCACTCGCAAAAATGGTCAGAAAAGCAAGCTGCAACTGAATATCACTCTGGAGCCCACGCCTGGGGCAGAAACAACATTACTATTTGATCCCACTGCAGGTGGCTCTCTTACGGCCAGAGGAAGTGGTGAATTAAAAATGGACTTCCAGCCCAGTAGTGACTTTAATATGTCTGGAGAATACACCATTGACCAGGGCACATATAATTTTGTGTTAAGCAATGTGATCAATAAAAAATTTGAAGTGCGTGGGGGTAGTAAAATCAGCTGGAATGGAGATCCGACAGATGCCGTACTGGATGTGGTTGCAGTGTATAATTTAAGGACCTCGCTTTATAATTTATTTTATGATGAGGCCTACAAAAGAAGAATTCCCGTCGAATGTGAAATATACCTGACCGGCCAGATCGAAAAACCTGAAATCCGGTTTAATATAAACCTTCCAACATCAGATGAAGATACCAAGACCCGACTTCGTAATTCAATTAATACGGAGGAGGACATGACCAAACAATTTCTTTCCCTGCTCATTGTGAATAGTTTTTTACCAGATCCCAATTACGCACCGTCTGGTAGCTCCGGCTTAATGAATAATTCTGTGGAGGTCACCACTGCAGAAGTATTGTCGAACCAATTGAGCAATTGGGTATCCCAGATAAGTAATGACTTTGACATCGGTTTCCATTACCGGCCGGGAGATGATGTGAGTCGTCAGGAGATTGAAGTGGCACTATCCACCCAGATCCTGGACGATCGCGTTCTCATAAACAGTAATATTGATGTGGGTGGAGGAACAACAGGGGTCACAGAAAACAACAATAATATTGCCGGTGATGTTTCCGTTGAGGTAAAAATCGATAAGCGTGGAAAATTCAGAGTGAAGGCCTTTACCCGCCCAAATGATAAGCTGATATACGAATCATCACCCTATACCTCAGGCATTGGTATCTTTTTCAGGGAAGAATTCAATTCGTTTGGATCCCTTATTAAAGGGTACTGGAATAAGATCTTTAAGAAAAAAAATAAAGAAAAAGAGGCCGACAAAGAATTGGCAGATACTCAATGACCGGAAGATCATCCGGTCGGCCTCAGGAATCCCAAACCCTCCCGTATTACCTCCCGAGTGTTATATAACATATGGGTAAAACAGGCATGCTCCATCCATTTCAATTTTATATATTTGCCTGTATACCTGAATTTTACATTGAAATCCCATCCTCCGGGGCAAGATGAATAAGAGAGCTTAAGCTTTGTATTATAAGAAAAATAATTTTCTTTGCACTGATCAAAATATATACATGCTTTATAATGCATGATTTTGTTACCGTGCCTTCATCATTAATGTGAATCGTAATTTTTAAATTGCCTGCGTATGTTTTATGCTATGATTGTTGTATTTCTCCTGGGATATACCGCCATCGCCCTTGAGCACCCTTTGAAGCTTGAAAAATCTGCTTCTGCACTTCTGACAGGCGTTCTGACCTGGGTATTGTTCGTATTTGGTGTGCAGGAACTCATACCCACCAAAGAAGCCTTCTGGGAGTTTTTACATGAACAGGGATTTCTCAGTGAACTTACGAAAGCTGATTTTCTTCACCATATTGAAGAAGTCGGCTTCCTTGGTATGGTGAAAAGTGCAGAATTAAAAGAATTTATTGCATCATCATACGTGTATGCCAAGGGGGGGGTCGTGAGTGCCTATCTTGATTTTGTCGGGCATCATGAATTGCTGCATCATCTGGGTGAAATTTCAGAAATACTTTTCTTCTTGCTGGGTGCCATGACCATTGTGGAAATTGTCGACCAGCATCAGGGATTTCGGGTGATCACCGATAAGATCAAAACACTGAACCGGGTCAAGCTCTTATGGATATTGAGTTTCCTGACATTTTTTATGTCCGCAGCTCTGGATAATCTGACGACCACCATCGTTATGGTAGCCCTGCTGAGAAAACTCGTGGCCGACCAGAAAACACGGTGGTTTTTTGCCAGTATGATCGTTCTGGCAGCCAATGCGGGTGGTGCATGGTCGCCAATTGGTGATGTGACCACCATCATGCTCTGGGTGAAAGGCCAGGTAACCACCATTCCCATTATTACGGATGTCATAATTCCAAGCCTGGTAACCATGGTCATTCCCCTCACACTTCTTTCATTTACTCAGAAAGGAATTGTGGAACGGCCCGTTATCCACTCTGATGAAGGGGAGTTTACCACACCTTTTGAACGTGTCTTCATACTCATCCTTGGGGTATCGTCGCTCCTATTCGTACCGGTCTTTAAAACCATTACACACCTGCCACCATATATGGGCATGCTATTTGGCCTCGGAATGATGTGGACTGTTACCGAGATCATGCACCGGGATAAGATCATCGGTGTTAAAAAACGCCTTAAAGTGACTGGCATTCTGACGAGAGTGGATGTCCCAACGGTTCTGTTCTTCCTGGGTATACTAACAGCAGTTGCCGCGCTCGATTCGGCAGGACACCTGGAACTGCTTGCAGGTTGGCTCGATGAAGTGACAAACCAGAATATCTATTTTATAAATCTTGGTATCGGGTTACTGTCTGCCATTGTGGATAATGTTCCCCTGGTGGCGGGCGCCATGGGCATGTATGATATCGCACCACCAGACGCTGTTGGAACGACAGCCATGTATATGGTGGATGGTCAATTCTGGCAATTCCTGGCCTATTGTGCAGGAACTGGTGGCAGCATTCTGATCATTGGATCCGCAGCAGGAGTAGCTGCCATGGGCATGGAAAAAATTGATTTTATCTGGTATATGAAACGAATCAGTCTACTGGCTATGTTGGGTTATTTTTCTGGTGCTGCAACATACTACCTGATGTTCGGTCTATGATATTGAACCTCAAAATTATCAACGAGATATAATAATTAAAATTATATCTCGTTTTTTTTATAATTTCGCAGAAACATTCTTTGTAAAATGATTGAACTGTTTATTAATCTACAAATTCAACTTTCTGACACCGCAGCGCAGACCCTGGAGGAAAGTGGTGAAATGACGTTATCATACTGGGAACTGGCTTTTAAAGGAGGATGGGTGATGATCCCCATTCTTATCTTGTCCGTCATCGCTGTGTTTATTTTCGTGGAACGCTATTTTGTTGTGCGTCAGGCACAGAAAGAAGATGCCTTGTTAATGAACCGGATTAAAGATTACATACACGAAGGCAAAGTTGAATCGGCATTGGCCTTATGCCAGTCCCAAACCAGTCCGGTGGCCCGAATGCTTGAAAAAGGTTTAAAAATGATTGGGCGGCCCATCAGGGACGTAAATGCAGCCCTCGAGAATGTTGGAAAACTTGAAATCTATAAACTTGAAAGAGGATTACCGGCTCTGGCTTCCGTGGCAGGAGGTGCTCCCATGATTGGATTCCTGGGTACGGTTATCGGCATGATCATTTCATTTTATGATATGTCGAATGCGGGGAACAATATTAATGTTTCACTACTCTCCAACGGGATCTATACAGCCCTTGTAACCACAGTTGCCGGGCTGATTGTAGGTATTATTGCATACTTTGCTTATAATATACTTGTAGCCAAAGTGGAAAAGGTGGTGTTTTTGCTGGAAGCCAGAACATCGGAATTCATCGATCTGTTGAATGAACCGGTAAATGAATAAAGTTAAATAGATCTTACATGCCCATTCAATCCAGAAATAAGATCAGTGCCTCTTTTAGTCTGCCCGGGATGACGGATATTGTTTTCCTGTTGCTCATATTTTTTATGATAACCTCCACTTTGATCCATCCCACAGCATTGAAATTGTTACTGCCACAGAGCCAGCACCAAACATCAGCCAAACCATTTACAACGGTATCCATCACTGAGGATATTCAATATTATATTGAAGATCAGCCCATAGATTTTAACCAATTGGAAACCATCCTTCAACAAAAGATCGGTCAAAATCCAGAAACCTACATTGCTCTGCACGTGGACCGCAGGGTTCCCGTTGAATATGTGGTCAAAGTCATGAACATTGCCAAAGACAATGACTATAAAATGATACTTGCTACCAGTCCAAACTGATGGGCCTTTTTAATCAGCATAGACGTGGTTTACTCGGAACCGGAATTTTCCATCTGGTGCTTCTGGTATTGCTGATTTTTTTTGGATTCACCACACCCTTTCCCATCCCCGAAGAAGAAGGCATCCTGATTAATTTTGGAACCGATGATTCAGGAAGTGGGCTTATCGATCCCGGACTGGCATCCCCGCCTGAAGAATCATCCAGTGAGCCTGTGCCACCTTCTTCTGAACCCGAACCGGTTGTGGAAACAGGTGATGAGGAAATTGTCACTCAGGATATGGAAGAAAGTGTTGCCATCCCTTCCGGAACAAAAGAAGAAGATAAACCCACTCCTGAAGAAATAGAAGCAGAGCGAAAACGACAGGAAGAAATAGAACGTCAGCGTCAGGAAAAGCTGGAACGGGAACGCCAGGAAGCACTGGAGCGCCAGCGACGTGAAGAAGAACAAAGGCGCATACAGGAAATCGCCGATCGCACGAAAAATGCATTTGCGACAGGAAAAAACAGCACATCGGGAAGCCAATCTGAGGGGATCACAGAAGGTACTGGAAACCAGGGAGGCATTTCTGGAGATCCCAATTCAAAAAATTATACCGGCACAGGC
>Ga0209536_100011492_pt1 | contig 12959 bp, 8 predicted proteins | sample DeeMarSeWOR28_12_FD_187461 | JGI IMG/M metagenome (GOLD analysis project Ga0209536, IMG submission 187461) | Marine sediment microbial communities from White Oak River estuary, North Carolina - WOR-2-8_12 (SPAdes) (version 2) | ecosystem: Environmental > Aquatic > Marine > Intertidal zone >...
CCCCCGCCACAACACCCACTGCCAGATCTGCCAGCAACGATTGGCGCCGCTTCTCCTCGCGGGCGAAGATGTTCGACAGGTGAACCTCCACGAAGGGGATTTCCACAGCCAGCAGCGTGTCACGGATCGCCAGGGAAGTATGCGTGAAGGCGGCGGCATTGATCAGGGCACCATCCACCTTCCCGGCAAGCCCCTGGATCATCTCAACGAACTCGCCCTCGTGGTTGGTCTGAGACCATGTGACCGCTACACCGTGCTCGGCCGCACGGACTCCCACTGACCGCTCGATATCGGCCAGCGCAGTGCGACCGTAGATGTTGGGTTCCCTGGTTCCAAGCAGGTTGAGATTGGGCCCGTTGAGAACGGCGATCTTCACCTATGTCTTGAGACCTTCGAGCCAGTTCCTGAAGTCATCATCGCCCTCCTCGCCGCCCGGCTCGGGTTCCTCCTCCGCCCCATCCTGCTCGGGTTCTGCAGCGGCACCGTAGAACTCGTCAAACGACACCGAGCCTGCTTGGTCGACGGACCGCTCCCCCGGGCCCTGTGGCTGTCCCTGACGCGAGGGAGGCTCCCCCCCGAACACCGAGGAAAGCGAGACCTCATCGGAGGCTGGTATGGTGGGTGATCCGGGTGGCTCGTCCGGCTGGGCCCCGAACGCCGATTCGAGAACAGTCGACTCGGAGGATTCATAGGCCCCAGGCTCTGCCGGCAGCGGCTCCGCAGACCCGCCGGCTGGGACGGCCCCAGATTGGAAGATCCCCCTGAGATAGTCCACCGCAGAAACACCGCCGGTGGCCGCCGCCGAGAAACGCGACCTAGCCGGCGTCCGGTGCGAATCCATGCGCTGCGAGAGAAGCGCTAGTTTCTCCTCCAGCACCGGATCCCCGGGTCGCTGCTGCAGCAGCCTCCCATAGGTCTCTCGCGCCTGCTCGTAGAGTCCTTGCCTTGCATAGACCTCCGCCATTGTCTCCGTGACCACGGGCTTCATCTCGGCACCCTCCACCGAGACGGGTTCGGCCGCAACCTCCGCCTGGTCCGGCATGATCAGCGGCAGATCGGCTGGCTCCTCAGCTGCCGAGGCACGCTCGAATGCGACCTGCTCCGCGGCCGACGGTGGCTCCCATTCAGGGGTTGCTTCCCCGGATTGCACGGGTGCCGCCGCCTGCACTACCTCCTCAGATTCGACCACATCCGTCACCCCGCCCAGCTCCAGCTCCGCCTCCGAGGCTTCGTCGGTGACCGGGACGTCAGCTGACTCGAGCCGGCTCGCGAGCTCTTCTTCTCCCCTAGCGGCATAGGCCCCTGGATCTCCCAAGAACTCGACTGGGGCCGCCAGATCCTCATGTTGAGCCTCCGCCTCTCGGACATCATCCTCGGTGATCGCAGCCGATTGGGGTTCGCCCGCGTCCCAACTCAACTCCTCATCGAAGGACAGCACCTCCAGATCACCCGCCATCCGCGGACCAGCTCCTTCGGGCTGGTTGGACTCCTCTTCCCGCATCGGCTCGGCGGACTCGCCCAGACTCCGATCGACCAGTCCTGCGGGCTCCTCCTCAGTGCCGGATTCGACGGTGGCTTCGAATCCAGCTACCGGCTCCGCCGCCAGCGGCACTGCAGGGGTGGCGTCTGCTCCGGTCTCGAATTCCTCGCCGAATCCGGCAGCGGCGTCGCCCGACAGACCCAGCGCAGCCGCCCCGTGCGCGTCGTCCCAGGAGGATCGCTCCAACGTGAAATCCTGATCGGCACTGACCACGGAGCCCGCCTCAGACGGGGGCGGCTCCATCACCTCCGGCTGGACCGGCGCAACCTCATCCGGCGTGTCAACCCCCGATCCAGTATCCGCCGTACCGGAATCAGCCGGTGCATCACCTCGATCCATGCTCGCCAAGGCCTCCGCAGCCCACGCCGCACCGGGCTCTATCGAGGCTCCCACCGCTTCTTCTGCGGTCGGCTCGCTTTCAGGCGGAGCCGCTCGCTCCGCCTCTCCTATGCGCTCGATACCCTCGCGCGCTTCCTCATTCATCGGATCAATGTCGAGCAGCTTGGCCAGCCAATCCTTGGCACCTGCGAGATCGCCCTGCTTTTCCGCAATGTCCCCTAGCGACTTGAGGGCGATGATATTCTCTGCATCCAGCTCGAGAACTTGCTCGAAAGCACCGGCGGCTTCGTTGTACTGCCCCTGGTCAACGAGGCATCTGCCCAAGACGATGTGACCGCTAGCGTAGTTGGGACGTTTCTCGAGTCCGCCGCGGATTACTTCTAGGGCCAATTCAAGGTCGCCCGCCTTACGGTACGAATCGGCGAGGGCAGCAAACCACTGCTGCGGGTTCTCATGATAGCGCTGCTCGAGCTTCTCGATCTCGCTCTGGTAGGCCATGGCACGACTAGGATTGTGTGATCATTGGGAAACGCCACGAACTTAGTCTGTACGGGCCAAAACATCAACACTGAAACGGTGCCGTCGCCTTGAGTTTGCCTGTTGTCCCGCTTAGACTTACCCGCTCTCGACGTAGTCACTCTTGGAGCAGGTGTAGCGGCATATGATGCGCAGAATGCGCGCGAGCGCAAAGTGGATAATGGGGATCTTGACTATCGCCTTCGTGGGCTGGCTGGTGTTCGATGTGGGTATGGACGTCGGCGGGCGCGGCGGCTCGCGTATCTCTGACGTCGTAGCACGGGTGAACGGTCGAAAGATCGACTACCAGACCTTCTACGGGACGGTGCGCGACGCTCAGGAGCAGCAGCGCCTGATGGGCAATCCCGTCAACACGTTGGACCAGGTGCGGGACCTGGAAGATCAAGTATTAGAGAGCATGGTGCAGCAGATAGCCCTAGAAGGAGAGTACGCAAGAAGGGGCATCCGGGTGTCCGACAGAGAGATAGCCGAAGCCATCCGGAACCAGCCACTGCCGGAGTTCATCCGGGAACCGACGTTCCAGACGGATGGCCAATTCGACCTGAGTAAGTACCAACGATATATAGACAACGCAGACCTCGCGTTCCAGTTGAATGTCGAAGCTCGCTACCGCCAGGAACTGCCGCAGCTCAAACTCTACACGCAACTGATCAGCGACGTATTCGTCACCGATGGCCAGTTATGGCAGATGTATCGGGACGAGAACGATTCTGTCACGGTCCGCGTGATCACGTTGCTACCGCAGGCTGCCATCGGCGATGAAGAGGTGGAGGTGAGCAACGAGGATGTCGCGGCATACTTCAGAGAGCACAGAACCGACTACGAGCGCCCGGCAACTGCCTATTTGAGTTACGTATCCGTACCACGCATCCCCAACAGTGCCGATACGGCTGCGGCGAGTGAGCGGGCCCGCGACATCCTGGCCGAGCTGCGAGATGGTGCCGATTTCGGAGAGGTGGCCAGGCGCGAGTCGGCGGACTCGACCAGCCGCGAGAGTGGCGGAGATCTCGGCGAGGTCACCAGAGGGCAACACGTGTCCGCCTTCGCGGATGCCGCGCTCGCCCTGCAGCCGGGACAGATATCGGAGCCCGTGCTAACGGAGTTCGGCTATCACCTCATCCAGCTACAGTCTAAGAGTGGAGATACCTACCATGCCAGCCACATCCTGATCCAGGTTGAGCTGCAAGGTGAGCATTTGACGGAGGTCGAATCACGAGGTGATTCACTCGATCTCTACGCCGCCGAACAAGACGATCCGACTGCACTCGACTCGATTGCCTCGAGTATGGGACTCGTAGTGGCCTCAGCTGAGCCACTGTCACAGGGTGGCCGCGTACGGATCGGCCTCGATTTCGTACCTGACGTGGGGGTTTGGGCTTTCGAGGCGCTGGAAGGTGAGACCTCACACGTCATTGAGACCGACCGCGCATTCTACGTGTTCCGGCTGGATCGGATGGCTTCGGCAGGAGTGCCGTCCCTGGATGAGATCCGCCCCCGGGTCACCGCCGACGCGACGTTGGCCGCGAAATGGGATAAGACGGAAGAACGCGCGGCGCAGATTCACCGGGATATCGAGGCAGGAGGGTCGTACGACGAAGTCGCTGACAGATATGACGTGCGCTCCACCGAACTTCCGCGGTTCACGCGGTTGATGCCCAACTCCACCCTATACGACGCACCTGAAGTCGTGGGCGCCGCCTTCGGCTTGGAGCTTGGTCGGTCTAGTGGCCCGATCCGCACCGATCAGGCGATCTTCCTCATCCAGCCCATCTCCCGGCAATTAGCCGACAGCGCGGCTTTCGCTGCAGAGATCGATGCCTTGAGGGAGAGGGTGCTCGAAGGCATTCGGCAGACGCGCATTCGGCTCGCCCTCGCCTCTATTCGTCGGGACACCGAGGTGACAGATCTCAGGCTCGAGGTTGCCCAAGCGCTCCGTAGTGCACCGCAAACAGGGCTACCCGGAGGACCGCTGGGTTTCTAGTGCGCCATAACGGCAGGACCAGCTAGCGTAACGAAGGACCCCGGGGGCCACTCCCGGGGTTTGCATCTTACTCAACACGGCCCATCTGAGTGAATCGACTTGCCCGCTTCACTCGCTGAGTTTCTTGGGTTCTCCCTCCGAGCGCGACGGGGCCGAGTCGAGCTGCCGCGGGGTCGGAGTGTCGGTGCTGTTGTCTTCGATGCTGGATTGAACGTCCTTGATGCTCTTCTTGAACTCGCGGATTCCTTTGCCCATGGACGCACCCATCTCGGGCAGGCGCTTGGCTCCAAACACCAGCAGCAGGATCAGGAGGATCACGAGCATCTCGGTCATGCCGAGGTTGAAAGGCATGGCTACCTCACTAGAAAAGGGAGCGGGCCAACATGTAGGCCAGCACAACACCGACCAAACCCAACAGCGACACGTCCAAGGCCACCGGGCCCACGGAAAAGCTGAGAATCAACAAGTCGATATGAAGTGGACCTACCGCCGGAGTCACGGTCCAGGTGAAGAACTCCTTTGCCGAACTCGCCGGCAGAAACCTCGCCAGCAATTCGGAGAGGAATCCACCCAGGACGAAGCCCAACGACAGGACTCCCATGTAAAATAACGGGCGACGCGGTCCGATAGCCACAGTTCACCGCCTTCGTTCTATGGAATACGTGATGCAATCCCTCAGAGCGTCACGTGCTCTCCCCGGTGGGAGCGCGTCCAACTCGGCCTCGGCCTGAAGCGCAAGCTCTTGGGCTCGCTCCCGTGCCGCAGCGATCCCTCCCCTCGCTTCCACGATCCGGATGATCGCGTTGATCTCGCCGGTTTCTGGGGTCGGGCTCGCCATCAGGTCTTCAACCTGCTGCCTCTCTTCGCCGCTCATGTGCGGCAGAGCGGCAATCAACGGCAGGGTGATCTTATGCTCCCGCAGGTCTTGTGAAGACGGCTTCCCGGTCGCCGACTCAGGCGCCGTGTAGTCGAGCAAGTCGTCGACGATCTGGAATGCCGATCCCAGACTGAGACCATACTGCTTGAGCGGCTCCCTGAATGTGTCGTCGCCAGCCAGTGCCCCCAACTCACAGGCTCCGGCCATCAGGGAAGCAGTCTTGGCTCGGATCAACTGCTCATATTCGTCTTGACTGAAACCGAGGACATCGTGCGCCACCACCTCTCGCATCTCACCGACTGTTAGCTCATTGGTGACTCGGCTCATGATCCGCAGCGGCTCGAGTGAGCCAAGCCCAACTAGTTCCTCAATGGCACGTGAATAGAGGTAGTCACCCATTATGACTGCGATCTCGTGACTGAATTCCGCGTTGACGGTGGGCTGACCGCGACGCAACGGCGAATGATCAACCGAGTCGTCATGCACCAGCGTGGCGACGTGAATCAGCTCCACGATCGCACCGAGCGTCAGCTCCCGTCGACCGATCTTTCCTACGGACTGAGCCGCCAGCAGGAGCAGGGTGGGACGAAACATCTTGCCCCTGATACGCAGGAGGTGCTCGTTGACCTGAGTGACCAGAGGAAAATCGGCGTGCACCACGCGACGCAACTCGCCGAACACAGCGTCGAGTTCGCTCCGCACCGGCTCCTGGATCGCGGTCATGCTGAAGCGCGCCACGCGCGAATCCATATTGCTCAGCCGCCCGCCTGCGCTAGGCTCTTCACACGCTCTCTGACGTCCTGGAAACCGATGTCGATTGAGAAAATGCGTTGGTAATAGGATAGAGCCTGCGGACTGCGGCCCTGCTCTTCTTCGCACCGACCCAGCCAGTACAGCAAGCCGATCTTCTGGTCATCCCCACCGGGCTCGGCATCGACCGCCCGTCGCAACACTGTAGCGGCAACAGCAAACTGCCCTTTGTCGAAGAAGCACAGACCAAGGGATTCTGCAGTCCGCAGTCGACCCTGGGTCCCGCGCAACGCCTTCTGGAACTCCGATATTGCCTCGTCGAGCAGACCCATTTCTCTGAACGCGACTCCCAGATCGTAGTGAGCCTGGGTGTCATCGAGTTCGATATTGGCATCGATCCCCTTCTTGAACTCAGACAGCATTATCTGGAAATCACGTTCTTCGTCACCCGTGGGTTCACCATGCTGAATCCTCATACGGGTGTCGCGAGCCTGCTCCTCCTCCATGACGAGCGCACCCAAGTCGACGAAATCGCTCGCGGCCGACGTCGCCGTATCTTGTGCCGGGGCAGTCGCCTCGCCGGTATCCTCGAACTCGGATACCCGAACCGACTCGGCGACTGCCCCGGTTTCACGGGCTCCCGCAGAGCCAGCGGCACGTTCGTCCATCCCGACCGCCTCACTGGAGTCCAGCGTTTCCAGCGCAGCCCTGGCCCGGTCACTGTCAGGATCATGCTCAAGCACACGCCGGTAAACCACCTGCGCCCTGTCAACCGACCCACTGCGCAGCAACGCATCAGCCAGTTCTAGATAGGCTGCGGCAAGCGCGCGCCTGTCGTCCATCCTGTAGGAATACTCGACCCGTTTCTGGTGATGATGGACACTGTTCGGCTCGATGCGGAGAATGACCTCCACCACCGATTGCGCGTGCCGCCAGTCAGCCAAGTCCTCGAACGCCGCCAGCGATATCTCGAGTTCCTCAAGCCCACGCTCGCGCTCCCCTACCTCTATGAGGGCCTCTCCCAGTTCGCGATGCGGCTCAGGTGCTCCCGGGTCGTCTAGAACTCTGGCCTCGAGTTCGGCGATATCCGAAGCCGCCACACTATCGTAAACAGCCGCAGCTGCGCTGCTTGCACCCGCGACAGACTGCTCCAGCTCCTCTGGCTCCTCCTCCACCTGCCCCGGCTCATACTCCCTGAGCAACTCGACTTCCTCACCGCCATCCGCGGTGGCGGTCTCCGCCGTATCCACGGGCTCGAGCTCCCGATCGGGCTCAACCTCGGCCAACTCCTCGACACCGGTCGATACATCGCTCGGCGTACTTTCCTCGATGCCAGTATCGAGGAAGGGCAGGTCTGCGGACGGTGCTACCTCCTCATCCACCTCGTCCAACTCCGGCACGCCCTCGAAACCCTCGACATCCAGCTCCGGCACCTCCACGCCGGCTTCAATGGAATCATCGCCGAACAGTTCAGCTTCGGTCTCTCCCAGCTCCACCGTCGCCGCATCATCCTTCTTCCGACCCGACAGATCCTGCTGCTCGTCGAACTCATCGACTCCGATGTCCAGTTCACCTGCCGGCGAATCAGCACCAGCCTCGAAGACCTGTCCGGGACCCTCATCTTCACCTACGAGCCCCACCAGCTCCTCAACCTCGTCCTCCCCTACCTCCACCTCGGGAGGCATGTCGATCACGGGAAAACCGGCATCGCCCGACTCGTCAACGAGCGTCAACGGCCCATCGAGCGTGGTCGGCTCCATATCAACCAACTCCAGGTCTTCCGAATTGACGGCTGCGAGGTCCTCCCCTAGCTCCAATCCACTGAGCTGCTGGACACCGGCCGCATCAGGATCGATGTCACCTTCCAGCGCTGTGCGCTCGACGCCGAACATCTCATCGCCTGATTCGGCCTCCACCACCTCCACCCCTTCTCCCAATGACGTGGGCTCGACCTGCAACGGTTGCTCGGCTGCTCCGGCCTCAGGTCCCCTACCCGCACTCGTCTCGATCGCCCCGCGATCCTCATCCAAGTCGATGAAGACGATGTCAGAGCTCTTTTGCTTGCGTGATTTGAGCTGCGGGGCGGGGGCATCTTCGACATCATAGTCCGGATCGATAGCCTTCATCCGCTCCAGAGTCTTGCGCGCACGACGAGCGTCACCACTCTGCTGTACTTCATGGTATAGCTTGGCAAGCTGCTCACGCGCTTCTTCGGTCCGAGCCGCATTCTTCAATTGCTCGGCGAGAAGCAGTCTGATCTCCTCATTATCCGGCGAAAGATCCGCAAATTCCTTGAGGGCGTGAAACGCATCTTCGATTTGGCCCGCCTTCTGCATCCGATCAGCGTACTCCAACAGGTTCTGCTTGGCCTCTGCGATGAAGCCGCGCTGCATCATCAGCTTGGCGAGCTTGAGGTAGACGTGCGTCCGTCCCGGCGCATTGCGGAGCACCTTGTTACACAGGGCTATGGCGTTGTTGGGGAAGCCCTGCTCGGCATAGTGGGTAACGGCCGTCTCGTACTGCTCAATGGCAGATGCGACGTCGCCTCGCTTCAAGTAGAGATCACCGAGCTTGTTGTACAAAGCGAGTTCGTCCGTCAACTCAGGACTGCCCTCGAGGTCATCGAGGATCTTAGCGTACTGAGAGATCGCTTTGTCGATCTGCCCCTTCAGCTCAAGCTTGCGTGCTTTCTCCTTCGCCTTCTCAGTATTCAGCGGGAACCTCGACTCCGTTAAATGCCCGGAAGTTCTCTAGCCTAAACAATTTACGGGCCACTCCCTTGGGTGACAAGCAACGCCCTCGATCCATACCTCGGTCACCAGATTGACACCGTACCAATAGGGCAGCTCGCGCCAGTCGCGCGCGGCGATCAAGGTCAGATCAGCCCTAAATCCGGGGGCGATCTGACCTCGGGTTGCCGCCTCTCCGACCGCCGCCGCCGCGTTCACTGTGATTGCGATGATGGTTTCGGCAGGGACCATCCCCATCTGTGAAACGCCCAGAGTGGCCATCAGCGGCAGGCTCAGCCCTGGTGAGCTGCCTGGATTGAAATCGGTGGCCAGCGCGATCGCTGCACCGGCGTCGATCAATCGCCGCGCTGGCGCCTGGTGACGACTTCCCAGAAACAGCATGGTGCCGGGCAACAGCACGGCCACCGTCGAACTTCCAGCGAGAGCCGATATACCCGCATCAGATACGGCAGCGAGGTGATCGGCACTGACTGCTCCCATTACAGCTGCCAGTTCAGCGCCGCCGGAGTAATCGATCTCGTCGGCGTGTAGTTTCAGGCCCAAACCGTGGCGTCGTGCCGCCTCCAGCACGGTCCGCGACTGCTCTACAGTGAACACACCCGGTTCGCAAAAGACATCACAGAAACGGGCTAACCCCTGACGCTCCACCGCGGGCAACATCCGATCGACCACGAGCGACACGTAGCCATCGGGGTCGTGTCGTGCCTCAGGAGGCACTTCATGCGCACCCAGGAAGGTCGGTATCAGATCGGGCCCGCCGTTCGCTGATAGCCGCTTGACGGCCTCGAGTTGTGCCAGCTCTGCCTCGAGCTCCAGCCCATATCCAGACTTGACCTCCACGGTCGTGGTACCATTGGTCACCAACGCACCTAGTCTTGAGCGCGTCAGGTCTGCGAGCTCGGACACGCTGCGGCGGCGAACATCGCTCACGGATGCCAGGATACCACCGCCGGCCGCAGCAATCTCTTTGTAACCTATGCCCCGCGCGCGGCGCTCATGGTCCTCCAGCCGTGCTCCGCCAAAGACGGCGTGGGTGTGACAGTCAACGAATCCCGGCAGCAGGACTCCACTCACCTCGTGGACGCCCGCTTCGGGGTAGCGCGCACGCAATTCGCCATATCGTCCGATCGCTTCAACCCGTCCCGTATCACCGATCGCAACCGAACCGCAGTCCATGACGTCGAGATCCGCCATTTCCGGACCGCGCCGCGCGCGAGCCGGCCCACGACAGGTCACGACCTGTGCCGCTCCCGTCAGGATCGTGCTCACTTGCCCGCTTCCTGCATCGGGAGCCTCAAGCCATGCTCCCTGGCCGCCGCTACTGCCTCAGGGTACCCCGCGTCGGCGTGCCGTATCACGCCTATTCCGGGATCGTTGGTGAGGACGCGCCGTAGCCGTGCCGCCGCACCGGGGGTCCCGTCGGCGACGACGACTTGGCCGGCGTGGAGGCTGTTCCCGATCCCGACGCCACCGCCATGGTGGAACGAAACCCACGACGCACCCGATGCGGTGTTGAGCAACGCATTCAAGATCGGCCAATCTGCAACCGCATCAGAACCGTCGCGCATTCCTTCGGTCTCGCGGAACGGTGATGCCACGGAGCCCGTATCCAAGTGGTCTCGGCCAATCACTATTGGAGCTCCGATCTTCCCGCTGGCGACCAGATCATTGAGTGCGAGGCCGAACCGGGCTCTCTCGCCCTGTCCCAGCCAGCAGATGCGAGCTGGCAATCCCTGGAACGCTACCTTCTCCTGCGCCATCCGAATCCACCGGGCCAGATGGTCGTTGTCAGGGAACAGCTCAAGCACCAGGTCGTCAGTGCGGTAGATGTCCTCCGGCTCACCCGACAAGGCTGCCCAGCGGAACGGTCCTTTGCCATGGCAGAACAGCGGCCTTATGTACTCGGGCACGAAGCCCGGAATATCGAACGCGTCGGCAACTCCCTGATCCAAGGCTTCGGCACGGATGTTATTGCCATAGTCGAACGTAACGGCTCCCCTGCGTTGCAGCGATAGCATCGCCCTCACATGCACAGCGATCGACTCCCTCGCCAGACGCACGTAGGCATCAGGATCGCTGACCCTCAGGGCAACGGCCTCACTCAATGGCATGCCAGCTGGTACGTAGCCGTTCAGGGTATCGTGCGCGGAAGTCTGGTCCGTGAGAAGGTCCGGCACCCAACCTCTACGTTCCATCTCAGGAAGCAGCTCGGCACAATTTCCGAGCAATCCGACAGAGAGCGCCTCACCCGCATCACGGGCCCTGGTTGCAAGCATCCAGGCCTCGTCCAGCGATTCGGTCATGGCGTCGAGGTAGCGAGTCTCCAACCGGCGTTCAATGCGGCTTGGATCGACCTCGATGCCAATGAATGACGCACCATTCATAGTCGCGGCCAGCGGTTGTGCTCCGCCCATTCCCCCGAGTCCGCCGCTGACCACTAGCTTTCCTGCTAGAGATCCGCCGAACTGCTGAGTGGCCACCGAACCGAATGTTTCATAGGTTCCCTGCAAGATCCCCTGCGACCCAATGTAGATCCAGCTCCCCGCCGTCATCTGCCCGAACATAGTCAGACCTGCGCGTTCGAGCTCTCGGAACTTCTCCCACGTGGCCCAGCGCCCAACGAGGTTGGCGTTCGCAATCAACACCCGTGGTGCATCCTCATGCGTCGTGAATACTCCTACAGGCTTCCCCGACTGCACCAACATGGTCTCGTCGTTGCCCAGCGACCTCAGCGTGGAGCAGATCGCATCGAATGCGTCCCAACTACGCGCGGCGCGTCCGGTACCTCCGTATACGACCAGATCCGTAGGGCGTTCCGCCACATTGGGATCGAGGTTGTTCATCAGCATGCGCAAGGCCGCTTCCTGGATCCAGCCACGGCAGGAGATGGCGGTCCCGCGCGGGGCACGCACCGTCCGACCTGTCACGTCAGAGCCTCCTCTCGAATCAACTGCGCGAGCTTTTCCAAGTCATCCGTCAAGGGACGGTCCGCTGTCAGCGCGGGCACGATCGCTCGGACCCGGTTGTATACCTGCTCTACACCCCGTCCCGGATGCAACGGCTTGAGGAACTCCAGCCCTTGCGCAGCGGTGAGAAGCTCTGCAGCCACAACACGCTGAGCATTCGCGAGGACCCGACGGCATTTCAGGGCTGCCGTCATTCCCATGGGTACGTAGTCCTCTTGATTGCCATCAGTGGGGATCGATTGAACGCTCGCAGGTGTGCAGAGAGTCCGCGACTCGGCCACGAGAGCGGCGGCCGTGATCTGTGCCATCATCAAACCCGACTCGAGTCCCGGCTTATTGGCCAGGAACGGGGGCAAACCCTGTGAAATGTCTGGGTTGAGCATGCGGTCTATACGCCGCTCCGAGACCCCCGCGACCGTGGTCAGGGCTATGGCTAACATGTCCAGCGCCATCGCGACCGGCTGTCCGTGAAAATTGCCGCCGGAGAGCACTTCGGTCCCAATGACCAGGGGATTGTCGGTCGCTGCATTGAGTTCGATCGCGGCTACGCTGCCGGTGTGGTCGATGACATCCCTCACGGGACCGAGTATCTGCGGAATGCAGCGCAGGCTGTAGGCGTCCTGCACCCTGGGGTCGTCTTCACGATGCGATTCCCGAATCTGGCTCCCGTCCAACAGCTCGCGCATCAGTCGTGCTGATTCGATCTGACCAGGATGCGGTCGCGCACTGTGGATCCGCTCGTCGAAAGGGACCGGGGTGCCCCGCAGAGCCTCCAAACTCATGGCCGCTGCCGCGTGCGCAGTCCGCCAGAGACTGCCGGCGTCGTGCACCAGCAGGGCCAGGATGCTCGACTGCGCTTGAGTCCCGTTGACGAAGGATAGACCTTCCTTGGCCTCGAATATGACCGGTTCGATTCCCGCCTCTCGCAGCGCCGCGGCGGTGGACACCCGTACCCGCTCTGCAACTGCTGCTCGCGCCCGCGCTGAGCGGGAGGTCACGGTGACTTCGCCTTCACCCATCAGCGCGTACGCCACATGAGCCAGCGGCGCAAGGTCTCCACTGGCCCCCACGCTCCCCTGTTCGGGCACGACCGGATGGACCCCGGCGTTCAGCATTTCCGCCAGGCGGACGGCGAGCACGGACCGCACCCCGCTGGTCTCCCTCAGCAACACATTGGCGCGTAGCAGCATGATGCCGCGGACGACGTCGTCTGGCAGAG
>Ga0209536_100011494_pt1 | contig 12958 bp, 5 predicted proteins | sample DeeMarSeWOR28_12_FD_187461 | JGI IMG/M metagenome (GOLD analysis project Ga0209536, IMG submission 187461) | Marine sediment microbial communities from White Oak River estuary, North Carolina - WOR-2-8_12 (SPAdes) (version 2) | ecosystem: Environmental > Aquatic > Marine > Intertidal zone >...
ATTTCGAAGCTCTTGAAATTTACAAACTTGCCAGATCTATAAGGAAAAAGTTCTATGCTTTAGCAAGGCAATTGCCAGAGGAAGAGAAATATCTGCTAAAGCCACAAATATTCGATGCCTCAAGGTCACTGACCAATAATATTGCAGAAGCGAGAGGTAGATACTATTTTCAAGCTCAAGTGCGGTTTATCAGGGATTCCATCGGGTCCGGAAAAATCCTTAAAAATTGCATCACCCGGTCCATAAGGAACTCCTGTTTCTGTTTTTAGTCCAGCAGCATCTGCTTGATCCTGGGAAGAAAAAACACCCTCAAAGACATATCCGTAAAAACTCAGCACCGGCTCACCTACCCGGGATATAAATTCACCACCCTCAAAAGGAGTAATAACCTGGTTGTCTTTGATCCGTTCAACAGTATTTGTAAACTGAGCCAGGTTAATGCCTACATCCCATTTCAATTTTCCTCTGTCCAATATCCTGCTAAAGAAACCCAGTTCCCAGCCTTTATTAAGAAGTTCTCCATTGTTTGTAGGAACAGTAGAAAATCCTATCAGTGATGGTTGTGGCTCAAATACCAGCATATCTTCTGTCCTGGTCTGGTAAAGGTTTGCAGCAAGGTTAATTTTATTACCCAGCAAACTGATATCCAAACCTGTGTTAAATTGTTTATTTACCTCGAATTTGATATTCTCCTCTGATATGGGTCCGGGTATCATACCACTTGTTTCCCGGTAATGAGTAATTGTATAGTAATTGAGTGATGTCAGATTTCCGATATCATCATTTCCTACAATTCCGTAGGATGCTCTTAATCTAAGGTCTTCCAGCCAGTAAATGCTATTCATGAATGATTCAGAGGAGATTCTCCAGGCCCCGCCTACAGAATAAAATAATCCGAATGGTCTGCCATTGATATTTAGCACATCCGTGGCATTTTTACCAACCCTTGTAGAATTCTCAATAATTAAACTGGCGTTAATAAAATATTTAGATTTGAAGCTGTATCCACCATTTCCGTAAAAAGTTAACCTGTTCCATTTTGAATTTTCACCACCCATTTCACGTAGATAGGATATCCCGGATTGTAGCTGTTTGTATTCGTCACTCTCATGAGAATTTTTAGTAAGACCCCAGTCTATCTGGAATTTATTCATCCATACACGTACACCTGCTGCCGCACTTATTTGATGCTTGCCGTTAAACTCCTTACTGAATCTAAGATAAGTATCAGAATATATGAAGTACAGGTAATTCTTAATTGATCTTGCAACGTTGTATGCTTCACCGTCATAGTAGAGCTCCATACCAGTATTGGGCAGGAACGTGTTTTCATTTAAGGAGTTCACGTTTAGTCCAAAAAGAGAATTTAATTTCAGGCTTTTGGATATATCACCTTCGATCCTGAATGATGTAGCAAATCGGTAGTTCCTTTGATGACCTTCAAATTTGTTGATTACTGCCAGCGGATTGCTTACTCCTAATGCTCCAACATTTTCAAGACTTGCAATTTGTTTACCGTTCTCATCAAACTGGAAAGGTGTGAGGAGAGGGGATTTAAACAAGCTTGTTAGTATAGGACTGGTCTGAGGTACTCGTGCAGATTCCCTCAAATCCATATTACTGTTAACCAGGTTAGAGCTGATATACATCCTTAGCCAATGGAAGACATTAAATGTTCCAACAAAGCGTACATTAAAACGGTCAAAGGATGTATTCTTAATAATACCCTGGTGATTCAGATAGCCCACTGAAAGGCCATAACGGGCAATTTCATCTCCACCGCGTACCCTGACATAAAAGTCATATATAAGACCATTGGAGAAAACTTCATTCTGCCAGTTGGTATTGTGATTGTACCTATAGTGTTCCGGATCATTAGCCGTACTGTATAGTGCAGGATAACTCATACTGTATTCTTCTTCAGGTTGGCCTGAAGACATTAACAATTCATTGGCAAGCGTTTTGTACTGGTTGGAATTAAGTTGGGGAATCTGGTCAGGTTGAGTGCTGATTCCTGTTCTTAATGCCAGGTCTATTGTTGTTTGTACTTCTGTGGGTTTAAGTGTTTCAATAAGCACCACGCCGTTTGAAGCACTCATACCGTAGATTGCGCTTGACATATAATCCTTTAGTATGGTAATATTTGTAATATCATTAGGATCTAAACCGGATAGTGGATTATAATCATTGCCATCAATATCTGACTGGAATATCCCTGGTGTTTCAAAGGGTAATCCATCTACAATGTATAAAGGTTGATTATTCGTATACATTGATCTGATACCCCGCAGATGCGATGTGGTCCCACTACCTGGCATGCCAGACCTTCCGGTAACCAGCAAGCCTGGAGTAACACCCTGGAGATGCTGATCAATTGACTGGTAAGGATAAAGTATTGCCTGATCCGGATTTGGAGCATCGTATGCTGATATAATATCTCTTCGTAATGAACTTGTGTACAGGCTCAGCACTTCATCATATCCTGAAACAAGATCATCTTCAGTTAATTGAATAGTGATGTTAGTTCTGTCATTAAGGTATTCCCTCCTCGACTTATATTTGGAAACAGGGCTTATAATCAGCCAGACATTTCCAGAAGCTGCAGTTAACTGGAATTCACCGTTCTCATCACTGATAGCGGGCGCTGCGAATACTCCTTCGATACTGACAGATACACCTGAAACAGGTATGTTCTTCCCGGCGATAATCTTACCTGATACGATCAATGAATCTTGTCCGTATGATTCCGCGCTGCTGCAAACTGAAGCAAGGAAGATCAGCAAGGCTGTTGTCGTTTTATACCATCTATACATATTACTCCTATATTCTTTTATTCTTCTATAACAGGAACTAATGTCAGGTAATCAATATTAAATCCATTACTGCTTGCGGCACCAGAACCGAGGTATTCAAAACGCACGGTTACATTTCCAAACTCAGTGATGTTTTCTACCCACCAGTCTTTTGTGTTAAATCCAATATCAGGAATGAAGTGTTCACCAGTAACGCTTATAATTATAGAACTCAGGTTATAGGTGTCAAATTCACCCAGTTTCTCATCATTAATGTAGACAGCAAAAAGCCCTGAAGGCCGGGAACTTGCACGCCATTCCAGGCGATATTTCATAGGGAAAACATTTTTAAAATTGAATTCAAGAGTATACTCTCCGTCATATCTCCGTGGGAATTGGACATTTAATAGATATTCCTCTGAAGCTTGCGGGGCGGGGGATTTTGTTGGAGCCACAATTAATCCGGTGACCTTGACATCTTCTTTCCAGGCAAAAACACCAGCACCTATCGAATCGATGAGTTCTTCGCCTTCTATATGTATTTCCCCCTGGTACAGGTCCTGGGCAATGGTAAAATCATAGTACGTATATACCAGGCCATTGCTGCATAAATATTTTGAATCAGGATTTATATTCGATGGATCAATATATACAGTATCCCCGGTTACACTCACCATGGTATCTGTCAACTGGTAATATTCAAGACTGTTTTCATAGAGACTCTTTGCCATCACATCAGGGAGCAACACTTCAAACTGCCATATCTCTGGGATATCTGCATACGAATTGTAGCCTTCACCCAAGTTGTCGGCCATAAGGTCAAGGGCGTCATTATATTGCTCCTGTGTAAACAGAACAAATGTTGCTGATTTATCACGAAATTCCTGGCTAACAGGGAAGAAATCCCTCTCGAACCTGTTCATAGTAATTACAACTGAATCATAAATGGTATTGCCATTTACATCAAACCCTTTCGGTTTGCTCAGAGATTTGTCAAGATAAGCAGAGTCTGTCAGGTCTATATAGTCTTTGATTACAGAACTGAATAAGGCTGTGAATTCATACAGGTTGGGGAGAGGATAAGCGATCCCAGATATCTCGTATAGTTTACCGTCCAGGTATAATGGACTGCTATATTCAATATGCTGGTCCTGGAATTGAGTTCCTGAGGCAGTACGTAACACCAGTGCAAATTTGCCTAAAAGGGTTTGTAATTTTCTGCTGGTTTGGATGTTTCTGGTTTGAAAAATTGTCCTGGATATATGGTTCGATAAAATTTGATCTGTGGAACCGGCAGTATCACTGATATGTTGCATAGCATCATTGTCTGGTATAAACAGTGTATGTGAGAGGCCTGACTCGAACAGAGTATCAAGTTCATATTGCACCATCAGTTCAACGAATTTGCTGAATCTTGGTTCTTCACGTACCGCATCCCACAGATGCATATTTACCTGTTCATCTGGCTGCTCATAATGTTCATTCCAGTCTTCCTTTTTGCAGTAAGTCAGGAATATCGGAATCAATATGAGAATTATCAGTTTTCCAGGAAGCTTGTTTTTCATATTTTACTTATGTAATATGTTCTTCGAAAAATATTTTTCTATTCTGGTACAAACTGCACCGCATCCCAGATCATTGTTCCGGGTATAAGGGATTCAATCGCAATAGTATGCTCGGTATACTTTGCAAATTCAACTGAACCAATATCAAACAAGTTATATGGATTATTGCCTGTACCACCCTTGCTCAGGTCAAAGTTCCCACCGATCCTTTTTCCATCCAACTTGACAATTATTGTTGCATTTTTTGAGCTAAATGCATTTGTCCTGACTTGCAGCTTATACTTCCCCGGAAGGATTTTGGACATCTTATATTCGATCAGAAAATTTTCATTTATTTCAATGTAGTCCTCACCCCAAGCCTGTTCAGATGAACTAGCTGATTTAAAGTATTTAATTAAATCAGGACCTGACCAGCTAATGGCCTGGAATTCATTTACATCCACATACTCATATGTATTAGCCGTTTTGCTGTCAGTATTGATAATAGGCTCTTCTTTAAACTGGAAGCGGCGGGAGGATCTCGGGATTGTGGTATAAAGTTCCATCACTTCAGACAAAAAATGTATGGCTCCGTTTTTTGTCAGTACGTTACTGGCCTGATAGAATAATGAAATATGGGTGATGGCACTGGTGTCAACATCAGTATACACCAGCCCAAATGTGTCCACTCCTGTATTTATCTGAACTTCAAGTCCTGCCTGAACAGAGATCGGAAAACTTGCAAGTGTATTATAGTTACTGTTATTATCAAAATCAACCAGGAAATGGCTGCCCTCCAGTATATGGTAAGCTGCAAACTGGTAAAGACCATTCTCCGGATCTGTGTATTGTGTTCCGGGTGTATTATATTTTGCTATCAGGTCATCCAGAGAACTAATACCATTTCTCTCAAATATGGAATCATGTTCTGCAAGAATTGTGTATTCATTTTTCACGAGCTGCCCGCCTGCGGTCATGCGGTATAATCCCAGAGTATCCTCAAGCCCGGTGAGTTCCAATGCACCTGCCAGTATAGAGAAATCATCTTGCTGTTGCATCCACTGGTAGCCTGTAAAATTAACTGGTATCAGAACCTCGCTTATTATATGAACATATCCGTTTAGCATTTCAAGATTAGCTTCAATTACCGGTGCCGTATTATTTACTTTATAAATGGTTGTATCAAGACTGGAACTGAATCCAATTGTCAGCAGATCTCCTGTAGAGGTTGTGTCAGGTAGTGCACCGTAGGGGAACTCATTTGTCCGCAACTCAATATGGACAAGATGATACCTTCCCAGTTCCCTGACAAAATCAACATCATTAATAAGGTCATTAAAGCTGTTATATTTCTCGTTATTCCGTATATAGCTGTCGAATGCCTCATCAGTAGGAAGAAATAATGTAAAGCCATTCCCATGCGGATTATAAGCATTAAGGGGATCCTTTAGATTTCCGGCAATCATAATCTCGTAGAATTTGCTGTACGTTTCTTTGTTTTCGATGATGAAATCTGCAATTTCAGTCAGATCATCTGTGAAAAAAACTTTATCAGTCTCCCTGTCGCATGAAGAAAGAAGAACTAAACCGAATAAAAGGAGTAAAATGGATAGTCTCATGTTTTTTTTCATTTAATCGGTACTATAATCGGCGTAATATGGATTCTGCACAAGATTGCTGTTCCTTTCCAATTCATTTTCCTGGATAGGCAGATACCATCCAAATGGATCTGTAAGTTTGGATGCCAGCACAAGTTTTTGTGTGGACGGAACCTTTTCAATTATTATTTCAATTAGTTTACTTTTCCTGCTGTAATTATTTCGTCGTCCCAGACGCAGAAGATCAAACCAGCGCTTTCCTTCAAAAGCCAGTTCTGTTGCCCGCTCTTCCATAATAGCATCCTCAAAGGCTTCAGTGGTATAGGGTATCTCAGCCGCATTCATTAGTACACGGGATCTTATCTGGTTAATGACCGTGAGTGCCTCATCAAACCTTCCGAGTTGTGATAATGCTTCTGCTTTCATAAGCAGAACATCAGCGTAACGATAAACCACCCAGTTGCAGCTATTCCTTTCTGAACTGGGACGGTAGGTTACACCGTCTGATGCTGCTCCACAAAATTTCCATATCATTCCATCGTAAGAACGTAAGGAACCGGGTCCGCGAATTATTTCACTTGATGTCTCCGGAGTTAGAAGGTCTAAGGCAGTTTTGCTTGCCTGAATAACCCTGTTAGTATAGTAGGTTTTTTGCCAGAGAGCATTATTCTGACCGAGTCCCTGGTCAAACTGAAACTCAAAAATACCCTCGAGAGAATTACCAGGATAAAATACTTCAAACCATTTACCCCCAGGCATCAGCAGGTACCCGATTTCTTCAATCTCGTTGATATAATCTATACATTCCTGGTAATCAAAATTCCACAGGCTGATATCTGCCAGCAAAGACAGGACTGCACCTTTTGTTGCCCTGCCCATATTTTCTTCAGGCGAACCGTAATCATCAGTCACATAGAGCTTTACTTTGTTTAAATCTTCGCTTATAACCCGCAGTATGGTTGTGTCAGCTGATTTGGGCAGGTAGAATTGTACGTCGTCCTGTTCAGAAGGTTCAAGAACCAGGGGGACTTCCTTGAAAATCCTGACCAGGTAAAAATATGCCAGGCTTCTTAAAAAAACTGCCTCAGCTTCAAATCCTCGCATTTGGTATTCGGTAAAAGTCTGGTCAAACTTGATGATTTCCGGTGCATATTTCAGAACATTATTACAATAATTTATAACTGTATAAAACTCTGACCAATCAGTCATTGAATTATCCGGATAAATATTCCCCAGCATTATTGATCTTTGGGCGTTAGGGGTATTCTGGTCTGATTCTATCATATCTGCACGCATTTCTCCAAACAGGAATAAATTACCATTAAGTCCGGCAAAACTCTGGTATGCACCCATTAAAGTGGCTTCAATATCTTCCTTGGATTTCCAGTATTCATCACGAACCAGGCCATCGGGAGGGATGAGTTCCAGCCAGTCGTCGCATGAGGAGGCAGGCAAGAGACAGATTATAATAAATAGTAGTATTCTGATGCATTTCATATTGAAAATCTTTATTGTCATTTTTTTTTAAAATCCAAGTGCAATACTTAATGTGAACGCTTTTGGTGGTGGCGTCTTCGCTTTATCCGTTCCAAACCAGAAAGGATTTTCGATATTCGGTGAGATCTCAGGATCTTGTCCGGTATAATAGGTAAACGTAAAGATCCGTCGCATTGTAACTGCCACGTCAAGAGACCTGACGCGAAATTTCTGGCAGATATTCTTCGGTAGTCCATAAGCGACTGTCAGGTTGACCATCCTTAGATAATCACCGCGCTCCACGTACCTGTCAGATCCCAGATTATTCGCTGGGTGGTTAAGATATGCCCTGGGGAGCATTCCTGGTTCATCCTGTCCCTGTGCTCTCCACCTGTGTAATACTGCTTTACTCTGATTATTTTTATTCAGCATTCCTTCTGTGTTAAGAGCTACTTCATTGACGACCACATAACCAAGCCTGTACTGCCATTGGGTTGACACACTTATGTCTTTCCACCTGAAGTTTCCTCCAAAACCACCGATAAAATCAGGATTTGAATCGCCCAGGTACACTACATCCTGGAGGTCTATTTGTCCATCGTGATTGATATCTGCATACCTTGCATCTCCTCCCTGGAAGAGATAGGTTCCTTTATAACTTAAGGGTACAGGATTTCCATTAACATCAAGAAGCACTTCCCCGTTCTCATTTGTGGCAACCACGTCATCATCAGAAGGCCATACGCCCAAGTACTTGAATCCGTAAAATGAACCGACTGGTTCTCCCAGGTCAGCACGCCTGGGGAATTGACCATTTCCAATGCTCAGATCAACTTCGTTGTTGAAATTCTCAGGGAAAGCAACGAATGAATTAACATTATGAGAGATGTTGAAGTTTAGCCATAGTGTTGTTTCCCTCTTTCTGATTACAAATGCACTCAGATCAAGTTCCCAGCCTTCGTTTAACAGTTCACCTCCGTTATATTGTTTTAAAGTGGTGAAACCTGAGGATTTGGGTATTTTATAGTTACTCCAAAGCAGGTCTTCAGTCTTCTTTGAATAAACCTCGGCCGTAATATCAATCCGGTTAAACAGGGATATATCTATTCCAAGGTTCGCCTGCGTCAGTGTTTGCCATTTGAGGTTAGCCAGCTGGACCTGCAGTGGAACAACGATTGGTCGTAGAATATACTGGCTGGGATTCGTCGTGTTAAAAATGGCATGCCTGTCATAGGCCCGCCTGGGTTGTTTCCCGGCCTGTCCGTAACTGAATCTTAATTTTGATTCTGTAAGAAAAGTAAGATTTGTCATCCATGGTTCTTCAGAAAATCTCCAGGCGAATGAGGCACTGGGGAACATACCCCACCTGTTATTGCTACCAAACCTTGAGCTGGCATCTGCACGAAAATTCAGCTGTGTTATGTATTTATCTTTGAACTTGTAATTAAGGTTGACCAGTAATCCAAGTATGTGTGTCTCTTGGGTACCTGAGCCAAGCCACTTAATTGGTGTATTGGCGGCTGGATCCCTGACTTCGGTGGATGGTCCACTCATACCCTGCAACGTACTCCATTCAAAGTTTATCTGGTCAGTTTCAAACATGAGCATTCCTGATAAAGTATGGTTTTCGCTCATTCTGGGAATAAAACGTAACTGGCTCCGTGTAATGATTTCAGTGTTCGTATTATTTTGCTCTAGCTGGAAATTATTCAACTCATTAAGCCAGTCGGAACCAACAGCATTATATGGCAGGAACTCATTCTTCTTCTGACCTACATATTGCATGGATACCATCTGGATAAAATTTAGCCAGGGTGCAATATTGTATGTTAAGGTGAAACTGTTTGAGATCCTGTTTTCAATAACATCGTTCTGGCTCAGGTTTCCAACAGCTACAGGATTGAAATATTGCAGGCCTGAACCCTGGTAGCTTTCAACCGGATTAAAATATTCTCCTGTAAGATCGCCTTTGAAATCATACTCCCATATACTCATGTTTGGTGCTTTCTGGTAGGCCATTTCCCTGATATTTGTTCTTTGCTTGGTTCCTTCTACCCTGAATTGGTAATTATCTTCCTTGTTACTATTGGAGTAGGAGAAATTAACAGAAAACCTGATCTTCCTGGATACATTATAGTCCAGATTAACCCTCGTGGTTACCCTCTTGAGCGATGTATTAATGGTTGTACCCTTATTATTGTGGGTATTTAATGAAGCATAATACCTTGTTTTTTCACCACCCCCTGACAATTTGAAAAACTGTTCATTAATAAATCCATCACGTGATATAGCGTCTACCCAGTCAGTATTTGCAGTGTAGTTATAGAAATCAATGTAGTCCGGGTCAAATGCAATTTCCTGAGGAACATCATAGATACCCTTTGCATTGTGCCATTCTTCCAGCTGCATCATTATATATTCATTTCCATTCAGCATTGGTACAGGTGGTGGTTGTTTGTTCCAGGTATACTTTCCCTGGTAATCGAATTTCGTTTTACCCCTGCTCCCGCGAAATGTTTCTATTAGCAAAACCCCGTCAGCTCCTTTAGAACCCCAAACTGCTCCTGAGGCAGCGTCTTTAAGTACTTCGATTGATTTTATATCCTGTGGTGCAATATTAACCAGATCTCCTATGTCTTCCTGGTCAGCTGAACCGAGGTCAAAGTCCTGGCTGATAACCACTGATTGGGGTATCCCGTCTACAACGATGAGCGGTCGGGCATTACCCAGAGATCCAAGGCCCCTGATAACAATTGAAGATCCACTGCCAGGATCACCGGAGAAAGACATGATATCCAATCCGGTTACCTTTCCGGCAAGTGCTTCTTCAGCTGATACAGCACCCATATGTTTAGAATCGACCATATCAATCTTTACCCTGGAACTGGCAACATCCCGTTGTGCAACATTGGAGAGTGGATCAGTATTTGCTTCAGCAGTAACAGTTATCTCTTCAAGTTCATAGGATTCTGCAGAAAGTAAAACATTCAGGCTTGTTTGTCCTTCCAGGGCTATTTCCTGCGCTTTATACCCGATAAAACTGAACATAATGATTGCATCAGGATTGGTGACATTGAGAACGTAATTGCCGTTAGGGTCAGTAATTGTTCCAGTTATGATCCTTTTGTCCTGATCATACTCAATAACATTAACTCCAATAATCAATTCGCCTGTTTCGGCATCTTGAACTGATCCGCGTAAAACGACCCCATCCTGGGCACACAGATCAATACTGATTAAAACCAGGAAGGTTAGTGCGACAATCTTAAGTCCGGATTTCATTATGATAACTATTATATGTTATTGTTTGATCAGTACCTCGTCAATTTCATGTATTACCCCTGTGGTAATGTAATCAGTATCTAAACTCCCATTGGGATCTGTATCAGTAGCAATCATAATATTAGTTTTTCCTGTTGCCTCATTAATTGTAATATAAGGATTGCCGTCTTTATCCAGTATTTCAATCATATCAGGTGATGGTCTTATATTGATTGTGCTGTAGTATGTAGAAAACTCAGTAGAGGATTCATCCACTCTTAAGCTTTCATAATTCGACCAGGTCTGTGAACCATCGGTAAATATGCGAGTGCCTCTGACAAAATGGTATCTAAGTAATTTTTCCAGTTCATCAACTGCCAGGGTATCGGCACCGTACTCTGTTAATGCCTCCTCAGAGGGGATAAAGACAGTATAATATTCTCCCTCAGAAAGGAACGGGAACGCATACAGACGTGGATTGTATAATCCTGCTTTCTCAAGAAGATCTTTGAAATGAGGATATCCTGAGAGTGCACCGAACATATCTGTCGAAGAATGTCTGAACCAGGTGCTCACCTCGAAGGTGACGCCATTATCCGCTGGTTCAGGAAGCTCAGAAACTGTTATATCAATCAAAGAATCACCTTTAAACCCGAATACATTTGGTTTTGCTCCTGAAATACTTCCATTTTCATGATCCCAGATAATATAATTGCCACCAAGTGTTTCTATAAATTCCTTATCGGCCAGATATTTCGGACTGGAAATGCCCACCTGGTTTAGTATCCTTTTAGCCAATTCATTGGTTTGTTGATTATACATAGATTCATCACTGCGATTATATGACCTGAACCTGTATCGGTTAGCCTCAACATCAATCCAGCTGACCAACAATGAAGAATCTTCGGCTAAAACATTATCAGCAATAATATAGAAACTGTAATCTGCTTCCTGGCGGGTTATAGCAGGCAATACCTTGGTTAGCTGCATAGCCAGCATAAAAGTAGAAAAGCCCGGCCTGAGGTAAACCGGACCCGCAACACTTCCGAAAGCCCTGGGCATGACTGTTTCATTCAGACCCAGAAAGGTGCAGTTGCTTCCATATTCTTTCCTGACAATTGTTGACGGGTCGATAAATATCGTGCTCCTTCCTGCGTTCTTAAAACCATTACTGATATCTGTTTCGTACACTGGTTCCCGGGTAAAATGTGTGTTGACAATTATTTGTTTGATATCGTTAGGAACAGCCTCAAAATTTGCCCAGTGTGGGTATCCGCTGTTAACAGTAACCACATCGTTAATAAATCTCAGGAATGCTTCATCTGTGGGAACATAAACACCATTGTGATATACGTAAGTATACTTGGAAATACTGGTGTTTGGTCCGGTTAGCTCATCACTGATGTTGAAGGGAAGTTCAGGAAAGGAAAGATTATAAAGTGAATCATATTGTTTGCCCTCCCGTGCTGCAGTTTGGTTATTGGTCTCTTCACGATTAAATTCAAAACGCGGAAACTGGTAGATCATTTCAAGAAAGATCTTATAGCTTTCACCCCCTGAGTATTCTTTTTTCAATAATTGTTCCGCATTCAGGAAAGGCTCCACAACCTCGTCAATAATATATATAAATCCATTTTCTGCAAATATTTCTTCCTCTCCTAACTTACCTCCGGCATAAAACAGTTCACCATTTTCAAATGGCCTGTTGAAGTAAAATTCATAATCAGAGGTGTTAAGGTTATATATATCGAAGAATTCTCTGAAAAATATTGGCACATATTTTCTCGAGCGGGTAAAGGCAATTCTGTAATCCCCGGCCTGTGTGGAGTCGACGATGGAGTATTGATTATGCCCATATTTAACCCAATATTTAACATTGGGATCTTTGAGCAGGGTCTGTCTCTTAAATGCCCTGGGCTTGCTCTTATCATCTGTAGGATCTATCCATCCTTCTGAATTCAGCATCTGCAACTGAGCCTTACTCCAGGCATCCTGTATGATGTGAAACTTTACCAGTTCCTTTAGCTTATTAAGTGGAATACTGGCTACATCATTTCCAAATTCAGGATGTAACGAGAAGTATCTGCTGAAAGCTTCATCAGAAGGTGCAAATACTGTAAAACTGCCCGATAAATCCAGGATGGTATCATAACCTGTTAACTCAAGGCATTTAGTGAAGGTTCCCAGTCCATCCTGCAGGGATATCTGTGTATATAGTTTACCTGAAAGCCAAGTTGGAGCCTGGTATTTATCAAGCTCGTATATGTCCTTACAGGAATTAAATAAT
>Ga0209536_100011495_pt1 | contig 12957 bp, 13 predicted proteins | sample DeeMarSeWOR28_12_FD_187461 | JGI IMG/M metagenome (GOLD analysis project Ga0209536, IMG submission 187461) | Marine sediment microbial communities from White Oak River estuary, North Carolina - WOR-2-8_12 (SPAdes) (version 2) | ecosystem: Environmental > Aquatic > Marine > Intertidal zone >...
AATTCGGAACCAGTGATATTCCGGTGAGGGAAGCCTTGAAGCAGCTCGAGTCTGAAGGACTCATCAAGAATACCCCTCACGTGGGGGCGGTCGTCACCAGCTTCGATTTCGATGATATCCAGAAGATTTTCCAGGTCAGAACCGTACTGGAGGGCATGGCCGCCCGAGAGGCGGCAAAAAACATAAACTCGAGTGAAATTAAATCGTTGGAAAAAAGTGTGGCCCAGATGAAAAAAGCAATTGAATCCGGGCACTTTTTTTCGCTGACGCAAATCAACCTGGCGTATCATCAAACAATCTATTCGGTTTCCGGCAACGAATATTTGAATAAAGTTATATTTGAACTTTGGAGCCTTTCTTCAAGATCCCGGGCCCTGTTTATCCTTGCACCCGAAAGGGCGCGCGAGTCGGCCCAGGAACACATCGCGATTCTCGCGGCTTTAAAAAAAGGCGATGGCGATGAGGCCGAAAGGTTGATTTTTCAGCACAATGGGTCGGCCCTCAAGGCGTTGAGGCGCTATCTTGAAAAAAACGAGCCCGGTAAAACCGATATTTTGGAAGATGCCTGAGTTGTGGGGCAAAGGTGTGAGGTGAAAGTGGCAACAGCTTTCCAAACGGAACCGGACGTTTCCGGAGTCGTCAAAACCGTATGCAACCTGTGTACGAACCACTGCGGCATCGATGTGCATGTGCAGGGTGGAAAGATCATGAAAGTCAGGGGGATGAATGAACACCCCTTTCACCGGCTGTGTGTGAAACCCGCAGCATACCCGGAGTTGATATATTCAAAGGCACGGCTGACCGCCCCTCTGAAAAAAACAAACGGCCGGTTCAGTAAGATCTCCTGGGAGGAGGCGTTTACAATAATCGTGGACAAACTCTCCCGCATTAAGGAACGGTACGGGGCCCAGTCGGTGGTCCCCTTTGCCGGAAACGGACTGGCCTGCCGGTCGGTTCCCAAGATCATAAGACGTTTCGGGGAAGCCTATGGCACCCCCAACTTTATTACCGGCGGTTGGACCTGCTTCGGTGCCCGGGTGATGGCTTTTAAGCTGACCCTCGGCAGTTACCCCAATGCGGACTATTCAGTGGATAACCGGTGTATGGTGTTGTGGGGCACGGACCCTCAGACCAGTTCCGCTCCTGAAAAAAATGATATGGAGGTTTCCGCCGGCAGGGGGACGAAGCTGATTGTCATAGATCCCGTTGCAACGCCCCTTTCCCGCAAGGCGGACCTCCATGCACAGGTGAGACCCGGAACGGATTGCGCCCTCGCGCTGGGTTTACTGCATGTGATTATCGGAGAGGAGCTGTATGATAAGGCCTTTGTTGAAAATTGGACCGTCGGCTTTGATAAGCTGGTTGAACAGGTAAAAACATATCCGCCGGAAAAGGTGGAAGATATAACCTGGGTGCCGGCGCAAACCGTTCGGGAAATTGCACGGATGTATGCCCAACAGCATCCGGCCAGTATCTCCGTCGGTGTGTCCCTGGATCACTCAAGTAACGGAATTCAGACCATGCGGGCCATCGCCACCCTTATGGCGATTTGCGGTAATTTAGAGATATCCGGTGGAAACATCACCTATCCGGGAGTGCCCCTTAAAAATTTCAACCTGCCCGCAAGGGTTGTCAAAGCAGTCCCCATCGGCGCTGATTTTCCCCTGTTCACAGAGCTCCGCAAGCATCAAAGCGGAACCCGCCTGACGGAAATCATTTTGACAGAAAAACCGTACCCGATAAAAGCTGTCCTTGTTGTCGGCGGCAATCCCTTGGTTAATTGGCCGAACAGCGGCAAGGTGAAAAAGGCGTTCGAAAAGCTGGACTTTCTTTTGGTTCAGGATTTGTTCATGACCGATACGTCCAAAATGGCGGATATCGTACTGCCGGCGGCCAGCGATCTTGAGACCGAAGACCTGAGAGCGACCTATTTTGATCACAACAGCCTACCCCTGCTGGTCAAATCGAATCGAGCCATTGAACCGGTTGGAAGCTGTATGGAAGATTGGAAGATATGGTCGGAGATCGGCCGGAGAATGGGATATGGTGAATATTTTCCATGGCGTACTTCCGACGAGCTCTTGAGCGAGATGCTCGAGCCATCAGGCATCAGCCTGAAACAGCTGAATGAGAATCCGGGGGGGATCATTTACAGCGAAAAGAAGTTTCAGTACTATCTGCAGGGAGGCTTTAAAACACCGAGCGGGAAGGTTGAGATATATTCTGAAACGATGGATAAACTGGGTTATGATCCCGTACCGACCTTTCATGAACCGGTGGAAAGCCCTGGAAGCCGGCCCGATTTGGCCCCAAAATATCCCTTTGTTTTTATGGCTGGAGCCAGAACCAAGGGGTACACCCACTCCCGATTTCGAGAAATTGAAAGCTTGAGAAGGCTGTATCCGGAGCCCTTGATTGAGTTAAACACAAGTACCGCGGAAAGCCTGGGGATAAGGGAGGGCGATTTGGTGAAGGTTGAATCCCCGCGGGGTCATATAAAAGCGAATGTAAAACTGACTTCAAATGTTCCACCCAGGCTGATTGTTTTATTAAGCGGCTGGAGCAACGAAACCGGAGCCAATGCCAATTGTCTGACCGACCATCAAGCGGTCGATCCGGTTTCGGGGTTTCCTGAGTACAGAGCCTCGTTATGCAACGTGGCCAAGGCCTAAATCCATAACGATTAATCCTGAACATGTCACAGTGAGGTTTAGAATGAAATTTATAAACATCGAGGAGATTCCCGGCCAGGTGCCCCCCAAACACTATGATCTGCTGGGCAGGACCATTGCGGATCCTTCCGAGGGCGTAAAAGATTTCAAGGTTTCTTTCACCCGGATGGAAAAAACCGGAAGATGCGATCCCCATGTCCATGAAGACGCCGAACAGCTGTTTATTATCCTGAGAGGTGCCATGATGTTTATCTCCGAAGAGGGCGAAAGGCCGGTTAAACCGGGCCAGGCGGTTCTTGTTTACCGGGGGGAAGTCCATTCGAATTATAATATCGCAGATGAAGAAACCGAATACCTTACCGTGACGAGTGTGTCCTAACCAAGATCCCCCCGGTTCCGGTGATTGGATATTTTTATACCGCAGCTTAATTAACTGGGAAGCTTCATCCATCCATTTGTATGTCTTGCTCCGGAGGTCTTTATGGAGATTTTAAGAATAGAGGATTTTTTGAGGACTGAAAATCCAAATCCTAAGGAAAGGTATCGGCTAGATCTGGTTACGTCCGAGCAAAGGGCGGAAAAACTTTCCGGATTCCTGGCCGTGCTTCCCGCCGGCAGGGAAGTGCCTTATCATTTTCATGAAAACCGGGAGTCGCTGATCATCGTCATCAGCGGCGAAGCCGTGGAGATCTGTGAAGGGAAAGAACATCCGATTAAGGCCGGGGATGTGATTTATATCCCGGCTGCTGAAAAGCATGGTCTGATCAATCGATCAGCCCGGGACGTTCGCTATTTGGAATTTTTTACACCCGTCCGGGAAGATTTCATCGAGGTGTCCTAAACCGGCTGCAAGGCGCCGGGACGGGCAGTATTTTATGCAGATTACAGAGCATATACATGCGATCAGGATACCCTTTTTTAGTGCCGGAAGTGGAGAAAAAACCACCGGGCGCTTTGTATAGGTTTTTTTGATTTACGGTGAACAGAATTCGTATCGTCGATGGCGGCGTGTCTTATTCTTTCCCCCGGATAGAGGGGTATTTAAACCGTAGCGGGAGAAGTATCAAGGAGCTCGATGTGCGGCTCCACACGCATTCCCATCTCGATCATATGGGATGCAGTTCGGCTATCAGGGAAGCCTCCGGGTGCCGGGTGGCTGCCCACGTTGATGCAACGCCCTGGATAGAGGATATTGACCTGCAATATCGTATTGGTCCGACCGCAACGTTTCATTGCCTTGTTTCGAGGCCGGTTGGCGTCGATCAGATTTTAAGCGACGGCGATACGCTGGACATGGGCGGCGGGCAAACGCTCAGGATTTTTCATCCGCCGGGTCATTCCCGGGGATCGGTATCTTTTATGAACCGGATAAAGCCCATTTTTCGGGCGGCGCCATTCCGGTGCCGGGAGATCGGCCGCTGTATGAGGATATCCTTGCCGTCACGGGATCCATCAGAAAGTTAAATCGAATCAAAGGGTTAAAGGTTTTGTGTGCCTCCCGGCTCGATCCGATGTAGGGCGAAAGCATTTACGAGATAATGGATGGGGCTTTGCGCATGTCCAGCACATCCATGAAGTCGTTTTGCGAAAAGCCGCGGCCAATCCGACACTTGACGCAAAGGCGCTTTGCAAGCGCCTTTTAAAAGATCTGGGTCAACCGGAGATACCCGATGGTTTGAAGTCGATCCAGGCTCACCTGCAATTAAGGCAGCATCGAAGTTTGCTGCAGCCATAGCGCTTAATCGGTTCGAGAAGGACTTGTTTAAATTTCGGGAGGGGAAAATGATAAAGGCAGCCATATGCGGAATGGGCAATTGGGGACAGACACTTGTCAACGCGGTTCAAGGGAAAAGCGATAAAATAAGATTTGCAGCCGGTGTTGTCCGAGTGCCTGAGAAATACGCGCAATACGCGGAACGGGCAGGGGTCTCTCTGGCTACCGATTTTGAGAACGTGCTGAGAGATCCTGAAATTGATGCGGTGGTACTGGCGACACCTCATTCGCTGCATGCAAACCAGATTAAACAGGCGGCTGCTGCCGGTAAGCATGTTTTTGTCGAGAAGCCCTTTACCCTGACCAGGGGCAGTGCAGAGGAGGCCGTGCAGGCCTGTAAGGATGCCGGCGTAACTCTTTTTGTGGGGCACAACCGGCGCTATCTGCCCTCGTTGAATGATATGAAAAAAATCATCGACGGAGGAAGGATCGGGAAGATCCTGCATGTTGAAGGCCAGCACTCCGGTCCCAGCGGCTACAAGCCCAAACCGGATTCCTGGCGGGCGACACGTGCGGAGAACCCGGCCGGGGGGATGGCGCCCAGAGGGATTCATACACTGGACGCCATGATCTATCTGAACGGGTTGGTGCAATCTGTTTTCGCTATGAGCGAGCGGCTTCAAATTCCTCTGGAAATGGATGACACCACCTCCATGCTGTGTCGTTTCCAAAACGGAACCACCGGCTACTTGGGTACCGTCATAGCAACGGCGAACTTCTGGCGGATCCACGTTTTCGGGAGCAAGGGCTGGGTTGAGATGCGCGGGCCCAAAGCGCTTAAAATTGTTGATCTTGACGGGGCCGTCGAAGACAAGGCCTACGAAGACATCGATATCCAGCGGGCCGAGCTGGAAGCCTTTGCCGAGGCGGTGAGGGGCGGCAAGCCGTTCGTTGAAGCACCGGAGGAGATTATAAACGGCATCGCTGTGATCGAAGCCATGGTCGAATCGACTCAAACCGGGGCGGCCGTGGAAATAAATTAAAACAGATAAACCTTTTGTTTGCGATCATTTAAGGTCAAATGTTGCCCGGGTGCTTATCGCTATTCAGCGGACGCATATTGGAGGAAAAGTGAATATCAAAAATCAAACCGGAAAGCTCGAAACAGTGGGGGTGATCGGCCTCGGCTTTATGGGAACGGCCATTTCGGCCAATATCGTCAAGGAAGGATTTTCTGTTTTCGGGTATGACATTGTAAAGGAAAGAATTGATATACTGGTTGAAAATGGCGGCACAGCCGCCTCGTCTCCCCAGGAAATCGCCCGAAAATCCGACGTGGTGATCACTTCCCTGGCGAGCCTCTCCGCTTTTGAAGATGTAATCTGGGGCGATCGGGGCATTCTTTCTTCCGGGCACAAAGGCTTGGTTGTTATGGAGTGCAGCACGCTGGCGGTGGCCGACAAGCAGAGGGCCCATGAGGATATGCAAAATGCGGGCATGATTTTGCTGGATTGCCCCATCAGCGGGGGATCTCGGGCCGCCCAGAAAGATCTGGTGGTTTACGGCAGCGGCGACTCCGGTGCCTTTGAACGCTGCATCCCCTTAATCAATGGTTTTGCCAGAGGGAATTATTATTTGGGAGCGTTCGGCAACGGCAGCAAAATGAAGTTTATTGCGAATTTACTGGTCGCGATTCACAACGTTTCAACGGCAGAAGCAATGGTGGTCGGCATGAAGGCCGGACTGGACCCGGAGACAATTTATGAGGTCATGAGCGACAGTTCCGGCCGCTCCCGCATGTTCGAGGTCCGGGGGCCGCGGATGGTTAAAAATGACTACGAAAACCCCAGTATGAAAGTGAAGGTTTTTCAGAAGGATCTGGATATTATCACTGAGTTCACTAAAAATCTCAATTGCCCGACCCCGCTGTTTACGAGCAGCACGCAGGTATATTTGGGCGCTTTTGCCCAAGGACTTGATGAGCGGGATACGGCGTCGGTCTGCAAGGTGCTGGAGGATTGGGCGCAACTGACGCGCAGCAAGTAGCCTGCGGTTATCTGTAACGCGCAAGCGCCTCCATTGAAAGGCGGCCTGAAAGCCAAGCCGTTTCGCGGCTTCTGAACCCGCCTGGGGCGGATGACACGTGGGCGTCAATCCCGCCCCGGCGGAACTTACGCTCTTCATACAGCCAGACGCCTTCGCATCGGCTCATCTTTCAGGCCCATTGCGGGTTCGCGGCCGTTGTTTTGCGGCTATCCATTTAATTTCAATATATCAACCCAAACCTGTTCCTCAAGCCGGGATGCTTCACTTTCTCCCGGGGTATTTTTCTTCGGCTTTTTCCGCATTTTCGGCTTTGTGGTAATCCTGATTGAGATCACCGTCCCCGGCCGGAGACTTGACCGTGAAAAATACAGCCGGTCCGCCCACCGCCCGGCTGCGGTGGTCTGTAAATCGCGGAATGTGTATCAGGTCGCCGCGTTCAACGATACGGTCCTCCTCTCCCAGAATCATATGAAGCTTGCCCTCCAGGATCAGGGTAAACTGTTCTTCGTTGGGGTGGTTGTGAAGCGGCGGGCCCTCGCCCTCAGGCTTGGTGACGATTCCCGCTTTCATGTATTCGCCGGCAACGGTCTGCATAATCATGGCCGGATTGACATCCGGATTTTCCTTTTTCATTTCTTTAATGTGATAGATGGGCATTTTCTCCTCCTATGTCATTTTAATTTTTTGTCTTTTGGATAATAATCTCTCAGTTGTCAATTAATTTCAATAGTTAAATGGTACGACCCTTGACAGTTTATTTGGTATGACCGCCCTAAAAAATCCGGAATTTTCTATGACGACAATTCTTTAGGCGGGACTACCTGAACGCCTGCCTGCTTCAGCAATGCGCGAATTTGTTCAAGCAGGTCCAGTCCGGTGGTCCCCTAGTGAAATCCGAGCGTCTGGATCCGGTCAAATTTCACCACATGATCATCAACGGATTTTATGCGCCCGTGGCTGATAATTTCATTCACCTGCGCGAGGTTTCGTGCGGGTTCTTTTACCCTCCCGCCGGGCTTCGTCATGGGCAAAATATTTCCGTTGCGATCATAGCCGCGGTCGATCAAGACCTCGTCGGCAACCCGGATTCCCTTTTGCAGGCACATCTTCTCAAGCTGAGAACCGGCGAAAGCGATCAGGGTTAAGTCTTTATAATAAGCGGTCACACATTCAGCCAGAGCCGCGGCCAGATCTTGATCGTCGGCCGTCATCCGCTGCTGGGCCCCGTGAAATTTGACATGCGCAAGCGAAACGCCGCAGCATTTACAAAAGGCTTCCAGGGCGCCGATTTGAAAGAGCACATAATCGCGGGCGTCCGCATTCGAGACATTCATAAACCTTCGGCCGAACCCCTTAAAACGGGCAATCCCGGATGGGCACCGATTCCCAGCTTTTTTCGCAGGCCGGCTCAATGCTTTCGTGCATGGTCGAAAGATCACCGGCATGAAAACCGCAGGCGACATTGACGGACGCGATACAATCCATAACTTCCCGGTCATGGCCATAGCGATAGATGCCGAAACTTTCACCCACATCGCAGCTGATATTAATTGAAGACAGCACAAGCATATCCAACCGTAGTAAAATTGCTATTGAATTGAAATAAATTAATTAACTCCATAAACTTTCAGCGATGCTTTGCGTAAATGAAGGTTTACTTGTTCTCACACCCGCTCTCCTGCAGAAGCGGCGTGGCTTGAGCAAACAGAGTAAAAGCTTTTTGATCTGATTCGCTGAGCGGGCGAATCAGGCCAGCCCTCAGCCCTTTCCGGTTCATCTTTTTGATGATAACCGGACCATATATGTAACATTCAAACTGCAACGCGTCGCGCAGGGGGTTGGGCAGAATCCTTTGCCCACGGATTCTGCCCAAAAAACTTAACGCTCTGTGTTTTCGGCGATCTCTGTGAGAGCCAGAAAATACAACATGATGGGCCCTCTTAGGGCCACCCTCGAGCCACCTTTTTCAGGGGTGGTTGTTAATTCCGGAGACTGCCGACCAGCGGCTATGTTGACACACCGGCCTCCAGGTTTTCAGTCGAGCTGACGGTTACAAAGCGTGCAAAATTATCCTTGCCGGCCGATATACGGTAACGCGATCCAAGCGGTATATGCACGATGCCGCCGGCACTTATTTCAGCCCGATCTTTATCGACTTCGGCCTCGAGCGTGCCATGCAGTAAGTAGATAAATTGTTCGTGCACACTTTCCTGGTCCGGTTGACTGAACGCTTTAACCCGTTCGGCATACTCGAACACCATCCTGTCGCCCGCATAGGTATAATGAACATCGCCCGAAACCGGCCCCGCATCCAATGCGCCGAGGATGGGATAGTAACAGCTCCCGAGCCCCTCGATACGCGCAGAGGACTTTTCAGACTCTTTTTTAATGTCTCCCTCGCCGACCGACCATCCGGCCTTTTCGAATTCTGCGGTGGCCTCTTCCAGGGTCGGCGCCTCTTCCGGAACGGATTCCTCCACGCTCAGTCCGACAACGGTCCAGGTTTTGTCTTTTATATAGAGATAATTGATTTCTCCGTCTTCGGTGGCCATCATCTGATGCTGCCCGGAGGGAGGAATGTGGATAAAGGTCCCCGGCGGGACGATCCGGCGGTCCTTGCCCACCAGGGCATTTATTTTTCCAACCAGCGAGAAAATAAACAATTCGTTGGGATGGTAGTGCACCACCGAGCCGGTTCCGGGTTCTTTGCAATTCAGACAAAAATAAATATAGTCGCCTTCGATAATGGGCCCGTGGGCGGTGGAGAGGCGCGGGGTCAGGTATTTTCCTTCCATTTCATCAAATCGGTAAAAAGGCATGCTTGTATCGCTCCTTTCGGTTCTCAGACCCATAAAAGTAAAAGAAAGGGTGATAGGGGGGCACTTGGGTCAACATCAGCCCCTATCGAGACAATTCTTCCACAGGCAACCCAAGGGCGTGGTTTGGAAATATGCCCGGATTTTTTTTAACCTCGGTTTCAATATCCTGATTTAACATGCGGATATGCTTTCGCATGGATTTTTCGGCCCGGTCGGCGTCCCGCGACTCCAGCGCCTCTAAAATCTCCTCGTGTTCATCCACCGACCGGTTTCTGCGGCCGGTCAGCTCGATGGTTTTCAGCCGGACCAGGCTGAGGTGGTCATACATGCCTCTGACGGTTTCAATCAATTTGGGATTGCTGCTGGTTTCCAGGATCTTGCGATGAAAAGCCACATTGGCCAGGGCGAATTTTTTGTGGCCGACGGCCTTGATATCACGGATATCACCCAGGCTCTCGAAAATAGATCGCAAAGCGCGCAGACCGGCGTTTGAAAAATAATCGACCGCCAGTCTGGCGGCAAGCCCCTCGAGCACCTCCCGAATTGCCAGAATATGCAGATATTCAGGGTAGGTGATGATCACCGGGAACACGCCGTGTCGGGGTTCGATTCTGATCAGGCCTTCCTGCTGCAGACGGCTTAAAGCGTGCTTGATCGGCGTCCGGCTCATATTCAGTTTTTTACTGATGGTCCGTTCGACAATGGGCTTGTCGTGCGACACTTCTCCGCTGATGATCATTTCCTTGAGCTGGTCATAGGCCAGGTTGTTCAGTTTGCCCTTTGCCTTGTGGATGTCGTTTTTTTGCATGGCGTCTGCTCAACAAGTGTATATAGATATATTCAGGGTCCTATGAAAAGCGTCCGCAGGCGGGACGGCTAAAATTTGGAAGTCAATTTCATCCCGAGTATTTTCCGAGCCTCGTCCGCATCCGTAACCACCCTTCGTCCCAGACACCGGGCCAGATCGACGGCCAGCTTCACCATATCCGAGTTTTTCTCGATAATCTCATCTTTGTGCGGATATACCCAGTAGGTATCTTCAATTCCTACCCGGACCAGCTGGGAACCCAGCAGCAATCCCAGCGTCAGGATCGGCAGCCGGTTGCGTCCGCCGGGGTACACCCCCACAATGGACTGCGGGGCGGTGTCGCCGGCCTTTATGGAATCGACCATTTCATTAACCTGTTCGGCTATGGTTCGCGGCACGGCCGGGAACCTTTTGCCGCCTTTCAGCCAGCCGGGGTAGGCGCTTTCGATGATCACCGGTTTGTCCAGGGTCGTAATTTTTTCTTCCTTGTGGATGGGGAAATTGACGTTCGCCCGTTCAGGCAGCAGCTCTTTATACACGGGTATTTTTACTTCGCCACCCTCCTTAAAGTTAAACGATCAAAAAAACAGTCGGTAATGAAATCGCCGGGCTTGGAAACGTCAAAAGCGTGGTCTTTAAGCAAGCGAAACGGGTTGTCCCCATGTTTTATTTCCATGCTTTTGGATACCAAAAGTTAAGCAAAATTGTCAAGTTATTTTAACTCAAGTAAAATATGTTGAAATAATAGATAATTATAAAGCTTTGATGGTATATTTTTTTCTAAAGACTGGCATACCATAAAGGGGTTGGCAAGAAGAAATCGAATGAGGGGCCATTTGAAAAGGGCGTGCCGCTCTTGACAGGCCCGGTGCTTTTTTTTAAAATTTGGCAGGGTTTAGATCGCCTGAACACGCAGGGGAGAAGGAGAAACGCCTTGAAGCGAACGATCAGAGACTATATTGACCTGGGTGCCCGGCAGCAGCCGGATAAAGTCTATTTGATCGCCCCGGAGGCGGGGCGCGAATTGACTTACCGGCAGCTGCAGGAGGATTCGATTGCTTTCGGAGGGCGGCTGCATCAGATGGGGTTGAGCAAAGGCGACAAGGTTTCCTTTATGCTCGGCAACGGCTACCAGACCGTCAAGATTTTTCTGGGTGCCATGTACGCCGGGTTTGCGGTCGCGCCTTTAAACCTGCAGGCGCAGGCGGCCCATCTGGCTCATGTCCTCGAGCATTCAGACACCAAACTGGTATTCTATACCCGAGAGCTGGAAAATCGTCTGGTGCCGCTGGCCGAGCGTGTTGAGCGCGAGATTCAATTGATTTGCATCGACAACGATGCCGAGCATATTTTCCCCGGGGAGGCATGTTCGCCAACGGATGTTCCGGCGGAAATAGACGAGGATGACGACGCCCTGCTGCTGTACACTTCCGGAACCACCGGGTTGCCCAAAGGGGTCATCCTCTCTCATAAGAACATGGTCGCCGGCGGCCAAAATACCGTTGCGGCCCATGAGTTGACCTCCGGTGATCGGGCCCTTTGCTCGCTGCCCCTTTATCATATCAACGGGGAGGTCGTCACCGTGGTGGCGCCGCTGGTCAGCGCGGGCAGTGTGGTGATGCCGCACCGGTTCAGGCGCTCGGATTTCTGGGAACTGATGTCCGCCTACGGCTGCACCTGGTTCAGCGTGGTGCCGACGATCCTTTCCTATTTGAGCTGTGATGAGGGTGACGGTTGCCGGTCGCTTAACCTGGAAAAAGTCCGTTTCGGGCGTTCCGCTTCCTCGGCGCTGCCCCCGGCACTGCACCTGGCGTTTGAAAAACAGTTTCAAATACCGATCATCGAAACCATGGGGCTGACCGAGACCGCGGCCCCGGTGTTCAGCAACCCCCTCGACCCGGCCCGGCGCAAGTTCGGCTCGCCGGGGATGGCCGTCGGCAACGAGGCTAAAATCGTGGGGCCGGACGGCCGGGAGCTGACCCGGGGCCGGCAGGGTGAAATCATGATCCGGGGGGATAACGTCATGAAGGGGTATTACAAGGCCCCGGAGCTGACCGCTGCGGCCCTGGAGCCGGACGGCTGGCTTCATACAGGCGACCTGGGCTACATGGACGAAGACGGGTTCGTTTTCGTTACCGGAAGAATCAAGGAACTCATCATCAAAGGCGGCGAAAATATCGCCCCCAGGGAAATCGACGATGTGCTCTACCAGCACCCGGCCATTTTAGACGCCGGTGCGGTGGGCATTCCCGATGCGCATTACGGCGAAGAGGTCATGTGCTGCGTGGTCCTCAAACCGGACTGCACGGTCACCGAAGAAGAGCTGCGTTCCCACTGCCTCAAGCATCTGGGAGAATACAAGACCCCGAAAGTCATAAAGGTCGTCAAAACCCTACCCAAAGGCCCCTCCGGGAAAATTCAGCGTTTGAAACTGCGCGATGCGCTGGAGCCAGAATAACCCGAGCTGAAAAATCAACGGAGACTTTTTAGGCTGGATTGGCCTTGGCCCCGGACTCCTGTCCGGCTCCAGCCCCACTATCCATTGCAATTCAGGCATTCTGTATGACAAATTAGACCAGACTGAACCTTCCGCCCGGTCTAAAATATCTCGACATCGGGTCTCTGATTCCCGATATCGTCTAGAGTGAAAAATCATTTCCAATCTGATCCCGAATCTCATCTGATCTGTGTGTGCATTGAGGAGAGTTGCCCGCGTTTTCATATTTAAAGCCCGCCGCCATATCTTGTATCCCGTTGCGTTTTTCAATAATAGCGTATTTTTTGTTCGACGCTTGGGTTTGGAATTAATCTTTTTAATAATAGAAACATAAATGCGCAGTATTGCACAGACGGTTTGGAAACCAATTCATAAACACAGATGAATTGGATGTCGGTATT
>Ga0209536_100011496_pt1 | contig 12957 bp, 3 predicted proteins | sample DeeMarSeWOR28_12_FD_187461 | JGI IMG/M metagenome (GOLD analysis project Ga0209536, IMG submission 187461) | Marine sediment microbial communities from White Oak River estuary, North Carolina - WOR-2-8_12 (SPAdes) (version 2) | ecosystem: Environmental > Aquatic > Marine > Intertidal zone >...
GAATGGTACGTCACCGTCAGTGACGGGGAAAGCACCATCACCGGCCCGGTGTGGTCGTTTACCACCATCGGCTTTGCGGGCGACCTGAACGGCGACTGTGATGTGGACGGGGCGGATCTGGCGCTGTTGCTTTCCGATTATGGATGCACCTCTGGCTGCACCTATGATCTAACGGGCGATGATGCGGTCGATGAAGACGATCTGGCGGAGTTGGCTTTGCATTATGGGGAAGTATGCCCTTAGGGTAATCGGGAGGCAATCGAGTCAAGCCTCGAGAACACCTATAACTGAATCTCCTTTCCTTAATTATTAAAACGGTAAGACGGCCCGCCCCAACCAATTAGCAATATAGAGTAAAAATTAGCGCAAATTAGAGCCTAATTTTTAAAACAAATACCTGTCTCAAACCCAATCTATATCCCTTCTTTCCGCGATTCAATGCCTAGAAATATATATTTGTGAAAAGTATTGCTCAAAAATTGGGTAACGAACTTCATAAATTAGAAATGCCACATTGTGGCAGAGCATTTAACTGCCTATAATATCAATAAATTTTTTTATCACGTAACATATTGATTTTGCATGATTTTTGCATGTTTGCAAAGCACAAGAAAAAGCCAAACCTATTCTAAAATTAGGTGCGGAAAGCCACGGGTCTTACTTAACCGAGAACTTCTAAACGGAAAGATGGCCGGGTTGCCTTGATGGAGTAACTCGGCTTTTCTTTTTTATTTTTCCGCACTCTTTGCAAATTGCATATGAAAAGTCTCCTCAAACCATGCAAGTTAGCTCTTAACAGAACATGGATACATTGCGGGGAGATTTAATTTTTCCAACCCATTCAAACTGCGAAGCACGATCAAAATTAAAACAAGGAGAGGAATTATGGTGGTTGAAAAGCGAAAATGCCACGGCTGGATTGCTATACCAATGTTTCTTGGAATTCTTTTGATTCTCGCTGCTACAACCAGGGCAGAAATCATGGAGACAAAGCTATTGCCCAGTGATGGTGCCGCCGGCGACTGGTTCGGCCATAGTATCTCCGTCAGGGGCAGGAATTTGATTGTGGGCGCCAAATACGATGATACTAACAACATCGACTCGGGGGCGGCCTATATTTACGAGCGCGACGGCGACGGCAGCTGGATTGAAACGGCCAAATTGATCCCCGGGGACGGCGGGTTCAGTGAGTATTTCGGCTGCAGCGTCGCAGTAGATGGCCATGCGATTGTGGGCGCTTACGGGGATAATGCCGGCGGCGCCTACTCGGGCGCAGCTTATGTATTTACCAGCGATTCAATGGGCAATTGGACGGAATATTTGAAAGTAACCGCCAGTGATGCCGCGCCCTACGATTACTTCGGCTATAGCGTTTCTTTCGACAACCCGTTTATCATCGTCGGAGCCTATGGCGACGATGATTTTGGCGATAATTCGGGAGCAGCCTATATTTACAGAGTAGGTATCGGAAGTGCGACTGAAGTCATCAGACTGACTGCTGATGACGGAGCTGCAAGCGATTATTTTGGCTACAGCGTGGCTATTGATTCTCGTATTGCCGCCGTAGGCGCCTCCGGTGACGATGACAACGGTTCGAGTTCAGGTTCGGTCTATGTGTATGAAACCAGCGATTATGAAAACTGGACGCTGATGACCAAGCTCAAACCTTCCGACGGCGATTCGGGAGATCGGTTCGGTCACAGCATTTCGATTACCCATTTCGGTTCACGAACATTCATGATCGTCGGCGCATTTCAGGATGAAGATAACGGTGTGTCTTCAGGCTCGGCTTACATTTTCGAAAGGTATGGCTCGGATTGGATTGAGAGGGCCAAACTTACCGCCGGAACGGCCAATGACTGGTTCGGCTACAGCGTTTCCATCTTTGGTAACCGGGCAGTTGTCGGGGCGCCTCAGGCCGATGGATTGGGTGCTACGGACTGTGGCGCCGTCTACCTTTTTGAGGAGACGGCTCCGGGGGTTTGGACGCAGGCAATGCCAAAGATTTTACCCGGTGACTTTGCCGGTTCAGATAGTTTTGGTGGAAGTGTCGCTATTACAGATGCCTATCTTTTGACAGACGATTTCATAGTTTTTGCGGGGGCGCATCAAGACGATGATAACGGGAGTGATTCGGGCTCGGTCTATTTTTTCATGAACGATCAGGATGAAGACGGGCTTGCCGACGCGCTAGATGCCGATATCGATGGCGATGGTATGCCCAATGGCTACGAAACGGAAAAAGGGTTTGACCCCAGAGACCCTGTAGACGGTAGCCAACACTCGGACAGTGATATGTATGACAATGTCTCCGAGTATCGGGCAGCGACCGATCCGTTCAGTGCCGCACCGACGGAACACCCCGGGGAACTATTGATAGTGCCGGAAAGACTGTTTGCCCGGGATGGTTCCGGGGGTGACGCCTTTGGACACAGCGTATCGGTTTTCGGAGATTGGGCGGTTATCGGTGCTCACCAGGATGCCAATCTTTATGGTGATGATGCCGGTTCCGCTTACATCTGCAGATGGGACGGATCACGATGGCATCAGGTTGTCAAGCTGGTGGACGATCAGGGGGGCGGCAGAAGCGGGTTTTTTGGATATGGGGTTTCCATCCACGGGGACCGGATGGCTGTCAGCGCCATTCATTATTATGACTTCTCCAACAGGGTGGGAGTGATTTACATATACGAACGGGACGGGATGGCGTGGAACCTGGCAGCGACCCTCATTCCAAGTGACGGCAAATCTGTCAGCTATGCTGTCGCCCTAAATGGTGACAGGGTCATTGCCGGCACCTACCTCGCCAATGATAGTGGCAACAGGTCCGGTGTGGCGTTCATATTTGAACGGGATGGGGAAGGAAATTGGAATGAGGCGGCCAGGCTCACTGCCAGTGATGGGGCAACCGATGACTATTTCGGTGAAAGCGTTGCCATCTGCGGCGATCGCGCCATCGTGGGCGCCTACCTGGATGACGACAACGGTGAAGATTCCGGATCAGCCTATATATTTGAGCGCGATGCAGGCGGCACCTGGCACGAGGTTGCCAAGATCATCGCGAGCGGTGGTGACGCAAACGACCATTTCGGAATCGGTGCCTCCATTTCCGGCGACACGGTGATCGTCGGCGCCGACACCGCTTTCGAAGGCAGAGCCTATATTTACGAGTGGAATGGTTCGAATTGGCTCGAAACGGCCCAGCTCAGGGGCGATACGATAGTAACCGGGGGGCATTTTGGCCGTAGTGTTTCCGTAGATGGGAATTTGGCCCTGGTTGGTGCATATGACGCAGGCGCGGGGAGAAGAGGGATGGCGCACCTGTATCAACGCAACGATGATGGTCTCTGGCTCGAAGTGGCGGAATTCGCGGCCGGAGATGGCGCGGACTATGATTCTTTTGGATACAGCGTTGCCCTGGCGGGCAAGCAGGCTGTCATCGGGGCGTATCAGGATGACGACGCCGGCGAGGATTCCGGTGCCGTCTATGCTTACGCCATACTGGACCTCGACCAGGATGACAGAATCGACACCCGGGACGCGGACATTGACGGCGATGGACTGCCGAATGGTTATGAAAGGGAAAAGAATTTCGATATGCGCAATTCTGCTGATGGAGGGCAGGACGGCGATGGCGACGGTGCGGATAATTTCGCAGAGTATCACGCCGCCACAAATCCTGAGAGTGCATCGGAGTATCCCGGGATGCTGAATAGCATTCCTTACAAGATGTTTGTCGAAGACGGAGTGGCAGGCGATCGCTTCGGGCAAGACGTTGCACTCGACGGTGACCGCGCACTAGTTAAAGCGGCCGGCAAGGATTTCATATATGTCGTTGAGCGCGATGGTGATGCAAGCTGGTCCGAGGTGGGGCGCATACACAGCAGCGGACAATACAGTATATATGATCTTTCTCTCGATGGCGATCGGGCTGCGGTGAGTTCCTATTCTTCCGTCCATATATTTGAAAGGGAAGTTTCTGGTATCTGGAGCCAGGCGGCTGAAGTCGAGATCGCGAATGGGGCGAATTGTGTGCTTCAGTCAATATCACTACGCGGTGACATCATCATTGCAGGTCACACCTGTGATTCCGACAACGGTTCCTATGCCGGAGCCGCCTACATATTTGAACGCGACAGTCTCGGGAACTGGCAGGAGGTTGCGAAGATCAAAGCGGCTGACGGGGAAGCAGGCGATAAATTTGGCTACTCCGTTTCCGTAGACGGCACTCTGGCCATTGTCGGGGCTCCATATGGAGACGAACTTCGAACAGATTCCGGAGCGGCCTACGTGTTTGAGCGCGACGGCATGGGTAATTGGACTCAAACAGCCAAGCTCATCTCCAGTGACGATACGGCTGAGGAATTCGGGATAAGTGTCGCTATCTCCGGCGAACTGGTGATTGTGGGATCGCCAAAGTATTTCGATATATATATGCTTTGGGAAACCGGCGCGGCCTATGTGTTTGAGCGCGAAAGCCCCGGCATCTGGAATCAGTTTTACAGACTGACTCCAAGCGACGGTGCAGATCTGGACGGCTTCGGTGCCAGTGTCTCAATCGACGGGGAACGGGCGATCATCGGTGCCGCCGGAAATGATGAGCCTCGCACAGACGGGGGGGCCGCCTATATTTTTGAACTGACGGGAGAAGGCATCTGGGCGGAAGCGATTAAGTTGTCGCCCGGCGATATAGATTATGAGGATTACTTTGGTTCATCTGTGGCCGTGTCCGGGGCGAGGGTGATCGTGGCGTCACCGCTCGATGATGACAGCGGCAGTTATTCGGGCACCGTTTATTTTTACTCCTTGGATCAAGACAATGACGGGATTGCCGACAGCCGGGATGCCGACATCGACGGGGACGGCATGCCCAACTCCTATGAAACCAGCAATGGTTTTAATCCGAAAGATCCGTCCGACGGGAGCCAGGATGCCGATCTGGACGGTTATGACAATACATCCGAGTTTAGAGCCGGCACCGACCCCCATGACCAGCAGGACAACCCGGATCAGCTTATCCTGGTTCCGCAAAAAGCATTTGCAGCCGACGGCACCGGAGGGGATTTTTTTGGCTACAGTGTGGCCCTTTCACAGGATCTGGCCGTCGTCGGCGCCTACGAAAGCGGACCCGGCGTGGCATACGTGTATGAGTGGAACGGCTTGGATTGGGGCCCGGCCGCTAATCTGACGGCCGGTGACGGTCTGGGCTTCGATTATTTTGGCTGCAGCGTCTCCATATCCGGCGATCTTATCCTTGTGGGAGCCTATGGCGACAATCATGATCCTTTTCCGGCCGATGCCGGTTCGGCCTATGTATATGAACGTGATGCTTCCGGCAACTGGCATGAAGCGGCCAAACTCGTGGCTGCTGATCGCGCTCTTTCGGACAACTTCGGCGTGGCGGTGGCTTTAGACGGAAACCGTGCCGTCATTGGCGCGCTTCTCGATGATGACAACGGTACAGATTCAGGTTCGGCCTATGTTTTTGAAAGAGACGAAGCCGGGAATTGGATCCAGGTTGTCAAGCTCACCGCAAGTGACGGTGCGGGAAATGCCTATTTTGGCCGAAGTGTCGACATTGAAAACGATCGTATCGTTGTCGGGGCTTACGGGCAGGATACGGTGGGTGCCATCTATGTGTTTGAGCGTGACGGTTCAGGCAACTGGAACGAGGTGGCCGCCCTGAAAAGCATGCCTCAGGCAGTGGATGATTTTTTTGGATACAGCGTGGCCATTGAAGGTAACCGTGTTTTTGCCGGCTCCTATCAGGATGATGAATATGGTGCTGATTCAGGTTCGGTATATGTATTTGACAGGGACGATTTCGGCAATTGGATCCAGTCAGCGAGGATCGTTCCAGGTGATGGCGAAACGGATGACCATTTTGGTGTAAGCGTATCAATATCAAATGACCGGCTGATTGTAGGGGCCGATCAAGGTTTTGGCGGACCGGGAAAAACCTATGTTTTTGACTGGAATGGCGTATCATGGGAAGAGGTTATTAAGCTCACAGTAAATGATGCTAGCGATGGAGATCGATTTGGACACAGTGTTTCTATTGACCTTGACCGGGTTGTCATCGGAGCCTATCATGACGATGGGGCTGCCGGTTCGGTCTACTTTTTTGCCCTGGACCAGGACAGGGATAGTGACGGAATGGGCGACCTCTGGGAGCAGCAGATCATTCAGGCCGATCCAAATAAGTACGATATTTATGATGTTGACCCCCTGGATGACTATGACACAGACGGTTTCTGCAACCTTAGAGAGTTTCTCTCAATCAGCGATCCGCGAAACGACATGGATATTCCCGATATCCTAGCAGACTATGAGCCCGATGGTGGTGTCGATGGCGTTGATTTATCCTTCTTCCTGGACGACTACCAAAATGCAGCCTGCCTGTCGACCCAATGCTACTTCGACTTTGACGCTGATAATGATGTAGATTTTATCGACCTATTCCTGTTCGCAGAAGATTACGGAAGAATAAACTGATTAACTAACTATACAACCAGATTTGGGTGCTTGCTTTGATGTTTGGATAACAGAAAATTGTTACAGTGATGGTAAAGATGATTATTTGTTAAAATATAGATCCAGGAAAGAAGAACTTCTTCACAGCAGGAGATAAACAGATGAAGGGGAATGCTATTGTTGGAAGGTTATTAAGTCTGGTTATATGTTCTTTAATGATTTTGGTATATGCAGATAAGGTTTTTTCTTATGATTCAATAAAAGATCCATTACAAGTGGCTCCTGGTTTATCCCATATGATTTTTTACCAGGGAGCGGAAGAGGCTGCTAAAGATAATCAATTTATTCCAGATGAAATCATAATCAAGCTTAAGAGCTCTGCAGGAATAGTATCAGTTGTTCAAGATAATAGTGGATATGTTAAAACCGGACTCACCTCGCTGGATGAGCTTCTACAGAAATTTAAAGTTAAAAAGATGAAAAAAATTGTTGGAGAAAAGGAAGACATCCTACTAAAGAATCAGAAATTCAAACAAAAGGGCAAGAAAGGAAAAAACAAAGTTTTAAATAAGAGAAATCGATTGAATGCAATTCTTAAATTAAAACTCGAACAAGGAACTGATATATGGCAAGCAATTGGTATTTTCAAGGGTGATGAAAATATCGAATATGCAGAACCTAATTACATATATTTTACGGATACTACAATCCCAAACGATCTAGATTTCAACCTACAGTGGGGGCTGCATAATACAGGACAGTCTGGAGGCACCCCTGATGCCGATATCGATGCTCCCGAGGCCTGGGATATCGAGACAGGAGATCCGGATACTGTTATAGCTGTTATTGACACTGGCGTTGATTGGGACCACCCCGAACTATCAGCAAATGTTTGGACAAATTCGGCAGAAGCAAACTGTTCTGATGGGTTTGATGACGATGGTAATGGGTACGAAGATGATTGTACCGGCTGGGATTTTGTATCGTACTTTGGCAGCGATATAGATCCAGGAGAAGACGGCGGGCCGGAAGACAACAATCCAATAGATTTTCATGGCCATGGGACCTGGGTTTCCGGAATTATTGCAGCGGCAACTGATAATAATGAAGGTATAGCTGGACTTTGCTGGACCTGTAAAATCATGGCTGTAAGAGCAGGATATAAAAATTCGAGTGGTACTGGAGTTTTACAACTAGCTGATATTATACCCGCTATAACCTATGCAGCAGATAATGGGGCTGACATTATAAATATGAGTTTTGGTTCCAGCTCATATTCCCAAAGTCAGAAAGAAGCAATAGATTATGCCGATTCACTCGGGGTGGTTCTAATTGCTTCTGCCGGCAATGACGGCGTTGCCTCTATGAGATATCCAGCTGCCTATGATAATGTTTTTGCTGTTTCTGCATCTGATGATGATGAGCAGATTGCCGGCTTTTCTAATTACGGTTCATGGATTGATGTTGCTGCCCCCGGGGTTGGCATATATAGCACAGTATTTGACGATTCATACGTTACCTGGAGCGGAACTTCTGCGTCTGCTCCCTTTGTCTCTGGTTTAGCAGGGTTAATACTGTCAAAAGATCCATCTCTCTCTGTTGAAGAAGTAAGACAGATTATAAGAGTATCTACTGATGATATAGGGGATGCCGGCTGGGATGAGTATTTTGGATATGGAAGGATCAATGCCTATAATGCAATTCTGTTAAATTCTGTTTCCATAGCGAATATTACATCTCCTGGCCGGTACGAAGAAGTTTCAGGAATAGTTGACATCTATGGCTCTGCTAGTGGCGATAATTTTCAACATTATAAAGTGGAATATGGATCTGGAACCAACCCCACAAGTTGGAATCAGTTAGGTTCAAGCATTTATAGCCAAATCGATGATGACCTTCTTGTTTCCTGGGATACCGACTCGACTGAAGACGGAACATATACAATTAAATTAACAGTGGTGGATATATATGGTGACGAATTCGTGGACAGAGCGGTTGTTGACTTAAAAAATGTTGAACTTCATCTGTCCAGAGGAGAAACATATTCTTATCAAACAGAAGACAAGGTTGTTTTACGATTCGGTGACATTATTGATTTTTTTGGAACTATCCAGGCATACAATTTTCTGAGTTATGTTATTGAATGGGGTGAAGGCACTTCTCCTACCAATTGGTATGCCACCGGCATAGCAATGGAGAACAATGGATTGCAGGAAGTTATTGATGGAGCAATTGTTTCCTGGGATACTACAGTGCTGAATAATGAAGGATATTATAAGTTAAGGGTTATCGTCAACTATGGGACCGGTTTGCAAAGCATTAAGGAACTTGAAATATACCTTGATTCCACAATTCATCCTGGATGGCCAAAAACGTATGAAAATATCGGACCACCCCTCGTTGTAGATCTCGATAGAGATGGCGATATGGAAGTCATTGCCCATGTAGGAACAGGTGTTGGTAGGGGTACTCATGCATGGCATCACGATGGAACTGTGGTTTCCGGCTGGCCTGCTGATGTACCTTTTCGTATGCAAGTACCTCCTGGAGCAGGGGATGTTGATGGTGACGGTCAGATTGAGGTCGTTTTAGGATATGTAGGGGGGATAGATGTATATCTTTTTAATAATGATGGTACCATTGTTGATAACTGGCCCCAAAGTGGAGAGCCTAGCATTGGTTATTCGAATAATAATTATCCTGTTCTTTCGGATATCGATAAAGACGGTGATCTTGAAATTCTTATTGGCGGAGCAAGTCTGTTTGCCTGGCACCATGATGGCACACCCGTTTCCGGATGGCCAATATATTACAGCGGTGTATCATCGCCGGCGGTTGTTGACATCAATAACGATAATGAAACAGAGATCATTGTTGCATCCCTGGATAAACTCTATGTTTTAGATCGTTTCGGAAGTGCATTGTCAGGTTGGCCAATAACATTAGAAGATATTTCATATTCCAATCCTGTAGTTGGAGATATTGACAATGACGGGGCCCTGGAGATTTTATTGGCCGTAACAAATGCATCCAAAGTTTATGTATTCGACAGCAATGGTTTCGTTAAGCCTGGCTGGCCTGTCAGTTATTCAGGGACAGTTAGCAACAATGGACCACATGGCCCAGTTATCGGAGATATAAACAATGATGGATACCTTGAAGTGTTTCTTGAGTCTGGTATTTTTGTTTATGACGGATATGTAAAAGTAAACGCATGGGATTATAATGGCAACATATTGACAAATTGGCCTGTTAGTCTTCCTGGCGCTTCCGCTATAGTCAGGAGTGCAGCACCCGTTTTAGGTGATATTAATGGGGATGGTAATGTAGATATGGTTATTGGAGCAAGGAGCGCTTTAGACCAAGATAACACCGCGTATGAAAAAGTCTATGCATATGATTCATCTGGGAACCCGTTGTCAGGGTGGCCTAAGCTGCTTAGCTCTGTTCCAAATCAGGGAATAGGGTCTTCGGCAACATTGTGTGACCTGGATAATGACGGAAATTTAAATGTCGTCATATCGAGTAACGTAATGCTCAATGACATCTATGTTTGGGATTTACCGGCCCCATATAATCCTGACAAAATAGAATGGGGGATGTTTGGGTATGATTTACGGAACACAAGTGTATATGGCGATCATACTCCTCCTATTACGTGGGCAGTTCCTGTCGGAGGTTCTTTTGCAACACCTATTTCAGTTTCATTACTCTCTGATGAAACTTCAACAATTTATTATACAACTAATGGTTCAGACCCGGATGAATTGTCAAGCGTTTATATCTCTCCCATTCTGATTGCCTCAAATACAACTCTTAAATTCTTTGCGGTTGATTTATTAAATAACAGAGGAGGTATACGCACTCAGGAGTATATCATAGGAAACACTCCGCCGGTTCTCTCCTATTCTTCGGAAGCCGGGTATGGAAGCGATGGAGTGGCCCCTTATTCAGGCACGATTGTTGACGCTTTCAATTATACGTACAAGGTAATCTATACCGATATAAACAATGATGCGCCACTTTCACTTAGCGTGTACATAGACGGCAACGAACAAGGTTTCGCGATGTTCCTTGATACATCGGCATCAAATCCCATCCTCTATGATGGAAATTACACCAATGGAGAACAGTATGTTTACACCACCATGTTGAGTGCCGGTATTCATGACTACTACTTCGCTACATCTGATGGAACTTATGCCGATAGACTGCCGCCAAGTGGTGCACTTAGTGGACCTGTGGTAACAACCGGATTTTTTTCTGACAGCGGCCAGAACTCGAACACTTCTTCAAACCGTGGCGTGGCTCTGGGTGATGTGGATGGAGATGCAGACCTCGATGCATTTGTTGCTAATTTTAATACCGATCCTAATAAAGTTTGGTTGAATGACGGAAGCGGTGTTTTTACTGACAGCGGGCAGAGCCTGGGAGGGTCAGATAGCCGCGGCGTGGCTCTGGGTGATGTGGACGGTGATGGAGACCTCGATGCATTTATTGCAAATTATAACCAACCCAATAAAGTCTGGTTGAATGACGGAAGCGGAAATTTTACTGACAGCGGCCAGAGTTTGGGAAATTCATTTAGCCAAGACCTGGCTCTGGGTGATGTGGACGGAGATGGAGACCTCGACGCATTTGTTGCAAATGGTAGTTATGTTTCACAGCCAAACAAGGTCTGGCTGAATGACGGAAACGGAAATTTTACTGACAGCGGCCAGAGCCTGGGAAATTCGGGCTTCTCTACCAGCCGTGACGTAGCTCTGGGTGATATGGACGGAGATGGAGACCTCGATGCATTTGTTGCAAATTATCATAGTCAACCAAATATGATTTGGTTGAATGACGGTAATGGAAATTTCGCTGACAGCAGCCAGGGTATAGGATATTCAGCTAGTAATGCCGTAAAATTGGGGGATTTAGATGCCGATGGAGATCTCGATGCATTTATTGCAAATTATAACCAACCCAATAAGGTCTGGTTAAATGAGGGAAGTGGAATCTTTGCTGACAGCGGCCAAAGCCTGGGAGATTCAGAGAGCCAAGACTTGGCTCTGGGCGATGTGGACGGAGACGGAGACCTCGATGCATTTATTGCAAATTTTGACCAACCCAATAAGGTCTGGTTAAATGAGGGAAGCGGAATCTTTATTGACAGCGGCCAGAGCCTTGACAAAAAGAGAAGTTACAGCGCAGCTCTTGGAGATGTAGACGGAGATGGAGATCTTGATGCAGTTACTGTAATTCTTCAGGTATGGATATATAATAATCTTGTAACACCAAATGATCCATGCGAGGGTGATTTTGAACCTGATGGCGATGTGGACAGTTCAGACCTTGCCGTGTTCGCCGCAGATTTCGGCAGGACGGACTGCGCAACTCCGCCACCATGCGAGGGTGATTTTGAACCTGATGGCGATGTGGACGGCTCCGACCTGGCAGTCTTTGCTGCAGACTTTGGGAGGACCGATTGCCCGGTTCCATAGTATATGAGCCGAGGGCGACCCTCCCCTCCCTAATATATCATATAGGCCGAAACTATTTTACGTATCTCAAAGGAGTAATCGGGGTCGGGCCGTGGTAAGAGGTTAAGATCATAAGAATTAAATTAAAAAGAGGTCTCTATTTGAAGGCTATAAAGGCGTTTTTAGGGACAAAAAGAGCGATATAGGATCGCACACATGGCAAGAGCGAAAAGACACTATATCCCCGGACAGGTTTGGCATCTGACCCATAGATGTCACAAGGGGGAGTTTTTGCTTAAATTTGCCAGAGACAAACGAAGATTTTTACAGTGGCTATTTGAAGCAAAGAGACGTTACGGGCTGACAATCCTCAACTACACATTGACTTCAAATCATATCCATTTGCTGGTTGTAGATGATGCCGATCGGGACACCATCCCGCGGTCCATCCAACTGGTTGCGGGCCGCTGTGCCCAGCAGTACAATGAGAGAAAGAAACGCAAAGGTGCCTACTGGGAGGATCGGTATCACGCCACTGCCGTGGAGCGTGGGGATCACCTGCTGCGCTGTCTGGTGTACATTGATTTAAACATGGTCCGTGCCGCAGTTGTGAATCATCCTTCCAAATGGTCGTTTGGAGGATACAACGAGATTCAGTCCCCTCGCCGCAAATGCGTGCTCATTGCCTATGAAAAGTTAGCAACGTTAGCCGGCTTTCAGGCCTATGAGAAGTTTCGTCAGTCGCATAAGGAATGTGTCAATAAATCACTGGCGAATGGCAACAACGTGTATGATAGCCAGTGGACGCGAAGTATAGCTGTAGGCGGCAAGCAATTTGTAGAAAGAATAAAAGCCGATCTTGGTACCAAAGTTTTGGGGAGACAAATTCGTGAAGTGCATGGCAGTTACGAGCTCAGAGAGCGGGAAAATTCCTATATCGTCGATTTTGATGCCAAAAAGGGGGATATAGGCCTCAAAAACACCTATAATTGGAGCTTTTTTTCATAAATATCAAGAA
>Ga0209536_100011497_pt1 | contig 12957 bp, 14 predicted proteins | sample DeeMarSeWOR28_12_FD_187461 | JGI IMG/M metagenome (GOLD analysis project Ga0209536, IMG submission 187461) | Marine sediment microbial communities from White Oak River estuary, North Carolina - WOR-2-8_12 (SPAdes) (version 2) | ecosystem: Environmental > Aquatic > Marine > Intertidal zone >...
AGGATCGAGAATCGAGGATCGAGTATGTTCATAGATTATGCCAAAATAGAAGTAAAAGCGGGGCAGGGTGGAAGTGGATGTGTGAGTTTTCGTCGTGAAAAGCATGTGCCAAAGGGTGGACCTGACGGTGGAGACGGAGGTAAAGGTGGTAGTATTATACTCAAAGCTGATCGGAATCTTCATACCTTGCTCGATTTTCGCTATAAAAAGATATATAAGGCAAAAAGAGGTGAACATGGTCTTGGCGATGGCAAGCATGGAAAAAACGGTTCTAATCTGGAAATCAGGGTTCCGGTAGGGACAATGGTTAAAGATACCGATTCGAATCGCCTCCTCTGTGATTTAACTGAGGATCAACAGGAATTTGTTGTTGCCAAAGGCGGGAGAGGCGGTAAAGGAAATGCCCGTTATGTAACTCCGGAAAATCGGGCTCCCCGTGATTGGGAGGTTGGATTTCCGGGCGAAGAAAAGTCTCTTGAACTGGAACTTAAATTACTGGCAGATATTGGATTGGTAGGCCTGCCCAATGCAGGAAAGTCCACTCTGCTCTCGGTAATATCCGCCGCCAGACCAAAGATTGCTGACTATCCCTTTACAACCTTACAACCCAATCTCGGGATTGTTCAGTATAAAGATTTTCACAGTTACGTAGTGGCAGATATTCCAGGTCTTATTGAGGGTGCTCATACCGGAAAAGGTCTGGGACATCAGTTTCTAAAACATATCGAACGGACCAGAGCACTGGCATTTTTGATTGATAGTACCGATGAAAAACCAGAGGAGACATTTGAAATTCTCTTTCAGGAATTATCAGAGTTTAGTCGTATTATCATTCAAAAACCACATATTGTTGTTTTTACCAAATCTGATCTATTAATGGAGGCTAATCCTGAAATGAGTTTTCGAACTGCGAAAAAGGTTTTAATTATATCTGCGGTTACGGGAGCAGGTATTGAAGAGTTGAAAAATGAATTCTTTCAACTTTGCCGGGATGATATTTGAAGATGATCGATAAAGATTTTATTGATTTACTCAGATTATATTCCATACAGGGAATTGGTGCCACGAGGATACGTAACTTAATATCAGCATTCGGATCGGCGAAAGAAGTATTAAAAGCACCCGTGCAGAGATTGATTCGTATCCAGGGTATTGAAAAACATACTGCTCAGCGCATAAAAGAAAATGTAGACGAAAAATATATCGCATATCAACTGGATTATCTGAAAGAAAACAATATAAAAGTTCTAACATATTGGGATGATCGATATCCTCCCCGACTAAAAAAAATATATGATGCTCCTGTCATTCTGTTTTATATGGGAGATATCTCTGTTCTTAAATCAGACGCGGTGGCGGTTGTTGGTACAAGAATTCCCTCTCAGTATGGTAAAATGGTGACTGAAAAATTTTGTAGGGAATTAGTGAATTATAATATTACGATTGTCAGTGGTCTCGCCCGCGGAGTCGATACTGTTGCACATAGAACGGTTGTAAAAAATGGGGGGAAAACAGTGGCTGTATTAGGATGTGGACTCGACCAGATCTATCCTCCTGAAAACCTAAAGCTGGCAAACCAGATAACCGAAAATGGCGTGTTAATTAGTGAATATCGCATTGGTACAATTCCGGATCCCGGAAACTTCCCCAGAAGAAACAGGATCATCAGTGGCTTGAGTCTTGGTATACTGGTTAGTGAAGCAGGTAAAAAAAGTGGAGCATTAATTACTGCTTATCAGGCACTTGATCAAAACCGCGAAGTATTTGCAATCCCGGGACCCATTAATTCAGGAAAAAGCTGCGGGACAAATATCTTGATTAAACAGGGCGCTAAACTGGTTCAGGAAACAGATGATATCCTGCAGGAAATTGAAAGTCAGTTGGGCAACATCACATCACATGAACCACAAGCGACAATTCTGTTGAAGGGGTTTGAGAAAACGGTATTTGGAATGCTGTCAAACGATCCGGTGCATATAGATATCTTGGCAAGGCAGTGCGAACGCACCACTTCTGAAGTCCTGTCTGTTTTGTTAACACTGGAAATAATGGGGGTCGCTAAACAATTATCGGGGAAAATGTTTGTAAAGATGTCAGCCTGATCATAATGAAAAATGAATTTGAACATCTTTTATTTTAGGAATACGGAGTAACATTTCTTCTTTTAATTTATTATTCAAATAATCGATTTTTTCCTCAGTTATAGCATTTTGGCTCTCCATATCCACTACCAGTGTCGCATGTGACTCCTCACCGATTAGCCTCAATTCACTATAGGTGTAGGTTGAATCTTCAGTGGAAAGAACAGAGTCTATGACACTTTTAATTTCGTTTTTATTAAATATCTCAGGTAAGACAGGATCAAGATGTACGGTTGCCTTAATGTTTAATTCATTTAGTATCTTCTTTTCAATCTTATCGGCAATGGTGTGTGCTTCAGAAAGTTTAAGTTCACTGGGGACCTCAAGATGAAATGATATCACCATCTGGCTTCCATATTCATGACAGATCATATCATGAATGGCCAGTGCTTTTTCATTTTTCAAGACCAAAGATCCAACCCGTTCTGAAATTTCATCAGATGCTTTTGTTCCAATTAATTTCATGCTTGTTCTGCGCACGATGTCTATGCCGGTATAGATAATAAAAAGACCAATAATAATACCAACGATCCCGTCAAAAATCGCAAATCCTGCCTGTGATGATAGAATGGCTAGAATCACTAATATGGATGAAATTGCATCAGTACGATGATGCCATGAATCAGCTTCTAATGCAGTCGAGTATATTTTTTCTCCGTAATATTTCGATATGCGCCCTAATATTTCTTTAAAAATGATGGTAAGAATGAGAAGGATTATTGCTGTTATGCTCATCAAAACAGGTTGTGGGTGAATGACACGTTCTACTCCCCCTTTTATCAATTCAAAACCACCAACTCCTATTAGGACCGCAATTATTAGTGCAGCAATTTGTTCAATCCGTTCATGACCAAACGGATGTTCCTCATCCGATGGCTTGCGTCCCAGGTAGAAACTGATTATTACAATAAAAGATGTAATCATGTCAGAAAGGGAGTGGATTCCATCCGCCAGTAATGAAATACTACCAATTAGGATACCTACAATAATCTTGGAAATACCAAGACAGAGATTGATAAAAACACTGAGCCAACCTTCTAATATGCCATATTGAGATCGCACATATGAATGCTTCACATCATAATGATTTTTGATGAACAATCTGGCGAGATATTCTGAAATTTTTTTTATCATTTATAATAAGCAGATATTCGTCTAATTGATAAAACCAGAATGGCGAAAGCAATTACGAGTACGACCGGTGAAATATGATCACCCAGATAATACCAGTCCATTGAATCATCGAGGATTTGATTAATAAAAAGGAGTGATATGAAATTATTTGTCGCATGAACAATCATGGATGGAAAAACTGAATTTGTTCGCCAGGCGAGAAATCCAATAATGATACCGGTAACAAATATTTGAATAGCCCAGTAAGGATTTACATGAATAATAGTCCAGGTAACGCTACTCAAAATAACAGCCCGTGTTATATCACCCTTCCTTTCCAGTGATACCTGTAGAAAACCCCGAAATAAGATTTCTTCTGATATCGATGCAATAATTACGACACCAAGAAGTAACAAAATCCAGTCGATTGCTGTATCCGCTTGCAGAGACTCTAAATACTTGAGGAATATTTCAGGAGTAGGAAGAAAGATTTGAACAATCCGGTCTATCTCATCCGATATCACGCCAATTGCCAGGCCAAGTGGTATGCTGAGTAGCAATACTTCACCCGGGGGTATATTGAGTCTAAAAAGTTCGGCTGCTTTATAGTCACGAATTCGAACATAAAATACGGGGACAAGGATAAAAACCAAACCACCAAGGATAAATAGAATTGCTGCATTTCCTTCTAGAGCCGAATTCGATTTTAATAATAAAGCGACAAGTGTAATGATTACAGTAATCCCAAAAATAAATCCAAAAGTGAAAAGGATCAGCACAAGTGCTTCTATTGGTTCAGGATATTCCTTTTTATCCATCCTGGTTAGAATCCTTTCTTTGATAATCCCTTAAATTCCGGTTTTGTGGCTTCATAAAGTATAATTCCGGTTGCTACTGAGATATTAAGAGACTCGATAATACCATGGCCCGCTATATTTATATGACCATCGGCATGTTTTACAATTTCCTTAGACAATCCACCTGCTTCCTCCCCGATAAGGATGATACTTTTTTTGGGCCTTGCCCATTGAGCTAGAGATATTCCTCCTGAAACAACAGTCGCAATAAACTGATACCCTTTTTGCTTAAAAATCTTCTGCACAGAGTCAAACTTTAAATCCGTATATATATCTGCTTCAAAAATGGTGCCAGCGCTCGATCTGATAGATTTTGAATTCCAGGGATCCACGCATTCAGGGCTAAGAAGAATAGATTTTACACCAAACCAGCAAGCACTTCTTAAAATTGAACCCAGATTTCCAGGTTCTGAAATTCTATCCAGATAGAGGAGGATACTTTCTTGAACATCGGTTAATGATGATGGTCTTTTTTGATCTTTTTCTACAACAAAGATGATCCCGGGTGGAGTAACTTCTTCTGATATTTTTTTAATTTGTACGTCATCACTTGTGTAAATATTGATTTCTTTTTTTTGAGCGTATTGTATTACAATTTTTCCCCTTTTTGTATTCAGGAAATTTTTACTTAACACAATTTCACGTATGATAACCCTTTTACTTTTAAAAGCAGCATCAAATAAGCGAAATCCTTCGCACAAAAAGCAATTGGTCTGAGCACGGTATTTTTTTTGTTGAAGTTTGCGCAGTTGCTTTAGCTTATTCAAGGAGAGTGATTTGAGAGAGGACATAGGTTATTACGTGTTAAAGTAATTCTTCAGATAATTCTCTATATCATTAAACCCGATATTTGATTGTTGACCACTTTCCATCTCTTTCACACTAAAAGATTTATTTTCAATTTCATTATCACCAATCAGAAGAACAATCCTTGCTTTTTGTCTATGTGCATCGCGCATTTGTGCTTTTACACTGCGATTCAGGAAATCACGATCCACCCTAAAGCCAAGCTTTCTTAATTTGGATAACCATGTCATTGAACTGAAGGAAGCTTTCTCTCCCATTGGACATAAATAGATATCCAGGGGAATTGCAGTATCTTCAAACTTATCCTGGGCCTCTAAAACCATAAGTAAACGTTCAATTCCTGAAGCAAATCCCGTTCCTGCAGTTTTGTCACCACCAAACTGTTCAGCCAGGAGATCATAACGTCCACCACCACAGATCGCATCCTGAGATCCCAGATTTTCACTGGTTATTTCAAACACTGTATCTGTATAATAATCCAATCCCCGAACCAGATATGGCTCTATTTGGAAATTTATATTATTATCCTTTAAAATAGATTTGACATTATCGAAGTGAGATGCACTTTTCTCATTTAAATAATCAAGCAATTGCGGTGCGTTTTTGTTTAGCTCTTTGCATGTTTTCTTTTTACAATCCAGTATTCTCAATGGATTGGATGTATATCTTGTATTACAATCCTCACAATAATTCTTTAGAAGAGGCTTGAAATATTTTTTGAGTTCAATGATATATTTTTTTCGACTATCCGGATCTCCAACGCTGTTAAGTTTTAGTCGAAGGTTAGAAATATCCAGCTGGTCATAAATATGCATTGCCAGTAAAATGATTTCAGCATCCAATTCGGGTGAGCCTGAACCGATGGCCTCAGCTCCGAACTGGTGGAATTGTCGTAACCGGCCTGCCTGAGGATTTTCCTGTCTGAACAGCGGAGAGATATAATAGATCTTGGATAATGGAGAAATATTCCCCAAATTATTTTCCAGGTAAGCGCGCATGACAGGTGCAGTCATTTCTGGCTTTAATGTAATACTCTTTTTACTTTTATCATTAAAGGTGTACATTTCTTTCGACACAATGTCGGTTAATTGACCTATCCCTCTGGCGAACACCTCCGTTGATTCGAAAACAGGCGTGCGGATTTCCTGATAATTATATAAATCCATATAATGCCTGATGATTTTTTCGATATACTGCCATTGCCTGACCGTATTAGGGAGAATGTCCTGGGTTCCTTTAATTCGTTTGTACTTCATATATTTTTATTTTTCTACCCAATGGTTATTCAAATAAACGCAAAGTGCAAAATGCATAGGGCATAGGGAATCCATTTTACCCAAGGCGCTATGCCCTTTGTTCTTTGCCCTAAGCAAAAAAAATCGCTGACTAATTGCCAAACAAATCGTTTGTGCCCTCACCGCGTTTATCAGAAAACCTTGAGCGGCCGGAGGCATAGTCTTCAAATTCTTCTATCATTCGATACAAATCAACTGTACCCAGGGTCAGCGCATACTTCATCAATTCAATTACAATTTTTTGGTCTTCCGGACTTAAATACCGGAAAAGATCTAAAACTTCTTCTTTTTCCATGAAGATCTCCCGAATTACCGCCCGAGATACTCGTCCAATAAAATGGTCCGTTGGAATTCCCATTTAAGATATCTGAGATGTTTAAAGATCTATCTCAATCTAATGGGAGTTTTGAGGTGTCAGGTTGTAATGAAGGTGATAACTTTGATTTTTCTCGAAATTAATTTGAGCACTATATGGTTCATATCCATCCCTCAGAGCCTTTATCGTATGTTCTCCACTCTTTAATCGCAAACCCTGAAGGGGAGTGTTCCCCAATAATATATCGTCAAGATAAAGTGCGACTCCCGATGGATTTGAAGTCGCATCAACAGTTACGACTGTCTTACGCTCAGGAATTATTGCAGAAATCGTTATATTTTTGCCTGGTTTGAAATAATAATTTGACTGATAGATTCCACGATTTCCTTCTCCCTTTACCTGGATTTGATGCAAACCGGAGAGAATGTTCTCAAATACTTTTGACTCACTACTCATCTCACCGATTAAATTTCCATCCAAATAAACAGAAGCTGGTTGGATATTTGTTTTAACTTCTAAATTGATAAAGCGTTCATTCTTATAAAACCGGTGAATCTGGAAAGATGCAATCAGAAATAAAAAAATGACAGCAGCGGCAGTATACCAAAATCTTTTTGTATTTGAAGGGTACATTTTGGGTGCTGAAAAAGTTTCTTCTGAAGATCTCAGTGAATCAGTTTCATATTTTCTGAGAAAATGGGATATCGTATCTTTCTTCTCGGTCTGTACTTTCCAGGGAATAAAATGATCCAGATCGCGAATAAATTCAGAAGCGTTAAGATAACGTTTATCAGTATCTCGACGCATTGCTTTTTTAACAATTTGGACCAGACGCCAGGGTATTTCGCGATTATATTTTTTAGGGGAGGGGAATTTTCCCTTGACGATCTTCATCAAAACTTCAGTGTTTGTATCACCTAAGAATGGTTTAACACCTGTCAACATCTCATATAAAAGTACCCCCAGAGAATAGATATCACTTTGCGGTCCAAGTGGATCACCATTCGCCTGCTCAGGGGACATATACGATGGCGTACCAACAATCATGCCGGTGAGAGTTAACTTGCTCGGCGTCTCATCTTTTGCAACACCAAAATCGATAAGTTTAATTTCCCCATGATGAGAAATAAGAATATTACTTGGTTTAATATCCCTGTGAATGACGCCCTTGTTATGCGTATATTCAATTCCTTTTGCTACTTCTCTTATAATTAAGGCGGCAACCGATGGCGGAAGAGGGGCGGAAAAATCAATAATATCGCGCAAATCATGTCCGTCAACATATTCCATTACGAGGTAATAGGATTTATTTGCATAAATAAAATCATAGATTGCTAGAACATTTTCTTGCGAAAACGATGCCGAGACGAACGCTTCTTTCTTAAAACGCTCGATGATTTCCCGGTTAGGGTCTTTGAGCTTCTTGATGACGACAGTACGTTTTAGGGATGGTTGTACAGCCTTGTATATGATCGCCATACCGCCTTCACCGATTTTCTCGATGAGCCTAAAACTTCCTACCTTATCGCTTTCCAGACCACCTGCCATACGTCTTTCTACCTATTTTTTTATCAAGGAGGTACATGGAATGACACGGAAAAATAATTGTAAAATTTCTTGCGACATATCGTGTCACTCTAATGATTTAATACTATAATATAACTAAAATAATAATAAATAAAATAATCCGTGAAATTTCCGTGTGATTACGTGGTTAAATTTTTTCTTCTCTCACTTAATTTACACCTTTGGCTGTCCCGATAGGAATGGTAAGATGTAATTTGAGTTAAATTATAAAAATTGGCTACGCTGGAGATGATAGAAGAGCATTGTTTATCGAGCATCGAGTATCGAGTATCTAGCAACAAGATTACAACTCCTTTGTTTTCCAGTAATCTAAGTGCTTTAATGTAAGGCTAGTTCAATCAATCTCGAAAAAGTAATTTTCCTCGTCTTGTATAAGATCATAGGCGTCTTTATTACTTTTACATTCGAGAAGTTGTTGTCGGAGTTCTTCATTACTCATGAGGCGTGATATTCGGCTGAGGAGTTTTATATGAAGCCCGGGATTGTTCTCGGGGCCAACCAATAAGAAAATAATATTCACGTCCTTTTTATCAATCGACTGAAAATCTACACCTTTTGGTTGAATCCCCAAACAGACCGCAAATTCAGGGCTATCCGCATGCTTGCAGTGTGGAATGGCTATACCATTGCCGACACCAGTGGTCATAATTTTTTCTCGTTCAAGAACAGCTTCAAAGATACTTTTAACATTTTTAATGGTTTCGGTATCTGCCAGTTTGTCGATTAATTCTTTGATACAAGCATCCCGGCTAGTTCCATCAAGCGATATATTTACTAAATTTTCATTCAAGACATCAGTTAGCCGCATCATAATCTCCCTGAAAAATTTGACGTAAATTTATGTAAATTTTGAAAAAGAGGAAAGTTTTTTTTCTTTACTAGAACCACACTGATACAAATTGATTGACAAAAAAAAACATGCTTCTTATATTCAATGTAAATCATTGGAGCTTCACATGAAATTAAGTGATTATCTTCCAGTAAATAATATCATATCAGATTTGTATGGAAATACAAAAATTGAAATTATCGAAGAACTGCTGGGATTGATGAAGGACCTGAAAATTGTTACACAATATGAAGTAGCGCTCAATGATATTCTGGACAGAGAAGGATATTTGAGTACAGGATTAGAGAATGGTTTGGCTATTCCCCATGCGAAAACTGATAGTATAAATCAGCTTGCGATTGTTTTTGGGATAAAAAGGGAAGGGGTGCCTTTTGAATCGCTGGATGGTAAACCCGCTGAAAACATATTTTTAGTACTTTCTCCAAAGGATACTTCAGGACCTCATATTCAGGCTTTGGCATTGATTACCCGGAATTTAAAAGATGTCAAAACACGCGAAAAATTAAAAGAAAGTAAATCAGCAGAGGACATCGCAAAAATTTTTCAGGAATTTGACTAATCATATGACAATCATTGATTCTTTAGAAAAATTTAGAAAAAAAATTGAAACAGAGATAGAGGCGATACCTTCTTCAGATAAAATTCCTCTTTTTTATGAACCCATCCATTATATTAACAGACTGTCAGGTAAGAAAATTCGCCCACTTTTAACAGTTCTTAGTGGATTGGCTGTAGGGGGTAAAATAGAAAATCTACTACCTCCGGCTGCAGCCGTGGAACTTCTACATAATTTTTCCCTTGTTCATGATGATATTATGGATGATGATGATACACGAAGAGGAAAGGAAACAGTACATGTTAAATGGGATATCGGGACAGCTATTCTAACCGGGGATGGACTGCTGGGGTTGGCGTATCGCAAATTACTTTCCACTCCCAATATAACCGATCTGATTATTGCCAGATTGTTCACAGACGCCATGCTCGAAATCTGTGAAGGTCAGGCTCTTGACAAAACTTTTGAAGAAAGAAAGTTGATATCAGAGAGTGAATATATAGAAATGATTCAGAAAAAAACAGCAACACTTATACAGTTGGCTTGTCAGATTGGAGCTATTGTCGGGGAGGGTAAGGATAAAGAGATACAATCTCTAACATCCTTCGGTCTGTCTATTGGGATGGGGTTTCAGATTCAGGATGATCTTCTAGATATCTTTGCAGATGAAGAACTTTTGGGTAAGCGAGTTGGATCAGATGTACTGATGAATAAAAAAACAATTATCAGCATACGCTTATCCGAAAGAAGGGGCAAACCGGTCGATGATATAAAATCTGTCGATAAATTTCGGGAATTAATACAGGAATATGGATTAGCAGAAGAAATCCAGAGTATCGCTGATACCTATTTTGTTAAAGCAAGAGAGATGCTTGACAAGATAGCACCCAATGAATATCGATCATACCTTTATGATCTCACCGATTATATTCAAAATAGAAAAAAATGAAATATTTTCTGCTTATTGTAATTTTTATTTCCCTGGTATATTTTGCCTGTCATCCATCTGCGAGGTTCAGTGCTTCAAATACAAATAAACTTGAAGAAATTGAAAGAGAACAGACTTATCCGGATAAATCCTCACCATTAAATACTTTTATCCAACAGTGGATGTATACACCCTATAAATATGGGGGAATGAGTAAGTCGGGCGTGGACTGTTCCGGATTTTCTTCAATTGTGATGCGAGAAGTTTTTAGAATCAAACTTCCCAGAACTGCAGAAGATCAATACAACATGGGAGAAAAAGTCCGGGATGGCTGGCAAAAAGCTGGTGATCTTGTCTTTTTTAAAAATGTTCGTGGTCATGGTATTGATCATGTTGGGATCTTTCTTGGTAGCAATCGGTTCGTACATGCAAGCACAAATAATGGTGTTATTATATCAGATCTGGATGAAGATTACTACCACAAACGCTATGTCGGATCCCGCCGGTATTCCAAATGAAAACAAACCACAAAGGCACGAAGAATGCACAAAGAACACAGAGGATTATTGTCATCCCCGCGAAGGCGGGGATCCATTCAAAACATTTAATTATTAATTATCTTGGATTCCCGCTTCCGCGGGAATGACAGTGTCAGACTTCGTGACCTCCGTGTGCTCTGTGCTTAAAAAAAACTTCGAATTGGTGGTCCTTTGGATGTGTTTCTTGACAATTTCTTCATCATTTTCCATACAATTTATGCTTTATTCAGTCTGTTTGGCTGGATCTGGCCTAAAACCCGCAAAATAAATCTTATATTGTTATTACTCACCCTGTTCTCCTGGATGGTTTTAGGAATTTGGTATGGTATTGGATACTGTCCTTTGACAGAATGGCACTGGCAGGTCAGATCAAATTTAGGGATGTATGATATGCCCAATTCCTATATCAAATTCTTGCTGGACACCCTAACCGGTCTCGATTGGAATGCCGCTGTTGTCGATATTATGACCGCTGTTGGATTCAGTCTTGCCCTCGTCGTATCGATCATTCTGAATATAAAAGACTGGAAAAAAGCAAACTAATGTGAACGATTTTCCCCTCTCCTCTGAGGAGAGGGGATACAGGGGTGAGGTGCGCTCTGTAGAGACGTTGCATGCAACGTCTCTACAAATCAATCCGACACATCTACAAACACCCAGATAGCATATTTATCTTTGAAAACTAACCTATATTTCATAAATTTAATATTTACAAAATATTCGGGAGAATTGTTGACACAGAAAATCCAGCATATTAAGATGATTATTTTTGATGTTGATGGGGTTCTTTGCAGTGGTGATATCTCCTATCTGGATAATGGGGCAGAAATCAAAACATTCGACGTCCAGGATGGTATGGGGATTACGCTGGCCAGACTCGCTGGATTAAAAACTGGTATAATTACAGGTCGTAAATCGAAAGCAATTGAACGTCGTGCAGAGGAGTTGAAAATCGATGTGCTGAAACAGGGAAGTTTCAATAAACTGGATCCCTATGCGGAGGTCAAAGGTGAGTTTGATCTCGATGATAGTGAAATTTGTTACATCGGTGACGATGTGCTTGATATGCCACTCCTGAATCTTGTCGGATTTAGTGTTGCAGTGCCTAACGCCAGAGAGGAAGTCAAAGCGATTTGTGATTATATTACAGTGGCCGTGGGCGGGAGAGGAGCCGTCAGAGAAGTAATAGATCTCATCCTCAAACAACAAGGCAAATTTAACCAGCTGGTTGAATCATTAATTAATCTAAAACTACCATGAAAACATTTCTCTATACTCTATCAATTCTTCTTGTATGTCATGCCTATCCACTTTATTCTCAAATGACGGTTGCTATCGCTGACTTCAAAAACAACACAGATTCATTTTATTTGGATGACTGGGAAAAATCAATCCCGGAATTTTTGAAAAGTGAATTGAGTAGATCAGAAAAAATTGTCATAGTTGAACGAAGACAGTTGGAAGCAGTTCTCCAGGAACAGGCATTAAGTATGACGGGACTGGTAGATAGTAGCACTGCCCAACAAGTCGGTACACTTCTCGGAGCTGAGTATGTAATCAGCGGAACAATAAATCAATCCGGTAAATGGATCCGTATCGATGCTAAAATTATCCGGGTATCATCAGGTCATGTGAAAGCAGAGAAAGTGCAGGCACCGGATGATGATCATCTGAGTGAGATGGTCAGTTTATTGGGTAACAATATCATCGTGATGCTCTCCGGAGAAGGTACATATATTGAAAAGAAAACCTTAAATAAATATCCGACGACTTATTTTTTGGTCGCTTCGGCGGGACTGGCAATTGGAACATTAGTGGTCAACAATGCTTATAATAAAAAACGGGAAGAGTACCAAAACGCAACCGAATTAGAGCAGTTTGATGAAACATATGATGCAGCCAATAATCTGAACACGGCAAGAATTGTTTTAGCTTCGTTAACCGGAGCGGCGCTGATAGGTACACTTT
>Ga0209536_100011498_pt1 | contig 12956 bp, 14 predicted proteins | sample DeeMarSeWOR28_12_FD_187461 | JGI IMG/M metagenome (GOLD analysis project Ga0209536, IMG submission 187461) | Marine sediment microbial communities from White Oak River estuary, North Carolina - WOR-2-8_12 (SPAdes) (version 2) | ecosystem: Environmental > Aquatic > Marine > Intertidal zone >...
TGGTGCAACTTTTAGAAGTAAAATTGATTACACTTTTGAAGGAAAAGCAACAACAGTTGGAGCACAGCAGCTATTGGATGTAAAAGCATTGCCGAATGGAGATGTTACTGCAAAACTAACTACGCCTATGAATATAGTTGGTGGAATTGCTGTGAGGATTATTCCTGAATTATTGCTCAGTGCTGATTTTCAATGGATCGGCTGGTCCAGTTATGATACTTTAGCAGTGGATTTTAAAGATCCGGATTTTGATGATTTAGCCAGCCCAAGATTGTACGAAGATACATTTATCATAAGATTTGGCGGGCAATATAATATATCTGACGATCTTGCAGTATTAGGCGGTGTTTATTATGATAAAAAACCGGTTAGTAATGAACGAATAAGTCCAACTCTTCCTGAAACGGATAGACTTGGATTCAGCTTTGGTGCGGACGCCAAAATAACAGAAAATTTCGGCATAACTGGTTCGTATTTATATATAAGAGGAAATGAAATTACTGTAAATAATTCTGAAGAAATCTACACTCCCGGAGATTCACCTTTCAATGGTACTTACAACACTACGGGACATCTTCTGTCTTTTAGTTTTTACTATAATTTACCATAGAGAAGGGAGGAATAGAAATGAAGAATAAAATATTATTTCTAGCAATATCTGTTTTATATACCTTTATTTATTTTGGATGTGATGATTATAATAAACTCACAGCTCCGGGTTTTAGTTTAGGCTCTGCAGATTTTTCCCGTTTCGTTTCAATTGGGAATAGCTTAACAATGGCTGAGCAGTCTTCATCAGTATTCGAAAGCAGCCAGATGTATTCTTTTGGAAAAATAATTGCCAACCAGGTTGAAACCGTTTATGAACAAGCGACCTTCAGCGATCCTGGAACAGGAGGCAGGTTAGAAGTTGAAAAAATTGAGCCTTTTACTCTCTACACAAATCCTAATCAAGGTTCACCAACTAACTTAACATATCCAGCACCGTATAATAATCTTGGAGTTAAAGGTGCTTTTCTAACTGATGTACTGAACGCAAGGGATCAAAACAGTTGTTATACAGCAAATTTTGGTGTGCCAAATCCTCTTTTCGATGCTGTTCTCAGAGGCTTGGGAACTCAACTGGAACTTGCAATGGCACAACAGCCGACATTTGCAACTTTATGGATTGGAAACAACGATATACTTGCTTTTGCAACGCGTGGCGGCTTATTTCCTGTTACATCTGTTCAGCAATTCTCGAATGAATATAATACAGTTTTAAATGCACTTGCATCATCCGGCGCTGATATTGTACTTGGAAATATACCGGATGTAAAAGCTGCTGCATTCTTTAGAACCGTTGGTCCAGGAATTGGACTCAGTCTGCAACAAAATCAGTTGCCCGGTATCGTGTATGCAAAAACAAGCGGTGATGTTGGATCCGCATCAATTAATGATTTGTTTGGATTTAATGTTTTGGTTTTGCTCAGCGGATCATCCGCTGCAGAACTTATCGGAGATGTAACCGGAGCCTACTACACGATAAACCAAATTCCGGTTCCACCAAATGTTAATACTCAATTTCCTTTCGGATTAGCTCCAGAAAATCCATGGCCAAATAACCTTATTTTGGACCCAGATGAAATTTTAGTTGTTGATATGACTGTTGCAGCTTATAACGATATTATCGAGACAGCAGCAAGTGCCAAAGGATTTGCGGTGATGGATGGATTTACTCTTATTCGTAATATTGCGGCAACGGGAGTCACCTATAATGGAATTACATATACCGCAGAGTTTCTGCAGGGCGGTTTTTACAGTCTTGATGGAATTCATCCAACGAGCCAGGGCTATGCAGTTGTTGCAAACGAATTCATTAAAGTTATAAATCAAAGATATGGTGCCTCAATCCCATTAATAGATGTTAGCACAATTCCCGGAACTATTGCATTCAAAGGTGTATCAATGGGAAAATATGGAATTCCAAATATTCCGCATGGCGCATTAGACAACGTTTTATTCTAATTTGTAAGGGATGGGAAACCATCCCTTCTATTATTATTTCCAGATTTTAGTGATTAACTATAAATCAAAATTGATATATTTTTTTTTAACTGCCTTATTCCTTTTGTTTGTTACATGCTCAACCACGGAAAAAACAGTTAAAGAAGCTGAAACTGACGATACCTATATATTCGATGAAGTTCCTCCGGAAGATTACTATATATTTGAAACCCCAGTTGAAAAAAGCGATGCAGTTTATATAGTTCAGATAGGTGCATTTAGTACACTTGAGAGAGCGAAAAAGTTTGCAGATAAAAGCAGATTAGGGTTGCAGAAGGATATTAAAGTTAATTTTAATCAAAGAAATAGTTTATATGTAGTCCAGATTCATCCTCCTTTTCAATCAAAAACTGAAGCGGAAAAATATCGGGATGAATTATGGAAAACTGATGAATACAACGATGCATGGATCTTAGTAGCCGATAAAGAAGGGGAATAAAAGAAAAAGGTTAAGCAGTGTAAACACCACTTAACCTCTTATTCTCACCCCACACTTCAGAAAAAATTATTATTAGAGGCCAAAATCCCAGGCAAGAGTCCCTTCTCTGTAATCTCTCTCACCAGCATCCTGCTCTTCAACAAGCTGCTCTTTACAATTTTCAGGAATAAACTTTTCTGATTGCAATGTTGCCAGATCAGCTGTCTTCGGTTCTTCTTTTAACTTTTGTTTTTTAATTGAATCATTCACTAATTCATTAGTGTTAATCTTATTATTAGTACTTGGGACATTTTCTTCGACAACCTCACTGGCTTCATAATAATTTTCGATCGGACTAGTAGATTCATTCTCTAATTTTTCTTCGAAAGAATTGTTCACATCCTCAGTCAACATATCTTGCTCATTTGACTTGTCAGATGTTTCCAATTCTTTTTTAACATTCTCAAAAGAGTTATCTACTAACTCTTCAGGAGATTTGTTATTATCTGTTTTCTCCTCTGCTTGTCCCCGCGCTACAAAATTGTGATTTTGATTTGTAAGATTTTTTTCAAGCATATTCCTGTTTAATAAATCTTCAACAGCAACTTCAACGCTCGGGTACAGAGGAAATATTTTGCTTAATGAATTCATTGTAAGAAAAACTTTAGTTTGGTCATTAGGTTCAACCAAAACCATGTATCTGTTCTTTTCTTTTAGCTTTTTATAATTCAATACAAGAGCACCGATAAAAGTAGAATCTAAATGATTGCAACTCGCCAGATCTACAACAACATCACATTCTGTCATTAAGATAAGCTCATCAATAAAACCTTTAAACTCGTTTGCATCATTTAATGTCGCACTTACTAAATTCACAGTAATTACTACTACATTTCCCCTATATTCTTTTTGAAAAGTATCCATGCCGTTCCTTTAATTTTGTATAATAAGTTTAACATATAATTTATTCGTACCACGAAACAATTTCCAGGCCACCGGTTCCGGGGAACATTGGTGGTGAAATCAGCATAAATCTTTCATCATAACGATATCTTTTTGCAAAACCGGACTGTATTCCACTTTTTCCAAAAGTACCAACAGCTTGCCTTGTATGTTGAATAATTCCACCGATCAGGTTAATGTTACCACTAACAGGTCTACTGGAGTAGTTATCAGCACCAAAACCGCCATCCTCTGCATAAATAGAAGCGTGAATATTTATATCAGTTGTGTTAGGTACATTATCGGTAATGAGGACTTTATTTTCTGCAACTATTCCAAGCACATCGGTACAATTTTTATTCTTAAGCGGATCCGTCTTATAAACAATATCATCATCCAGATAAATTGTACCCTTACCACTACTACCCGAGCAGGCAACTGAATATTGTCCTTCTACTACACCTTTTAATCTCATTATTGAATTTTCAGCAAAAATTACTCCGCCGGGAGCAACCGTAGGAAGATGAACTGTGGAATCTTTATCGGAATATTTAAATCTGAATTTTAAGCTGTCCTCAACAAAGGTAATATAAACAGAATCATGACCTGTAAAGAATAGACCATCGGTGAGTGCAGATGTTTTCATTGGATCTAACCCGTCGGTTGGAAGAGGAAGATCGACCCCTTGCTCATATCCTCCGTAAAATTTAGGTTCATCTTTCTTTTTACTCTCGTAATAAATTATGTTTTTCTTGCTAGAAGCTTTACCGTAGAAAACAGGGTGTCGGTAAACTCTCATATAGTCCTGTGTGTGAAAAGGACCCCAAACAGTATCATTTCCGGTCCACCATATAGATCCACCTTCACTCGTAGAATAGTATGCGAATTTAGAAAACTTGCTGGGTTGAAATATCACCTCGACCGTTTTGGTTACTCCTCCATAGGTACCTTTAGCAGTTAATTTTCGTATGTTTTTTACTGCATTAAGTATTACAATATCAGCTTCAATCTCACCGTTCAAAAAATCACTTTTAGCTACGCCTTTTGTCCAGTAATTATCCAGAAAAATCTCATTACAAGCAAGATTTGCTGCACTAACCGCCAGATTATGAGCAACAGTATTTGCATTATAATCAGCCATATTTTGTATTGTTGCATTTGACATTCGGTTTGAGTTATTACCAATGATCATGTACAACAAACTAAAACCAATTACCAAATAAAGCGTCATTTTACCCATTTTAGTTCTCCTCCTTACCGGTTAAATAAATTTCGTGCAGCCATTCTTATCTGTCTCCAAAATACAGTCTGATATTCCTGGTTATAAGCTGCTACATCTTCTACTGTAATATCTATCTGCATTGTATAAATTTCCCGTGGATCCGCAATTGGAAATGTAAGTTCTGTACCTAACGCATTATAAAAATTCATATTAAATTGTGTAACACCAAGATTCACTCCCACAGGTGCTTCGCTGTTAACAACTCTGTACATAAATCTGTCACGAGGGTTTGGTGTTTCCGGAATATCTGTTGCATAATCTATGTAGTAAAATATAGTATCAACAATACCATCACTATCAACATCCGTGAGATACCTGATGCTTGTAGAATCAGCGTAAAGAATTGCTTCAGTCGGTGTGGGAATTTGCTGCCAATCTGCGCAATATCCAATCTTTCTAAAATCTGTTTCCAGTATCTGCACAATCGTAGCCAGGTTTGTTTGAGCTACTAAATTACCTGTGCCTCTATATAAATCCTTGGTTGACGATTCATTAACTCTTGCTATGGATAGCATTAATATGCCTCCAACTATAACCGAACCAAGAATGTCTAATAAAACATTTACTCCCATTTTTCTCTCCTATCTAAAATGCCAGTAACTAAAAATTGATGAGGTACGGAAGGTATCCTGAGAAAAAGGGCTTGATACCGTAACATTAATTTTTTTGTGCCAGTACTCTGAATTGTATTTTACTTTTATGTTACTTGGATGGATATATACTACTTCACAAGAAATATCAAAGACAGCTGAAGGCATTGTGCTGTCTCTTTTAGTATATCCATTATAATCATCGAAATCGTCAAATGTTGCATAAGTTTCACCACTTTCAGGTCCAAGATTACCAGCAGGGGTCAATTCACTTAATGAAGATACAGCATTTGAATCGGAGCTTTCATCGAACGATTTACTCGAAGCTTCTTCAATAATAGAAGTTGCAATTGAAGTTGCTAATACGCCATATTGAGCTTCATCTCTAATTGTCTCGTTCATCAGGTTGCTGGTGTTTACTCTCAACATAACCGTTGAAAACAATACCATAGCTCCCATTGACATTATCATTTGGCCAGTATTCATATTTTCTCTCTGCTTCTAATTTTTATTTTTTTTCAACTGCAGAAAGCTATTCCAGCAAATGTGCCAAAAAACTCGCATGTAAAATTTTCTTTGCCTTTAATACATTTATTAACTTTCGGTAAAAATTGCGCAAATATTCTGTAATTGCTACTGTAACCAATTGAAAGGCATTTTTGAAATGATACAACCAAATCTTAGAAAAACATTTAGAATTTAGGCTTGTTTATAATAGCAGCAAATGAAAGTTTGAAAATGAGCCAAAACAGAATTCTTATGATTCTCAATCTGGAATTACATACAGCAAAAGTTGGTTTTTAAGCTATTTATTCTATATTTTGAAATAAAATCTAAATCAATAAATATTTGGAGTAAAGTGATGGCTTTTTCTCTCAATAAAATAATGCTAATAGGAAACCTTGGAAGAGATGCTGAGACAAGATTTACAACAAATAATGTTTCTGTTACTAATTTTACTATGGCTACTACACACAGCTACAAAGGTAAAAACGGTGATTGGGTTAACGAAACAACCTGGCATAACGTGACATCTTTTAATCTTTCAGATTATTTTAAAGAGAATTTAAAAAAGGGGAAAAAGTTTTACGTAGAAGGTAGACTGAGAAAAAGAGAATATACAGATAAAGAAGGAAATAAAAGATTTTCAACAGATGTAATATCAGATCGTTTAATTCCGCTTGAGTCATCCTCAGATTATTCTTCTGATAGCCAGGAAAGCTCAGGTGAATCGGCTGGCGAACCGCCTGTTGTTGAAGATAACGACGATCTGCCATTTTAATTTTTTGTTTAACCACTTCGGAGGAATTACTACAACTTGGAGATTGACTGGCCTATAAAAGCAATAATACTTGCCTGTCTTTTAATTCTATCGGCTTTTTTTTCGGGTTCCGAAGTTGCGTTCTTTTCACTAAAGCAGAAAAAAATTGAAGATGCATTTCGGTCTTCTAAACTTATTCTTCGTTACGCACTCAATTTAATTAATGCTCCCCGGCGACTTCTTGTAGTAATACTTATAGGAAATACAATTGCAAATGTGGCAGCATCTATAGTTGCAGTAACAATTGCAATTGAATTTGCCGCTATTAATAATATCTCAATCAATTTAATTTTGACAATTCAAATTATATTACTTACACTGATTATTTTGCTGTTCAGCGAATTAGTTCCGAAAGTATTTTCATCGAAACATCCGATTATTGTAATGAAGATTACAGCAATCCCGCTTTACATATTTAGTATTATCATCTTCCCGATAGCCGAAAGTCTTACAGAATTAATTCGATTTACTACATCAAGGATTACTCTCGATAAATCAAAAACAGCAATTACAGAAATAGAGCTTGCAGATTTAGCTGAGATAAGTCACGAGAGAGGCACAATTGAAGAAGAAGAGCAGGAAATAATAACCAGCTTTGTTGAATTTAAATCTGTTTTAATAGGCGAAGTAATGACTCCGCGTGTCGATATGATTGCTGTTACGGATAATATAAGTTTTGAAGGACTGATTAAAGTAATTACAGAATCTGGTCATAGCCGTATTCCGGTATTTAAGGAAAATCTTGATTATATAATTGGAATTATCTATGCTAAAGATTTACTTTCTTATTTAGGAAATGAAGAAATGGTAGTAAATGAACCTCCGTCAAAATTAGTGAGACAAGTAATTTTTGTTCCTGAGAGAAAAAAAATAAGCGAAATGTTGCATGAGTTTCAGGAGAAAAAAACTCATATTGCGATTGTCGTAGATGAATACGGCGGTACTGCAGGTTTAATAACCCTGGAAGATATTATAGAAGAAGTAGTCGGTGAAATTTGGGATGAATATGATGAAGAGGAGGATTCGATTCAAATTCTATCAACCAATAAATTTTTAGTTTTGGGTAAAGTTTCTGTTGAGGATTTTAATGCAAAAGTAGGGTACGACATAATTCCGATTAGTGAGGATTATGAGACAATTGGAGGATTAATTTTTCATCAATCAGGTTTTATTCCAAAAGAAGGTTATACTGTGGAAATTGGGGACCTCAAGTTAATAGTAAAAGAGGTTTTGAAGAAAAGAATTAAAAGAGTTGAAATTGAAAAGATTTCGGAATGAAAAAAAATTGTTTCTTATATATCGTATTTTTCGGGACTATAATTATAGGTTCAGCAATTTATTTTTTTCAGAATCATTTTTCCGAGTTATTTTTTGATGAAGGAAAAAAAATAGTTGTTAACCAAATTGAAAAGAACTGGGATAAAGAGTTAAATTATGTTAAAAGTTCTTTTGAAAAAGATTCGGTTCGCACATTGGTAAAGGAATTTGTAATGCAATTTAAAAATGCCGAAGTTTTTTTATCAACTTCCAGTGCTGCTGAAGATTTTGCAGAAGCTGTTAGTTCATCCTTTGATGACAGTCTTATAACTGCCAGTGAACTAAAAGTGTTATCCGATTTATTTTTGAAAGTAAAAAATGAAAAACTCAAGAGCGACTGAAATAAAAGTTGGAATTACCGTTCTTCTTGGTGTTCTGCTGTTCATCTGGATTCTCGGTTGGACCAAGAATTTTTCTATCTCTTCTTCCGACACTGAACTTAAAGTTATGTTTAATAATGTTTCCGGCTTGGAAATCGGTAACGACGTTACCGTTAATGGGGTTAAAAAAGGCAATGTTACAGATTTTTATGTCTTCAAAACTTATGTCATCGTTACAATAAAAGTGAGTAATGATATTCAACTAAAGAAAGATGCAACATTTTCACTTGAGTTAACAGATCTGATGGGCGGTAGAAAAATTGAAATTAATCCTGGCTTTTCTGAAGAACCATTGGATTTAGATGCTATTCATCGCGGTGTTTACAGGACAGATCTTGCGGGAGTAGTTGCATTATTCAGTAAACTGCAGGATAAGTTAGATGTTATTCTTAAAGAAGTTACTGATGCCTTAGCCGGATTTAATTCATTTGTAGGTGATGAAAAATTTGTTGCGGATGTAAAATCTTCCTTGAATAATTTTAACCGGCTTTCTGGAAATCTTGCACAAATTTTGGATGAAAACAGGGAAAATCTTAAAGAAATATCTGCAAACACAAAAGAAATTACAGAAGAAACAAAATTATTAATCAATTCCAATAAGGAAAGCCTGCAGCAAACACTGAATCAAATGAATATTTTGGTCTACAGATCCGATTCACTAATTACAGTTTTGAATGCAATGGCACTGGAGACAAAAGAAGGGAATAATAATCTTGGTAAAATTTTATACGATGATACTCTGTACTATAATTTAACTGAATCTATGGCGAGACTTAAAGAACTGAGTGAGCTTATTCTGTTCCAGCTTAAAACTGATGGTTTTAGAGTTGATTTTGAATTGTTCTAAAATTCGTGATGATAGATGGTTGTCGGTTTAGGAATAGATATAATTGAAATTGCTCGGGTTAAAAAGAGCATTGACGAATATGGATTACTATTTCTCAATAAGGTCTTTACAGAGGACGAAATAATTTATTGCAATAAGAAATTTAACAGGTACCAGCATTTCGCTGCACGTTTTGCTGCAAAGGAGGCAGTTTATAAGGCAATCGCTTCCGGATGGAAGGAGGGATTACGGTGGAAGGACATAGAAATTGAAAATGAACCTACCGGAATGCCAAAAATCAAACCTTCCGGAAAATTAAAAAGTTTTCTTTCCAGCGATAAAGAATTAAAGATTTCAATCAGCCATTCAGATAATTATGTTACATGTGTTGCTATAATATTTAACATCAGCTGATTATTAAATTATTCAGGTAAACGATCCTTTAAAAAGGGAAACTATTTATTATTGTAAAAAAGAATTGATATAGTTAATTTTTTATATTGTAAGAAAATACATTATGCAGAAAATTGTTAATAAAATATTATAATATATTTAATTACGGTTCTATTATTTTAGTATTCGTTTTTCTTGTTCTGATGTTTACCAAATCAGTTCCTGAAAACTGGTTTATGCCTTTATTATTTATTAGTATCGGTATATTATTGTTGAGGATAATTTTAAGAGTGTATATAACTCGTCATCTAAAAAAAAGTAAAGGAGAATAAGATTTCGAACCTTCGAAACGGACAAACGGTAAGCTTAATGCTAAAGTACTAATTTTAAACCAGAGTTATGAACCGCTTACAATTTGCAACATCAAAAAAGCTGTTGTGTTAATGTACCTTGGAAAAGCTGAAATGGTTTTAAATGATGATGGGAAATCCCTTAGATCGATGAGAGAGATTTACCCATGGCCGAGTATTATCAGATTAAGCCGTTTTGTAAGAGTACCTTATAAAAAGGTTGTTTTAACTCGTAAAAATATTTTACGAAGAGACGGATACAAATGTGCTTATTGTGGAAGGGGCGATTTAACTCTGACTATTGATCATCTTATTCCCAAAGCAAGAGGCGGTGGTGATTCATGGGAAAATCTTGTTAGTGCTTGTACCAGATGCAATAACAAGAAGGGCGATAGAACACCGCACGAAGCAGGGATGCAACTTACTCTGAAACCATTCAAACCAAGCCACATTATGTTCATAAAAAACGTCGTCGGCAGAATTGACGAAAAGTGGAAACCATATCTGTATCTGTCCTAAATATAATTGCGTTTCCTGTTCCAATCAGAATATTTTGTCTTTAATTCTTATCTTTACTGATTAAAATTAAACAACCATTTCTATCTATGCCGAAAAAAAGAATACTTAGTGGTATGCGTCCTACCGGTAAATTGCATATCGGACACTATGTAGGTGCGCTTGAAAACTGGGTTAAGCTTCAGGATAATTATCAAAGCTTTCATTTAATTGCGGATTATCATGTTTTAACAACTGATCTTGATACAAAAGATATTTATGAAAATTCAATTGAAATGCTTATTGATTGGCTTTCTTCAGGTTTAGATCCGGTAAATAGTCCGATGTTCAGGCAATCCCAAATAAAAGAACATACCGAGCTTAATTTAATTTTCAGTATGCTTGTTACAGTTAATCGTTTGGAAAGAAATCCTACCGTTAAAGATCAGGCTCGAGAGCTGCACATAGAACAGATTATTTACGGACATCTTGGATATCCTGTATTGCAGGCTGCAGATATATTGCTTTACAAAGGCGATGCTGTACCTGTAGGTGAAGACCAGGTTCCGCATATTGAAATCTCAAGAGAAATTGCACGAAAGTTTAATAATCAATATGGTAATGTATTTCCGGAGCCCGAACCGCTTTTAACAAAGTTTGCACGTCTTCCGGGTCTGGATGGCAGCTCTAAAATGAGTAAATCTATGGGGAATACCATTTTGCTTTCCGATGAACCTGAAGTTGTAAAAGCAAAATTAAAAAAAGCCGTTACCGATCCACAAAAAATCAGAAGAAATGATCCCGGCAGACCGGAAATTTGTTTAATATTTTCTTATCACAAAAAATTTAACCTGGAAGAAATTCGGGAAATTGAAACCGGCTGTAGATCTGGAGAATTAGGCTGTGTTGATTGCAAGATGAATTGTGCAGCTAGACTTTCCTCATTTCTGGAACCAATTATTCAAAAAAGAAAATATTACGAAAATAATTTGAGTGAAGTTCGAGATATATTAAATGAGGGTGAAAAAAGAGGTAGAGCTGCAGCTCAGGAAACAATGAAAAGTGTTAGAGAAGCAATGAGATTTGGTTAAAAATGTATAAAGTTAAACTAAATCAATTTGAAGGACCGCTCGATTTACTTTTATTTTTTATTAAGCGGGATGAACTTGATATTTACGATATTCCAATCGCAAAAATAACAAAGGAATTTTTAGAATATGTTAACTTAATTAAAATGTTAGATCTTGAAGTTGCGGGTGATTTCATTTTAATGGCCTCTACTCTAATGCACATTAAAGTTAGAATGCTGCTTCCGCGGGAATTGGATGAAAAAGGTGAAGAGATTGATCCCAGAGATGAACTGGTAAAAGCGCTTTTGCAATATAAACGCTACAAAGAAATGGCTGAAGAATTATCATTCCTTGAATCAATGCAGCGTAAATTAAAATATAGAGGAAATTTTTCTGAGGATGAAAAGGAAACTCCGCATGAATATGAAACACTTTTAAAAAATGTTTCGGTTTACGATCTTGCAAAATACTTTAAACAAGCAATCGAGCAAATTAAAGAAGAACCAGTACATCATATAAACAGAATAAGTGTTACAATCGATGAACAAATGCAATTTATTCTTCAAAAACTGGATGAAAAACCGCAGATAAATTTTTTAATTCTTATGAACGAACTTCGTGAAAAAATTAGAATAATTGTTACCTTTATTGCATTGCTGGAAATGGTAAAAATGGGAAAAGTGGAAATAAAATCCTCTAAAGATTTAAATGATTTTATTTTAATTAAAATATGATATGGATAAAACTTATATAAATGTTATTGAAGCATTAATTTTTTCCTCAGACGATTCACTTTCTTCAGATGACATCATCGTTTCAATAAAAGGAATTGACGGAGAAGATTCAGAAATTAATAAAGAAGAAATTGATAAAGCAGTTGATCAGCTAAATGATAAATATAGGAAGCAGAATATTGCCTTTAAAATTAAACGAATTGCCAACGGATATGTTTATGCAACAACTGAAGAATTTGCAAAATATGTTGGTTATTTATCTTCCGAAAGGGCAAAAAGAAGATTGAGCCAAGCCGCGCTGGAAACACTATCAATCATAGCTTATAAACAACCCGTTACAAAACCAGAAATAGAAATGATCCGAGGTGTTAACTCGGATTATATGCTTACGACACTCCTTGAGAAAAATTTAATTACTATTAAAGGAAGAGCTGAAACAGTCGGAAGACCATTGCTGTATGCCACTACAGATGAATTTCTAAAATACTTTGGTTTAAATACTATCTCAGATTTACCGAAACCGCGCGAACTCGAAGAGATTATGCAGGATGAGGATTTTTTAGAACAGAAAAGAAAAATTATGATGACAACTCTTGAAGAAAAACTGGAAGAATCAATTAATAAAGCCGAAGATGAAAACAAGGATTTTGTGAGCCGAATTCAGGATGCGCTCAAAGACGACGTCAGTGAGGTTCGGATCAGCCATCGCCTGACCGCCTCTCCATCCTGCCTGGTTCTGGGAGAGCACGACATGGCGGTGCATATACAGAAGTTGATGAAGCAGGCTGGCCA
>Ga0209536_100011499_pt1 | contig 12956 bp, 10 predicted proteins | sample DeeMarSeWOR28_12_FD_187461 | JGI IMG/M metagenome (GOLD analysis project Ga0209536, IMG submission 187461) | Marine sediment microbial communities from White Oak River estuary, North Carolina - WOR-2-8_12 (SPAdes) (version 2) | ecosystem: Environmental > Aquatic > Marine > Intertidal zone >...
AAGGATAGGCGAATCCTTTTTCCCAAATCAGGTTAGCCATTCTTCGGTGCCGCTCAATATTTTGTGCCTGATGAACAATTTTTCCATCCCATTCTAATCCCATCCAATTTAAATCCGAAAGTATTTTTTCGGTCATTTCTGCACTGGATCGCTGTAAATCTGTGTCTTCGACTCGAAGGAGAAATAAACCATTATTTTTGCGGGCAAACAGAAAATTAAACAGTGCAGTTCGGGCACCACCAACGTGAAGAAACCCGGTAGGACTGGGGGCAAAACGTGTTATAATTTTTTTATTCATGTGTCGTTATAATCGCCAAATCTAATTCTTATTCATTTAATTGTCTAAAAATACGACAATATTTAAAATATCGACACTTTTTTTTAAAACTTTTGGATTTTTCTTAAGTAAGAAATAGTATTATTGAGTATAAAAATTTAGAAGGATGATTTCTGAAAGAATACAATATGTCAATTATATATATCTTGAAGCTTATTATTAGGTGAGCTTGACAAGAGGGGGATGTTTAATATCCGGCTTGGTGGAGGAACCTAGAGGTGATGGAAAAAATTGAATTTTTAAATTCAAAAAGTGAGGAGGATTTGTAAAGTAGATTTTCAATATGTTGAAAAATTAGACGGTCACTGAATTGGTAAAATTCCTTAGCTTTTATTTATAGATTTATCCGCCTGCTCTCGTTTTTGTCTGCTATACAGAGACCTAAATAACCATCCCACCACAATTCCGATCAAGAATGGCATGAGAATAACGAGCAATAGGTTTACTCCCATTTCCCAAAACAGGAATTTAACCTCAACTACGGTTAGGTTTTGCACAATAATGAGCAATAACAAAAATAGTAAAATTCCGATGAGTATTTTCTTTACTTGCATTTTGATCTCCATGAATTGAGACATAAGTTAATCTTTGTTCTTTTAATATGCAACATTTCTGATTAGGTGCTATGGAAATAACTGAGTTAGGGACAAAATATTTTAGGTGAAATATGGTGAAGTACTTTTCGAAGTGCTTGCTTTTTAAGTAAAAATACGTGTAAAATTAATTCATATGAAAAAAGTTAAATTCAAAAGTAAATTTGTCAAGATTGTATTTCTTGCTTCCCTTTATTTTTTTATAAACGGCTGTAATCAGCGTGTTAGTAATCCTGTCCAGGTTGTACTTCCAGATTCACAACGTATTAACATTCCCCCATTTGGGAGAGACAGTAGTTTTGATATTATTAGCTGGAATATACAAAATTATCCAAAATTGAATGATCAAACGGTTTCGAACGTGGCTGAAATTATTTCTGATCTGGATGCGGAGATATTTGGTATGCAGGAAATTGAAGATACCAGCAGTTTTCGTCAGTTGTTAAACCTACTTCCCGAGTATAGTGGGGCTTATTCTACGGATGTTTACAGCGGCGGAACATATCAGAAAACGGCGGTGATCTATCGAAAAAATATAGTCCAGATATCTGACATGGAAATGCTTTTTTCCGGGGATAGTTATAGTTTTCCCCGTCCCCCATTAAAGGTTTATGTAAAGGTCAATTATCCTCAAAGCTCATTTGATTTTACTTTAATCGTCCTTCATTTAAAAGCCTCGGGTGGATCAGAAAATGAGGCCAGACGTCGCTCGGCCTGTGAAAAATTAAAAAATTATCTGGATGCGGAAATCGTTGTGGCAGCTGATAAGGATTATATTGTCATTGGGGATTGGAATGATGAACTAAATGATCCCATTTCACAAAATGTATTTCAGGTCTTTTTGAATAATCCACAAAGTTATACATTCTTGACGAAAGAGTTGGCCAATGATCCGGTTAATAATGCAACCTATATCGGTGGTTATCAAAGTGTTATCGACCATATTTTGATTTCAGAAGATGTCAAACAGGAATATGCAACTGGTCAGACAGAGGTGCTCAAACTAGATCTGTTTTTTTCGGCCTACGTGTATGAAGTGTCAGATCATCGGCCGGTGGGTGCTAATTTTATGATCTTTCAATAATCTCCATAACTAAATGATTTATTAACATATTTAGCTTTTTTAAATTGTAATAGAAAACTGAAAGATAAAATAGAAATAAAGGAAAATAGAAGGAGTCCAGGAAATGTCAAATATTCAAAATAGTCTTGAAGCCCTAGCTTTAGCCCTGCGAACAGAGGAAGAGGGTTATAAACTTTATAAGGCGGGTGCTGATCAGAGTAATAATGAAGTTGTCAAGAAAATATTCCAACAGCTTTTTAAGGATGAATTAATGCATATGGACCTCATTAAGAGATTTTACGGCGTCCTGAATGAATCAGGTGGTTGGAGCCAGCTGTCCGATGTGGAGAAAAATTATAAAGGTCTCGCAGGGGAATTTAATACGATTTTTAGTCAGGCCCTGGAAAAGATGAAATCTGGTCAAGGTGAAGTCAGCAATAAAGATTTGGAGGTGTATCAGAAAGCTATTGAATTTGAAAAAAAAGGTGTTCAAATGTATGCCAAATTGTACACTGAAAATTCCGATGAAAAAGCAAAAAAGTTCTATGCTTTTTTAAGGGATATGGAACAGGAACATGCCGATGTTTTAGATAATACCTATCAATACCTTCGGGATCCCGATAACTGGTATTTACAACAAGAAGGATGGACATTAGATCATTAGCGTAGTAATCACAATGAATTAAAATCATTCCGTTAATCAATATTTATTCGGGGTCGTCCTTGTGTTTTTCAGCCCAAATAATCAATCCTGATTCCAGAATGGCTGCAATAACTAATAATACGAATACATACTTAAAGTAAAGCGGTACAAGTTCTTCAAAGAGCTGATAGGCTTTGAGAAGGCTTTTCGTAATCACTATTTCAGCTGATATTTTGACTCCCATTCCAAAGCTAATCCAAGCTGCCGGAAATTCGAGCCAGGCGACAGGATTGACCAGCAAATGCCAGATTCCTTGCCAACCTAAAATATCATAACCTACAATAGCCACATTTAATCCGGTTAAAAAGGCAAATAAAAAGGGAAGAATGATGCTGAATCCGGAAATAAAACCGCTGAACAATGAAAGGTTATTTAGCAACAGAATAATGCCAAACAGTGGAATTAATCCCCAGCGTGGGGAGAAATATTTTTCAATAATTTTGGTTACCCAGCGGGGATAGATTAACAACCAGTTAATTTTTCTTTCAACAATAATCGGTGCAAGGTAAATGCCCATGAAAAAAAGTAATGCGGCAATAAATATATAGGCAAAATGGAGGTTTTCAAATAAATCTATAAACATATTGACGATTTTTTACGTATCATATTACATTATCAATATGTAATATGCAAATTACCTTTTATAAATTAAAAGTGCAGCGTATTCAAACTCGAACTCGACATGGATTAAAGGAATGATTCGACGATTCAGCAGTCAGTTTTTGGGCATGAACAGTGCTGTTATTTATCACGAAGGTGCTGCTCATCTAATTGATCCGGGGGTATTCCCCCGGGAAATTGCCCGCATCAAGGATTTTTTACATCAAAAAGCTCTAGAACGAGTGACAATACTTCTGACTCATACACATGGAGATCATATCTCAGGCTGGCATGCTTTTTTAGATTATCCCACTTACACCCATGTGTCTGTGTCAAATAAATCCCAAACGGTTCGTGATAATGATGTCAGATACTTACAGGGGATGTACCGAAAACAGGGACTAACCGAAGTTGAATCCCTCACCTTCCCGAGTAATTTAAATTATGTGAAGGAAGATGAACTGACCCAGATCCTACCTGCTTCTTTTTATTTTTATCATACACCAGGACACTCGATCGATATGTCCATCATTGTCTTTCCTGAAGCTAAATTACTGATCTCCGGAGATATGCTCATTCATACACCTCTCCCCTTTATTTTGCACAGTATTCTGGAATATTGGAATAGTTTGATTAAAATAAATAATCTGGTGCATCAATTTAATCTGCAAACCCTTATCCCGGGCCACGGGAAACCAGCTTCCACACGGCATGAAATATTAGACAGAATTTTACATGAACAAAAATATATTCAGAAACTGGTAATTCAAGGAAAAGAATGTGTTGATAAAGATCTACCGGAAAATAAATTAAAAGACAAGTTGTCCAGTTGTTTTCCTGAATTGGCTTCACTCCATGCGCATCAGTCAAATATTCAAACCTTCATCAGAGAGCAGGACCTACTTTCTGCAGATGAATTTAGAACGCTATAAGTTTGTAAAAATATAAATTGCGATACCGATAAAATTGAACCTTGGTACTTAAAAAGAGTACCAAATAATATAATCATTATGAATCTAAAATGAGACATTGGATAATTTTAATTCTCATAATAATAGTTAATGGTTTATCCGGACAAGAGATAGATCCTGATAGGGTTTTAGAGCTTGCCAGAACACGTCAGATTCATATTCAAAGCGAACAAGAAATTCTAGCAAAAGGAGTTCATGATAAGACATTTTTTAGTATACCGGTCTCATCCGATTATGATCAATTTTATTATGATTTGAATTTTACTCTCTTATATGCCCCGGAAAATATGATTGCTGTTGTAACCGGATTTTTCAAAAGTCGGGTCAATGGACTTTCCCAGATTAAACTAAATTTTGATTCTAGAGAAGATCACCCCCCTTACTGGGCAAACATGACCGTCTCAGGAAACGTGAGTAGTTGGGATCATTCAAATTGGATACTGGAGATTCAGCTTGATCGGTTGTATAACAGCGGAGAAATTTTTTCAATCACTGTTGAATTTTCGGGTGTTCCGCGTTCTTCGGGCCTTAAAGGTTTTTGGTTTAACAATGGGGGTGTATTCACACTTAGCGAACCGTATGCTGCCCAAACCTGGTGGCCTTGCAAGGATGACCCCTCTGATAAACTAGATTCTATACGTATTACAGTAACGGTTCCGGAATATCAACGGGTTGCTTCGAATGGTCTTTTAATGAGGGAAATTACGAATCCCAATAATACTAAAACTTACATATGGTTTGAAAAATATCCCATTGCGACGTACCTGGTTTCCCTGGCTATCGATAATTACACCACATTAAGTGACTCCTTTGAATATTCACCGGGCCAATTTATGCCCATTGATTATTATATATATCCAGGTCAATTGTCGACTGCCATGGAGGCTTTTGATTTGCTCCCGGAAATGCTTGAGATTTATAGTCAATTGTTTGGAATGTATCCATTCATTGAAGAAAAGTATGGTCATGCTGTCTTCCCATGGGGAGGTGGGATGGAACATCAGACATGCACCAGTATTGGTAATGTGAGTACAACGTGGGAAACCTTATATGCGCATGAATTGGCTCACCAGTGGTATGGGGATCTGGTGACTTGCCATGACTGGCATCATATCTGGTTAAATGAAGGTTTCGCCTCCTACGCTGAAGCTCTTTGGATGGAATCTTATTATGGGACTGCCGCTTTTCACAGTTATGTAAACAGTACACTGACGAATTTCAATTTTAACGGTATTTTTATCGATCCCGTCTATCGTTATGATATCAGCAATCCCTGGAATATTTTCTCAGGAACTGTATATGATAAAGGTATGTGGGTTCTGCATATGTTGCGTCATGTGGTGGGAGATTCCATTTTCTTTCAGATTATGCATGATTACCCGTATGATCCGGCTTTTGCATTTGGTGATGCCACTACGGAACAGTTTCGAGATTTTTGTGAACAAGTGAGCGGCAGGGAATTAGTTTGGTTTTTTCATCAATGGATCTATGAAGCCTACTATCCTATCTACGAATGGGGATACACCCATTATATCCAAGGTAGTCAGAATGTCCTGCGCGTGGTTGTGCGGCAAAAACACTCTTCTTCGGAATACTCCTACATTTACAAAATGCCGATAGACCTGAAGGTAGAATATACCGATCAAACCCGGGATACTTTGGTTATTTGGGATTCTTTGGAAGTTCAGAGTTTTAATATTCCTGTTCCGGGTATCCCGCAGACAGTATATTTCGATCAGGATAACTGGATTTTAAAGAAAGCCACTCAAGTTCCTATCAGTTTCATTGAATCACCTATTGACTTGACTTCCACCTTTATGCTTTATCAGAATTATCCAAATCCTTTCAATGGGGTCACGGTTATTCCCTTTGCCCTGGATAGCAGTGGATGGATTGTTCTGGAGATCTATGATGCCACAGGCAGGAGAGTCCGAACATTAGTGGATGACTACTTTACCCAAGGTGATCTGATCCGCTGGGATGGCCGTGATGAGCATGCAAATACAGTAGCCTCGGGAATTTACATTTACCGAATCCGCTTTCGAGACCAAATTATTTCCAGAAAGATGTTATTCATTCGCTGACATGCATATAATGGAAAATTAAAAGAGGCGTTTTAGGCTGTTTTGATTAATTCAGTTATAATGGACTCCTTTTTTTACTTCCACAATTTTCGTAACCTCACATCCATAAATCCCGTATCTAATTTTTTGCATATCCTGGATGTTTATTTATGAAATTTTTCTTTTACCTGTTCTTTTTTTCTTTCCTCTCCAGCCTTTTGGCAGATTCAGGTGAAACAGAGCGTCGAATTTATACTGCTCTTAAGAGCAATCCTCGTCCCCCGGTTATTGATGGCATAATTGATGATCCCATCTGGGTAAAAGCGTGTTGTGGTGATAGTTTTGTACAAGTGGAACCGCATGAAGGAGTTTCCCCGACCGAACGGACAAATTTTAAAATGTGTTATGATAACAAAAATCTTTATGTCCTTATCGTTGCCTATGATAATACACCTTCTCAAATTATATCAATGATGGCACGCCGTGATGATATTCACCGTTGTGACCTGGTTGGAATCGTTCTGGATACTTATTTCGATAAACGAACAGCTTTCGAGTTTACGGTTAATCCGGCAGGCATAAAATATGATGCGGTCTATGCCAATGATGAGCGCTTTAATCCGGATGCAAGTTGGGATCCGGTGTGGGATGTGGCAACAAATATCACTGATTCGGGGTGGATCGCGGAAATGCGAATTCCGTTCAACCAGCTGAGATTCGCTGAGCGGGGAGAGCAAATCTGGGGATTGGAAGTGTATCGCTATATTCACCGAAATCAGGAGTCATCTCTCTGGCAATTTATCCCACAGAATGCCGCAGGATTTGTATCGCATTTTGGTGAATTGCGCGGTATCAAGGGAATTTCAGTCCCAAAACGTGTTGAAATCTTACCATATGGAGTGTCAAAATACCATCACTATGAACCAGAATCGGGGAATCCGTTCGCTCCCGGTCAGAGTACCTCTGCAACAGCAGGTTTAGATGCTAAAATTGGTTTATCCAGCGATCTGACGATGGACGTCACACTTAATCCAGATTTCGGGCAGGTTGAAGCTGATCCCTCGGAAGTCAATCTAACAGCATTCGAAACTTTTTTCGATGAAAAAAGACCATTTTTTATAGAAGGTAAAAATATTTTTCAGTTTCCATTGGGAATCGGCGACGGAGATTTTGCTCGGGAAACATTGTTTTATTCCAGACGAATCGGTAGAACACCCCAACACGAACCTGACTTACCGGATGACATTTACATAAGTTCACCCGAACAAACTTCGATCCTGGGGGCAGCTAAAATCAGTGGAAAAACAGCCAGTGGATGGTCGATTGGCGTATTGGACGCACTGACTGCCGAGGAAAAAGCCAAGATTGATTCCCAGGGTGTTCAAAGAAAAGAAACTGTAGAACCCTTTACGAATTATTTTATTGGTCGATTCCAAAAAGATATAAATCGCGGTAATACCACTCTGGGTGGATTAGCAACAGCGACCAATCGGAACATCAACCAGTCTTATTTGAATTATATTAACCGCTCAGCATATACTGGTGGACTTGATCTGCTGCATCAGTGGAGTGACAAAACCTATTTTTTCGATCTTAAATTGTCGGGAAGTCACATTACCGGGCACAAGGATGCGATATTAGAAGTTCAGACCGCATCCGCCAGATATTTTCAGAGATCGGATGCTGCTCATCTCACCTTGGATTCAAACCGGACGTCTATATCTGGTCATGGGGGATCCATTAATATCGGGAAACAGGGTAATGCAAAATGGAGATATATTTTAGGGGGGGTGTGGCGCTCACCGGGACTGGAACTCAATGATGTAGGTTATTTGCAGCAGGCAGATCAGGCAATGCAGTATATGTGGATGGGGTATCAGAATTTAAATCCAGTGGGAATATTCCGCAGGATGAATTTAAATATTAATCAATGGAATGGCTGGAATTTTGGAGGGGAGAAGATGTTTACCGGCGGCAACATCAATGGAGGAGGACAGTTTAAAAACTATTGGGGATTCTGGTTAGGTGTCAACCGGCAACAAGAGGGGCTCTCTTCCTGGGCTTTAAGAGGCGGGCCCACAGCCCGGTATGAGGGGAGCTGGGATACGTTCTATAATTTATACAGTGATTCGCGACGATTATGGCAGATTGAAGTGGAAGGTTCAAACCATCTGAACGATGATCGTATCACGAGGAGGCACCAAACTTGTATCGAACTATTTATCAAACCCTCTGCTCGATTTAATATTTCAATGGGTCCCTTTTTTTTCCGAAATCTTGAGAATTTGCAGTATGTGGATACATATGATAACCAGGGGGAAGATCGGTATATATTGGCAAAACTGAACCAAAATACCTTAGGAATGATTCTGCGTTTAAATTATAGCCTGACTCCGGAACTTAGCATTCAATTCTATGGACAACCGTTCATCTCTGCGGGAGAATATACTCAATTTAAGAGAGTCACTAACGCAAGAGCGGAAAATTACAATGACAGATTTCATACCTTTACAGAGGATGAGATCTTCTATGATTCACAAAATCAGGTGTACTTAGTGGATGAGAATCTTGATGGGAACGTTGATTACGCCATTGATCTACCAGACTTCAATTTCAAACAGTTTCGGTCGAACCTGGTAGTGCGGTGGGAATATCGTCCCGGTTCTCTGGTGTACCTTGTCTGGTCACAGGATCGAACCGTGGAAGATGAATATGGTGATTTCTCGTTGAGGCGCGATATGGGAAATCTTTTCAGTTCAATCGCAGATAATATATTTTTGCTAAAATTCAGTTACTGGTTTTCAATTTAAACGGATTGATTTTAATCTGTGAAATTTAATATTACTAGAGCCCCACTCTCTTCCAATAAAAATTTTCTTCTTGGGTTTCCAGAATTATCCCGACTATTTGACAATTGACAAATGGGTAACCTTTTTTTTGTTTTGAATCGCCTGCAACTCTGCAGCAATACTCAGGGCAATTTCCGTATCGGTACTACCTCCGATGTCTATTCCAATGGGTGAATACAGATTCGATAATTTTGCTTTATTCCCAAGATCATGCTGAAGTTTCTGAACTAATTTTGCTGCCTTTGACTTTGAAGCGATAACACCCACATATTTAAATTTAAGATTTCTAAGATAAATGACCTTTAAAATATCATAATCATAACTATGCCCATGCGTCATAATAATAAGGTAGCCGGTTTTATCGGATTCTAATTCTTTGCAAAATTTTATATAATCCGCGTGGAAAATATCATGTGCATATGGATTTTTCCCCTTATTTGCAAATTCTTTTCGGTTATCTATCAGGATTACTCTGTATGCAAGCTTGTTTAAATAGAAGGACAACGCCTGTCCGACATGTCCACCACCAAAAATGTAAACTGGCGTTAACTTCTGTGTCACTTCGTAAAATATCCAAACTTTCCCCCGACACATCATGGAAATGGTTTTGGCAGTAGTTATTGAATTGGAAGGGAGATTTTGATCGGAAAGTACATACTCATCCAGGCTCGAAACTCCGGTTTTAAGTCGGGTCATACTTTCGGAAATCACCTCTTTCTCCAGTGCACCGCCACCAACCGTTCCTGTGGTTTGCCCATCCACCTGCACCAGAATTTTAAAACCAACTTTCCCGGGTACAGATCCTTCGGCTTTCACAACTGTGGCCAGAACGAAGGGACTATTTTCCTGTTGAAGTTCAATTATTTTTTGGGTGAGAGTCATTTAATGCTCCTCCTTCGTATGCATCCGAAAGGGTATCAAAATCCTGCAATACTTCGGGATAAGGACAATCCCAGAATTTTTTAGGTATTGGCATCTTTTTAAACAGATTGTTCAAATTTTCGTTGATATTCGCTGCTAGTATATGAGTGGTAAGTGATTTATGTAAAATAATGGGATGACCATTTTTCTTTTGAAATTGTGGCTGAATCCACTGAATATTTGGTGACACTTGTCTTGAAAATTCCCGATAGAAAGTTGCGGGTATGTGAGGCTGATCGACAAAATGGTAGAGTATCCAGGTGGTGATATTCATATGCCTTAGTCCTTGCTGGAGTGAGGAGAACATGCCGAGTCGAAACTCCGGATTATGGATGAAGTGGGTCTGTTTGCAGAGATTTTGCCAGGCTTCCAATGAGATATGATTTTTATGCAGCCATTCAGGCAGGGGATCCTTGGATAAAAGATTATCAACTTTCTTTCTCAGATAGTCAGATCGATAACCGGTAACGATGAAGATACTATCACATATCTGAGATGTTTTAAGAACTATATTCAGAATAAAAGGTAAATTTTGATATTCTAAGGACGGTTTGAATGCTCCCATTCTTTTAGAATAACCTGCACTGATGATGAGTGTATTGATTTTATCTTCATTCATGTTTTTTCTATTTCTCTATTAAATTCTGCCCTGCATCACATGTGAACCAAATAGGAAAATCAATAAAAAAATTGGAATCACGAATATTCATGATGATTGAGAATAAAGTAAAGAAAATCACCAATTAAGTCAATTCCTATTCAGTGTTGATACATAATACCGTTCCGGAGATGAAAGTTGAATGGATTTTTATGTTTGGAGAGTTTTCGTTTATTTCCTATTTTAAAAAAAAGACAATCATGAGAAACCTCTATAAAAACACCGAAATTTTTCGTTGTATCCATGAATCTCATCGGGGATTTAAAAATAAGATTTCAGTGTATCACATCTTAAAAGAAAAATCCTGCTTTCCGAATGGTTGTATTTACTTCCACTGGAAGTGCAAACAATTGTCGAAGAAGTCTAAATGTCATCGGGGTTTTTCTTTTGTTGGGAGGAAATGTACGAGTTGTAAGGATTTTTATGAAGAGAAGATTCACAATTACCCCGAATTACAGGTTTCATCTCAGGAATTCCAAGAGTTCATGAGAGAACTCCGCCATTTTGAAGACTGGCTTGAAGAAGTTCAGTATAAATGGATAGAATTTGCTGGTCGGGTGGTTAAAATAAAACCGCACTTCAGACAGAAAATTTATCCGAAATCCAGTTTTCTCTCATTTTATGGATACCTTATTATTCTTACGCCTGCTTTTTTAGAGTGGGAACGTTTTGAGGATCCAGTTTATGGATATATTTCAGGAAAATATCTGCAGCAATTGAAATTAGGCAATGGTGCAGAGATCGAGGGTAAAGCTCAGATAAATATTGACCGGGGCAGACTTGTGATAAAAAGGATGAAAAATATTGAGATCACTGAAGCAGGGGAAGAAACTTTCTGGAATGAGCAAAAGGTGCTTCTTTCCAAAGAGACTGCCACCGAATTTTCCACTCAACCCGAAGGATGCGTCGGATGTGAATTTGGAGCACTGGTCGATGTTGAATATAAACGGGATCATCATTCTTACCCGCGTAGAAAACTTTTCTGCTTGAAAGGTATAGCAGATTTCCGGGATTGTTATATTCGGACTGAATATTGTGGGATGGATAATGAGGCTCATGCCATCACCGATATGGATTGCTCAAAAAGGAAAAATTTTGTTGTGAGTTGAGAGAGGAGACAAGATACCTTTAAATAACTACTTAGTTTGGACCGCTCTCGAAATTAACACCCCCCTGGGTTTTTCGCACCAATCTTTCCCAGTCGGGCTGATAGAGTTCTCGGCTGTAGGTTGAATGTAATAAATCAAAATCACCAAAACCTGTTAAATCTGCAAAGACAAACAGTGAACCCCCCTCCAGTTCATGATAGTGCCAAATTTCATGAGGTTTCATATCGATGGCCATGTAATTTCGATCGATTTCATTAGGAATACCATATGTAAGAAGTATGCGACCCCGGTCTGTTTTCCAGCCACCCTTATTCATCGCCCCATAATTTAAATTTGCATATTCAATCAGTTCAAAATACTGTTTTTTAAATTCGTTAATTTCAGTTTCCGGGGTCTGATCAAATTTTTGCCAGAATTTTGCCAGAAATAGACGTTTCGACTCGATATCCAAATTTTGAAAAATTGATTTTTGTTCCTGGCTGGTTATATATGTTAACTGCTCAAACTCCCGGTTCAGATCTTGTTCAGAGTATTGCAAATATTCAGAAATATTTAAATTAGCAGCACCACCTGTTCCGGTTGAGTCGGTGGATACAATGATCTGCCGGCTAGGCTTAAAAAAATTAAATCTTTTTGAACTACTTACAATTTTCATGTTTTGCTGATCCTGGATTTCCATGGTAAAAAAGTAAGTATCCGAAGGAATGGTCACAATATTATGCCCTCCAACAAGTACGGCTGATGCGCCCGGTTTCTGGACCGTTTTTAGTGGATAATCCTTAATGAGATTATTTTCTAAATCCATTATTTTGCAATGGATGGTGTATTGACCCGGTGAGTTCTGAGGTATTTCAAGGTTGTATAACTCGGCATAATAATACAGTACGGGTTGTGATATACTAAAAGTATTCTCGGGGTTAGGTATGGTTAGGTAAGAATTTTTTTGAAAATCACTTTTGGTTGTATCAGGGATAATTTTGCTGCATAGTTGGATATTACTTAAAACAAGTTCATCGGGTGGGAAGATAGGAGTTTCAAATTCAAAGTAATACTCTCCCAACCTTGGAGATTTAAGATCTTTAACAGTTA
>Ga0209536_100011500_pt1 | contig 12956 bp, 9 predicted proteins | sample DeeMarSeWOR28_12_FD_187461 | JGI IMG/M metagenome (GOLD analysis project Ga0209536, IMG submission 187461) | Marine sediment microbial communities from White Oak River estuary, North Carolina - WOR-2-8_12 (SPAdes) (version 2) | ecosystem: Environmental > Aquatic > Marine > Intertidal zone >...
TGATTGCACCGCAAGCTGGTGGTCCTATCATGGTCGACCTGATCGCTCATCTGGCCTGCCGGGGTCCGCTGCGCATCCTGGATGGCGGCAATCGTTTCGACGCCTACGGGTGCAATCTTGCCGTCGCCAGGGTGCTGAACGCTCGTACCGCAGATTTGCCCGCTGTCCTGGAACGCATCCACCTGGCGCGCGCCTTCACTTGCTACCAGATGGCAACCCTGCTGAAAGAGACGTTGGAGCAACCCACTCCCACCATCGCCCTGGACCTCCTGTCCACATTCTACGATGAAAGCGTGCCTGCAGCCGAAAGTCAGCGCCTGTTGGAGACCTGCATCGCGCATCTCCTTCGCCTGAACCGTGTCGCGCCAGTCGCAGTGAGTGTGCGCCCGGGGCCGTCAGCCAGCCACCTGAAAGCGGACATAGACCGCCCTCAACTGATGGAAACCTTACTCGCTGCCGCCGGGCAGGTCTTCACACTAGAGCCATACATTCCCCCACCACCACCTCGTTTATTCTAAGGAGCGTTTATGGGACGTACTTTACCTTCCATCACCATGGCTTTCTTACAGGAACAGGAGTCCTTTTCTCGTTTCAGGCGCGCCTTGCGTCGCAGCGATCAACAAGCACTGGATGACCTTTTTGCCGCCGCCCACAAACACCTTGCCGCAGCCGCATACGCCACGCATGCCCTGCCTTTCGAGACCTTCCTGTTGGCTATGCTGCTCGAAGAGCATAAAGAAGTCCTGCGCCTGCGCCGAATGGTGGAGGATTTATGGAATACACCGGCTGGTTGATCGACCTGCACAACGGGCAAAGTGGCGTTATCTTGTGGTTGCTGGGCGACGATGGCGTTCGTCACCGTTTCCACCATCCTTTTTCGATCATCTTCTACGCTGCCGGGCCCGCCGAACGCCTGCGCGCTCTCTGGCGCTACTTGAAGACACAACCTATTCCCGTAGCACTGTCCCGCACTGTGCGCCGCGACTTGTTCCACCCCTCACCCATAACTGTACTCGCTGTACGGGTGCCGCAGGAGCAGGCTCAGCAACGCCTCTTCGGCAGGGTCAGTCGCTGCTTCCCCGAGTTGACTTTTTACGATGCCGACATCCCTCTTACCCTGCGCTATGCTGCCGCTCACGACGTATTTCCGCTAGCGCGCTGCCGCGTGGTCGCAGATGAGCACAATCAAGTACAGCACATTACGGCCCTGGACACCCCCTGGGAGCTGGATCCCATCCCGCCGCCGCTGCGTATCCTCTCTATCGAGCCGGATACCAACCCCGGACACGCTCAACCCGCTCACCTTCGAGCACGCTTCGAGCGCTTCGACTACCGCCTGCCCTTGGTACCGGTCCGCCCCTTGCTCCTCGGCTTGCAAACTATCCTGAAGCGTCACGACCCGGATCTATTGTTGACCTCCTGGGGTGATACCTGGTTACTGTCACATTTGCTGGAACTCTCCCGTCAGGCAGGTATCGTTTTACCCCTCAATCGCGAGCCTGACCGTGGTGTAGAACACCGCCCAGAGCACACCTATTTCTCTTACGGGCAGGTAATCTATCGTGGGGCACAAATACGTCTCTTCGGTCGCTGGCATATCGACCGTTTCAATGCCATGCTGTTCCACGACTACGAGCTGGAGGGCATCTTTGAACTGGCTCGCATCTCCGGTCTGCCAGTGCAGACCGTCGCCAGGGTTTCTCCTGGCTCCGGCATCTCTGCTATGCAGATGCTCACGGCTCTGCGCATTGGTGTGCTGGTGCCGTGGCACAAGCAGCAGGCTGAGCATCCGAAAACCGCTTTGGACTTGGTACGTGCTGATCAGGGCGGCCTGGTGTACCAACCCACCGTCGGCCTGCATCACAATGTGGCTGAGATTGATTTCGTTTCCATGTACCCCAGCATCATGGTGAACTTCAATATCTCCCCCGAGACCGTCGGCAGCACCCGCACAATCACCCAGGCAGCCACCAAGTTGGGTGCACCGGGTGACCCAGCCGAGCCATCTGGGCTGGTTCCTCAGACCCTGGCGCCCATGCTGAAAAAACGCCTGGCGCTCAAAGAACAGTTGACTATCCTGCCACGCTGGCATCCCAATCGCAAGGTTTACAAAGCCCGTGCTTCCGCTCACAAGTGGCTGCTGGTGACCTGCTTTGGCTACCTGGGTTATAAGAATGCCCGCTTTGGTCGCATTGAGGCCCACGAGGCGGTAACCGCCTATGGGCGCGAGGCTCTGCTGCGGGCCAAAGAAGCCGCCGAAGACCTGGGTTACACAGTGCTGCACATGTATGTGGACGGCCTATGGGTGCGTAAGCCAGGCGCCTCCACCACCGCTGACTTCCAGCCTCTATTGGATGAAATCCTCGACCGCACGAAGCTGCCGGTCTCTCTGGAGGGTATCTATCGTTGGATCGCTTTCCTACCCTCCCGCATAGATGCTCGCGTCCCAGTTGCTAACCGCTATTTCGGCGTCTTCCAGGATGGAACGCTCAAACTGCGCGGCGTCGAAGTGCGCCGCCACGATACGCCCGCTTTCATCTCTCAAACTCAATTGCGGATCATAAAAGCCCTATCTCACGAGCCTGAAAACCCTGACCCACGGACCAGCGCATTGCCCCAGATTGTTGCTCTGCTGCGCAGAAGTTTGGCAGCATTGCGCGCCGGGCGTATTCCCCTGGAAGCGCTGCTGGTCTCCCAGAAGCTCAGCCGCACGCTGGACAAATACCGTACCCCTTCGCCAGTAGCGCGTGCTGTGGCGCAGCTGGAGGCCGCCGGCAAATCCACCACTCCTGGCCAGCGCATCCGCTTCCTCTACACACTCGGGGACCCTGGTGTGCACGCCTGGGACCTGCCTGAACCCCCAAAACCTGACAGCATTGACGTGGCTCGCTACAGCGAGCTGTTCCTGCGTGCTGCCAGCAGCGTCCTGGGGCCTTTTGGTGTCAGCGAAGATCTGCTTCATCAGTGGCTGTTCAGCAATGCCGCATACCTGGCTCCCCCTGGCTTCCTGCCGCTCACTCAGCGCTCCTCATCCCAGCATCCATACCTGACCCTGCCACTGTGGCGTTACCAGGCTCAGCTGCTCTCTCAGCTAACTTAGTAGCGTTAATTCATCCAAGTCAAGAGATATCAAGCTGTTCTTATCATCAAAAAACCCTCTATTAGTAATCGATTAACCTGGACAAAAATCCATTGACCATCGTATTTCTAGAGATTAGAATAATGATAGATAAATATCTGCATTATTAGTGAAGATCTGGAAATAATATGCCTATCTACGAATATATCTGTATGGATTGCCTAGCTGAATTTGATGCACTCCGGTCGATGAGCAAGGCGGATGAGTCCATCGCCTGTACGCACTGCCAGGGTGAAAATACCTCTCGGAAGATCTCGTTATTCTTTGCTCATTCAGATGGGCGAGTGGTTACACAAAGCGCCACTGGCTGCAGTTCGTGTGCGGCGACATCTTGCTCCACCTGCGGCGTCAAGTAAAGTCCGATACTCGTCGGTATATATGTCGATCTAATAATTTTTGCCGGCGCTGTTGATCTCATTCCTAATCAATTTCCCATCCCATATCCCAAGTATTCCTTGGGATTCACCACTAACGGTAGCACTTCCCTGATAAACTCCTCAATTCGATCCAACCAAATTCCCGCTAAATGGACATTAAAGTACAACTTTAATCAAATTTTACCGTAGATATTAATAGATCATGACTATAGGAGAATAAAAAAATGTCTACTGGTAACAAACAACTCTATCGTTCAAGAGAAAACCGTATGATTGGCGGGGTATGTGCTGGTTTGGGCGAATTTTTCGGGATCGATCCCACCATCGTGCGTCTGTTCTTCGTCTTCGGTGCGATATTCTTCGGCTTCCCGGGGGCGCTGGTTCTGATCTATATTGTTATGCTTTTGGTGGTACCCGAAGCACCTTTGGATGTAATCTCCAGCGACTGAAAACTTCTGGTTTGGTAGACTAGACCTGTTTGCTCAGGTCTAGCTCCTTCACAGCAGTGTGAACTGAAAGCGTTCACACCACCCCAATCCCATCTGGAGTGTCACCTCCAGATGGGATTTATATTTGCATTAAGGAACCTATCTATAAAATTACAAGCGATTAATCGAATAAAATAGTCATCATCGGTATTCCTTATACAATCAATTGATACCCAAAAAACTCGATTTCTATACGATAGGTGAATAATTTTGATGATCCACGCAGACCACATCAACCTGATTAAAGACGGTATCCGAGAACCGGGTGGAGTGTGGGCTGATTTCGGTTCGGGTGCTGGCGCTTTCACACTGGCATTGGCTGAATTGATCGGTACTTACGGGGAAATATACTCTATCGACAAAGACAAACACGCTCTCGGCAGGCAGCAGCGCGCTGTTGAAGAACGTTTCCCCATAGCCATTCGTCCAACTTTACATTATCTACATGCAGACTTCACTAAACCGCTTGATCTGCCACCCCTTGATGGCGCCATAATAGCCAATGCATTACACTTCCAGGTAGAAACTACAATCGTTACAAAACAATTACGGACATATCTGCAACCTGGTGGGTATTTCATTATCGTTGAATACAACATAAAACGCTCTAACCCGTGGGTTCCTCACCCGGTCCCTTTCGAAAACTGGAAAACAATAGCGAAACGCTCTGGTTTCACACAAACACAGCTAATTGCAACTCGTTCCAGCCGCACATTCCGAGAAATTTATGCAGCCGTGAGTTTTAATCCCTAACTTTAAAAATAAAAACCAGCGGTCGCTGGTTTTTGTCTCTAGTTTAAATTATGTGCTTGCTGGCGCAGGCTCCATCTCAGTTGTGCTGTCCTTTGTTGAAGATGTAAACAGCAACAACAATGATCCCACTAAACCCGTCACCAAAGAAGCCAAGATGATGCTCAGCTTGGCAATTGAAAGCAGTGCAGGGTCACTGAAAGCTGCACTGGCAATGAACAACGCCATGGTGAAGCCTATCCCGGCCAAAAAACTGGTGCTGAGCAATTGTGACCAACTGACATCCATCGGTAAATCTGCTAAACGGCTCTTGACCGCCAGCCAGGAAAAGAACCCGATACCTAGCGGTTTACCAACAAACAGCCCAAGGATAATACCTAAGGCAATCGGATTTGTAACGTTTTGCACAAAATCACCCTGCAGGGTCACCCCCGCATTTGCGAAAGCGAATATCGGCAGAATGACATAGGTGACCCAGGGTAAAAATGTACGTTCAAGACGTTGTGCCGGAGTCTGTATGCGTTCAGCCATAGCTTCCAGGGTCATGGCAGCCTCCTGATTGCGGTTGCTGCGCGAGATCCGGACTCCATTGGGACCAACAATATCCACCCCGCTTAAAATGGTTGAGCATTGGGCCTGGAATGCCTCCACACTGGCAATTGTCCTGGATGGGATGGTAAAGGCTACCAGTACACCTGCGATTGTGGGGTGTATGCCGGATTCTAAAAATGCCAACCACATCCCAAAACCCAAAATGCCGTAAGGCATTGGGCTTCTTACACCCATGCGGTTGAGAACGATCAGGCCGAAGAAGATTACACCAGCAATTACCAGGGCGATCCACTCAATCTCAGCCGTGTAGAATATGGCAATCACCAGTACTGCCCCGATATCATCAACTATGGCTAATGCTGTGAAAAAGACCTTCAATGAGAGTGGAATACGATTTCCAAATAACGTTAATACTCCCAGCATAAAGGCGATATCCGTAGCCATAGGTATTCCCCACCCAGGCTGCCCTTCCTTAGCAAAGTTGAAGATTATATAAATCACAGCTGGAACAGCCATCCCACCGACAGCCGCGCTGATCGGTAGCGCAGCTCGTCTTGGAGAAGCCAACTCGCCTACTGTGAGCTCCCGTTTTATCTCTAATCCAACCACAAAGAAGAAGATCACCATCAGGCCATCGTTGATCCAATAGATCAATTCATGGGAAAGCTGAAAATTACCTAAAGTTATATCTAGATGGGTTCCCAATAATTCAAAGTAAGATTTTGCCAGGGGTGAATTCGCCAAAATTAACGCCAAGATTGACGCGATGATGAGTAATAATCCTCCAGAGGCCTGCAGTCGCGTGAACTGTTGGAATAGATATCTCACCTGAACACCTAAGGGTTTTTGTATTTCAACCAACAAGGATTCAATATCCCATGGCCCATCATAACGGTCATCATTAATGAAGAATGTAGGGGTACCATGTACACCGCTCTCGATACCGCTCTCAAAATCATCTTTTACCCGCTCAGTGTAAACACCCTCAGTTAATTCACGCTCAAAACGTTCAATATCCAGATCAATTTCGGCGGCATACTCTAAGATATGGGATATATCCAGCTCTCCCTGGTGTTTAAACAGAAGGTTATGCATTTCCCAAAACTTGCCTTGAGCGCTTGCCGCTTCTGCAGCTTCGGCAGCCATTTGAGCATTTGTATGGGCACCCGTTATGGGAAAATGACGATATATATACCGGTATTTATCACCGATTCTTGACCTAAGCTCGCGCCTGATATCGTTCACCTGGCGACAATGAGGACATTCATAATCCCCGTATTCAACCAAAGTAACGCTGACGTCTCTCGGCCCGCGAATATGATCTTGTTCACTGACTGGTTTTGTCAGCTTGGCGTTATCACCAACAGCCATTAGAGAACCTCCGAATCGGAATTTTATTAATGTTACCAAAAGTCATAATGATTGCCAATAAAACAAAGCATGATCAATGTCATAGCTGGGTTTTGGATTCATAAATTTCTCTAAATTCTGCTTGTGTTTAATTTCATTAACTGATGACCTTTCACAAAACAGCGTTTATCCAGTAGATACATGTACTACCCCCTTCTTCCGACTGAAAAAAACCCATTCAAGTCCAATCGCCAGCACATAGAAGAAAGCGACCATGAAAAAAACAGGCACGAATCCAAAACCGCCGAAGGTTACCTGCAGCCAACCACTTAATTGTGGCATGATGAACCAGCCAAATTGAAATGACAAGCTACTAAGGCTCATGGTCAAAGCTTGGGTTTTCTCAGGTACATGTTCCAAGACAAATGTCTGATAGATCGGATTGCTCAGGTTCATGAGCGCTAAACGGAATATATATGCCACCCCAGCAATTAAGAACCACACAGTTGTGTTAGCTATTTCTCCAGTGACTAAATAGGCTCCGATCCCCAGAGTTAACAAAAAGGGAACCGAGAGCGCTTGGGTTAGGATAACTGCATTGATTTTGCCATATTTTTCTGCCAGAGGCGGTCCTAGGAACTGTGCTACTCCCATAGCTAACCCGCCAATAGCGAATACAATGGCGATCACCGGATCAGGTTTCTTGTAAACAGTGCGGAAGTAGATATTCATAAATGGCATCATCAACCCAGCACCCAGTCCAATGATAACCTGGGGTAATAAGTATTTCGCTAATTTTCGACCATGTTGCCACAGCTGCACCCAGGGGAGCTCAATGACGCGGTTCTTGTCACGTGGCGGCATTCGAATCATTGTCAAAGGACCCACCGAAAGGATTGTGACCAACATCATGCTGCCTAACGACAGCTGGTATGACAGCGTGTCCGTGGGACCAGCTCCAAATAAATTCCCCAACCAGGTCGGCAATATCCCTCCCAATAGATTTCCGAGAAAGCTTGCCAAAGTGATCATTCCGAAATTAAAACTGAACACCCACTGGCGCTCATCTGAAGTTGTGTTCCTCATTAAAAACGGTGCTACAGCCACTTGACGCATACTCATCGAAATTGCTGCGATCATACGGAAAGTGATCAAACTAAAAGTAAATGGAAAAACCACCATCCCGAGCATCGATATCCCACTCGTCAGGCCGGTGATAACCATGATCCTTCGCTGCGAATATCGCTCAGCGAAATAAGCAGCTGGAAGCGCCATAATGATGGTTGCGAATGAAGCCGCCGTCTGAAGGGTGCCAATGAAGGCTTCATCATAGGAATTCCCCAAGCTCAGAACATAGAAATTAAACAGGAATCGGAAGACACCAAATGCAAAACCCGCCAGCGCACTGTGTAGTAAAACCAATTTAGCATTACGCGTGAATTGTTTAGTCTTCTCTATATAAATTGAAATTCCACTATCCTGACTCAGCAAAATATTTCCTTGAACATAGAAACCGAGTTCTCTCATCCTGTACCTCGTATTCTAAGTGAGCGCATCAGCTCAGAGATTCCCCTGTAGAGAAACCCGGTTTCAAAAATTCCCAATAAGTATTAAATTATGTTAGATATACATCTAATTTAGTATAACAGAACAATACCACACCACCCACCTATCATATGTCACATTTTCAAATATTCGGAGGTTTTAGTGAATGTACGACCAATAAATTACTGACCAAATTCTACAGGCAGTCCTTCCATACGCATAATCTTCAAAGCATTGGTGGTTGGACATGGTCCCCGACGTAGGCGGTAGTCGAACACCATCCGTCCATCCTCGACGTCTTCTCGAAAATGATAGTTTAGAATTCCTGAGATATTGTCCTCTAAATGGATCAATTCCAAGTCATGGGTCGATATTACGCCAACCCCATCCTTACCTGTAAGCGCGTTCACGAAAGCTCGGCTGCCGATCTCGCGTTCACGATTATTTGTCCCTCTGAATATTTCATCAATCAAGAAGAACAGTGGGAGAGTGTCGTGTTTCTCTAATTCATTGAGCAGTGCTTTCAAACGTTGTACTTCAGCATAAAAATAAGAAATTCCGTCGTTTAGGGAATCAATTACGTTAATGCAGGTGAACAGCCTCACTGGGCGAGTCTGAAATTCCGTAGCAACCACAACGCCACCTGAAAATGCCAGTGCTAAGTTCACACCGAGCGTCCTAAGGAAAGTGCTTTTTCCCGCCATATTCGACCCTGTGATGATCACAATTTCATCTAGTGTATTCAAACTGAAATCGTTACAAACTCTCCTATCATCCGGTATAAGGGGGTGCCCTAAATCCTTCGACTTGAATACCGGTGAATCGGAAATATCGCTTTCACTAGTAATCATCGGAAACACAGCATCAGGATTCAGGTAACCAAAATTTCCCAGAGAATTAAGTGCTTCTAACTGATACCAGGTATCCAACCAAACAGGCAAGAGTGATTTCAAACCTCTTTTGAACATCGCCAATTGATATCCAAAAAATAGATCCCACGGCATAAACATGTTCAGAAAGAACCAAATAATCTGATTCCTTTGCAGACTGGATGCGGAGGCGATCAAGCCAATCCTGTTTAATAATTTAGAGGGTTTCTGTTTAGTATCCCAAAATGGTTGGCATAATTTTGCCAAACGGCTCCCAGGTCGATACGAATATCTCTCCAGATAAACTAGAACTGCTCGAAATTTGTTTAAGGCGTTCGCTAGGTAATAAGCTTCACCAAACAAATTTTTATAATCCTTATATTTGAAATAATAAATCCCAGCATAAAGGATAAAGGTTGCAATCCAAAAAGGCGGAAGCAATTCTAAAGCATTTAATAGAAAAAGAACTATATTGATTAAACTCAGCACACTTAACAGGATTAAGATTGGAAGCATAGATACTTCATTTGTATGGGCTTCCAACCAGGTTAGCACATTTTTACCATCCCAGCGTTCATCTGGGTTTTCAGAAACCAATACACTGTTGAGACCCAATCGATTACGAAATCCAAACATCGGTTTCAATTCCTTCACCAATGCCTGCCGCTCCAGGGCTGACTTTCGTTCCACTCTCCGTTCCAACAACCAGTCCGCCAGGCGTTGAGCCCCTCCTTGAGAAATCGCGCTGTTGATCAACTGATGCACTGAACGCTCACCCGTTAGATCTAAATCAGTTTCAAAGGGATGCGCAGGATCCTTATGAGATACTGCCGAAGGGGGAATATGGTTCCAATCCAGGTTCATACGGGCTACTTGTTGGCGTGTCTGACGCAGGGCAATTTGAAATCGTAAAATACTTCTATCCAATCTGCGGTGATAATATACCGTTATGGCAAACGCTGCAATGGATAGAATTAGAAAAATCCTTCCAAACCATAATGGTCCGAAATAAAAGCTCAGAAAAGTCCCGATCCCCCCCACCATCACCACTGCAAAACGGATCCATGAAAACCTCCGATTCAGGATTTCCATCTTGTCTAAATTCCGCTCTAATCGATCAACATGCCGGTTAAGTACCAAAGATCTAATTTCTTTCTTCGTTTTTGTCATATCCATTCTGGTCTTTACACACTTAGTCAATTTCTCAACGATAGGTCGTCGAAGCCATTTATTCACGCATCGTGATTGTTATATTATATTTAGAAAATAAATCAGAATTATAACAGTCGATCAAATACCAAAATCCTCACTCACCATTAATAATCAGTCACCCAAAGATTCGCATATAGATTTTATTGAAAAAAATCTATAAATCAATCACCGCTTGACGCCCATTTAGACGACTGATATACTCATCAACAGTAGGATGCTAGTCAGTTCTCGTTGGATGAAATAACCATGGCACAAGGAAGGCAGGTACCCTTGAGCCTTTTTTTGTTGAACTCTCCGATAGAACGATCGAAGCACCTAAATCTATTTTCTAATTGTCGTTGAAGGAGGCATACATAATGGCTGAGCGTATTGAAGGTACAGTAAAGTGGTTTAACAGTAGCAAGGGTTATGGATTTATTGCCCGCGATGATGGTGAGGATGTATTCGTACATTATTCAGCCATTCGATCAGATGGCTTTCGGACCCTTTATGAAGACCAGCGTGTCGAGTTTTCTATCGAAGAAGGTCCGAAGGGACCACAAGCGGTTGACGTTATACCGATCTAACCGAGAGTTTCAATGAAATATAAATCGCCCCAAAATGTATTTGGGGCGATTTTTTGTTATAGTCGACCTGTAAGCCGCATTCTGTCCAGCGACGTTGCAGGTTTACACGATTAGCCAAGCAGCCAATCGCTTCTTCCCTACCTCATTGCCGCCTTGGTGATCATCTATCTGGGACACGCCTCTCGGCGCGACTCTTGCAGCCTACCCGGAACTGCAGTCCTTCTAAAAGGATTAGGAGACGAGCAACCTCCTCTCTGTCTGAAGACAGAGATCGTTCCTGCTTGGCCTTGCTCCTGGTGGGGGTTACCTGGCCGCGAATGTTGCCACCCACGCCGGTGGTCTCTTACACTAACCACGACTTCGTCGTTGATTAAGAGAATGCTGTGCATTCTCTCACCTTTTCACCCTTACCGTCATTTCTGGACATCATACGATGCCTGGAAATGCTTAGGCGGTCTGTTTCTGTGGCCCGATCCAGAAGATTTCTCCTCTCCGGACGTTATCCGGCACCGTGCTCTGCGGAGTGCGGACTTTCCTCAGCTGCGCGATTACGCAGCCGCGATCACCCGGTCAACTAGAGTTATATCCATCATACTAGCTTATTAGTCTATCGTCAATTATAATCAGCTTACACTATTTCACTAGACAAATCCTTTGCTATCAAGTAAAATAATTAGCCGTACAAGTCGTAGTTATGAGCAAATAGTTTCGGAGGAAGTAAGTTGGCAAACACAAGATCAGCAATTAAACGCATCCGGCAGAATCAGAAGCGTCGCTTGCGCAACCGATTTTACCGCGGCCGTGCCCGCACAACCATCAAACAAGCTCGTCAGGCGATATCCGCTGAGGATCTGGAGGCTGCCCGCGAGAAAACAATGGAGGCAATCAGCGCCTTAGATAAGGCTGCAGTGAAGGGTGTTGTCCACAAGAACAATGCCTCCCGCCGCAAGAGCCGTTTAATGAAGCAGCTGGCTGCATTAGAAAAGACACAAGCATAGTTTCTTCTAAAAGTAAGCAAGATTCTCTTCGCGCTTTGGCTGTGAATACAAATACCACTCCCGGGGCGCGTTTTATATTAACCAGATCTTACTTTTAGTGACCCATAAAGTGCCATAAGTATCTGTAACAAATATAGTGGAATTGAGCTTCTGGAGTCTGAAGAAATTATACGCGGTAATTGTATCCCCAGTTTGTAAAAATTGAAGCCATAATGGCGTGATATAATCGCAGCGATACTATTGGGTTATTTATCGTTATCACCTTTGATCAGGTGTCATTTATGTTTGATCAAGAACGCCAGGCGATCGAGACGCAAATCCGAACTTTCTGTGCAAAGAACCAGCTCCCAGATCCTGGCGAGGTACAATGGATGCCTATTCCCTTTGCTGGTGAATGGGGAATCTCAACCTCCTTCTTCAAACTGGCCGCCCAAGAGGCACGTGCTGGGAAAGAGGTCGATGTTCCACAGCGTGCCCAAGAATTATCTTCTGATGTAGCTGATTACCTGGGTATCCCTTCAGGTTTTTCACGAGTAGAAGCCGTAAAAGGCTACCTAAACTTATATTTCAATCCAGGCGAGTTCAGCCGCCGGGTTGTGGATACCGTTCTTTTACAAGGCACGGATTTTGGACGAGGCGCGCCAAAGGGTGAAAGAGTGATGGTTGAGTATGCCCAACCAAACACACACCATTCTTTCCACATTGGGCACTATCGCAATAGCGTTTTGGGCGAGGCTCTGGCGCGATTGGTAGAATTTGCAGGCTTTGATACGCTCCGGGCTTCCTATCCAGGTGATATTGGTTTGGGTGTTATCACCGTGTTGTGGATCTATGATAAATTCTACAAAGATCAGGAACCGGATGGAGTACACGAGCGTGGGCAATGGCTATTGAAATTGTATGTGGAAGCAACCAATCTGCTCACAGAGAAGGAAAATGAAACCGCTGAAGAGAAATCCCAGCGGGAGAGATATGATGCTGAACGGCGAGAAATGCTCCGGCAATGGGACGAGGGTGATCCTCATGTGCGAGAACTTTGGTATGAAACTCGTGGATGGAGCTTGGAAGAGCTGCATGAAATTCTGGACATGATGGGCGTAGAAATTGACG
>Ga0209536_100011501_pt1 | contig 12955 bp, 8 predicted proteins | sample DeeMarSeWOR28_12_FD_187461 | JGI IMG/M metagenome (GOLD analysis project Ga0209536, IMG submission 187461) | Marine sediment microbial communities from White Oak River estuary, North Carolina - WOR-2-8_12 (SPAdes) (version 2) | ecosystem: Environmental > Aquatic > Marine > Intertidal zone >...
GGGCCGGCCAGCGAGTTCCACGACATAGTGACCAGATGAGGATCGCCATCGTGTTGCCGCAGGCAGAACGTTCATGACGAATATTGGTGTTTCATCAGCCTGCGACGGTGCAGGCTCATCCGACATGCGTTCGTAACCACATGGCCTTCCCACAGGTATCTGACGCCCAGCTGCAGGGCCTCGATGCAGATGCGTCAGGCGACCAGCCCACCCTTTCCCCAATTGTATCTGCCGGCGTGAGACCTGTCAGTGATGCTCCGGCGGTGACTACTGCCCTGATTCTCGCTGCCGGACAGGGCTCCCGTTTGAATCACGGTCCCAAACCGTTACATGCCGTGCTTGGCGTGCCCCTATTGGCACGTGCGCTCAACACCCTCCAGAGAGCCGGCATCGAGCGCGCGTACGTCGTGATCGGCTATGAGGCCGACGTCGTTCGGCGCGGCATCGAGCAAATCGATTCGATCGGCATCGAAGTGGTGTGGCTGCTCAACGAAGAGTGGGAACAGCCGAACGGTCTGTCTGTGCTCGCCGCGCGAGATGCGATTCAGGAGCCCTTTGTGCTCGTGATGGCCGACCACATCTTCGATCCGAAGATCGTGTCCCGGCTGATCGAGACGCCTCGGGCCGCTGACGAAGTGCTGTTGGCTGTCGATCGGCGCCTGGAGCAGATTGCCGATATCGATGATGCGACCAAGGTGCAGGTCAACGCGGGTAGCATCGAGCGGATCTCGAAGTCACTGGCTGACTACAACGCAGTCGACACCGGCTTGTTTGTGGCCGGGCCCAGCCTGTTCGATGCGGTTCATCGGGCCTGTATGGATGACCGTAAGACACTTTCCGCCGGTGTTCAGACTCTTGCCGAGGACGGCAAGGCTGCGGTGATCGACGTGACCGGCCTGATGTGGCACGACGTCGATACGCCGGCTGATGTTGGCCGGGCCGAGCGAAAGTTGCTCGATTCAGCCCGGAAGCCGACTGACGGACCGATTTCCCGCTATCTGAACCGGCCGCTGTCCACGGCTCTGAGCCGTCTCGTCGTCAAGCATACGGACCTAACGCCCAACCATTTCACCCTGGTTCATCTTATCGTGGGGTTGGCAGCCGGATTCGCGGCGGCGCTTGGCGGGTACATTGGATTCCTGGTTGCCGGGATTCTGTTCCACGCGGCATCGATACTCGACGGCTGCGACGGCGAGATTGCGACGCTGTCGTTCAAGTCGAGCCCTCGTGGCCAGTGGCTGGATACAGCCGCCGACGGGGTGTCGTTTCTTGCCTTCCTGTTGGGGCTGGTGATCGGTGTGTACCGGTCCGACCTGGCGCCGATCTACTTCTACTTCGGTGTAGTGGGGTTGGCAGTCGCGTCGATCGTGCTCGTCAACCTGTACATATACCTCATCCGCCGTCGCCGTGCAGGCAGCCTGCTCGCCGTGCGGTACGGTTATGAGACCGGTGACGGGTGGTTCAAACGGTTTCTCCGGCTGGCGCACTACCTGAGCAAACGCGATTTCATGGCGTTTTTCGCGCTGGTCCTGGCCGTCTTCGGGCAGCTTCAGGTCGGACTGATCGTCTTCGGTTCGCTCGCCACCCTGCTCCTGCTTCCGGCGTCGATCAAGGTGAATGTGGAGTCCTGGCAGCTGCTGCGGCGTGCCCGGCAACCACTGGACGGGATCTCCCGAGTCAAGAGAGGCTCAGGCTGGTTCCCCGCTGCACAACTTGCGACCGAAGCCGCGGTGGCGCGCGACCGATCCGCTCAGTCTGAGGTGTCCGAACGTCGCTGAGACCGGTCGGACCACCGATCCCCTCTCAAACTCGGCCGAGTAAGAATTCGATGATCCTCTGTGCTCGTCGCGCCCACGTGTAGTTGCGGGATTCGATCACTGCATTCGCCGCCAACTCCTTCTGTAGTGTGTCGTCTGCCAACAGACGGCGCAGTTCCTCAGTGGCGGCCCTGATGTTGTCAGGAGGCACGAGTAGCGCGTTGTGCCCGTCCTGAAGCACTTCGGCAACGTCGGGCGTTCGAGGCGCCAGGATGGGGCGCCCAGCCCCCATATAGAGATAGACCTTCGTGGGTAGAACGGTGCGCTTGTGTTCGTGGAGTGGCGCTGTCAATGGGGGTATGATCAGGCAGTCCGCCGCATACAGGTAAGGGGCCAGTGAGGAGGGCGGTACCCGCGGGATGAGTCGAAGGTTCGCGAGGCCGAGTGCGGAGGTCCTGTGAGACAGGTGGCTGGCCGGGTGGGATCCGGGTATGTGACCGACGATCAGGAACTCAACCTCGGGTAGCTCCCGTGCCAGCAGCAATATCCCGTCGGTCCCCTTGTCTCGTCCGACTCGGCCGGTATAGACCACGGTGCTCCGATCTTGCGGTAGCCCCAATTGCCGGCGTGCGTCGGCCTTGCTCAACCGCGGCTCGAGGAGCCGCGGGTCGATCCCGTTGTGGGCCACGAGCGTCCGCTCGGTTGCCACTCCGGCGTCCAGCAGGGCCTGCCGGGCCATCGCGGAATGAGTGATGAAGCCCGCGAGCAAGCCGTGGCGGTAGCAATAGGTCCGCCAAGGCAAATAGCGAAGGTCTGAATGGAGGTCGTAGCGATAGGAGTCGAAAACCGCCCGGCGGCCAGCACTTAGGGCGGCAACGACAGCCAGGGGGTCGCGTACCAGATGAAAGTCGTAGCCCTCGTCGCGGCCGAATCGGGCCGCGGTGATGTCGAGCCATGGCCTGAGGGCGGATCCGCGGTACCACCGTGGGCCGGGCAACTCGATGAGCCGCAACCCGCGCCCCGCTGCTTCGCGAATGCCATAGAACGCCGCAATCCGTTCCCAACCGCTCGGTTGACGATCACTCGGCACCGGACACAGCAGGTCCAGTTGCGCACCGTTGGCCGCGAGCGCCGCGGCTGTCATGACCGTCTGTTCCGCGTTCGTGTGGGGTGAGGGCAGTGGCTCGTGGCAGACGTGGAGGATCTTCATCGGCGGACAGCGCTCACCGTTCGGTCGCCTAGGACGAGCTTCAGACAGCTCTTGACTCCACAACGTGGGGGCTCATCGTATTGTGTCATTGGCATCGAGTCTACCTGTGCTTCATGCGATCTCGTGCTGAAGTGTTCCGCATTCGCCGCCCACGGCGTACGGGGACGCAATCGCTGTCAACAATCTATGCCGGGAGGACGACCCGTTGGGATTCTCCGTGACCTTTCCTAACATGCAGGGAGATGACTGAACCGCGGCGCAGGCCGGAGGTTGCCGAGGCCAGATACCTCCGCCAACTGGCCCGTGGCTCCGCCGTCAACGCCGTCGGGCTCATCGGGAAGGTGTTGGATCCCGGCTTCCTGTTGGTCGTGACATGGCTGTTCGGTCCGGCAGTCGTAGGCGTGTATCTACTCGCGCTGTTCCTGATCGAGATGGCGGCCACCCTGGCCACTGCTGGACTCGCCGACGCAACCACGGTGTTCGGGAGCCGTCTGTCAGCCGGTGACGAGGGCGCGCAAGAAACATCGGACGAGGTACATCGAGTACTCGGTGTCGCATTCGGCCTCGCCATCATCGCCAGCCTATGCGTGGTCGTAGCAGCATATTTGGGTGCGGACCTCCTCGTGTCCGCCCTCTATCCCGAGATGCCGCAGTTGGCGCCCGCACTCAAATTGTTCGCCTGGTCGATTCCTCCTCTCGCGGTTGCCCGGCTGTCGGTAGCGGGAACGAAGGCGCGGATGCGCATGGAGTATGACGCCGTGATCTTCGGTTTTGCTCGTCCGCTGCTGATCCTCCTGTTGGGCGTCCTCTCCTGGTGGCTCGATACCGGACTCCAGGGGTTGATCGCAGCGTTCGTCGTCGCTCACTGCCTGCTGGCGCTGTTCGGTCTCGGGGCGCTCTCGCGCTACTTCGAGGTCGGCCGAGTATGGAGGTCGCTGGGACGTTTTTCGGGTACCCGACAGCTGCTTGCCTTCGCCATACCGCAGAATCTGAACATGACGGTGAACCGGTATCTGGCTCGTATCGACGTGATCATGCTTGGCGCCCTGGGCCATCAGGCCCCCGAGCTGGCCTTCTACGGAACCGCAGCCCTGATCGCGGGGAACCTGCGGCAGATACGGCTGGTGTTCGGCACCGCCATGCTGCCGGTGGCGACGCGCCACCATCGCGACGGCGACATCGCGTCCCTCCAGGATACGCTCACGCGTCTGACACGCTGGACGGCATCGATCGTCATTCCAGCCGCCTTGGTGCTCGTGATAGTACGCGCGGATATCTTGCGGCTGTTTCACGAAACGTATACGGGTGATTCGACGTTCATGGTGCTGCTACTTGCTGGAGCACTGTTCGGCTGTGTCACGGGCCTGGCCGGCAATACCCTGGTGTCCACCGGACACACCGGTTGGACGCTGTTCAATAGCGTACTCGTCGCGGTGGTCAATACGGGTTTGAACCTCTGGCTGATTCCCAGCTTCGGTTTGATGGGTGCTGCACTGGCGACGGTCGTCGCGATCACGGTAGTGTCGATCCTTCAGATGGTCGAGCTCCGTGCATTGGAACATGTGTCGATTGACTGGCGCGGTGTATTTCAACCGCTGGCGGGGTTGGCAGTGGGGGCGGTCGCGTTGGGCGCGCTGTGGGATCCGGCTCTGCTACCCACGCTGGCGATCCGTTTGCTGGCGGCGATACTCGCCGTCCTTACGTTTATTAGTCTCATGCTCGTATTGAGGCACGAGGAACTAACGGGGCTCGTCCGGCGTCGGCTGGGCGCCAGGTTGGTCTAGCGCAAGGTGTCCGACTTGCCCCGGGCCGCCGTCTTCACCGGACAGTTCTTGGCGTATTCCCAGACGTTCATCTACCAGGAACTGCGGCACCATTCACGCTACTGTGCTGAGGTGTTCTGCTGGCGACGGATCAACGAATCCGAGTTTCCCTACAGCCCAGTGCATCGCGGTGGCCGCTTGTACCACTACACCCGCTACAGTCCTCGCTTTGATGCGCGGTTCAGATCCCAGCATTATGCGGTGGTGCATGCGCACTTCGGCACCATTGGGATCAGTGCGGCGCGGTACGCGCGCAAGTTCGGACGACCCCTGATTGTGACGTTCCACGGATGGGATGTGCCACTGCTCACGAGCTGGAAACGCTTCAAGCCCCGCAACTGGGGATACGCTGCCCTGGGCCCTCGCATGTTGCGCCGCATGGCTCTGGGTCTTTGCGCGTCTGCAGAGCTACGCGACATGCTGGTCGAGTTCGGTGTGCCGCCAAGTCGTCTGCGGGTCTTTCCACTCGGTATCGATCTGGAGCGATTCAGCGCGGGCAGTCACGATCGAACCGGGCAGCGCGTGATCATGATTGGCCGGTTCGTCGAGAAGAAGGGATTCGAGTACGGGATGCGTGCCTTCGCCGGGGCAGCCAAGGGATCGGGAATGGAATTGCGGCTGATCGGGGGTGGGGGCCGCGAGGGCGAGCTGCGTCAGCTCGCTGCAGATCTGGGCATTGGAGGTCAGGTGAGGTTCATGGGTGTGTTGCCGTACGAAAGAGTAGCAGCCGAACTGGCCGAATCGGATGTGCTGCTTGCGCCGAGCGTGGTAGCGGCGGACGGGGACCGGGATTCCGGGCTCACGGTGGTCAAGGAGGCCGGTGCGGCCGGCGTTGTCCCCATCGGAACCCGACATGGAGGTATTCCTGAAATCATCGAGGATGGTCGCACCGGGTTCCTGGTGCCGGAGCGGGACGTGGCCGCAATGGCCGATCGGCTGCGCAAGCTGGCGAGCGATCACGGGCTGCGCCGAGCGATGGCCCAGGCGGCGCGCGAGACCGCCGCAGCACGGTTCGACGTGCGGCAGCGCGTTGCCGCTCTCGAAGACATCTACGATGAGGTGGCGGGTTCGTTCGCCGCGGAGAACTGAGAACTCGAGTGTTCCATAGACATCGCACGTGGCTCGTCGGGGTGACGCTGCTGACCGTGTTGATCCGTGTCCCAGCGCTCGTACACCCTCGGGCAATCGACGACGAGAACATCTACGCCGTCGTAGCGCTCGAGCTGCTCGACGGCGGCGATCCCTATGTGGACGCCGTCGAGCGGAAACCGCCGCTGTTGTTCTGGACGTACGAGCTGGCTTTCTGGGTGGTGGGTGCATACAACTGGGTGGGTCTCCATATCGTCGCCTTGCTATGGGCGCTGTTGTCAGTATGGATCTCCTACCTCATTGGCCGGAACCTGTTCGACGAGCAGGTCGGGTTGGTGGCGGCGTTGCTTTATACGGTGTACCAACCGTGGGCCTATTGGCGGAACCTCGCGTTCAACGGCGAGGTGATGATGAATCTGCCCATTCTCCTCGCGATCTGGATCGTATTTCGACGAGCTCGATCGAGCATCCGGCTCGAGTTGACAGTGGCCGGTGTGCTACTGTGTGCTGCTTTTCTGCTCAAGCAGCCTGCTGCGATCGCGGCTGTACCTCTTGGGGTGTACCTGTTGCTGCCGAGTTTCCGGAGGAGCCGCGGGATCGGTGTGCGACAGTCGTTTGTGCAAGCGGCGCTGCTGACGGTAGGCTTTTTCGGCACGTTAGGGGGTGTGGTGGCGTATCTGTCGGGGCGGGGCATTCTGGCCGAGGCGTACTACTGGACCATTGGGGATCACATTGTGCCCCACGGCCCGACCGATCCCGTGTTCTGGATTCGGGGCGGGCAATACAGCCTTGCGTTCGTCGCAGCCTGCGCGCCGCTGGTCGTCGGGGCGTTGCTCTCGGTGCGGGATGGGGTGGCGGGAAAGGGCTATTGGCTGGAACGACAGCCTGAATTCGTGGTGCTGGTCGGTCTCGTGATCGTTTCGGCGATCGGCGTGTCGGTGGCGGGTCGGTTTTATCCCCACTATTTCATTCAGCTCATTCCGCCGCTCGCCTTGCTCGCAGCGCCGTTCTTGGCTGCTGCGTGGAGCGCGAAACAGCCGCCAGTGCCGTGGTACATGCAGCGCGGATTCGCCGGCGCATGGATTGCAGCCACGGTCGTGGCATTTTTCGTTTCTCACATGATGGGGCTGGTGCCTCGCCGGGCCGAAGGAGAGGCCGGCCAGTACATCCGCGCGAATTCTACCGCAACCGACCGCGTCTTCGTCTGGGGCCAGAATCCGTCCATCTATCTCGATGCCCGGCGGAGGCCGGCCTCTCGCTACGTGGCCACGTTTCCTTTGACAGGGTACATCTTCGGCAGTCCGCTGAGTTGGGACCCAGAGTACGATACTACGGACCGCATCGTCCCGGGCTCGTGGGATAACCTGATGGCCGATTTCAGAGAACATTCGCCGCTATTCATCGTCGATACGGATGCGGTGCGGACGAGGGCCAGGTACCCGATCCGGCAGTTCGAAACGCTGCTGCAGCTGATCGACGCACGCTACGAGTTGGCCCACCGTGCAGCGGACGGAGTGGTGTATCGGCGCACTAACGGCGCGTCGGCGGCGCCTCGTTAGGCGGCAGGCGCCGTATTGCCTCGAGGCGCGGTTCCTGAATGCTCCCCCGCCTGCGGTAGATCGGGCCGTCCGAGGACTCACGCACGAGATCGTAACCCTCGAGCAAGGCGTCCATGATCGGGTACGCCGCCATTTGATACTTGGAGGTCCCGTGTGTCGCGTCGTTGTCGACGATGAACAGAGGGGGATGCCTGCGGAAATCCTCCGCCAGCTGTTCCCAGGCTCCTGGGACGATCCGACTGCTCGTATCATAGTCCGGGTCCCAGCTGAGTGGACTTCCGAAGACGTATCCTGTCAGTGGATAGGTAGCGATGAAGCGTGACGCCGGCCGGCGGCGGGCGTCGGTATAGAGCTTGACGGATTGACCCCACACGAACATCCGATCTGCGGGTGTCGAGTGTTCGCGAATATATGTCCCTGCCTCTGATTCCTCACGTTTGGGCCTGAGCGACACCACGTGGGCGGCTCCAAATCCCAGGACGGTGACCAGCAGCCAGGCCTGGAAGACGCGAGCGGCGGGCATCCGATGCCACCGTTCAGGCCGAGCCGACCATACGGCGTCGCCCACGGGGGCCGCCAGGATCACGAGCGCCGGCACCAGGGCGATGTAGTAGTGCGAGTAGAACCGGCCGCTCGACGACACCCCGATGGCGGCGGTGAGCAACAACACGACAACAGAGATCAGCGCGGCGCGATGCGCCCGCCACAACCGGGCGCCGCTGTTGGCTACGGCCTCGCGCAATGATGGTGCCGCAAGCAAGACGAGTGGCGCAAGTGCCAGCAGCGTCCACAGGGTCTGTGTTGCGCCTCGTTTCCAGAAGTATGGATCCAGGGGGCCATGCGTCAGGTCGTGATGCTTGATGGTCCAGAAATACGCCTCTTCCAGAATGCCCTGGGCATACAGAACTCCGGCGACCAGCCCCAGCGTCCCGAAGAACCCAATCGTGAGCATTCCCGCCTGGATGATCGCCCGGCTCCAACCGCGCGTGGATACAGCGTGGGACGCGGGGTGCCACAGGTAGGCGACGGCGGCCAACGGAGCGATGGCCGCGGGTTGCTTGTACAGGAATGCCGCGCAGAACACGGCGCCGGCGGCCAACAGTTCCCAGCGGAACACTCGACGGGACGGTCGCAGTGTGAGCGCCATGCCGAGAACGATCGGCAGGTTCATGAGCATTTCACCGTTGAACGCCAGGTTGGATCCGTGCGCGAACGGCAAGAAGATCCCGTAGAGCAGCGCGGCGATCAGGCCGGCCCGAGCGCTGAAGAGACGGCGTACCAATGCGAACAGGCCCGCCATGGTCAACAGCGACCAGACAACGGCTACCCCGTGTAGCAAGTACCAGTTGTATTCGCCACCGATCGTGAAGATGGCAGCATACGTCCAGAATATGAGGGGCGGCTTGCGGTCTACTGCGTCCGCATATGGCTTTCCCCCGTCCAGCATCTCGAAGGCTATGACGGAGTAGAAGTCTTCATCGTTGATCGGGCGCGGATGGGTGAGCGCCGGTAGCCGCACCAGTGCGGTTGCGATCACCAATACCAGCCACACCCGTGGCACATGAAGCTTTCCATTTGGGGCAAGCCAGGCGCGTGCGATCACGTCATGTGACCTCGGCTTGGTGTCGGACGGCGCATTAGGTAATATCGCCTCGGTATGTTGGTGATGCGATGGTCGCTCCTGGCGCTTGCCGTTTACCCCTGAGAAATTATCTTGACCGCAACTTCCCACCGCCACACCGCGACGGCGTCGCAGTGTGGCGCATGTTGTTCCCCGGGGCTCGTCGCGCTCAACCGCTGCGCACCTTGCAGCCGAGATATCTTGTGAGGCGGGTTCCCAGAAACCGTTGACTCGGCGCGGAGGGATGTGTGTGATCTCACATTGTTCGGTTACAGCCGTGCGGTGCCGGATCTCGATCGTCGCGGCATTGCTGGGTGTCTGGGTGTTCCCCTCGGCATTGTCGGCCCAATCCGACACGCTGGCCCACGGGACGCTGCAGCACTGGGCGGAGCAATCCTGGCTCCAGCTGCTGGACCGCCACGGGTCGGCTGGTGGGCGCCTCAGCGAGCGCGGTGTCCTGCAGCGCTTCGATGACGATATCGACGACAAGTACTTCCTCGATCGATTGACCGCGGCGTTCACGCTGCGGGAAGATTACACGTGGTACCGCCGCGAGAGTGGGGTTCGCTGGCTAGGTGGCAGTATCAATCGACGTAACCTGCTGTCGGAGGGGGAATTCAAGACGACGGTCCCGCTCAGTCAGGCATGGGACATTGGCGTGCGGTTCCACAAGGAGGACCTGCCTACGGCCAACCGCAACGCGCTGCGGATCGGGGTTAGAGACAAGTTCTCCAGACGATGGACCGGTTTCGCCAGCATGCACCTCGATCCCAACAAACCCGGGACGGATGTCGAGCTAGGCGTCAGATGGGGCGAGATCGACCGAGCAAATGCCATGCTGTCGGTGACGGTAATGGATGCATTCAATAACGTCGTATATATCACGCTCGACGCGGTGAGCCAGAGCCAAATCGACAGCACGCTGGCCTATGAGTCGCAGCCGGTTGCGTTTCGGACATCGGTGCGCTGGCCACTGGGGCGCCGGCTCAGGGTCGAGGGCTACGGAGCTGTTGTTACCCCATCGACGCTGAAAGCGTTCGAGGATCGTGATGAGAGCAATGGATTCAGGCAGAGTGAGCGCATTGCGTATGCCGGCGGGCTCCTGGAATGGAAACCGGTTCCCACATTCTTCGTCGGGGCGCTGGCGGCAACGATTCGCGCCGAGTCGGATCGCGAGAAACTATCGACCGACGTTCCCATCGACGAATATGATCTGACAGAACAGACCACACAGGTCGGCGGATTTGCGAGCTGGCAGATTGCGCGACGGTGGGTGCTCGATGCCTGGCTGCTCCGGGCCTGGCGCACGGAAGAGCGTTGGTACCGCGATCCCGGTATCCAGGATGTCGACTATCAGGTTCGGCATCTGACCTGGTTTGCCACGTTGACCTATCGCGCCCGGAGCGGGTTCACGACCGACATCGGGCTGGGCTGGGACAAGGCCGATGAGCCGCGTGGTGAAAAGCAGGTTCCTGCAACCGGAAATCTCACAACCGAACATTACCGTGTTCGCTATGATTTTGGCTGGACCTTCCGAGACATCTTGCAGTTTCTCATCGGTGGATCGATCGATATCGACGCCGAACGAAACGAGGGTATGTCGTTTGGTGGAGGGCGGGGGCGGTTCACGCTGTACTGGTGAGACGGTTGAGATCGCGCTAGATCCCCTGGCAGCTCTCGCACAGTGTTCCGGCGAAGTCGTTGGCGCGCATGCGCTCACGATACGCCCGATAGGCTGCACTGTTCCAGATATCGTGGATCGAGCTGTCGTGTATGTTGCCGAACACGTGTTTGCGCTCCCAGTCGACACAGCACAGTACTACGTCACCGTTCCACAGGATCCAGGCGCGCCAGAACGGGATCGTGCAATGGGTCGCGTACTTCCATTCATCGTCGTCGAGCCCGAGGTCGGTATTATCGGTGATTTCGGGATGTGCCCGGTTATCCAGCTCGCGCGCCTTGAATCGGATCCCACGCTCACGCCAGAACTCCCTGACCTCCACAAGCTGGGCGTCCACCTCCTTGGTTCTCACAGCCCAAACCTCGATGTTGGGATTGCGTGACCCTAGCTCCAGCTTGACTCGCACGAACTGCTCGATGTTGCGAATCGTGGTCTCGAATTTCGGGCCCTGCATCAGATAGTCGTAGACGCCGGCGTCAACGCCGTGGACACTGAATACGATGTACTCGAGGCCGGAGTTGATTAGATCATGCGCCCGCTGCTCGGTGAGCAGCGCGCCGTTGGTGATCAGTTTCGTTTTCGGGAGCAGTCTGCGGCCACGACGTTGTCTGATGTATGCGACCCTCTCGTGGATTCGTCGATCGACGAGTGGGTCGTTCTGTAGGTAGGGACTCAGGACTTTCACGCCGTGGTCCACTGCCTCGTCGACGATCCGCCCGAATGTGTCGTCGTCCAAGCGGCCGTGGATCTGGTTCTGCTCGCGACCCATCGGGCAGAACACGCAGCGGGCATTGCAGCCGTATTGCGTCTGCACCTGAATGATCTGCGGGAAAGACGGAGTGAGGCGCGATAGCGTGTGGTACTTCACGTACTCGATCAGCGGTAGCGACGCCGCTGACGGTCCGGACGGTGTCAGCCTTCGACGTATTTGGTGCAGCTTCCGCCGCAAAGAACTCCCGTTCGGGTCAGGCACGATGTGGTGTCAACGCTCGGAATTTGGGTTGGAGGTGTGTCGGATGACGGGTTGGCGCGGTGGCTCCGCCTGCGGCCCGCCGCAAGCTAGCGAGGACTGAGGCGGGCGGCAACGCTTTTCGCAACGTGGTCCTTGCCCGACGAGGGCCGGACTGATCCGGCCGGAGCGCGTTATATTGGCGGCTGTGCATACTGCGAATCGTTTCCTAGCATGGGCCGTTGTGTTGGGAATCTGGTGGCCGGACGCGGCGCTGGGCCAGGCCCCGCCGGGTTCGCGGATCGTTCCTGTGGGGGAGTGGTCGTACGAATACATCCAGCGCCTGCGCACGCGCGGTTACCTGGACAATCTGGTGCCGATCGCCCAGCCCTACCGTCGTCATGAGGTTGCCCGCGGCCTGGTGGATATCGATCCCGATACCATGCCTCGGCCGGGCGCAGATTGGATCCGATTACTGCAAGCAGAATTCAAGCGCGAGATCGAACGGATCCGAGGTGCCGAGGTTCCATCGTGGGGTATCCCGCTAACGGCGGACGTTCGAGCGTCGAGTTCCCAGCGCACCGACCCGCTGCGCCCGATTGGTGATGCCGATGCCTGGGGCCGTTACACGGCCGGGGCCTGGGTGGAGCAGGGCATCTTCTCCTCCGAGGTGCGCCTGAGCGGCGATCAGCAGCTCGCGTCGGACCCTGACGCGCCGATCGACCAGGGCCGCATCGGGCAGGTGGACAATGGATATCTCTCTCTGTCGTTCAGCTTTGCCGACGTCTGGTTTGGACGCCTCAAGCACAACTGGACCACCATGGGGGCGCGGAGCGTTTTTCTCTCTGACATCCCCACCGCGTATCCGGTCCTCTCGTTCGAGATTCGCGTTGGTCGGTTTGCGCTGCGATCGTTGACGGGCGAACTGGAAACGTTTGCGGACTCCGTTGGGGTCCGGTACAAGCGATATCTCTCCGCGCATCGGCTCGAGTATCGCACCCAGGACTTCGTGGCCAGTTTGGGTGATGGGATTCTCTTTGCCAGCAGGTCGGGATTCATGCTTCGGTTCCTGAACCCGCTCGAAGGCGCGATTCTTCAGGTTGCGACTGGGATCTCCGGTGGACCCCGAGAGACGAGTGACAACGTGATGCTGGACGCCCAGGTGTGGGGACGGCTTGGAGGCTTGGAGTTCTATGGGCAATTCATGGGTGACGATCTCGACGTGCACCCCGAGGGAGACGCCGAGCCCTTCACGTACGCGTTCAC
>Ga0209536_100011502_pt1 | contig 12955 bp, 11 predicted proteins | sample DeeMarSeWOR28_12_FD_187461 | JGI IMG/M metagenome (GOLD analysis project Ga0209536, IMG submission 187461) | Marine sediment microbial communities from White Oak River estuary, North Carolina - WOR-2-8_12 (SPAdes) (version 2) | ecosystem: Environmental > Aquatic > Marine > Intertidal zone >...
TGAAACCGACGAATTCCACGGTCGCGTCGAGTTCGAGCTTCGCTAGGAGGCGGGCGGTCTCGAGCATTGCGGCGACACCACTCGCATTGTCATCGGCCCCGGGAGTCCCCACCACCGTGTCGAAATGCGCGCCAACGAGGATGTGCGGTTTGTCTGGCGTGCTTGAGGCGGTCGACCCAACGACATTGTGGTAGCGACGGCCACGGAATGTGAACGCCTGGCGCTCTACGCGAAGCCCCACACCGGCAAGCTGCTCCGCTACAAACTCACCGGCCGCGGCGAGGGCCGATGGAGAGGAAGCTGGGTGCCTTTCGCCTACGAGTGCGGCGACATGCGCACGGAGCCGCATTGGATCTGCGTGCGTGATCATCGTGGGGAAGTTAATGACTGCAAGGCTCCTCTCTCCAGATCAGACATGCCAGCGCTTCCGAAAGGTCAAGACACCCCTCGGCTTGTCACGTGAGTGTGCAGCGCACGCCGGTGCTCAGCGCCTCGCTGGACGCCACAACCGCCCAGAGCTAAGCTTAGGTTTCCTGATGAGACGAGCTCAGAAAAGGCAACGCACCATGAGAAAGACCCTACCCTTGTTCATCACTTGCTGGTTTGCGCTTGCAGCTCCAGTAGCAGGCCAGGAATCACTGTTCAAACCCGAGATTGCGCTCTCGCCGCTTGCCCAAGATGTGTTCTCCTTCATTGAGGAACATCAAGACGACATCATAGAGGAGTGGATCCGGCTCACAGAGATTCCCGCCCCTTCCGGCCACGAACAACAGAGAGCGCAGTACTTCGTGGAGCAGTTTGAGGCGGCCGGCTTGGATGAGATCTCCGTCGATGAAGTCGGCAACGTGATCGGTATCTGGCGAGGAAGCGGTCAGGGACAGAAGATAGTGTTCGCCCCGCACATGGACACGGTCTTTCAAGATCTCTGGGACATACAGGTCACAAGAGAAGGCAACATCCTCAAGGCACCAGGTATCGGAGACAACACAGCCAGTTGCATCAACCTGCTCTGGACCCTGCGCGCCCTCAAACATGCCGGCTTTGCTCCGGTGAATGACTACTACTTTCTCGTGACTGTCGGGGAAGAAATGGGCAAGGTCGGCATGAAGTTCTACTTCGACAACACCCAAGAGCAGTTCGACAAGATCATCGCCCTCGACGGTGGCCTGGGTGGGATAACTTATGGAGCGTTTGGATTCGGAGGCCGCGAGGTCACCTTCACAGGTCCAGGTGCCCACACGTTGTCGAGCAAGGGTGTTCCCAACCCCAACCTGGCAATGGCCAAAGCAGTCGAGCAGATGTATCAGATCTCCATTCCCACGGAGCCGAGAGAGAAGTGGACGGTCCTCAATGTGGGCCTGGTGCGAGGCGGGCGATCACGCAATGCGGTGTCCCAAGAAACCACCTTCTATGTGGATTTGAGATCGCACGACCAGGAGGAACTGGAAAAGGTGGGCCGCCGGATCGATGAAATCTGCCTGAAGGCAGCAGAGGAAGAGGGTGTCGAGGTTGCAATCACGCGACGGGACGACAAGGCCGCACAGATCCCAGGCGCTCGCAACTCGATCTTGGTGAGGACGGCAGAGGAGGTGCTGAGGTTCCTAGACGTAGAGCCACGACTCAACCCCTGGGGTGTCACTGATGCAAACATAGGAATCAGAAGGGGCATCCCGTCGATCAGTCTGGGCCGCACCGTCAGCCGCTACGGACATACTCTGCAAGAGGAGGCCGAGATAGACGGCTTGTTCGTCGGGATGAAACAAGTAGCGCTCATGTTTCTGTCCCTCAACCAATAAGAACAGGCAACCACTGGCACACGACCACTGTTGATGACAGCGACGTGACCTAGCCAGCGCCTACGCCGTCTAGCCTTCCCTCAACGCCTCCACCGGCGGGATCCTGCTTGCCCTCCGCGCTGGTAGTGCAATGGCGGCCCCAACCACGGTGAGGAGCAGCGCGGTGACTACCAGGGCGGTGCTGAGATCGCCGGGTTTGACGTTGTACAACAGTGACTGCAGCAGTCGCGATCCCGCGTAGGCACCGCCTAACCCGACGGTGACTCCGGTAAGTACGGGACGAATACCCTGGAGCAACACGAGTCGAACAACGTCGGCGCGCTGCGCACCCAGTGCGATGCGAACGCCGATCTCGCGTGTCCGCCTGGATACTAGATACGCGGCAACGCCATACAGTCCGACAGCGGCCAGCGCCACAGCAACTGCTGCGAAGATCGCCAGCAACATGAGGTAGAATCGGGTGGGCCCGATAGCCCGATCTACAGTCGCCTCCAACATTCGGATGCCGCGGAGCGGAACGTTCGGATCCAGCGCCTGGATCTCTCGGCGGATGGACTCGAGTACGTCTGTGACGCCGGGTGCTGTACGCACCACCACCTCCATGTACCCGCCCGCCATCTGCGCGTGGGGAACGTAGATCTCCGGCACGGGATCGGACGTCAGGCTGTTCGATCGGATGTCACCTACGACACCGACTACAGTCCATGGCCCTGCAACGTCATAGCCGAAGCTGATGCTGAGTTCTATTTGTTTGCCGATCGGATCCTGATCAGGGTAGTAACGATCGACCAGGCTCTGACTCACGACGATGGCGCGAGCGACTCCGTTGCGATCCGCGCTCTCGAACAACCTGCCACGGAGCAGCGGAATCCTCAGAGCTTCGTGGTATCCAGGAGTCGTCACTCGAATGACCATCTCCTCCTCTTGCCCCGGAGGTGGCGGTTCCCGATCCAGGAACTCCACCCCCGCGCTCGCCCTGGCACTTCCCAACGGGCTGCCAAAGACTGACCCTATGGACTCCACTCCGGGTATTCCAAGCACTCCTTGCTCGAACGAACTGAAGAACTGCACGACCTGGTCCGGATCTTCGTACTGTGCTTCTGGCAGCGAGAGGCGGAAGGTCAGGACGTCTTCCTTGTCGAACCCCAAGTCGATTGCGGTCAGTTGTGAGAAACTGCGCAACAGCAGTCCGGCACCGAACAGCAGCATCAATGAAAGTGCCACTTCCGCCACGAGCAACGTAGAACGAGACAGGTCTCTCGCAGCACCACCGGTGCCTCCGCGAGTACTCTGACTCAGCGCGGCGGAAGCGGACACCCGCGACAGCCGGAGCGCAGGAGCGAGGCCGAAGAGCAGCGCGATCACGACAACCGCAAGCAATGAGAATGCCAGCACGTTTGCGTCGATCACTACATTCTCAACTCTGGGCAGACCCGCTGGCGCGAGCCTGAGCAGCGCTCCGAGTCCGAACCCTGCCAACAGCAATCCCATTGCTCCACCCAGCGTCGCCAAGACCGCTGCTTCCATGAGTAGCTGTTGCACAATCCGCCCGCGGCTCGCCCCCAGCGCTGAACGCATCGCCATCTCGCCCGACCGGGACGACGCCCGAGCAAGCAGCAGGTTAGCCACGTTGGCGCAGGCGATGAGCAGCACCATTCCCACCGCACCGAGCAACACCAGCAGCCCGGTACGAACATCGCCAACCACTACTTCCTCCAAGGAGATCACATTGAACTGTTGATCGTAGTTCTCCGCGGGGAATGCTTGCTCCAATCGGCGCGCTAGAACGGCCGCCTCGCTCCGTGCGGCTCCCGGCGTGGCACCGGGCGCCAGGCGTGCCACCACCCGGAGCAGATGGCAGTCGCGACCGCAATCCTCGGTGTTGAGACGGAGTGGTATCCACAGTTGGGCTCCGCTGGGGAAATCGAACCCGGGCGGTGCCACGCCAACTATCTCGTGTGCCGCCCCTTCGACCTCGAGCGTCTTCCCCACCACACCCGGGTCCCCTCCGAACCGCTCCTGCCAGAACGCGTGGCCGATAACCACCACCCGAGGACCATCCGGTATGTTCTCTTCGGTCAGGATGTCCCGTCCCAGGAACGGTGCCTCCTGAAAGACCCGGAGCAGCCCATCGGTCACCGTGGCCCCGGCCACGACCTCCGCCTCCCCCAGCCCGGTGACCGTGAGACCGTAGGCCTGATATCCTGCGGCAGCCTCTATGGATGGCAGTTCCGCCTGAATGTCGCGCAGGTCGGGTTGCGACATGGACGACCTCGTCGTGCCGCGCCCTGACGAGGCAGCGTAGATCATCACCAACTCGTCCGGATCGTGGTATGGCAAGGGCCGCAACAGAACCCCGTTCACCACACTGAAGATGGCGGTGTTGGCTCCTACACCGAGCGCCAGGGTTAGGATTGCGGCAAGGGCAAATCCCGGAGCTAGCCGCAAGTTGCGGAGCGCGTACCTGAGGTCATTGAGCAAGAGCCGGATTCGCTCCCACAGGGACATCCGTGGAGGCTCGTTGGGATTCCTTCGCCGGCTCAAGGACTCACGCACCGAACTGCTGTATGCCGCAGGAAGCGACCGCGCTGCATCGTTCAAAAGGAACCAGGTCGACCGCAGTGCAGCGCCCGGCTTCCCCGTCCGCCGGTCCCGCAGCACGCGGTCTTCTGCCAGCTCGAGCATCTCGCACCCAAACGGCTCTCGCAGCGACGCCGGATAGAGCCGGAGCATCAGTCTAAACAATCTCGAAGCACTCAACATCACACCGGCCTCGACTCTCCGACGATGCGTTTGTCGCGTGCAGCGGCCAGCACACGGTCCAACCGCGCGGCCTCTTGCTTGAGCAAACGTCGTCCGGGGCCAGTGATGCTATAGTATCGGCGCCTCGGGTCATCCGCTTCGGGCGCGGACCGCCGAGCCATCTCAATCAGCCCATCTGCCAGCATGTTCTTGATGGCGTTGTACAACGTTCCAGGCCCGAGCTTCACATCACCGCCCGTGCGCTCTTCGACATCGGCAGCAATACCTAGCCCATGCCGATCGGCATCTGCCAGCGCGAGCAGAATGTAGAAAACAGAGCTGGTGAGCGGCTTCCCCCCTCCGGCGGCGGCTTTGGTCATGCTGACGACTCCTGGAGAATAAATATCGAATAGCAATATATCGCTATTCGATAGTACGCAGAGTTCTCCCCGGGAGTTTCAAGCCGCCCCCCGTACGCGCCGCTGAGCCGACGTCTTGACGGGGTGAACCGGTCCTGCTCTTGGGCGATTCGGTCATGACGGCACAGTTGCGGGCCGCGCTGAACCGGTTTCGAGGAGCTGCAGCAGAACGTGGGGAACTTGGACCGGGGGCCTAGGCCGTTCCCTGCGAAGGGTCTGCCGGATAGCCTTGAGGTTGCAGCTCCAACGCCTGAATTGGTTCGTCCGTATATCTTAGAGACCTTAGGGACCACTAGATCGTACTAATCCTCTGGAGGAACACCATGCTCAGTCGCCGAGAATGGCTTGGGATCACACTGGGCGCCGGCACGGCGCTCGCACTCAACCCGCGTCTGCTACGGGCGCTGCAACAGGGTCAGCTCATCCAACGCGCCGTCCCGTCGACCGGCGAGATGCTTCCGGCGGTCGGCTTGGGCAGCTCGGCCACCTTCTCGCGGGTCGCACGCAGCGAAGATGTGGCCGCGCTACGTGAAGTGATCAAGGCCATGGTCGATGGAGGTGCCACGGTGTTCGACACGGCCCCCAGCTACGGTGCGTCGGAAAAGGTGGCAGGTGACATCGCAAATGAACTGAAGGTCGCGGACAAAATCTTCTGGGCGACCAAAGTCAACGTCGTTCCCCGGGGCGAAAGCACGGCGGACCCGGCCGCGGCACGCGAGCAGATCCACGCGTCGTTCCAGAAATTCCAGGTGCCGACGATCGATCTCATTCAGGTACACAACCTGGCCGATGTCCCGACGCAGCTCGGGATTCTCAAGGAGCTGAAACAACAGGGCAACATCCGCTACATCGGCGTGACCACGACCAGCAACAGACAATACGAGACCCTCACGCAGGTGATGCGCAACGAGCCGCTCGATTTCATCGGCCTCGACTACGCCGTAGACAACCGCGATGTCGAAGAGACCATTCTGCCACTTGCTGCCGAGCGCAAGATCGGCGTGCTGGTCTACGTGCCGTTCGGCCGCACGCGGCTATGGCAGCGGGTCGAGGGCCGGGAGCTGCCGGAGTGGGCCAGCGAGTTCGACGCCACGACCTGGGCGCAGTTTTTCATCAAGTACGTGATCAGCCACCCGGCGGTCACCGTGGTGACTCCGGCTACCAGTCAAGCCAGGCACATGGTGGACAACATCGGTGGCGGGATTGGGCGCCTGCCGAACCAAGCGATGCGGCAGCGGATGGCAGAACTAGTCGACGCGTTGCCGCCGGCGCCGCCCCGCGGCGGCTAGACAATAACACCGCAGGTGATCGCGGCCCCTAACCCCGGGCGGAAAGCCCGGGGTCGGTGGTAGGTCGAGCCGGGGCCTGACGTCAGCCGTCTGCCCTAGCGCCGAGCCTCTCGAATGGAAATCGTCCCGTCGCCCGTCCGCGCGACGAGCAGCGGCCCACCACCGTTCAATTGGCCGCGTGCCCCAGAGCGGTCGATCCTGCCCACGATCTGAATCTCTGACTGCACGTGCACGTCCCCACCGTGTAGTTCCAGATCTGCCCTGAGCGCGGGGCTGGCATAGACGGTGATGTCCCCATCGCCGGTGTGCAGCGCGACCTCGCCCTCGGTCAGCAGGTCCAGGCTGATGTCGCCGTCGCCGGTGGTGATCCGAGTGTCGTTGCCACTGACGCTGAGGTTCACATCTCCATCGCTGGTCCGCACCGTAATCCTCTCCGCGCGGAGAGATTCCGCGGTTACATCCCCGTCGCTCGTCTCGATCGATACTTCAGGTCCACGCAGCTCACCAACGACGATATCCCCGTCAGAGGTGCGTATGTCCACTCGCCCGTCCACCCTACCGATGTCCACATCTCCGTCGGCGGTGCGAACGTCCAGGTTGAAGGTCTCGGGGACGGTGATTTGGACCAGGACCCCTACCCCGCGCTGCTCCCGCCATTCGTAGTCTCGCATGTTTGCGTCCCTGGCCCGCACGGTCACTCGGTCTCCCTCCACACCTACCGCGAACTGCATGCGTTCGAACACCTCACGTCCCCAGTCCATGTCGCGGGCCTGGACATACACCTTGACCGCGGCCGAACCAGCGCTGCCCGACCGCACCTCCACGTCACCGTCACCCACGTTGACCGAAAGCATGCCGCCCGCCGTTACGTCGAAGCTTCGGTCCAACATCAGCTCCCGGGACTCCTGTGCCTGCCCGTCCTTGGTGGGCGATGCGGAGTGCTCCCGGTGCCCCGAGCTCGAACGCTGTCCCGGCTTGAGATCGATTTTTGGAGCTACCAGAGCAACGGTCATGGCACACAGGCCCAGCAGTGTCCAGCGGTACTCGACGTCCATTGTTGCCTCCGGCGTGAGGTGTCAGGCTTTCCCGATTAGATACCTGGTGGGGCCGGAGCGTTGCAGCGGCGGCCGGATGGGGTGCACCGCGCTACTCACAACCTGCACGCGTCTCGGATGCGCTGCTGGGCAAGGCGATCGTCCGTGATCGTCTCGTAGAAGTCGTCGTAGTACGCGAGCAACCGATCGCGCTGCTCAGACCCGAGGGCAGCTTCATTCCGGTAGAGTTCGTAGATGGCGTCCTTGTGCTCGACGAAATGTTGCAGCACCGCCGTGAGATGGTCGGTCATGCGGCACACACCCATGTAGAACCGCTCACGGACGTCGTCCGTGGGAACATCGGGAGCAGGCTTGGCGTACGGTGGTGCCACCGCGCCCGCCCAGTCGAAGTCAAATGGCACAACGGTGATGTTCCCCTCGGGGTCCTGCAGGAACTTCACGTTGTGGCTCAAGATGGTGGACCAGTCCGTGTTGCCTATCATGTACTGGAACACGTCGTGGACGCCCATCTCGAAATCGTCAGCGAGCAGCCCGTGGAACCCCTCGAGCTCCACTTCCTTCATGCCGTGGCGCGCCGCCAAGTCGTCGACATCCTCGATCAGGACGCCGTAGCGGGTGATCGGCTCGTGCACCTCGGGCACATCTGCGTACATCACCTTTGCCAGCCGTGCCCGCAGACTCTTGGGAGCCAAGATCTCATAGACTCGGTACGCCAGATATTCTAGGATTACGTATTGATCGAATTCGGCATTCGTCTGGCAATGCGTGACCAACTTGAGCTTGTTCTGACCGTCGAAGATCGTCCCCCGGAGTTCGCGCGCGGGGAAATCGAGTCTTAGGGGCGGAAAGTCGCAAATCTCTTCGCGCAGACGGTAAAGGCCCCGTGTCTTCACCTCTACCGGAATCCAGATAGGCGTCCTATCCGGCGCCCAGTACCCCACTTCCGCCGGCCGCTCCGGGCTGTCGAGGGAGCGGTCGGCGAGGAGCACGCTGAGATCGGTGTAGAGGATGAACTCGACGGTACTGCGGTCGGCGAAGAAGTCGGGCGCGGTACGTTGAGCACGACTGCTTGTCACCAGCCCCGCCCATAGAGCGCTGACCAGGATCAGCTGCAACACCACCTCACGCATTGTGTCCTCTCACGACGTTGCGTTGAATCGACGGCTGCGGGCCTTTCGATCTCCCTACGTGTCTAGGCACAGGAAGGGTTTCGCCAGGTCGCAGCGAGTCGGGCCACTGACTGTGCGTGGGATTCTAGGCGGAGTCGATGTACTTCCCTACCTGGCTTTCAGGCACGGAATGCAAAGGGTAGCCTGCTCAGAGACCGTTGCGGCCCTGACCAGTTGGTACCCGGCTTGAGCCACCTTAGAGCAGATCCCGGAAGACAGCCGAGTCGGGTTACGCGGTGTCGAGATAGCGATGGTTGCAGTGATCATCTCCCTGCATCAGCGTCTTGGTGCGCTCCATTTTGAAGCTCGGGTTGAACGCGGACGGCCAGTAGTAGTCCATGTTGCACACGGCGGCATGTCCGATTTCTCCTCCCAAGCCGGCATTCCGAAACGTTTCCGCCCAGATGCATTCCGTGACCCGCAGCTCAAAGACCTTCTCACTATCCTCCACTACCTCGTGGGTCAGGCTGTTGGCGTACCTCGGCGGCCTGAAGGTCGCGACAAACCGCTGGAAGCTAGTGTCCGGGGCGCCCCGAGCCTGCTGTTCTCCGGCGCGTTTCCCCACCTCCGCCGAGTAGCTGTTGAGTAACCCGATGACTTCCTCTTCTGGCATGTGGTTCTGGAGCGTCTTGATGAATTCGATCAAGTTCCCGTTCTGCATCCCTACCCGCTGCCTCGTGGAGAGCTTCAACTCTGACGGGACGTCGAATTTGTGCTGCTCCTGCCGAGCTGCGTCATCGTGCCACTCCGCTAATCCCGGCATTCTACAGATACCCAGCCATGCTCCGACACAGGCTGGAGCTGCTCTGGTGAGAAGTTCTCGGCGATCAAGAGTGCTGCCGCTGTCAATGGTCATAGTGTCCTCCCAAGCAGAGAGTGCCAAGCTTAGATCTGAGTTCATGCCCGATCCCCGTATGAGACCCTGAGACCGCAGGCAACTTTGCAGAACTCAGACGATTGTCAATATATCAAATAGATATCTAATATGTCGAGTGGGCGCGAGGCTGGCAGCGCAAATCAGGGAGCCAGGCCTGGCTCAGCCCCTGCGCACTCGTCAGTTGCCCCACCGTCGGCTGGATTGCGGGGATTCAATCTGCTACGGCGTCGAGGGAGGGAGGCACAAATGGGGCGTGGGGCGAGCTGCTCGTGAGCGCGCATACCGCACCTCGACAACGGCCGGCAAGCACTGGATTCATACCCGCACCCACCACTTCCGCTCGGCATCACCGCTCTCGACCCGTTGGAAGCCGAGATCCTGCAGTTCACCGCGCAGCACGTTCACCAGCTTCTCGGCCTGACCGCTTTTGATGTCACCGTGAATCGCTACTACGGTGCCGTCCTGGCCTTGGACAATCACTTTGGCGTCGCGCAGGTCGTCCGAGTATTCGCGGAGCTGCCTCTCGAGATTCTTTGCGAATTCGGCCCGCTCCTGACGTGACGCAGGCTTCGCTTTTCTCCTGCGCGATCTCCCCTTCGCCTGCCTCCCGTCTCGCCAGACGGTGACTGCGGACGACAGCGTAAACGGAAGGCCAGCCGCGAAGCCAAACGCGACGAACAACCAAGGTGATCCGAGCAGCTCGTCAGGTGCAACGTTTCGAACCATCGAGTAGTAAGCCCAAGCGACGACGCCTGCTATCGCGGCACCCACAGCCAGGAAGTACAGCGTCATCCCCCACCACTTCCAGCTACCTACCATTGCGCGACCGCGCTTGCTCCGCAGCAACGTCGACACTCCGAGGCTGCCCAGGATTCCCCCTGCGAAGGTGAGAAAGAGCAATCCGATCAGTGATGTCCTGTCCATTGGAATCTTCCGCGGAGCTGTATCATTGATGACGTCAGGCCCGACAACAGCACCGGATGCCTCTGCTTGAGAAGAGAAATCCTGTAGGGAGATTCTGATCTGGCCCAATCCGGGAAGGAACCTCGTCGCGACATGGCAGCAGCTCTATGACCGGCAGTACCCTCCTGGTCGAGTCAGAACGCGACCGACAATCCGAATACATACCGTGCGCCGCATCGTGGCACTGCGCTCACCCGCAACTGGTCGAGCATCATTGTTTCCCACCGCTCGGTCTTGATGGAACTGCCGACGCCGATTCCGACGAGAGACCCGACCAATCCTAACCCTCCCGCTGCTATGATCCTCTTGTCTCCCTCAGTGAGGTCACCGCCCAGAGTCGGACCGATTACGGCACCCAACACGGCGCCTCCCAGGAAGCCGATGCCGGCACCACGCCAGGGATGCCCCCTGCGCCGCTGCACCTCGATGCGGTAGACAGCCGCGAGCGGAAAGCTGATGGTCGAATCGGCAATCACAACCAACATGCCGCGCCGTACTCCCTCATAAGTTCCCACTTGCTCGACGAAACCGAAGTCCGGTGCGGTAACGCGCACCCGGGCACCCGGTTCAACCAGAGACGTTTGGGCTGAAAGGCTTGCGTTACAGACCAGCAGCGCCAGAGTCAAGGTGCACGCGACGGCACGCATATCCCCTCCTACCGGTCGTGAGGGTGATTCTCAGACCCCAAGAAAGTATCGGTGCATATGGAAGCTGGTAAGGGAGCATGGTGAGGGATGGTGAAGGATGGCGGGGGACCGTGAGGGTGAGCCAGTTCAGCCGCCGAAGCTCGGTTCACGCCGCTCGATAAACGCAGTCAGCCCCGCGGCAAAATCAGCAGAAGCGGCATTGGCTACCTGAGCCAGCCGCTCGGCCTCGATATGATCGGCCAGACCCGAGTCGTAGGCGCTATTGAGCAGCGCCTTGGCCCGTCCCATCGCAGCGACGGGACCGGCAGCAAGCTGCGCTGCGATCCCCTTCACTCTGGCTGCAAAGTCCGCTTCAGCCACCACCCAGTTGATCAAACCCCATTCCCGTGCGGTTGCCGCATCCAGCTCTGTGGGCAGCAGGGCCAGTTCGACAGCTCTTGCGTAACCGACCAACCGCGGCAGAAACCAGGTGCCGCCTCCGTCGGGAGAAAGCCCGATCTTGACGAAGGCCTGAGTGAACCGCGTAGCCCCAGTAGCAATCTTAAGATCGCAGGCCAGCATCAGGTTGAATGCTACACCGGCTACTGCTCCGTGGACCGCAGCCAGAACCGGCTTGGGTATTCCCCGCACGGTCAATACGACCTCTCCAAACGCAGTGAGCGGCGCTCTGAAATAGGCAGCAGGGTCGTCGCCTTGCCGCACATCCCCCACCATCTCCTTGATATCTCCGCCGGCAGAGAACACCTTCCCTGCCCCCCTCAGCACTATGGCGCGCACAGCGGCGTCCCCACTGAACTCCTTCAGCGTTCTGAGTATCTCCTGCGCCATATCGAGGTTGAAGGCATTCAGTGCCTCCGGGCGGTGCAACGTGATCGTCCCGACGTTGTCCTCGACAGAGGAGAGGATGGGACCGCTACGCGTGTGGCCCGATTCTGTCATCTCAAACCCGCTTTCATTCAGTGCCTGGATGCGGAGCACTCACGTCGAGTCCGCACTCTGGCCAACGACTTTGGCTGAGCACTACATCAAACACAATCGTTCCGCTGTCCCCAACCGGTCGTTACGAAAGTTGACACCACGCGCCCACGACAATGGGCGACGTGAGCACGCCGCCAGACGCGGCCAGCTCGTCTCGCAGCTGTCGCTCCAGCTCGTCCACTTCGTCCAACGACAAATTGGCAATTCCGAACTGTGCGGCGAGTGGCAGCATGCTGCGCAGACTGTCGGTTATGTACCGGTAGATGGCGGCGTCGGGTCCGCCCTCCACCCTCGCCTGCAGTGAGAGCGTAGGCGAAGTGAGCCCTGCGTCGACGAACACCCGCTGCAGCCGCAGCCCCATGTCGGCATGTGCTCCGGCCGTCCGAATAACGTCCGTGAGCCAACCCACTATGCGATCGTAGATCGGCGAGTGCGGCCAGGAGTGTACAGCCGCCACCAGGCCGTGCATGTGGGATTCGAGCATGGCAACCAGCCCACCGGCTCGCACGTGGCGGACCGCGTTGCTCAAGGTGAGGGCGGGATCTGCCTGGTGCATCAGCACAAATCGCCCGATCAGGGCGTCCACCGGCGGACCCGGCGGCAACTCGTCTATCGCACAGAGCCGGAACTGTACGTGCTGCGCGCCGCAGGCGTCGGCCTGGGCCCGGGCCCGCTCTAGTGGATCGGGCGCACGATCAACTCCCAGCACCGATCCTGTGGGCCCGACGATCTCAGCCGCAAGCAACGATAGGTTCCCGACGCCGCAGCCGATGTCCAGTACGCTCATCCCCACGGAGAGACCCGCAGTCTCGAGGAGCTGGCGCGAGAGATCAGCGAAGAAGGCGCCCTGGGTCTCAAGGCGTTCGAGTTCGCGCTCGGAGTAGCCGCACACGTACAGGGGCTGCGATGGTTTTGTCATGACGCGGTCTTTATCAGCGACACGATGTGCCAGGCGCGGTGTCGCCGGGCTCGCAGACGATCTCGCCATGCCACACGTTCGCGCCCTGGGCGAGCGCCGGG
>Ga0209536_100011503_pt1 | contig 12955 bp, 9 predicted proteins | sample DeeMarSeWOR28_12_FD_187461 | JGI IMG/M metagenome (GOLD analysis project Ga0209536, IMG submission 187461) | Marine sediment microbial communities from White Oak River estuary, North Carolina - WOR-2-8_12 (SPAdes) (version 2) | ecosystem: Environmental > Aquatic > Marine > Intertidal zone >...
TATTTTATTGTTGATCTGGTTTTCATGCCAAAGGATGCCCCGGGCTTCAGCCCGGGGTGTCTGGGATTTGGAATTTCTTAATGAGGAGTTTTATAAATGATACTCGATAAATTCAAACTGGATGGCAAGGTGGCCATCGTGACCGGGGCCGCCCGTGGACTGGGACAGGCGCTGGCTGTTGGTATGGCCGAAGCGGGTGCCGATGTGGCCGCTGTGGATATTCTGGAAACGACCGGGACTGAAAGTATCATCAAGAATCTCGGACGTAAATCCACCGGCATTAAGGCGGATCTGGCAAAAAAAACGGATCGTGAAGCGATTGTCAGTAAAACCGTAAAAGAGCTCGGACGGGTCGATATCCTGTTCAATAATGCCGGAATAATTCGCCGGGCCCCGTTTACCGAATTTACCGAAAAGGATTGGGAAGATGTCATCGCGATCAATCAGAGTGCGGTATTCTATCTCAGTCAGCTGGTCGTCGCGCAGTTTATCAAACAGGGCGGCGGGAAAATCATCAATACCGCCTCAATGCTCTCTTTCCAGGGCGGAATTCTGGTTCCATCGTATACGGCATCGAAAAGCGCGGTCATGGGACTGACCCGGCTTATGGCGAACGAACTGGCGAAATATCATATCAATGTCAATGCCATTGCACCCGGATATATGGCCACGGACAATACCGCACCTCTGCGTGCCGATAAAGACCGGAACAAAGCTATTCTGGATCGTATTCCTGCCGGACGGTGGGGCGAGCCGGATGATCTTAAAGGGGTGGCGGTCTTCCTGGCTTCCGAGGCCTCAGATTATATCAACGGATACACCATCGCCGTCGACGGGGGATGGCTGGCACGTTGATGTGGTAAAAATGTTCATTTCTCCCATGCGCGTTTAGTCATTTAATTTTTGAATCGGGAAAAAATTCAGTGACAAAGTAACAAAGCAACAGGGCCGTATTGAAAAGGCATGGCGCGCCATGCCCATTTTGAATCGTTTAATTGTTAAAAAAGGAAAAAAACCAACAGATGCTCCGGACTTTATTCCGGAGAGAAGTGTAAATAGGCAAAAGGAAAAAGAAAAAAATAAGATATCATCAAATTTGCCTTAAAATATTTAAAAATTCGATGCCGTATTTTCCATAGTTGGTTTTTTATGGGGCAAACGTTCAGCTTAGCTTGACAAAATATATGAAAGCCGCAGTCCTGACAGAATACCGGAAATTTGAATGGCTGGAGGTCCCGGAACCTGAAACAGGTGATCATGATGTGCTTGTTCAGGTAGGATTTGCCAGCATTTGCGGTAGTGATATGCATATATTTAACGGCGACTTCCATCCCCGCACCCGCATACCTTTTATCCCCGGCCATGAATTTGCCGGAAAAATAACCGCCTGCGGATCAAAGATTAAAAAGTTTCAGCCAGGAGAACGCGTGGCCATTGATCCGATAATCTGGTGCGGACATTGTGCGGCATGCCGGTTGGGTCATTATCCGGCCTGCACGTCCCTGAAACTGATCGGTGTGGACCTGAATGGGGGATTTGGTGAGTATGTGCTGACCAAGGAGGAAATGCTCTACCCGTTGCCGGATACCATTTCAGATAAAAATGCTGCATTGATTGAAGTATACGCAATAGGTTTTCATGCGATAAATCGTGGCGGATTAAAAAAAGATGATACGGTGCTTATCTGGGGGACCGGGAGGATCGGCAACAGTGTTTTACAAGCTGCTCGAACCCGGACCAGGAATCTCATCGTTTGTGTCGATCTTGTTGAGTCCCGATTGCAGATGGCTAAACAAGCTTATCCGGACATTGAAGTTGTAAATCTTGAGGTAGAGGACCCGATCGACCGGATCCGGGAATTAACGGATGGTCGTGGGTTGGATGTGGCTTTCGAAGTTGTCGGGCATGCGGTTGATGTTCCGGACCGGCCCAATCCGGTCAGGGGTTGTATCCAGGGTATCAGAGGTGCCGGAACGGTATGTGTGCTTGGTTTGGGGGATGAACTTACGCCCATTCTGATGAAAGAACTGATCTGGAAGGAGGCGCGTATTGTCGCCTCGCGGGTCAGCCACGGTGAATTTAAAAAAGCCATTGATCACCTTGCAGCCGGAGACCTGAATCCGGATTCCCTGATTACCCGGGAAATGCCGGCCCGTGATATCCAGAGGGCTTTCGAACTGCTGGAAAATGAACCGGCAAAATATCTGAAGATCCTGCTGAGAATGAGCTAGGTATAAAAACACACCGCGATAGAAGCGTCATCCTCCGGATGACTTATCGGGATGAAATCATCCACGATTTCAAAGGCACAAAGCAATTTAACTAATAAATTTTGGTAGTTTTTGCATAAATGGCAATTTAAATTATTGTAAATATTGAATTTAATTTGCTAAAACAAAATTACCAATTATTAATTACCAATTACTAATTACTATTTCCCAATCTGCCACCTGTGAATATTCATACTATTTTACCTCGAATTTCCTTGAGTCTCTGGTGGGCTTGACTGAAATCAAAAAAAAACGTATGATGCCACTTATTATTTTTTTTGACCGGAGAAAGATTTTTAACGCTGTTTTCAAGATCTAACAAGGAATGATATGCAGAATCTAAAATGTTTCCAGTGCCATCGGTCTTCTGAAGAGGCACCGCTAATCCAGTTAACCTTTCAGGGTAAATACCGCTGGGTGTGTCCACAATGTATGCCGGCACTGATACATAAACCCGACACAGTGATCGAGGCATTGACCAAGGCGGATTAGTTCTCGCCGAACCAAATGATCTTCCGGTACAGTATTTATATGTATCCGGAATATTTCATATAATGAATTTTCAGTGAACAAATAGTTTCATCAACCAGCAGGGAATTGGTGTATTGCAGCCTCTGCTGAAACGGGATTGGCGAGTATTCTTGTATTCCCGGATGATTCATTAAAAATCTAAAAACGTATTGTGACTTATGACGCAAAATTAGCATATACGGTCTTTGCTGCGTATTCGGTTCAGAATTCTTTCATAAAACGGTGGGGTAAATATGGAATTTTCAACAATTGATTATGTCGTATTTCTAGGCTACATCCTGATCATCGTAAGTCTGGGACTCTGGGTTTCGCGTGAGAAAGAGGGTCATCAAAAAGATTCAAAGGACTATTTTCTGGCAAGTAAATCGCTTCCCTGGTGGGCGATCGGCGCTTCACTGATTGCTGCCAATATATCAGCGGAGCAATTTATCGGAATGTCCGGCTCCGGATTTGCCATCGGGCTGGCCATCGCCACATATGAATGGATGGCTGCACTGACACTGCTGATCGTCGCCAAATTTTTCCTGCCGGTATTTATCGAGAAACAGCTGTATACCATCCCGGAATTTATTGAACAGCGTTTCAGCACCAATCTAAAAACCATACTTGCCATTTTCTGGATCGCCCTGTTTATTTTTGTCAATCTCACTTCCGTCCTTTTCCTCGGCGGCAAGGCCATAGATACCATTATCGGAAACGGGGATGGCAGTCTGATCATTTATGCAATTCTTGGGCTGGCCTTTATCGCTGCAGCCTATTCTCTTTATGGTGGTCTGTCCGCGGTTGCCTGGACTGATGTGCTGCAGGTTGCGCTTCTGGTCATTGGTGGCCTGATCACAACGATCATCGGCCTGAACCATGTCACCCCGGACGGGGGGATCATGAATGGTCTGAATCATCTCTTTGATACGGCCGGTGATAAATTCCATATGATCCTCAGCCGTGACAACCCTGAATATTTCAACCTGCCCGGTATTGCGGTATTGATTGGTGGTATGTGGGTAGCCAATATCTACTACTGGGGATTCAACCAGTACATTATCCAGCGTGCCCTGGCGGCTAAATCTCTGAAAGAAGCACAGCGCGGTCTGGCCTTTGCCAGTTTCCTCAAACTGATCATTCCACTGATTGTGGTAATTCCCGGGATCATTGCCTACGTATTATACACCCAGCCGGAAGGAACCGCGGTGATTGCAGGTGTTCAGGAAGCCTTTACCAAGCCCGATGGTGCGATCAATTATGACAAAGCCTACCCCTGGCTGATCAGTGTTTTTATTCCCACCGGATTGAAAGGTCTCGTCCTGGCAGCCCTGACTGCGGCCATTGTTTCATCCCTGGCCTCGATGCTCAATTCCACCTCAACGATCTTTACCATGGATATTTATAAACCCTACATGAATAAAAACGCGTCTGAGAAAACGATTGTCACCACCGGAAGGATCACGGCCGGTGCGGCACTCCTGATCGCTATTCTGATGGCACCGGTGATGGGAAATATTCCGCAGATGTTCCAGTACATACAGGAATATACCGGTCTGGTCAGTCCCGGTATTCTGGCGGTATTCATCATGGGATTGTTCTGGAAGAAAACGACCAATCAAGGTGCCATCATCGGCGTTATCTCATCGATCATTGTTGCTTTACTGCTTAAGAGTGCGGTGGTTGACCTGCCCTGGCTGGATCAGATGTTCTACACCATGCTGATCACCATGGCGATCATTGCCGGCGTGAGTCTGAATTATTCAGACCGGGATGACGATGAAAAGGCGATCTCCTTTACCTCAAAATTGTTTGCCACCGATTCAGTGTTCAATATCAGTGCCTATGCGGTGATCATCATTCTGGCTATTCTTTATACCGTTTTCTGGTAAGTTGAATGGTTGAACGGTTTAACTGCCGGAAAGTCGGGGAGAAGACCGGGGCTAAAAGGAAAAAAAGGTAATGGTAAAAAAAATGGCTGAAGGATGCCCCGGACTTCAGTCCGGGGTGAAATAAAAAGCACAACGCAATTATTCTCTGTGTAACTATATGATTAGAAAAGGTCTTTGATATAAATCCGGATCGGATATGATGCATTGTTTTGTACAGACATGTCTTTTCTTAGCCTTTTTTTTGTGCGGATTGCAGGCTGGTGTTCTGAAAATTGCCGCCTGCCAGTTCCCGGTATCTGAAAATATTGAGGAAAATAGTTACTGGATCAAAGAACAAATGCGCGAGGCGAAAACGCAGGGTGCCGATATTGTGCATTTCCCGGAATGTGCCCTGTCGGGATATGCCGGCGTGGATTTTGATTCATTTGACGAATTTGACTGGCCTTTGCTGGGAAATGAATTCCGTGCGATTCTCGCCCTTGCGGATGAGCTGGATATATGGGTGATCCTGGGAAGCAGCCACCGGCTCACGGATGCTCATAAACCCCATAATTCGCTCTATCTCATCAATCCTGAGGGACATATTGCTGACCGCTATGACAAAAGGTTTTGCACCGAGGGGGATCTGAAATATTACAGCCCGGGTGATCATTTTGTCACATTTGAGATCAATCAGATCAAATGCGGAATATTGATATGTTACGACATTCGTTTTCCGGAACTCTATCGTGCTTATTATCAGCTTGGGGTCGAGGTCATCTTTCAGTCATTTTATAATGCCCGGCAGAAGGAGACCAGCATCCATCCCAAAATAATGCCCGTAACCGCACAGGCCAGGGCTGCGACCAATCACTTTTTTATATCCCTGACCAATTCATCGGCAAAACACAGCTGGCCCTGTCATATGATAACCCCTGACGGCCTGATCGCCGAAAAACTGCCGGCCAATAAACCCGGAATTTTGGTGTTTACCATTGATTCCGGGAAAAAATACTATGATGCCAGCAAACCCTTCCGGGAGAGGGCCATCGAAGGCATACTGAACAGCGGTGAGACCGTATCCGACCCGCGCTCCCAAAACCGGCAGGAGTATTAAGTCTATCGGCATCCGGACCTCAAATCCAAACGTATTTATATATTTACCACTAAGCACACGAAGCAAATAAAATCAAACAAATCACCTTTCCCCGGAAGCCACTTTTACTTTGCTCAATATCTCAATTTTGTTTAAATATACAGAGATTTCTGAAAAATGTTAATTTCTGCCAAGATGTCATTCTGAATTCATTTCAGAATCTTGTATTGAGACCCTGAAATAAATTCTTCAAAGGAATCCGTCGAACAGGGGGACAAATTGTCTTATGTTAAATTAATTTTTCAGAATTCTCTAGATAATCAAATCAGGATATATCTATCGGGAGAAAAAATGGGTACCGTTAAGAGTCTGAGTAATTTAACATTGATCATGGTGATCCTGGTGATGTCAGCCGGTTGTGATACAGCAGAGGATCAGCGTACCCCGCTCGATATCGCCGGAGCTGTATCAAACAAAATCATCGGTGATGCTCAGTTCGATTTTGATCTTGTCCCTCAGGAACCGGTTCTCGGTATGCAGGTGATTGACTTTGCCCGGAATATGGGATCGGTTCCTGGGAAAACCGCCTTTGCCCTCTCCTTCATTCTCTCGGAGAATGATACGACCATCCGGCTCGCGATAGGCAGCTCGGGGCCGATGAGTGCGATGGTAAATGATGCACCGGAAATTATCCATAATGGAAACGATCCGGCGCTACCGGTGGAAACATCGTATAACCGGTTTGATTTCAAACGCATCGAAGCTGTCACTTTAAAACGCGGGGAGAACCGCATACTAATAAGGTCTCAGGCAAAGGTGGTCTTTCTCCGGGCGGTTACCGCGGAGGGGGATTGGGAAAAGCGATTTAAATTCTCCCTCACACCGGCCGGAATCGATTCCGCACATTCACCCTGGTTAATGATAGGTCCTTTTGATGATTACCGGATGCTGGATGCGCTGCGAAAGAAATTCACTCCCATAATACTTGCAGATAATAAAGAATATACCTGGTTCCTTCCCAAACAGAATATGCTGATGGAACTGGCGATTGACAAAAATACGACCTATCAGCGGGAATCCTATCTGGAATGGCATTATGCCACCGGCGCGCTTCTGTGGTCAATGTTAAAACTGCCCGACACCAGGTATGCCGATTTTGTAAAACAGGTTTGTGATTTCACCGGCAAGAATTTGTATTACTTCAGATGGCAATACGAGCAGCTTTATGCGCTCCGCGGAAGTTATCACCGCATCTTCAGAAGGACCATGCTGGATGACGCCGGTGCCCCGACCTTACCATATGCAGAATTGATGATGCGATCCGGAGAATCCGGATCCGATCCGATTGTTACACCGATGGCCGCCTATGTCCGGTATGGCCAGCAGCGTCTGGAGGATGGTACCTTCTGCCGGCCGGAACCGGTCCCGGAAACGGTGTGGGCTGATGATCTGTTTATGAGTGTTCCGTTTCTGTTGCAGCTGGGCGAGCTGGAATCGGATCCGGCTTACCTGGAGGATGCCGCCCTGCAGATCGAAAATTTTTATGCCTTGCTTTATGATCCGGATGCAAAACTGGTCTATCATGGCTGGTATAACCGGAGTGGCAAACATGCTCCGGTACACTGGGGAAGGGCCAACGGCTGGATGATCTGGGCCGTTTCGGAGGCATTACAGAAAATTCCACCGGACCATCCGGCTTACAATAAAATCCTTTATAATTACCGGAATCATGTAGAAGGACTGACCGCCTGTCAGGATAAAAGCGGGATGTGGCATCAGGTGCTGGATCATCCGGGATCTTATGAGGAGACTTCCTGTACGGCTATGTTTACCCTGGCCATCGCCCGGGGCATCCGGAACGGCTGGCTTGATCGGTCTTATACTGAAGTGGTTGACCGTGCCTGGCAGGCGCTGAAGAAAAATATCGACCAGGACGGTACTGTACACGGCATCTGCCGGGGCACCGGAATCGGCGATGATCTTGAATTCTATTTTAACCGCCAAACGTTTGATCATGATCCCCGCGGTCTTGGGGCAGTGATTACCGCTGCGGTTGAAGTGTCCGGACTGCACACAGACCAGGCAGGTGAATAAGCGATGAACGAGCAGCGCATTACCGGCTTATCTCTGACGGATGAACTGCCAACGGCGGTATGGTTTTCTGAAGGGGTCATCCATAAAGTTGAGACAATCCCTGCATCGGAATTGGAGGATCCTGATCTTTATCTGGCTCCCGGTCTGATCGATAACCAGGTGAATGGTTATAAAGGGGTTGATTTCTCATCCCCGGAGTTGAGCCCGGAAAAGGTAAGACAGACAGTAGGGGAAATCTGGCAGATGGGGGTGACCACCTTCCTGCCGACGCTGATCACCATGCCGGAAGATATTTTGCTGCACAGTTTACATATACTCGCAGAGAGCATGGAGCAGGACGATCTTGGATTGTCCATGCCGGGGATCCACCTTGAAGGACCTTACATATCAGACCAGCCGGGATACCGCGGCGCCCATGATCCTGCCTGGATCAGACCTCCGGACTGGAATGAATTTAAAAGGCTGCAATCGGCCGCCAACGGAAAGATCACGCAGATCACCGTTGCCCCGGAGTTGCCCGGGGGGATAGGTTTTATTGAAAAATGCAGGCAGAATCGTATCATAGTTGCCCTTGGCCATCATGCCGCTCCCTCAAATATCATTCACAAGGCGGTGGAAGCGGGCGCGACCGTGTCCACCCATTTGGGAAATGCCTGTGCAAATATGATCGACCGGCATAACAATATCCTCTGGGCACAACTGGCAAATGACAATCTGATGGCAACCATTATTGCTGACGGGCATCATCTTACGCCCGATGAACTGTGTGTTTTGTATAAAGTTAAGGGCCCTGATAATCTGGTTATCGTCTCAGATCTGGTCACATTCGGCGGCCTGGCCCCGGGAGAGTATTCCTGGAACGGGAGAACGCTGACCGTGAGTTCTGAGGGTACGGTTGGTTACAAAAATGAACAGATCCTCGCCGGGGCGACATATGCTTTGAAGGATGGTGTAATAAACATGATGCGCTTTGCGGGATGTACCCTGGAGAAAAGCATAGATCTGGCCAGTCGGAATCCGGCGCGGCTCAACCATCTGTATGACCGGGGCATCCTACATGCCGGATTTCGGGCAGATATAATCAGATTCAGAGTGATGGCGCAGCAACTTCAGATCGCTGAAACATGGGTGAGTGGGAAATGTGTGTTTAAATCTTAGATCCGGGTGGCTATTTAATTTCGGCCGGACTGGTTTTCAGGTATAAATGGCGGGACTTTTGTTTGATCGAATTTTATGCCGGAATATCGATCGGTGTTGTCCGGGTGTCTTCTTTCCAGGGGCGAAAAATCGTGGGTCTGTTCCTGCCATTGTTTCAGATTCTCCCTCAGTTCTGAGGCGACCTCCTGATATTGCGGATCATTGATCAGATTTTTTGATTCATCCGGGTCAGCTGCGATATCATACAATTCTTCTGCCGGTCGTGGAATCCTGAACAGCATGGCCTGCACCGGCGTTAATTTTCCATTATCCCATGATTTTTTGAGGCTTTTCCAGGCCAGACCGGCGGTAATATCCGCCGGTGTCCCGTGCGGGAGGTCGGTATAGGCATTGGAGATGAATTTATAACGGCCCGAGCGGACGCTGCGCATATGTTCATCGCAGTTGTGCCAGTTCCGTTCGCTGTAAACATATTCCCTGCCGGGTAATTCAGGATCTGACAGAACCTGAAGCCGGCTTTTTCCCTCCATTACCGCGGGTATGGCAACACCGGCAACATCGAGGATCGTAGGCGCGAGATCGATGACGCTCATGAGACCCTGATAGCTGACGCCGGGTTTGATCCCGGACAGCCAGTGAAAGATCAGCGGGGTTTTGATCCCACTGTCGTAAAGTGTCCCTTTGGCCCGCGGGAAGGGTGCCCCGTTATCGCTGAAAAATATAATCAGCGTGTTTTCCAGCAGGCCCCGATCGTGCAGTGTCTCAATATAATTGCCGATCTGGCTGTCCATACGGCTGATGTGATTATAATAATCCGCCAGCTCGGCGCGTGTATCAGAATCATCAAGCAGGTAAGGGGGAACGATTACTTTTTCGGGATCATGAGGATCATCGATGACCCCTTTTTTATAGGGTCGGTGGGGATCGGTAAAGCCGACCCACATAAAGAACGGCCGGGTCGAGGATGAATCTAAAAAGTTAGTGAAATCACCCAATTCATTGGAGTACCAGTCAAACTGGCCGTGACCGTTTGGCCCAAAGTGCCCCTTACGCAGATATCCGGTAAAATATCCGGCTGTTTTAAGGTAAGCGGGTATAAGAATTTCGGATTCCGGAAGCGGAACATGCAGATCTTCAGCTCCGGTCTGGTGCGGATATTTTCCGATAAGGATGCTGATGCGTGACGGACTGCACTGTGGGGTCGTCAGAAAGGCATTTTCGGATTTGAATCCCCCCGCAGCCAGACGATCGATATTCGGTGTTCGAATGATCGGATTACCGTAGCAGCCAAAATCCTGCCAGCCGGCATCATCGGCAATCAGGATGAGGAGATTGGGTTTTACGTGTATCCCACCGGAGAAACAAAGTGAATAAAATAGACATGCCATAACAATTGAAATGATCCGAAAACACATCTTTTAATTCTTCTCTTTTGGTAGCCGCGACAATTTTACAGATAATGTAAGCCGATATCTTGTCTCTTTCAACTATCCGCTCGATAGCTGACTGGTTGTTGTGATCAATTTGAGATTTCCGACACGCAGAATTTGGCCGCTAATTTGTTGAAAGCATATTTTACGGCAGACAGTATATACCCGCTGGCATATTAATATAAAAAATCATTGACTATTTATCAGACAATATGTATTATAAGTAATACTGAGTATACTAAGTATACAAATAAATATTTTTGGTATTAGGGAATCGGTTTTAAAATTCGAGTGCCGTTAATCTGTTTTAATGGTGAAAAATCATTAGGCCTTTGCATTATGACGGTTTATCATTTATTCATTTCATTACACTACTCTGGATAATATTTTCGGAGGGATGTGTGAGAGATGATATCATGAAAATTTGATATACTTTATAATTCCCAAAGTTATTATCGCCGATTGTATTTAACAGCCTTGCGAAAGAGATTGATGAAAAAAATCTGTATACTTGTTGAAGTGCTGCTTTTCTCAGTGGTTGTTCTGGGGCAGAATGGTCAGGCGCCAACGAGAATAACTCTTAATCTTACCGATGATCCGAGCACCAGTATGGCTGTAACTTGGAGAACTTTGGAAGAAGTGGAACATCCGCAGGTAAGTTATGCTCCGGCATCCGCCTGGATCGAATTTGCCGCAGAAGCGCGTTCCATTGATGCAACCAGTACACGATTGAATATAGATTCGGTGCAAGCAGTTTATCATCACTCAGTGGATATACGCGGATTGAGCCCCGGTACGGAGTATCTTTATCGTGTGGGTTGTGATAGTGAGTGGAGTGAATGGAATCCATTTACAACGGCTGATATAGACAATTCCCCTTTTGAATTTGTATTTTTCGGCGACCCACAGGAGGGTATTAAAGAATTTGTATCGCGCGTTTTTCGAAAAGCCCTCATGGTCGCTCCGAAGGCACGATTCTGGTTATTTACGGGAGACCTGGTTCCAAAACCGGAACGTGATAAATATTGGGATGAGTGGTTCAATGCAGGAAATTTTATTTTTTCGATAATACCCGGAATAATGACGCCGGGTAGTCATGAATACTATTACCGCAAAGCAGACCGGACAAAGGTTCATGAGTTTACACGTCTCTGGAATGTGCATTTTACCCTCCCTGAAAATGGTATCCAGGGATTGGCGGAAAGATCTTATTTCGTTGATTACCAGGGTGTGCGGATCATCATGCTCGATGGCCAGTCCAAGCGGGAAGAACAGGCTGAATGGATGGACAATCTGTTGAAAAATAATCCGAACAGATGGACGATCGCGGCCGTGCATCAACCAATCTTTTCAATGGGAAAAAACCGTGATGAAAAGGAGACGCATGATGCTTTCATGCCAATTTTTGATAAATATGGGTTGGATCTTGTCCTGACCGGTCATGATCATGTCTATGCCAGAAGCCACAAATTATATAATGACGAAGTGGTGACGGATAAAGAGACAGGTACTGTTTATGTTGTCTCAGTCAGTGGTGCCAAGGCATATCCGCTGAGTTTCAGGTATGGTCATCTTATGGCCAGAACAGGACAGAATATACAACTGTTTCAGGTCATTTCGGTAGATGATAATGTGCTCTCATTCAAAGCATATACGGTAATGGGCAAGTTGTTTGATCACTTTGATATGGAGAAAAAGAAAAATTAATGGATGATGGAAACCAGATGAGAAAGATCGCGATATTGTTTTTTCTGGTCATGTTCTCTTTTCATGCGTCATTTGCCGAGGATAAGGTCTCACTAAAAAAGGAGTGTTTGGAAACATTATCTGTTCTCTCAGATGCACTCCTGAATCTGCAGATATCTGCCCCGGGACATCCCGATCTCGGCGCAATCAAATGTCCAGCATGCAACGTCTTGCATACCCGCGCTGCGGAGGCTGTATATCCGTTTGCGGTGATGTTTAAATCAACCGGTGAGCCTGAATATCTTGCCGCTGCTATTAGCGCTGGCGAGTGGCTTATTCGTCAGCAACAATCGGAGGGGGAATGGATCGAAACACCCTGGGCGTGGACCGGTACTACAGCTGATCAGCTTTTGATGATGATCAACGCATATCCGATCATAATGGATCACCTTTCGGAAGAGCAGAAGTTACGTTGGAAGCGATCGATCAAAGCAGCTGCCGGGTATATTGTAAAATATATGAGTCCTGATTTTGCCAGTATCAATTATTGTCCGACTTCCGCTGCCGCACTGGCGATCTCATACCAGATCATTCCGGATTCAGTATACCTTAAAAAGGCAAAAATCCTGGCCCGCTGGACGGTTGCAAAAATGGATAATGCAGGTTTTATTCAGGGAGAGGCTGCCCGATCCTTCGGTGTCAAATATGGTGTTGACCTTGGTTACGAGATGGATATGTCCCTGTGGGGACTGGGACTGTATGCACGAATTACAGGCGATAATTTTGTTGAAGATGCGGTCCGAAAATCGTTATCGAAAAATTTATATTTTGTTTACCCGA
>Ga0209536_100011504_pt1 | contig 12954 bp, 12 predicted proteins | sample DeeMarSeWOR28_12_FD_187461 | JGI IMG/M metagenome (GOLD analysis project Ga0209536, IMG submission 187461) | Marine sediment microbial communities from White Oak River estuary, North Carolina - WOR-2-8_12 (SPAdes) (version 2) | ecosystem: Environmental > Aquatic > Marine > Intertidal zone >...
AACACGGGTTTCTTCGCTGCTATCACGGGCCTTACCTGTTTCAGATGAGGTCGGCCATCGACGCTCTCCAGCAGCACACCATCAACTTTACTGCAAAGCTCCTCGATGGTGTCTACAATCTCAAGGCCGAATTGAGTGCGAAGTTGCTCCGTAAATTTCTTGACACGGTTAGCTGAAGCTGGCATATCAGGCGAACCACCAGAGAAACCGGCCACAACCTTACAACCGTAGTTGTTCTTTGGATTGTTGATAATCTGCGTGAAGGCTATCACATGGGAGGTATCCAGACCGATCATACCAAGACGCGTTAACTTCTCCTCAGCCCGGCAGACGGGACAAAACAGCAGTACCACACTAAACAATATGGCTGTTATTGGAATTTTACTCATTCTCAGACACTCCTTCCGATTTACATTGTTTTTGACCAGACAAGACGACTTTTTCAATGACGCTTTGTAAACAATACTATAATGTATCCATACTATCAAGGATTGATCTACTTAGCCGGACAAGCTATGTCAGAACAAGTCAACAAGAAGGATCCTTCTCCATGTGGTGACACTTCTTCTAGTCAAACTCATAAGCCTTTAAAAAAAGGTGACTTAGGCAACACAAAGCTGCCTAAGTCGATGCTTGTCACTGCCAAAAACGGAGAGGGCGGGATTCGAACCCGCGGTAGGGGCGTATACCCCTACGACGGTTTAGCAAACCGTTACCTTAAGCCACTCGGTCACCTCTCCGAGTAATATTTCATAATCTATATTGTACGAACGCATATTGCAAGAAGATAACTGATAAACTACATTTTTTTACGACGCAGTGCAAAGACTTCACCACAATTACATCCAATTTGGGCTAACTAAAAAGGTTTGTAGGCACACCTGTGATTGTGGCCTGATTTATAGTTTGGTGGTTCTCCTCTCCCCCTTAAAATTCCTGCTTGTGGACAATAGGGGTACCGCCCCTGCACAGCATTTCAATATCCCTTGCCACAATATCAGCGATGATTTGTCTTTGTTCTGATAACGGCGGCTTCGACTGCCCGGCCATATCCTTTGCCGGTTCAGATTCACGTTCCTGCATTTGGTCTACATCTTTTTCGCCGGGCGCTTTTCGACGTATAGCGGTGATTCTTCGGTGTTCTGCCATAATCTTTTCTGCAAGATTGAATTTGGGTATTTCGCTTTTTTGTTGGTCTGTTTCAACCGTTGTCTTTGGCACGGCAGGGGGGTAGGGGGTATTGGGGGCTGTTTCCTGCAAATTTTCTTCCTTGCCGGCTATGTTCACGTATGGCGGGGCTGACGGTATTATATCTCGTGCGCGAAGAACATCTGCTTTGCGAGGCTCGCTATTAGTGTCAAATTGTTTATTACCGTTACTCATATTCATCGCTACATTCAACGTTAACAACTTTTGACTATAATCGTTTATTAAAATTAATCAAGAACAAAAAAACTCTGTCTCTACTGTCAACACAAATAGAAACGTTTAATTCGAAATCGAAAGCGTATCACCGGTTTCTTTTTGTAACTGTTTAAAACGCTTCTTGAGCTTTTTGATAATTCCAGCATTTGCCGGATCGTCTGCGATGTTTTTCATTTCCATGGGGTCGCTTTTTAAATCGTAGAGCAGTGTCTTATCGATTTTAGGATAATATATCATCTTGTAACCGTCCATGGTGATCATTCGTTGCAGTTTTATATATCCACCGTAAATAGCGTCATAAGATTGCTTTCTTTTGCCTTCGATCAGGGGAAGCAGGCTCTTAAACTGGACCTGGGAGGGCATTTCTACTCCGGCAAGGTCGAGCGAAGTTGCCATAATATCCTGCAGGTAAACCGGGGAGGCTATTCTTTTGTTCTTCGGTATATTCGGGCCTTTGACCATCAGAGGTACTCTCACGCTGTGGTCGAACATGTTCTGTTTGCCGAACAGGCCGTGATGACCGACCGCCAGACCGTGGTCAGCGGTGAAGAAGATGTATGTGTTGTCGGCCTTGCCGGTATTTTCGAGTGCGTCGAGAATTCGGCCGACTTGCGCGTCCATGTGTGTGATTATCGCATAATATTCCTGCCTGTGCACTTTAACTGCATATTCGGTTCGGGGAAATGGGCCCAGTTTTTCATCGCGTAGATTTTTTCCACATCCGATTGAGTCCTTGTACTCGTATTCGTCCTGATAGTTTACCGGCACCTTAACCTTGTCCAGCGGATATTTGTCGACGTATACCTTTGGAGACTGCCGCGGGTCGTGAGGGGCGTTAAAAGCCAGATACATAAAGAAAGGATTATCTCTTTTTGCGGATTGTGCGAGGAAATGTTCGGCGTCGTCGCCTAAAACTTCGCTCCAGTGTTTGCCGCCTTTCCAGAAGCCGCCGAACTTCGTATCATAAGGACTCCATACATCCTTTTTGCCCTCAATGGGGCGGTTATATCCCTGCTTTGTCTGGTTTGGCATACCGGGCCGGACGTTGGTTACGTTGTCGAAGATTTTCTTAGGATCGATCTTGACGTGCCACTTACCGGTCATATACGTATCATAGCTGGCCTTTTTCATGTATTGCGACCAGAACCTCCCCTTTGCTGCTTCGTCATTTAGATTCGGTTCAGCATTTTTTGCGTGCCAGAGAAATCGTCCGGTGTTAAGCATAGTGCGGCTTGCAACACAGACCGCACCATGCCACGCACCCTGGTTATATGCGTGGGTAAACGTCACTCCGCCGCGGACGAGCCTGTCGAGGTTGGGGGTTTGTATCTCGTCATAACCGAGTGATCGCAGGGTTTCGAAACATTGGTCGTCTGCGAATATAAAAAGAATATTCGGCTTCTCTTTTTCACCACCAAAGGCCCGCACATTCGGCAATGCAAACGCGGCAATACCTGCTCCAACGAACTTCATAAAACTACGACGTGTACAGGAATAACTCATAAGATTCTCCTGAACTGAAAGTTCTTGCTTAAAGACTTAAAAAACACGATTTAATCTGTTCGAAATAAACAATCTTTTAATCAATCCTTCTCATTTTTACGGCCGCACATCACCCCACCCTTGGTCGTCTGTCATTATCAAAACAACGTTCGGCCGTTGTCTTTCCATACCCACCGTTCCCACTGCTCTTGCACATCTCGGCAATACCGAAAGTATCCCGACCGAAACAGCTGCCGAGCCAACTGTTTTCAAGAATTCTCTTCTTGTCTTACCGGACATGCTGTTACTCCTCAGGCTCTTTTCTGCTTCTTTTTCTTGTTTTTACTATCACTTCTTTGATATCCCCGGGCGTAGTCGGAGCGGCAGCGCTGCTCGGTCTTGTCCGGCTCCTCGCCCAGTTCTTTAACAAGAGCGGCGTGCATCATACGGATCCGACGCTTGTACTTCGCCTGTCCAGCAAGATTCTTGAATTCACCGGGATCACTCTCAAGGTCATATAGCTCCTGCTCTGCCGGATGGTTCTCATCAGCGGCAGTATGATATACATACTTATACTTACCCATACGAATCATCGCAAATCCCGAAGCGATGTTGTGAGCGTAGTATTCGCTCACGGCAAGGTCTTTCCAGTCACTCTTTGCATCATCCATCCACTGTAACATGGAATCTCCATCCCAGTCATCGCCCACTTCCGCACCACCCAGTTCAGCGATTGTCTGTACCACGTCCACAAGCGAACAAGCCTGCGTTCGTCGCTGCCCGCCTTTCCAACGCGATGGCCAGCTTACAATCAAGGGGACCCGGCTGGCGTGCTCGTACATACAGTTCTTCCACCATAGCCCGTGCTCGCCCATATTCTCACCGTGGTCGGTCGTGTAAATTACGACCGTATTGTCCGCTGCCTCACTGTTTGCCAGCGCCTTTAGAACTTTGCCTATCTCATCATCAAGCCACTGCGTCAGCCCATAGTAAAGCTCACGTCCCTTCCGCACAATTTCAACCGGCGTGTCCTCGACGTTGAAGCCGATACGCAGGTGTTTATAATTTATCGGCTGTGCTTCCAAATGACCTTCGGGAATTTTCGGCATCGATACCTTGCCCCTGTATTGCTTCCAGTACTTCTCTGGCACAATCAGAGGAAAGTGCGGCGCGAGATAGCCCACGATCAAAAAGAACGGCTTGTCACCTGCCTTGTGATTTTTCAGAAACTCCACTGTCCCCGCCGTTACTTTTCGGTCGTGAGTCAAAATACTTGATTTGTCCCCTGTATGGAAATTGGCAAAGCGTTCCGATATCCCTGCCTTGGGCGCAAGGTCGCTTGCCTTACGCCGTCCACCTTTGCCCGTCTTGAGGGAGTTGTTCATATTGCCGCCGATTTCGCTAAATCCATATCGTCGCGTCCGGTCGTAGTGCATCTTACCGCACAGCACCGATTCGTACCCCGCCGCGTTCATGATCCGCGGCAGAGACGGGCAATCCGCATTTTCAAGCCAGCAGCTGTTGCTCCAGGCGCCTACTCGCGAGGCATATTTGCCGGAAGTAAATGAAAGACGTGATGGCACGCACAAAGGCGAATTGCAGTAACAGCTCTCGAATGTCACCCCGCGACGGCTCAGCCCGTCAAGGTTCTCCGTCCGCACGATATCATTGCCGTAGCTGCCTGTCACGCTTGCGTTATGCTCATCCGAGATGATAACAATGATGTTAGGTTTGCTTGCAGCTTTCCGCTCACCGAACAAAACCTTCGGCATCAGCACCGAGCCAACTGTAATCCCCGCCGCCTTAAGAAATTCCCTCCTGTTGTGTCTGATTATACTCATCACCTGATTCCTTATCATAAGCGTTTCACATACACATAATATGCTCCACGAGACTCACCTTTGTCATCCCTGAACCACGTCTGCAACCGTGTCTTGCCTGCTTTGAGCTGTATACGAAACGTCGCCGCATGTGCGTCCACCGGAAACGGCTTGCTCACGTCCACATCTGCAATCTTCAGTCTGGCCGTTGTCGCGCTAATCACTTTGCCACCCTCAATAGCTGCCGTGATTGGTTTATCTACTTCCAAGGGCCAGCGCCGAAGTGCAAACTCATACCTGCCGTCTCGCTCTACCTCCACCGCCCAGAAACCATTCACCTTCATCCCGCTGCGAACCGCCCCCTGATGCCACGGCACTTTCGGTGTATGCCAGTCGTGACACATCAACCGTATCGGATTTTCTTTATCCGACCCAATAATAGTCTCACAGTAGTCATCGAAGCCCCCGGAAAGGTCCACCCACCACTTTTCATAAGCCTGCCGAAGTTCCCCAACGACCTTTGGGTGTTTGTCGGCAATGTTGTTCCCCTGTCCGGGATCTGCAATTATATCGTATAGCTCTTTGCCGTTGACCAGTCGCCATCGCTCTGTCATCACTGCGCTCTTTCGCCACTTCTGGGGATATTCTATTCGCTGCGAGTGGACCAAAAGCGTGCGTTCCGGCCAACTGGCGCTTTTATTTTTCAGCAGAGAAACGAGGCTGGTGCCATCGAACTCCAAATTTTTCGGTTTCCTGAGACCGCACAAACCAATCAGCGTCGGCAGCAAATCAATGTGTGCCGTCAGCCTGTCGACGTCCCTGCCTCCCTTCAGCCCACCGCCGGGCCAGCGTATAAAGCACGGCACTCTGTGTCCGCCGTCATACTCAGAGCCCTTGGTTCCCCGCATCCCTGCGTTAAAGCCCATGCCCCGGCGAAAGCCGGCCGCAGTCCCGTTGTCCGTCATAAAGATAAGAACGGTGTCCTTTTCAAGCCCCAGCGTCTTCAACTTCTCCGTAAGTCGTCCCATGTTCTCATCGATATTGGTAATCATCCCGTAAAAGGCGGCGTTGGGTACGTCCTTATTGCCCTCGTACATCTTCTCGTACTTTTCAGCAACATTATAAGGCCCGTGCGGTGCATTTGTGGTAAGGTAACAGAAAAACGGCTGGTCCTTATTGTCTTCGATAAACGTCATCGCACCATCAAACCAGACGTCGGTACAATAGCCTGAAAACTTTTTCCACTTGCCGTTGTGCAGGTATGTATCATCGAAGTAGTCATTACCCCAGTAGTCCGGCCCTTGGCCGACACCGCCTCCACTATGAATTAACACTTCGTCGAAGCCGCGGTCCTGCGGCCGGAAAGGATAGTTGTCACCAAGGTGCCACTTGCCGAAGATACCTGTCCTGTAGCCGCTTGCCGAAAATACGTCAGCCATCGTGAATTCATGCTTACACAAAAGCGACCGGCCCATAATCGTATGCCAGACACCAGTCCTCGTTGAGTAATGTCCCGTCATAAGGGCCGAACGAGTCGGCGAACAGGTCGGGTCGACATGAAAGTCAGTCAGGCGAATGCTCTCAGAATGGAGCCTGTCGAGATTCGGCGTTTTGATTTCAGGATTGCCGTGACATCCCACGTCGCCATAACCCTGGTCGTCCGTTATGACCAAAACAACATTCGGCCGCCTTCTTTGCGCCGCCACTACGCCCACACTTGTATAACTCGGCAGTATCGATACCGTCCCCCCCGACAACACAGCCAGGCCCATTCTCCTGAGGAAATCTCTCCTTGTTGGCTCGCTCATATTTGTTCACGCCTCCTTTTATTCAACTCTCGAAAAATATAAACTACGAACTGTGAACTAAGAACTGTCCTGTGCAGGCCCTATAGAAAGTTGTGTGAACTCGCCCGGTTCGAATTGCTCTATCAGCGAATGAACATCATCCGTCGTAACAGCTTTTATAGAATTAATATCGTCTTCAATTGTGCGGTACTGTTCTAAATATGTCCAGTTAGAGCCTAGGTGACTTAGCCTACCCATCGGAAGTTCATTTTCAATAACCAATACGCTTAATACCTTATTTTTGGCCTTGGTTAATTCATCTTTGGTTATTCCGCTTTTTGAAATACTCACGAAAATACCTTTGATTGTATCAAGCACTTTCATCACGTTTTCACTGCTGCATCGGATATAGCTGTGAAATACCCCCGTACCATCCATAGCTCCGAATTGCATCGATGCTGCTTCCGCCAGTGCCTTATCGACCAGCTCCCAGAAAAATCTTGATCCAACGTTGTCGCCTATGATAACGCTTAATAGCGAAGCAGCAAACCTCCTTGGATCCTGAGCCGACACGCTGGGGCTTATAAGGCATATATGTTCGCGAACCAAATTTGGCTTTTCAATTCGCTTCTTCTTTTTGCTCCCCCGGTAATCTCCAAGCTCCCTCCCTGCTTCCTGCCTCTCCCACTGACCGCAAAACTTCTCTCCAATCGAACATATTTGCTCCCAATCAAAATTGCCCGCACACGCCAGTACCATATTATTCGGTACATAACGCTTTGAAAAATAATCCCGCATCTGTTTGGCCGTTAAGTTATCTATACTTTCCTCACTGCCCAAGATGCTGTTACCACAGGGATGCTCGCCGAAATGCAAACTCATGCCTTCAAACTCAATATCAACGCTTGGTATGTCCTTATACATAGCAATCTCTTCTTTGATTACGTTTTTTTCGATATCGAAATCTTCATCCCGAAGTGCTGGCCTCATCAGCTCTATCCATAGCTTAGTTACCTTGACTAAATATTCCGGCAAGACAGCAGCATAAAAGACGGTATTTTCCCAACTCGTACCAGCATTAAAATTTGCACCAGTTCTGTCGAATGCCTCATTGACTTGAAGCGCGGTTAACCTGTCGGTGCCTTTGAACAGCATATGTTCTAAGAAATGTGACACGCCGTTTATCTGTTTCGATTCGTCCCTCGCTCCGGTCTTGACGAAAAATCCCACTGCCGCCGATTTGGCGGATTTATTGACCTCACCAATAATGCATAAACCGTTCGATAATTCTTTCTTCTTGAATTCCATACTTGTCTTTATTTAACAGTCAATTCTTTTGGACCGATTGTCACCACCGTAAAATCTCTGAACTTATTGTTTTGTAGGAACTTCAAAACCGAATCCACGCTGGTTTCTTCGACTTTACTCTTAATTTCATCCAGACTTCGCACCCTCCCGTATATATAGTAATCGCTTGCAATCCCACCGGCCCGGCTTCTCGACGATTCACTCTGCAAAATCAACGCTGACTTCAAACCCACCTTTGCCCGTTGGATTTCCTCCTCACTTATCCCCTCGCTTAGCCGGTTGAACTCCCCGATTATAACATCCAGTGTTTCCTGTCCCTTTTCCGGCGTCGTCCCCGCATAGCACATAATCCCCGCCGCCTCTTTTAATCCGTGATACCGTGCCCCTATTGCGTAACACAATCCCCGCTTTTCTCTCACCTCTGTGAACAATCTGGCGCTCATCCCGCCCGAAAGAACCTCCACCGCAACTCTTGCATTATAATAATCCTCTTCGGTAGGCTTGACCGTATCGGTCATCAAACCAATATGCACCTGTGCACCGTCATTATCCAGATGCTTATAAGCGCCACCTTTCGTATCCAATGAAACCGGCTTAAGAGGCTGCTGGCCGTCGGATTCGAACAGTTTTTCTATTTGGGCGACAACAGCATCAAAATCATATTTACCGGCAACGGCAAAAATCGTATCCGAAAGATTGAAATTGTCCTTGATAATTTCTCGTGCACTCTCAGCCGTCAGAGCCTTCAATTCCTCTATATCTCCCAGGGTGCTCCTTCCCAGAGGGCTCGGATAGAATTGCTCCCGCAGTTTCAGCATAACCTTCTGCCGTGGATCATCATCCAAGGCGAGCACAGAGTCAATCGCCAATTGCCTGGCTAACTCGAACTGGTCCTCTTTTAACTGCGGCCGCAGTATAATATCGGCATATAAATCCAGGGCATCCGCCAGATTTTCCGACTCCAGCGCTGACCCAGCGCTTATATGCGAGCTGCTCACCGAGGCCGCACGATGCAGACCTAATCCGTCAAGTGCATCCCCTAATTGCCTGCTGTTCCTCTTACCTGCACCTCTGAAAATCCAGTCGACGATAACACTGCCGGCTCCGCAGCAGCCTTCCGGCAGCCTCGCCGCTCCGGCCGGCAGCATAAAGCCAAACGCCACCGACTCCACCGCCTCCATCGGTTCGCCCACAAGAACCATACCATTCTTAAATATATTTGTATCAATTCTTTCTGTCATATCTTTATTAAAATCAGGTTTTTTAACAAATTAAAGTGCTCTAAGCCCACTTTTCCAGCTCATATCCGGCCAATAATTAGTCAATTGTCCGGCATATTACCATTATTTACTTTATTTGCATAGTGTGAATTTTTTGCTTGCAACTGCGGCACCATAGTTTTATAATACAAATATTAACTTGTTGGGATTTATTGGAGGTTAAAACAAATGAGAAAGTTACACATCTCTCTTATCTTCTTTATCACTATTCCCTGTATCGCAGACCAAATCACTTCTGACAATCCCGTGATTCGCTACTACGTGACTCTCGATAATTATGCCTACAATGATTATGGGATGGACTTCGGCGATTGCCCGGATCCTTGCTATCCGACTCTTCTGGTCAACGATGGTGCCCGCCACATAATCGACCCGAATGTTTTCCTAGGTAGCGGCATAGATTCGGAGTCGGACGGACAGCCGACCGTCTGGGCTGATGGTGATGACATAAACGACATCCCTGATGAGGATGGTGTTTCCTTCACTTCGGTATTATTCACGGATTGCACACGCGATGTTAACGTCGTCGCTTCCTGTGAAGGTATGCTCGACGCATGGTTCGACTTCAATGCCGATGGCGATTGGTCCGACCCCTGCGAGCAGATATTTACTTCCGAGCCTCTTGACGCTGGGAGCAATATCCTCACATTCATCATCCCTTCAGACGCTGTTACAGCAGAAACCTACGCCCGCTTCCGTTTCAGCACGGTTGGCGGCCTGGAACCTAACGGACCTGCCCTCGACGGCGAGGTCGAAGATTACTTGGTTAGCATCGAGGCTGATTGCGGACCGTGGTGGCGGACATTGATTTGTGCTGGAGGAGGACGCCCCTGGGCGGATGGGGAGTATGAAATCTGGGTTCAATGGAATAAGCCCGAATGCTGGTGCTACGATAGGCAGTGCCAAGGTGATATAAACGGTGCATCGTTCTTCGGTAAACCGGTAACATTGTCCGACCTTGCTGTCTTCAAGGCCGCGTTTCACAAAACCGATGAACAATTAAGGCTTGTTCCGGATGGTATTTGCGCTGACCTGAATCACTTACCGTTCTTTGGAAAAAGAGTTTCTCTGTCTGACCTGACCACCTTCAAGCAGTATTTCAACCTGCCTGAATCTCAAGTGCCTGGAGGCTGCTGGTGTGGTTGGTATCCTCCGTAGTCAAACTTTGCTCGCGACAAAATTTGAAAGGAGCAGAAAAATGACAACTATATGTCCTTTTATAAACAGTTATCAGAAAAGAGTAGTATTTACCGCCCTTGTAGCTTTGATTGCTGCGGCCCCTGCTTGGGCACGAGTGGACATCTCGGTTGCTCAGGTAGCGGATACCAACGAGATCATTATCAGCTTCGATGCAGGCACAGAGATAAATCTGGTCCGGGCGTTTGCTTTTGATATTCAGCTTAATAACGACGCTAATATTCTGGAGGTCACGGGGCTTAGTGCCGACTACTATATTTACCCGGGCACCATACAGATTGATGCTTTTGGAAACGTGATTGACTATGGCACGGTTCTTGCCGAGTATAGCGATCTGCCGAGCGGCACCCTATCCGGGCTTGACAGCAATGGTGTCACTATAGAGATGGCTTCACTGTATGCTCCTGTTGGCCCCGACTCTCCTAACGCTCCGGCTAAATCTGGCGACCTGGTTTCAATTAAGGTCAGCAAGGACACTTGTCTTACAATCGGCGCCAGCGTCCCCCGTGCCAACAGTTCAGGTGTGGTCATGGAAGATCCGAACGAGATAGTTGAAGTGAATTTCCCCGCTCTCTTTTGCGTTCTGGTTAGCACCCAGACGGATTGCGAACCGTGGTGGAGGACATTGAATTGTTTTGGAGGAATTCGCCCTTGGAGGGCTGGGGAGCGTGAATCTTGGGTTCAATGGAATAAGCCCGATTGCTGGTGCTATCACAGACAGTGCTACGGCGATATAAACGGCACCTCGTTCTTTGGCAAACCGGTCACTATATCTGACCTAAATATCTTCAAGTGCGCGTTTAATAGAGCTGACGATTATATAAGGCAGTATTGTCCGAATGGCATTTGTGCCGACCTCAACCACGCAGCATTCTTTGGAAAAAGGGTTACTATAACCGACCTGAACACCTTCAAGCAGTATTTCAACCTGCCTGAGTCGCAAGTGCCTCCAGACTGCTGGTGTGCTCCCTGGTGGTAGTCAAGCTTTACTCGCGACAAATAAAACAAGCTAAGACCTTTTTGGGATTTATTGGAGGTTAAAGCAAATGAGAAAGTTACACATCTTTATTATCTCATTGTTCATAACCATTCCCTGTATCGCAGACGATTGCTTCCCTCAAGAGCATCCAGATTATCAGGAGTGGGTTATTGTTGGTAAGCCTGCCTGTTGGTGTTATCTAAAGCAGTGCTACGGTGATACCAACGGTGCCTCGTTCTTTGGTAAACCGGTTACTTTGTCCGACTTGAATCTCTTCAAGGCAGCATTTAACCAGTCTGAATTGCCTGAAGGTGGCATTTGTGCCGACCTGGATCACTCTTCGTTTTTTGGCAAACGTGTAACTTTGGGTGACCTGAACATCTTCAAGCAGTATTTCGACCTGCCTGAATCGCAAGTGCCGGATTGCTTCGATATCATCATCCCCCATTAGTCCGGATTGATCCGCTGCGTCCAATGAGGCTAAATTGTAGTCTTTATATTTTTTGTAAGAGTGAACGTTATTTTTGGTCCTTAAGATAAGATTTTTGCAGAGCTTATGATAAATCTTGGATTTAAGGCCGAAAGTAATATGGTTTTTGAGCTAAAAACCACGTTTTGACAAACTGGTACATGAAATTAATTACCATTTTTTTGCCTTCACACCGATTTTCCCCCTTGACATATATCTCTCAGGTTGATAGAGATATCTTTTTGTTAATATTAAACACCTTTTGGGGTTGCACCGTGTGAGAGTATTGGTAGAGAACATTTTAATTTGGAGGACAATAAAATGGCTAACAAGTCAAATTTCACGGATCGTTTTTTAGTCTCATCTTTCACTCAAAACTTCTTTTCAAATACTGCCAAGAGGACCCTTATTGTAGTCTTGCTGCTATTTCTTTTATTTGGTTTTATCCCTGATGTATTTGCATATCCCATCATCGAATTCCCCACCTTACCCGAACATATTATGACAAACATAGAGGCTTTTCCAGTATCAGGCCTCACTCCCCCGGATGTCAACGCTATTTATGTAAATGACCAACAAATCGACTTCGATGAACGTGGTTTCTTTGTTGTAGTTGATACCAACCAGCCTACAAACGAGGTCAAACTAAAAATTGTAGACGACGGCTTCGAACTAAACTTTTCAAGGGAGATTAATTCAGAAACTTTATAATTTCCCGCAAGGAATCTTCCTTCTAGAAGTCTAATAATTTCTGAGAGGATATTTGGTTCTAAATTTGATACTATTACTCTTCCTGTTTGCGTTAATAGAGCAGAAGAGACCACAAAAGAGGAAAATGTATGTAATTCATTGAAAATATTCAGTAAATCTTTTTGAATATCCTCTGAAACTAGCTGCTTTCTTTTCTCCATGATATGATCAATATCATCCTCGAAATTGAAAAATTTTGAAATCTCACCATCATAGTTATCAGTTAGTAAATTTAAATCAAATTTATTTAAAAATTGGATTTTGATTTCCCTTAACTGGTTCCTTAGCTCAACTAAATTATCGGTTCGATCACTAAATAGTGCGAAAAGGAGTTCATCATTTCTAATTTTTTCAATTTCGAAAATGAATCTAAAAAGTCCTACTTCAATTTCAGATAACTCTTCAGTTTTTAATGTTTGCTTTACAAATGAAAAAATTGCGCTTAAAAAACTGCTGG
>Ga0209536_100011506_pt1 | contig 12951 bp, 14 predicted proteins | sample DeeMarSeWOR28_12_FD_187461 | JGI IMG/M metagenome (GOLD analysis project Ga0209536, IMG submission 187461) | Marine sediment microbial communities from White Oak River estuary, North Carolina - WOR-2-8_12 (SPAdes) (version 2) | ecosystem: Environmental > Aquatic > Marine > Intertidal zone >...
AATGGTACTTTTTTGACAGTGATTGAAGTATCTAAAATAGAAACTTCAATCGTACAATTCCCCACACGATATGCCAGATGGCATAATACACCAGCCGGAACGAATACATCGAGACAAAATCATAGCGCTTGAAAATCGCCAACTGAAATAGGTTAATCAAAAGGATATTCATGAAAACACTAACTGTTACCCAGGTGGGATAAGGCTTTGAGAAACCCAGGACGGTTTGAAAGATGGGTTCTAACAACGCAACAACAATTATGCAGGGCCATATCACTTTCTCAAAATTTAATTTGAAAGCTGAAGTCAGAATGAACAATAACAATGCCAGCGGCAGCATATGAAAGACCACTTCGACCACAAAACCAAAAATCGGATAGAAAAATAATGAATCCGGAAAAGGTCTGTTGGTGTCAGCAGGGAAAACGGCTTTGAGATCGAGCAGAATGATGATCAATCCCGGAATTGCTGCAAGTCCAGCGGCAACCAGCAATCCTTTGTACTCCCCAGCCTTGTGAACCACGAACCATCCACGAGATAGGAAGAAAAGTGATAGAACCGTCCCTAAAAAGATGATGCCAAGCATCACAAGCAAGGGATTGAGCGCCCCAAAGAATGCTTGAAATAGAGGCGCGTTACGGACATACAAAATGCCAGTCAGGAATGCGATGACAAGGGATATGCCAAGGAAGACCAGAACCTGGTCCCGCTCAGTTGAGATGAGTTCAACGAATTTTGTCATTTTGCCTCCCACGTGATAGCCAAGTATTCTTTCTTTTAGTTAACCTTTATAAGTGCAACGCACTTCAATAGTGAGAGTGTGTTAGGGAAACTTTAGTCAAGTGCGTTGCACTTTTCTGATGAGCTTCAACATTTTGTATAATAATACCCTATCAGGTTTGGAAGGAATATCGGAGGGTATTATGAGCTTCATCAAACGGCTTTACAAGTCTTTCATGCACGGTCCCATCTACGTCATCCTTTTCGGGCTGGTCTTTTATGGCGTCGGCGCCGGGTTGACATACAGGCAACACACCATGGAACGCCAAGGTATTCAAGTACAGGGAGAAGTGGTCAGTCTTGTCCAAAACTGCGATGATGATGGCTGCGCGTATGCTCCTTTGGTCCGTTTCAAAACCCAGGAAGGGCAAAGCGTATCTTATGAATCGAGTTTCTCTTCAAGTCCGCCTGCATACGAATTAGGCGAAAGCGTGCAGGTCTTCTATTCACCTGAAAACCCTGAAAAGGCTGTGATTGAAGGTGAAGGGCGCGTGCTCCGACTTATCTTCACAATCATTGGCGGGCTCATCATCATCTTCGGCATGAGCCTTTTTGGATCGAACATCAAAAACAGTTATGTGGAAAGTGTCTAAAAAGTATTTCTATACCCCAAAGACACAGAGTCTCGAAGGCTCGATCGGGGCTCAAATCCAGACGGCACCACGAAGCCATCGATAGAATCCCCCTGCCGCGTTCCCCGCAGCCAGTCCCATCCCCAACCCCCACACCAGTTGAATGAACGGTATTCTGTCTGGGCCAAGCCTGTAATATGCATTATGAATCGATGGCACAAAAATAAACAGTCCCAGCAATAGGGCCACAAACGCCAATCTGATCATGCCCCGGGAAGGTTCTTTGCAGTGGCGCGCTGCATACGACTCCACGGACATGACCGAAAGCTGCTCCGACCAGTGCAGGTCGGTTCTGGAGTATAAGGATTGATCGCTCATTTTGCCGCAGTTCCGGCGCGCCCACGCGTCAAATTCCTGATAGGAAAGCTTAGTTGTCCCCTGCCGCAGGGGAACCTTTGTTGACTTTCCCCTGACGAAACTATATATCCCCGCAGCAATGATCATAAGCAGGAAGAGCGGAAAATCCTGACCTATATAAACTGATGCACCGAAGCAAAAGACAAAAATAATACCGAATTGGATAACTTGATGCACGTGAGTTTTCATGATTTATTCATCATAATTATACAGGCAGAAAGTTTTCTTTTTTGTATAATATCTCAAAAGGAGACCAATGCCTGAATTCAACTACCTCACTACCCACGTCGGTTCCGTTCCCCATACAGATGCGCGGGAATTAAACAAACGCCTGCTATCCATTTTGGACATTCCCTGCTGGTTGCAACTCGTCCGCCGCAACTTCCGCGAGAACATCTACACCCAGTATGCCCCCACCCTGCCCGGCGCTGTGGTGCTGGAAGAAAAAGAGAAGGCCATTATTGATACCAGCGCCGCTGAATTCGATTCCGCGCTTGAGCGTTTCTATCAAGCTATTCTAGATGACGATGTAGACGACTTCGCCCTGCACCCAGACTACGCCCTGGGGTTCTATATTTTGCTTGAATCGCTCAAAGAAAGCCCGGTCAAATACGCTAAAGGGCAGATCATGGGGCCTATCAGCTTCGGGCTGACGGTCACTGACCAGGAAGGGCGCGCCTGTATGTACAACGATGTTTATGTGGATGTGCTGGTCAAGCACATGACTTTCAACGCACGCTGGCAAATCGAGCAATTGCAAGAAGTAAGCGACCAAGTTATTCTGTTCGTCGACGAGCCTTACATGGCCTCTTTCGGCTCGGCCTACGTAAGCCTGAGTCGCGAGCAGGTCATCGCCTGGCTGGACGAAGTCTACGAGGCGCTGCACGCCGCCGGTGCGATAACGGGCACACACTGCTGCGGCAATACCGATTGGGGCCTGCTGCTCAGCACCCAGGTGGACATCCTCAACCTGGACGCCTACAGCTTCATCGAAAACCTGGCACTGTATCCGGTCGAGTTGCGGGGGTTTTTGGATCGCGGCGGCGCGGTCTGCTGGGGGCTGATTCCCAACAACGAGCAAATTTATAACGAGACTCCCCAATCACTGGCGAAAAGGTTGCGAGACGGGATCAGCCAAATCTGCGAGAAAGCTGCGAGGCGCGGCGTCACCATCCGCCCGGACGAGTTCGCATCCCGCAGCCTGATCGCACCCGCCTGCGGACTTGGACCTGCTTCCGTTGAAATCGCCGATTGCGTCTTCGAAGTCTTGGTTGAGACAGGGGCTATCCTTAACAAAGGATAAAGCTCCTGCCCACTCTCCTGTCAAGGCGTATAATAGGTAGATAACTATACAAAAATTAGCTTGACAAATGCTATCTCTCTTTTTCAAGGACCAACTCTATGACAGCCCCATTCCCCCCACGCAATGGAAATACATTTGACCCTGCACACGATGTTTACCGCTACACGCCGCGTTCCCTACAGCCTATCTTCTCCCCAAAATCCGTGGCAGTGATTGGCGCCACTGAAAAAGAAGGCAGCGTTGGCCGCACTGTTATTTGGAATTTAATTAGCAGCCCATTCGGTGGCACAGTCTATCCAGTCAACCCTAAGCGCGAGAACATCCTGGGCATCAAAGCCTATCCTAACATCAAAGACCTGCCTGACCAGATCGACCTGGCCGTCATCGTCACGCCGGCTCCCACAGTTCCAAGCATCATAGAAGAATGTGTGGAAGCGGGCGTGAAAGGCGCCATTGTCATCTCGGCGGGATTCAAGGAAGTGGGACCGGAAGGCGCAAAGCTCGAAGAACAAATCCTGGAAAACGCCCGCAAAGGCAAGATGCGTGTCATTGGCCCCAACTGCCTGGGCGTGATGAACCCGCTCACCGGGCTGAACGCTACTTTTGCTACCGCCACCGCCCAACCCGGCAATGTGGCCTTCATTAGTCAATCAGGTGCGCTGTGCACCTCCGTGTTAGACTGGTCGTTCAAGGAGCATGTCGGCTTTTCGGCTTTCGTCTCCATCGGCTCCATGTTGGACGTGGGCTGGGGCGATCTGATCTACCATCTCGGCGACGACCCGCACACCAACAGCATCGTCATCTACATGGAAACCATCGGCGACGCGCGCTCCTTCATGTCTGCCGCGCGCGAAGTCGCGCTGACCAAGCCCATCATCGTCATCAAGCCCGGTCGTACCGAAGGCGCGGCCCGCGCTGCCGCTTCCCACACCGGCTCGCTAACCGGCTCGGACGAAGTGCTTGATGCGGCTTTCCGTCGCTGTGGCGTGCTGCGCGTGGACACAATTGGCGAGATCTTCTCTATGGCCGAAGTGCTTTCCAAGCAACCGCGCCCAAAAGGCCCTAATCTTACTATCTTGACCAACGCAGGTGGACCCGGCGTGCTGGCTGTAGACTCGCTCATCACACGTGGTGGAAAATTGGCAGAAATCTCTTCGGACGCCATGGAAAAATTCAACGAGATCCTGCCGCCGCAATGGAGCCACAACAACCCGGTCGATATTCTCGGTGATGCCTCGCCCGAACGCTACGCCAAATCCCTCGAAGTTGCTGCCCAGGACGAGAACAGCGATGGCCTGCTGGTGGTACTCACCCCCCAGGCCATGACCGATCCCACCGCCACCGCCGAAGCCCTCAAGCGCTATGCCCAGAGCTACGATAAGCCCATACTGGCATCCTGGTCTGGCGGACAGGATATCGCCGCCGGCGAGTCCATTCTGAACAAAGCTGGCATCCCAACTTTCATGTATCCTGACACTGCGGCAAAAGCCTTCGCCTACATGTGGAAATACACGGACAACTTGCAGGCACTGTATGAGACCGTCAGCCTGCCGCAAGATAGCGCATCCCGAATCGACCGTGAGGCTGCTGCCGCTATCATCGAGGCGGCTCGCAACACAGGCCGCTACCTGCTGACCGAAGCCGAGTCCAAGCAGTTGCTGGCATCCTATGGCATTTCAACCGTACCTACGCTCATCGCTACGACTGTGGACGAAGCAATCGCAAAGGCTGAAGAGTTGGGCTATCCGGTGGTGCTGAAACTGCACTCCGAAACCGTGACCCACAAAACGGACGTAGGGGGCGTACAACTCAACTTAGGCGGCGAGCAGGCCGTTCGGTCCGCTTTCGAAGCGATAAAGGATGGGGTCAGCCAAAAGTATTCCATAGATGACTTCCTGGGTGTCACCGTCCAGCCAATGATCAAATTGTCCGATGCTTACGAACTCATCATTGGCTCGAGCATCGATCCGCAGTTCGGGCCGGTTGTATTGTTTGGTATGGGGGGGACATTGGTCGAAGTCTTCAAAGACCGCGCGCTGGGTGTGCCCCCGCTTAACACCACGCTGGCACGCCGCATGATCGAACGCACTACCATTTTTGAGGCACTTAAGGGCATCCGCGGACGCCCGCCGGTAGATATTCACGCATTGGAACAACTATTAGTGAACTTCAGTCAACTGGTCGCAGAGCAGCCCTGGATCAAAGAGTTGGATATCAATCCACTGCTGGCTTCTCATGAAGGCCTGCTGGCGCTGGATGCGCGCGTGCTGATCCATGATGTCAAGAAAGAAAGTCAACTGCCCAGACTGGCGATCCGTCCGTACCCCAGCCAGTACGTGGCCCCCTGGACAATGAAAGATGGCACGGAGGTAACTATCCGCCCGATCAGCGCCGAAGACGAGATGCTGATGCGCGGATTCCACGAGTCGCTTTCAGACAAGACGGTATACATGCGCTATCTTTCCCCGATGCTGGCGAGAACGCGCACCACACATGCGCGCCTGGCACGCATGACCCACAACGACTATGACCGCGAGATCGCATTGGTCGTCGAGGGCGAAGAGAACGGAGAAAAAGCCATCTTCGGCGTCGCACGACTGAGCAAGCTGCGTGGAACCAACGTTGAAGGGCGTTTCACTATGCTGATCTCCGATAGTTATCAGGGCAAGGGGCTGGGCAAAGAATTACTGACCCGCATCATCCAGATCGGCCGTGACGAAAAGATCAAGCGCATCATTGCCCTGATGTCACCGGACAACGAAGCGATGAAGAAACTGTGCCGGAGAGTTGGATTTTCTTCGTTTGAAACCGATTCTCAGAACGGGATGTTGAAGGCGCAGATTGAGCTGTAAGAACGCCGGCAGAGATTTCAACATTTTTATACAACCTGTGTAAAAAAAGAGACTTTATGTGGTACATGAATCTTCTCTATGCAAACCTTGTTCCAGATTTCGTGCTACGACCAGTTCTCCGGCAACTCATTCGCCATAATGTCAACAGATGGGAAACCATAGGATTCCAGGAACGCGAACTCCAGCGGCGGGAATTATTGGAAAAGTTCGATCGCAGTCCCATAGCTATCCAGACACAGCTTCCCAACCTCCAGCATTACGAGATACCGCCTGCGTTCTTCAAGCTGGTACTCGGCAAACTTCTCAAGTACAGCTGTTGTTACTGGCACCCAGGAGTTACCACTCTGGATGAAGCTGAAGAAAGTATGCTGGATTTGACTTGCCAGCGAGCCCAACTAGAAGACGGCATGACCGTCCTAGATCTTGGCTGCGGGTGGGGCTCTCTTACCCAGTGGATTGCTGAACATTATCCTTACTGCAAGATCCTGGCGATCTCGAAATCACAAGATCAAATTGATTACATCAATACCTTTACTAAAGAGAAGGGATTCCAAAATGTGAAAGCACGCGTGGTGGATGTAAATGATTTGATTCTGAACCAGCGGTTCGATCGCGTATTGTCAATTGAAATGTTTGAACATATGAAAAACTACAGGCGTTTGATGAAGGCTATCAGTCAAATTTTATATCCCAAGGGAAAGCTGTTTGTACACATCTTCAGTCACCGCCTATTCGCTTATGAATTCGAAGCGGGTGACACTACCAACTGGATGGCGCAAACATTCTTTACGGGTGGAACAATGCCCTCGAATGATTTACTGCTTCATTATCAAGATGAAATGCATCTGGTGGATCACTGGCGCATGTCTGGATTGCATTACGCTCGAACTTTACACGCGTGGTTAGAGAAAATGGACCACCAAAAACCATACGTGCAAAAGGTACTGGCTGATACATATGGCCGTGAAAACAAGTTACGTTGGTGGGTAAACTGGCGGTTATTCTTCCTGGCCTGTGAGGCGACCTGGGCATATCGTGGAGGGCGAGAGTACATCGTTTCGCATTATCTATTTGAAAAGCGATAATCAATAAAGTTGAAAAAATGATTAGACCAGCCAACTCTCCACCGGCCTTTTACTTTTTGAAAGAACTTCTCAATTTATGGCTCAACCAAAGCCACAACCAGCTCTCGACAAAAATCAGGAATGTCCACCACTACCCGCCCCCAAACTAGATTTCCCTCGCGAAATGCAGGCTCATCGACCCACATTGCTCCGGCATTGACCAGGTCATCTTTGATGCCAAGCGAACCCGTCGCATGCTTGCCTTTAAGAATGCCCGCGGATATGGGCACAAGCCCGCCGTGGCAGATAATCCCGATAATCTTTCCAGCCGCATCCATCTCTTTTACCAGGTCTGTTACAGCTTTGTACCGCCGCAGCTTGTCAGGAGCCCAACCGCCAGGAATGACCAGTGCAGAAAGTTCATCACTATTCAGTGAATCGATAGTAACATCCGGGGTTATCTCCAGTCCGTTTTTACCGATGACAGGATCGAGATTTATTCCTGCTCCAACAACTTCGGCCCCTTCTTCCTGCAACCGCATATAGGGCACGTAGAATTCCAAATCCTCAACGCCAGGCGCGACAAGAACCGCTATTCGTTTTCCTTCCAAACGCATGATATTTTTCCTTTCACTATTGTTTGCGGGATTTATTATAGGCAATCCCGGGATAGAATGCAACAAAAAGAGTCCTATTCGGCGCTATGCCAAATAAGACTCTCAGTCCTTCTAAAGATTTGATAAGCTAACCCAAGATGGATTCCATCATCTCTGCCACCGCCTGATAAACCGGTGAGTCGTCACCCAGATCCACCAGCGGTTTGCCAGAGAATTCGAAGGCAGCCAGGTCATCATCTGCCGGGATAACGCCCAGCAGCTGCGCGTCCAGTCCACCAACAAATTCCTTGAGTTGAGGATGCAACTTTCCATTTGGCACGCGGTTGACGATCAGATAGGCATTCTCAATATTAATTTCCAGTTCTTTTTGAATATCCACAATACGCTGGGCGGCTACTAGTCCACGCCGAGTGGCATCACTGACGATCAACAGATGTTGGACGTCTCGAGTGGTGCGGCGACTGAGATGCTCCATCCCGGCTTCGTTGTCGATGACCACATACGGGTAATGCTTGCTCATACCATCGATCACATCCCGCAGGTTATGGTTGACCGCACAATAACAGCCTTGTCCCTCACCGCGCCCCATCGCGATCAGGTCAAAGCGCGAGCCTTCTGCCAGCGAAGAACGGACATGGTAATCCAGATAATCACGTTTATTGACTCCGCCGGGCAGGTTGCCCATGGCTGCGCCACCCTGCACCAACGAGTTCTTGACCTGATGCAGCATATCTTCGCGGATATCGCCAACCGTCCATTCCAGGTCCAGGCCGAGCACCATGTTCAGGTTTGCGGAGGGGTCGGCGTCAATGGCCAGGATGCTGCCAGTCTGATTTTGTGCCAGGTACTTGATCACCATTCCAGCGGTGGTTGTTTTACCCACGCCGCCTTTGCCTGCCAGTGCAATTGTCGTTGTCATAACCCTAAATTTCCTTTGCTTCGCTTATTTTTACAGCAAGTTGTTTTGCCATTGTGTGCGCTGACTCTTTGAGCCCAGGCACATGATCATAGACTGGGATGCCCAGTCTATCAGCTTCCTGTACTTTCAAGTCAGCGGGCAGAAACCCAAGAACGGGCAAGTCCGGTGTTTCGGACTCAAGAAAGGCCCGCTCATCATCATTCCGCACTTTGTTCCCAACCAGATATAGCCGCTTCAGGCCAATATCATTGGCTAGTTTCTTGATCTGTGAAGCCGTTCCTAGGCTGCGACGGGTCGGCTCGACCACCACAATCATCGCATCCACAAAGTCAACTGTGGCACGGCCAAGGTGCTCAACACCCGCATACATATCCAACAGGAGCACGTCATCTTCACGGAAGAGCAGGTGCGTGAAGAGCGTTTTTAGAATGGCTCCTTCAGGACAAATGCAACCAGAGCCACCCAAATCTACTGAACCGGATTCAAGTAAGCGTACACCGCGATGAACAACACTAAATTTCTCAGGAATATCATCCACCCGCGGGTTGAGGGTGAAGAAACCACCTACCTGACCTTTTTTTGCGCCAGTGCGCTCGTAGATCAGGTCATCCATTTCAGCAATGGGATGCAGTTTCTCGCGCAGTTCGTCAGGAAATCCTAAGGCCCCAGCCAGACAGGGACTGGGGTCCGCATCCACAGCCAGAACTTCCCGGCCTTGATCCGCATAGACCTGCGCCAGCAGCGCAGATAGTGTCGTTTTTCCAACCCCGCCTTTGCCCGTAATTGCAAGTTTCATCGCTTAGTCATCTCCAACAGACAGTGCTTCTGCGTCCAAATTTTTAACCTGATAAGTATAGCCATCCTGAACAGTCTGCTGACTCTCAAGATAATTCAGTACATACTGACCGCAATTGCTGCCAACTTTGTTCTCTTCAGCTTCACCGATACTGACAATTGTCTGGTAGCCAGCCTCCGCCATGCGCTCAGCCAGGGATTGCGCCGTTTCTGGACGATGCGGATCAACGTGCGAAGCCAGTCCGTTTTTGACAGCGTGACTAGTCGGGTTGACCGGCGTGATCTTGACCAGATAACGTTCCGGATCAAAATAGCGCAACAATACGTTCGGATCGGCTGGATTACCATCCACTAACGCAAAGTTCAAGGTGATCTTGCGGTCACCGTCTCGGTAAAAACGTTTTCCATAGGCAGCCATATCTTCAAACGACCATTTCTTAACCGGGATCATCTGGTTGCGCAATTCAACATCGGTAGTGTGAATTGAAAACTGAAACTGGAAACGCCCGTTTGCGTACAGACGATTTTTTACATCGATCAAGCGCTCAAAGAATTCCTCTGTACTATGCGGGGCAATCGTTGAAATGGAAGGCATCAACCCTCGCGCATCGTAACGGCTCGGCAAAGCCTCCAACGCATCCAATACAGCCAGGTTGAAAGCCGGCTCGCCCATGCGCGCAAACTGAATTTTGAATTTTCGCGAAGGAATGCGCCTGCCCGGAAACCATTCGTCTACCATATAATCGATCTGGCTCAAGATTTCTTCTGCGGTTGGCTTGCCGCGATAGTGCCCGCCAGCGTCGCACATCTGGCATTTGACCGGGCAGCCAAACAAAGTTGAAACCATTAAAATCCAATGCTCATCCCGGCCATAGGGCGGCTGGCAGGCTTCCACAAACTCGATCATGCGGTCGTCGCCCATATCGGCCATATAGACCGTTGCGAGATCAGGGTTGCTTGTCACTGCAAAAACTTTCATAGAATTATGCCTCCGGGTTCAGTTTGAAATAGATTTCCATGGCGACGCGCAAGCCATCCCCCGCTGCGATAGCTGCCTGTCTGAATAAACCATTTTTTACATCTCCAATAAAATATAAGCCTTCGATTTTTTTATCAACAAGTTCATCAGACAAAAAATCTGTCTGCGGGTTTCGGCCAATCGCGAAAAGTAAGTAATCCGTTTCGATGGATTCCCTCGCATCCAACCGGACCTTGAGCCTGTTAGCCAATTTATCGAGCTCTACTGCGCGGGCAGGTGTTTCCGCGCGATACTCGATGGACGGTTCAGCCATGGCTCGTTCCCATAGCAATTCTAGGCATTTTACATCTACCCCGCGATTGAGAATAGTGACAAAGTTCCCCCTTTTTACTAGGTTAAGAGCATAATCGAAGGCCGCATCCCCCGCCCCAACGATGAGAATCTGCTTTTCGTGCACGTCTAGTAAATGATATACGTCACTAAAAACTTTGTCTTCTGCTTCTTTGGGAATGGAAACGGGAAACGGATTCGGCCGGGTGCCGGTTGCAACGATCACATAACGGGGGCAGTATTCAGCCTGGGAAGTTGCAACCAGGAAACGATCATTTTCATAACTTAGCCCAGCCACAGAATCAAATGTAACCTCCACCCCAATACGTTCCATCTGCTTTTCCATCAACCCGATCAGTTTGGGCCCACTCACACCCGCAGGGAAGCCGGGATAATTTTCCACCAGATTGGCATTCCACAACAAGCCCCCTACTCTTTCCTTCTCCAGCAGCACGAACGGGATACCATAACGTTTGAGTTGGATAGCGGCCGTCATACCCGCTGGACCCGCTCCGATAATTACAACTTCTTCAGGCTGCATCATGCTCCATGGCTACCAGCAATTCATCTATCAATACTGGCACTGCAAACCCATGCGAGAGCGTCAACAAGGATGCGTAGTGCAGTTCTTCATTGTAGGTAGCCGTACCATCCACAGTGAAGAAGACTTCAAAACCGCGCATGAATGCCGAGCGCGCAGTGGTTTCACAGCACAGGTGGGTCATCACACCGGTAATAACAACTTGCTCAACATCTCGTTGTCGGAGCGTTTCTTCAAGCGTTGTGTTCAGAAATGCATCGTATTGTGTTTTGTTAATGGAAGTACAGTTTGAGATTTTCAACTTGTTAATATAATGACTATACGCACTTTGCGAATTGATGATGTCACGCCACCACTTTGACATCATGCCCGCATCTTCATTTGTATTCAGGTGCCGGGTTGCGATGACTGGTCTGCTTGCCGTTTCAAAAGCGGAGATCAGTTTATTGATACCCAGAATGATGGCCGGTGCGCTGGGCACAAAGGCATGCGAGTCTGATTCCAGAAAATAAGTCTGCATATCCAATACCAACAAAGCGGCTTTCTCCGGGCGAAAGATCAAGTCCGTATGGCGGCAGCGAGACGCGGATACGTACTCCAATAATTCTTGCGATTTCTCTTGAATTGTCTCTTGCGTGAAATATGTTTGTTTTTGCATCCCCACAATTTTACTATGCTGTCGCTTTTACCACTTTCCGCGCCACCATATTTCCCAGGATGGCACAGGCTTCGGTAGGTAAATAATGGCTCACAGATTCATCAAATAAAAGCCTGCAGGTAGAAGGAAAATCTTCATCACCTTGCCAGTAATTGACCAGCATAGGAATGCGAGGTAGAGCCTGAATCGCGTAAGCCACATCCCCATACCCCCCAAGAGATATGCCTCCAAGATTTTCACAAGCATTTCGCAAAGCCTCGATATTTACGCCATAGGTTTTGACCAGCAGGTTTTCGGTATTATTTTGAAAGGCGCTGTTATACACGCGGCCATCCGGCAGGTCTGCAAAGGATATCCATTTCCCTGTTACTGGAACAGCCTTAGCAGAATCAAAATAGTACATCACCATTGCATGGTGAAAGGATGGAAGTTCATTGTTCTGGGCATCGAGTACTTTAAATTCAGGATATGTGATGCTCAATTGTGAGTCTACCAACATAAGGCGGAATTCACCCCGGCCTGGACTGATAGCCTGAAAATTCGAACCCGTCCGGTCAGCCAACACATTAACGGGAACATCCTTGAGCGCCCCGCGCAATTCGTCTACACGGCCAGCAAGGGCGGACTTAGGAAGATGCGGAGAAGTATCCTTTTTAGACATCCACAGCCAGGCAAGTCATTGTATCGAGAATGCCAGGAATAGGTTGGATCTCGTTTGCGAGAATAGCGCCCACACCATTGATGTCTTCCGTTTCAATCACGGCAACTGCGTCATAGGGGCCAAACGTCATATGCGCTTCGATAACGCTGGCAACCCGGCGAAGGTGCCCGACAACTTCTTTGACGCTGCCTGTGCGAATATTTACTAAAACATATGCTTTCATTATTGCCTCTCTTTATGCATCGCGATTGCGAAGAAATACAGACCAGTAGATGGCAGCCACTAGCAAGCCGCCGCCAAGTATGTTGCCAATGGTAACCGGCAACAGGTTATTGATCAGGAAATTGCCCCAAGTCAGGTGTGACAAATCAAGCCCTCGTTCGGCCACGAAAGCGGGATCAAAGGATTTAATCAGCAAGCCATAAGGGACAAAGTACATGTTGGCAATACTGTGCTCAAACCC
>Ga0209536_100011507_pt1 | contig 12949 bp, 4 predicted proteins | sample DeeMarSeWOR28_12_FD_187461 | JGI IMG/M metagenome (GOLD analysis project Ga0209536, IMG submission 187461) | Marine sediment microbial communities from White Oak River estuary, North Carolina - WOR-2-8_12 (SPAdes) (version 2) | ecosystem: Environmental > Aquatic > Marine > Intertidal zone >...
AGATCCACCCCGTCCAGCACCAGTTCGCGGGCGGTGCTGCCCGCCCTGCGGCGGACCGACATCCGGTTCGTCACCCTGGTAGACCCTTCATCGATCTCGAATGTGAGGTTCGCTTCCAGGATTTCGAAGTCCGCCGGCCGCTGTGCTGTATCGTTTTCCAATAGGGGGCCAGGACCATCACCACCAGTGCCAGAGCCACCAGTGTAGACCGTGGCATCTGGAGTCAGGGTGTAGTCTGGCGTATCGGTCAAGCCTTCACCGATGGGGTACGTGATCTCGAACTCCACAAAGATGCGGCGAGGGGACCCATTCAAGGTCGGGACCCCTGAGATATCACTGCCCACCATCCTGTAGGCAGGGATGGAGATCCCCCCTGTGGCTGCTGTGTCATTGGCGTCCAAGCCAATCTCCACATGCTGTGTTCCGAGCCCGGCAATCAGAGTGGGCTTAGCCGTTTGATCTACCGGCGTGGTGTAGTCCCCATCATCATGGTAGAGGGACAGCACATCAGAGATGACCATCTGTGAGGGGGCAAAATAGCTCACACTGGGGTCTGGGACGCCTGATGCCCCAGTGCCGCCCCCGCCGTCCAGGCCCTGGAAAACACCTCCCAGAAGGGAAGCATCCAGAGCTGTGAGGTCTAGGTGAAGAACGTCACCTTCGTACCAGGCGTCAGCATCTACCGGGACCCCGGGAGCACTCTCGATCTTCACCACATACTTGCCAGCGTTCTCTGTTCCCGGTGCTACAGGACCACCCTGGGCTACTGCTGTAGGACGATCCCCGGGGTAGAAGGCAAATACCACCCGCTCGACAACAGACTGATCTCCAAAACGCCTGGCGATGTGGTCGAAGTTGCGGATGTCCTCCCCTCTTCCTGTGGCACCTGCCTGAGGAGGCCCACCACCAGAAGCTGAAGTCCTGCCCACCTCATCGCAAACGAGGTATCGGGTGGACACATCCCCAGACCCTGTCCCCATCGTTTGCTTGCTCGCCGTATCGATGGCCCAGGTAGATAGGGTTCCGTCCAGCAGAGATTGGACCTGGTACTGTAGCTCTCCCTTGAGGTCCGGTGCTGTCAGCGTGACATGACGCCGAAGGTCCAGCAAGTTTGCACGGTGGATGACATCGGCAAACTTCCCGTCGGGTCGGTCTGAAGTAGCGGCTGGGATAGTGGCAATGACACCCGTGTACCCAGCATGGTCGTGCATCGGGGCGCCATTTGTGTTGTTGACCGGGTCGAACCCCTTGGTAGCCGCTGTCGGGTCGGAGACATCGCAATGCCGAAACACGAAACAGATGGGGAGGGCATACACGTACCCGTCCACAGCCCCCAGAGCTTGGGTTGCCGTCTCAGACCCGTCCCCGGCAATCCACAATCCGGTATCCTCAATTCCATAGGCCGAGGCATCAGAGTTGAGCCATGTAGTGGCATTGTCAGCTGGGACAAAGGGGTAGTTGGCCACAGGCGAGGCGGCCCCACCCTGTGCCGTTATGGAAGCCGAGGAAGAGAAGCCATCCGGGTTGGTCTTGTAGTTGACCCCTTCCGTATCTCCTGTGGCCCGAATTCGGTACTGAATTTGGACCCGTTGGCTGGTCTCGAAGTCCAGCGTGGGGTCATTCATCTCATCGTCCAGCCAAACCGGGGAGGGGGACAGGACGTTACCGTGCCGGTAAACCTTGGTCTGGTCCGTTGAGGGCTTGTTAGCCCGATCTTCACCACCGCTTAGGGTAGCCCCAGAGACCGAGATGCACCCAGGAACCGTGACCGTCACAGTGAGGGTTATGGAGTTTCCAGCCGTACCTGGAGTGACTGCCAGAATATCCACAACGTCCAGTGTGGCGATTGCTGTGACGATGCCCGTGAAAGAGTTGAGGGGGTCATTGATGGCATCAGCGATGTTAGTGGCTGTCGCCTCGTTGGTTCCACCCACCTGGAACTCATCTACGCCGGGAGCAGCAGCGGTAGCCTCCAGATCGACGCCCCCAATGGTAATCTTGTCTGGGGTGGTTGTATCGATGGAGCTATAGTCTGCTACCGTGATGGAGCCCCCAGCCTTGACACTGGGAGCCACCAAGGCCTGCCACACCTCCAAGAACACGAAGTCTGTCCGCTTCACTGTGAGGGCCGTGCCATCATAGATAGTGGGCGCTTCCAGCTCGAACAGATTCCAACCTGCGGTCCTGGTGTTGGTGTACTCGACCACCACCGGATATCCCGCCACAGTGGCCTCTAGACGCTCCACAGCGAGCGCATTGACCAGGGTGCCACTGTCGATAAGGGTACCCCCTGAGGAGTCGTCTACTACCCCTCCAGGGGCCGTCTCAAGGGTGTACTGGTTGTACCCATCAGCACGGGTCATCCCCCGGAGCCACCCTGAGTGGGACTGCCACCTCCCAAGGTCATGGTGGGACCACCACGACATATCACGGTGGAGGTTAAGCTCGGCGTCGAGGACCGGTTTAGTCGCCTCGGACACCACCTGGGCGAACGACCGCTCTGGCACCTTCAGATGTCTCGACACCGTATTTGGCACTTCGATCGGTGGGGTCGCTGTGTCCAGCCCCTCGAAGTTCTTGGTTCGGTCCGTAACGCCCATCGGCTAGTCCTACCTCAGGTCAATCGAATCGTCAGTGGGCTAGAACCTCTCCAGGTAAGCCCACCTTTCTGTCATCAGGTCTTCATAACTTTGTCTTGTAAGCTTCGCCTTTGCGGCAACACCTTTGTCAGTGAGGAGCCACTCGTCCTCCCGGAGGGCCCAGATGAAACCCTCCCCTGCAAGGTGGTCATGAATCTGTCGCACGTAATTCTTCGGCCACCCGATCTCATAGAGGCCGTTAGGCCCGGACGGCTTTGCCTCTTTGATGAGGATCTTCTCCGTCCTGGTGAGGTCGCTGAGGCGGACCCTTGGTGGGGTCTTGTCAATTGCGCCCGCCTCTCGCACCAACGGCAACAGATCCTTTCTCAGCTCGGGCTTGTCGTGGGCCAGCTTGACCACAGCCTTGTGGAGGCGCTTGTCTTTGGAAGCCCAGCGGGCCCCGCCATTTTCCAGGTCAGTCATTCCATGCTCCTAAAACGTAAGTCTCCACGTGATACTCAAAACCGCCGTGCTGGGCTTACTTATAACCGGAAAGGTCAAATAGTTGGCCAACAGATCCAAAGCAGACACATCGATCGTCGAATCGTAACTGGCTGGACCATTGTTGATGGGATTGGTCACCGCTGGGTTGCTGCTGTACGGTGACATGACCGCCATTTCGTTCAGGGACCCCACTGCTTCCGACTCACTGAATGTAGTCGTGAAATCGACGATGTTGGTTGGGTAGGCCACAGCAATCCCATCGGTGTTACGGAACACCGCCGAGGAGAACGCTTTGCGCTCCAGCTCCGTGTTCAGCTTGCGCTGAGTGGCCTGGGGAGCATCTGGATTCAGCACCGACCCGGTTGCCCCTGTACCCACGGCCAACATCTTCAACCCGTTGTTGACCCCGACGTTGGGTTCAGTCGAGTCCCGAAACAAGCGGGCTGCCAAGATGCCGGCATCCCTGGTGATGATGTTGGGCTTCTCCCAGAAAGCCAGAACTTCACCTGTCCTGGCGTCCCACATATCGAAGATGAACACGCCGTGGGCCATCGCCCTGAGAACGTTTGCCTCTTCCCAGGAGACCCCGAGGCCAAATTTCATCCCATGACGGGGACGGTGCATGTGATCTCGGAATGGGCGCATCGTCATCCTCGCTTTTGAGGTATTGGGGTGTTGTCCCAACGCCTACTTTGCTTTGTCCATAGGCGCACTACCGCCCCACTATCGTACCGCCTAACCATTGAACACGTACCTCGTCACAGTCAGGAAGGTCGTATCCTTCAGGATGACCTCCACTGAACCTCCCTGGGCTCCGGGCTTGAGGAGGGGCTCCAGGACAGCTATCTGGCTGCCAACCAGGTTGATTGCGGGGCCTTCATACCCGCCACCAGAGGCTGTGAAAGCCACCGTACCCGGGATCCCACCCAGGCTCGACTGAGGAGTCCCCACCCCCTGCTCATAGTAGGGCCCAAAGGTCAGCAGGAAGCCTCCGAGAGGCTCTCCTGTGGTTGTGCCTGTGTCGAACAGACCCCCAGAGGCTCCCACACCACCCAAAGAGGCCCCACCACCAGTGGGCGAGTAGATGATGTCCCCACCCTCTGAAGACCACCCAGAAGCACCTTGACCCAGCGTCCCCTCACAGATGGACGAGATGAGCCCCGTTTGACCACCATCTGTGACTTCGCAGAACTCTAACCCCTCGTAGTAGGAACCTGTAGCTTCCTCGAAGGCCAGGACCCGGAAGGGGTCTGTAAGAACATCCGCGGGGGTATCAGCAGCCAGCTCCCGGTAATCTGTCTCGTCGCCGTACACGACGATCTGGTGGGCTTTCTCGTCCTGGCTCTTAATGAACGGTGGGGTGCCCTCGTTGAGGTTGGTGACACCATCGAGCAAAGGCTGCGAGCAGAGATAGGTGTTAGATACTGGCTTGCCAGGAGCGAACACCACCGTAACAGCTGCTCCAGAGGCTGAGAAAGACCGAATCTCACCCTCCGAATCGGGGAGTAAGGTGATGGTCTGAGCCCGACGATCTAGGGTCGTCCCCAGGGTTGTCTCCAAGGCACTGAAATCAGTGTCCAGCGGGGGCAGCGGGTCGAACCTAAACATCTCTGGGGTGTAGATGGTCGACCCATCGATGACCTTGAAAATGCGGTCAGCAAACAGATGGGTCGGAAGGATGGAGACCTGGTACTGGTTCAGCGTCTGAACGGCCACCAGCTCGGGGGTGACATCCTTGATCAGCTCCCCACTGTTGATGACGTTGTACCTGTTGAGGACCATTCCTTGGGGGGCCTTGAAGTCCTCGGTCGGATGCTTGTGCAGGCGATAACGGACATACTCCCAGCGTTGCTGAGTAACAGATCGGGAGTCTAGTGCCCCGAAACTAGCGAAACCAAAAACACTAGGTTCCTTGGGGAGGTTCCTGTACTCGACGTTGATCCAACCAGCCGAAGGTTCTGTGGTGTCAATGGCAAAGCCGGTCCCGGGAGTGGTTGACTCTGCAACGAAGTACGGGGGCAACGCTATGTCGGGACGGTACAGGGTGACGCCCCAAGTGGGATCCCGGTACAACCGGATTTCCATGTTGGAGGTCCAATCCATCCCTTGGATGACAGGACCCGTCTCCTCCGAGTTATGGGCCGTGGAAGAATCCGTCCTGGGCAGCTCCCAGTTGTCAATGTCGTCCTTGTCTCCACCAAGCCAGATGCCCAGAGTCCGAGAAGCCCCGGCTGGTGGCTGCACAACGAAGGAAACCGAATGCCACTCGACCGTAGCTTCTTGGTCCAACTCGGTCTGGTAGACACCAAAGGTTATTGCGTTGTCGCTGGTCGCATCGAGAGATGACAGTGTGAGGGTTGGGGTCAGCAGGGTGTCATCAGCAAAGACACTGAGGGTGTCTCCGGTTTGACTGGCCACAAAGCGGTATGTGTGAGGCTCCCCATCATCCCAATCGAAAGAGTAGTCCTGGATGACTGCGGAACTGCCGTAGTCATACATCCTGACCTGAGGTGAAGACCCACCCACAAGACCCATGGTGAGGAATCGGGATCCTGTCAGCACAAACAGGAACAGACCCAGGAAATCAGAGGAGTCCGCTGTGTAGTCTGTCACTGCGAAGCGGGCTTCCGCAATGCGGTTGCCCGTGTCTGTCCAGTACAGATCACCTACTTCGGTATTGAGGCTGCTCTGGTACAGGAGGCTCCCAGTCTCCGAAGGGACCGTTCCTGCGGATACCGCAGTCTCAAACACACCCTCCTTGTGCTCGTACGAGTAGGTCCCTTGTGCGTCCTCCAGTTCAAACCCCTGGTCCTCTGGGTCCAACAGCCCAGAAAAGCTAGCTGTGGGGATGTCCGACAGCAGCTCTCGGTAGGGACGACCTCCTGTTAGGTGGGAGCCCGAGATGGACAAACCGTCGTAGGTCAGGTCCAGCTCCAAGGCAATATTATTGCCAGCTTCCCCGTACTCGACGGCTTCCAGGGTCACCACATGAAGGGCACTGCTAGCCGTAACGAGGTCAGTGAAAGAGTTGAGCGGGTCGTTGATGGCGGAGGCAATGTTTGCTGCGGTCGTACTGGCGCTTGTCAGATCGATCTGAAAATCGTCGCTACCAGGGACTGCGGGGCTCAGGGATGCCGTGAGAGGCCTTCGACCAATCCCAATCAGAACTCTGTCCCCCGGGACCAATCGGTCTTCGTACAGGCTGTACTGGGTTGTAAGGTCTGGGATCACCCCCCAAGCAGCAACGGTCGCTGTCTTTGTGCCTCCGTCATAGCTGAGGATTTTCCTGACCTGACCGGACCCCGTCCCGCCTGTCAGATAAATATCCCAATCAGTGTAGTGCTCATCTACCGGGCTTGAGTTAGCGGCCAAAGTGATCGTAGTGGCCCCACCAGATTGGGCCAATCCCGTCTCCGGGCTACCAATCTCAACCCGGACCTCGCCCGTCGCCCCAAACGCATTCTCGACGTAGAGGATCGTCCCGAGGCGGACTTCCCTTTTCTGGTCGTTTATGACGATCTGGGCGTCACCAGACCCAAGATTCCCGCTCTCCACCACGAACTCAGACCGCAGATCGAAGTTCGCTTCAGGGGTCAGGAACGGCTCGATCCTGGACTTCCCATAGGTGAAATCCAAGGTCTCATGGGCCGAGGTGCTCTTCAGCAGCAGGGCGTCTTCGGAGGAGTCAATCTCAGCGAAACCGAAACTCTGGGTGGTAAACCACTCGTTGCCCGTATCGTCCTCGGGGACCACTGTCATCTCAGTGGCCACCGTGACTAGGTTTCCTCGAACCGCCGTCTGATCGGGAACTACTCCGTACCGGAAAAACGACCAGGTAGAGCTGCTAGTAGCTTTCCGGCTCAAGGACCCCCAGAAAACCTGCCCCTCATAAGCAGTTGATAGGAGGAGGGAGGTGTGTGCCGGCTGGGGGAAAGATGAGGACCCAGAGACAGTCGCCACCGTACCAGAAACGCCCCCACTGATGATGAGCTGAGCTTCACCCGCATCCAGGTCCACCACCAGACGGTAGGAGGACTGGTTCTCGATAGCCGTAGGACCAGTAGTGGTTGGGTCGTCGACCCATGGAGTCTCGAAATACAGGGTGGGGTACTTGTTCCCATAAAGGTCGTGTTCTGCTGGGAACGTACCCTCGATGGTAATTGTGGAGGTCCCATCGGTCTGGTGGACCACTGTATCAATCGTGAAAACCCCGGTCTGGTTGCCCGTCAGAATCTGGAACTGGTCTCCAGAGGCTACATCGACGGGGGCCTCAGACGTCGTCACAGTGATCGTTCTTGAGTCTCCGATAGTACCGACTGTGTTAGGCCCAATGGACCAGGAGCCCACCTCATGCGGTCGCTCTGCATCCAGGAGCAAACCTACATGGTCCAGTCCATTTACCTTTAGAGCACCGCACAGGTAAAGGCGTTTGTTGTCATGGACTCCAAAACCAACCCCTGTGAAGACCCCATCTGGGTCAAGCTGGCTGTCGTCACTGATGGCGAACCGTCCAACCACATTCAAGGAGGCGGGGAAACTGAGGTCCTCTTCCCGGTAGTACACGACCGCTTGGGGATCGTTTGGATCGAACGACGAAGCAGCTGCATCCGTCAGGGTGTAGGTGCCCTCGTTGATGTTCACTTGCCCCTGATCTATTGCTCCTTGAGGCATTGCAGGGGAGATAGTCAGGTTAGAGAGACCATTCCCCTCTGTTAGCGCTGTGATGGTGTAGGTCCCTGCGTAGGGGCCAGAAGAGAAAGAAACCGTATCCCCCACAGCCAGAGCTACGGGAAACTCCGGAGTCTCTGTCCGGAGTTTGGTTGTAGACAGCACCTCCACAGCAGCGTCCACAGACGGCCAAGCTGCCTCACTAGAAGCATCCGTGATGGTTCCTGCTATGGTCAGGACCCGCCATATCGGGCTGGATGCTGTCGGTACCTGTGTACCCTCATAGGCAACCGAGACCCCGTCCGTCGGGACCGTGAACCCAGGTACTGATGTTCGCTGGGGGCTCTGGTTGAGCCGGAGGGTGGTGTAGCTGTTGAGTAGGGCTGAGTATTCTCGCTCAAACCCCAGGTAACGATGGCCGATGTACAACGGCTCTGGATCTGCAATCGCTGGCCCCAGCACAACCGCCATGGGGAAGCGAGGGCCCGTCGGTAGACGGCCGTTCCTGTCCCACTTGTTGAGAACCAGACCCTCTGTGTTAAGGCCCGCCCACAACATGATGGGGGAGGCTTGCCAATAGTAGTCCACCAGCACAGTGGGAGGTGGGTCACTGGTGGGGATTGGGATCTCCAGCTCGATTCGGCCAATGTAGGGGTTGACATCCGCCACATCGACTTCGGTTCCATTGACCGTGACTACTACATCGTTCTTCGTCGCGGGGGTGGCATCCCCCCAGTCCTTCGTCAGAGGCCCTTTCTGAGTCCAGATGTACTTCTGGGTGGTCAGGCTGGACGCAATCCCAGTGAATGCCGTTGCATCATTGTGCAGGAAATTCCAGGCATCCGAATACACCGTACTGGATGCCGTGATGTCGAGCCCCAGGACAAGGAACCCAGCGATGGTGTAGGCTTCACTCGGGTGCACCCAAGAAGCACCAGGACCCCCGATCTCAGAGGCTGCCGCTGTGAGGGTGGCGATGAGGGCAGATGTCAGCACCTCACCGTCGAACAAGAATGTGTAGATACCCGCTTTGATGTTGCGGATAACCGTGATGGTGTGGGGGCCTCCTGTGTTCCAGGCAGCACTAATCGTGGTGTCGTAGGTGCCACTCGTGATGTGGATCTGCTCGACTCCGCTATTGCTCTCTAGGGCCATCTTGACCTGGACACCCGAAGCGGGGGCGGCATCTTCGACTGTGAGAACACCAATTACCGAGGACCCCGAGAGGGGCGGATTGAACACAGTGCTGCTGGAGTCAAACTCCAGGTCCACCCGGAAAGTCGTGCTTGTGACCAGCTTTCCGCTTGTGTCCTCAAACTGCCACCCATAAGAAGTGCTGATGGATCTGCTCAGCGACAAAGCCGGCAGCGCTGTGATTACCGAAGTGCCATTTGCCGGGTTCAGCTCAGTCCCAGTGAACCCGGGGTCTGCGTCCGGCAGCACCGAGGCGTCGTAGATAAAAGCCGTAGCCGGACTGATGATGACGGTGTACAGAATGGAAGTCTGGTCCTCTAGCTCCAAGAGGACCTTGGAATTATCCCCAGAGTACGGGAACGTAACACCGACAATACTGGTCGTAACGGGGCCGGGGGCGTAGTTAAGCTCATAGCTGGAGAGCTGATCGATAGTGCTCCCTCCGGCCACGGAGAGCATATCGAAGTCCCAATCCAGCTCGACCTCTGTGCTGGATATTGGCGTTATGGTGAGCGGAGGTGGCTCTCCCAGGGTGAACAAGGATACCGTGAGAGCCTCAATCTCATTACCAGCCACGTCCTCGATTGTGGTGGCTCCAATCGAATACGTTCCACCCAGGGTAGTGCCCGTATGATGCAAGATGACCGACAGGTATCCAGCCAACACACCTGGGGTACTCTTATCGACCGACAGAACTGTAGTGGCGGCAGCTCCGATGAGGGGGGTGACAGCATAGTTCGAGGCATTCACAAGAGCGGCATTGTCAGCCATGCTCTCTGAGAAAAACACCTCGATCCGGAACCCATCGAGACTGACTGCATAGTCAATTCGGGGACGCCGAGTGTCTACCGACCCGTAGGGACTCAGCCCGTATGGCGCTCCACCAAAGCCCACGCACTTGCTCCTAGATTATGAACCACGTCGAGGTTGTACCCGTAGCGCCCCTGCAAATGAGCCTCAAGGCCTCGTAGTTGGTGTCCAACACCAGAGGTGTGCCAGATGCCCGGGTCACCCCATCAATGGTACTTGTGGCCCCAGACACATAGACATTTATCTCCTGCCCTGAAACACTGGACCCGCCGCCTTCATCCTTGATGGTGATGAGACGTCCATCGAGTGCCCCTGTTGCGGTCGAGTTAGGCAACACAACGTCCACTGCTGCCCCAGCAGTAACAGTGTCCACCCCGATGTAGCTGATCCCCTCCAGCACCGTGTAGGTGCCCGAAGCCGTGACAGTGACAGTTGCTGTGGTGTCAGTCAGCAGGACCAGCTCGTCGATGGCCTCCTGGACAGTAGAAGACGTCAACCGCTTGCCCGAGGGGACTGGCTGTGTCCCTGTCGCGGGATCTGTGTAGTCGTTGTCGTAGTACAACGAAGTCCCGAGAGTCAGCCCCTGGTAGGAGTCAGGGGCCCCGCTCGGGAACTGGACCTGAGTAGACGTGAGAGGGAGGAGGGAGGAGGCAAACCGCAGAGCTGTGGTCCCAGTAACGGCAGCAGTGTCGAAGACCACATGCCCCTGAAGAGAGCTGCGGGAAATGTTCAGATCCGCGTTGTCCGCAAGGGGACCGCCCCCAAGGTCCTCGATGGAGATGCACTTGTCAGCATTCGTTGCCGAAACAGAACTGTCAGTCAGATCGACCTGGTTGCAGGCCCCCCTGATGCCATAGCCATCACCTGCACTGATGCGGGTCCGACTGAAGGCCAGGCCGATTCCTGTGCGGTAGCTGGGGCTCAGCTGCACACCGCTCCTACCGCTAAAAGTCACACGGTCGAAAGCCACAGAGGATCCTGCCGCATCATGGATGAAGACATAGCGGTCATCGTCGGCAGTCGCATCCGACTGGAACACGGAGTCCCATGCAGCTACAAAAACTGTTCCCGAGGATGCAGTATCCAGCAAGAGTGCTGGGCCCTGGCTGGCTCCCGTCCCGCGCTGGTAAACCACACAATCCTTGATGTACAGGCTGCCACCTGTGCAACGGAGAACTGGATTGGTAGTGGTGGCTGTGTTCTCTAGGCAAAGGTGCGAAAGGATAACCGCATCCGAAGTGGTGGAACCCGCAAGCTCATGTGTCCCAGTACCCCCTGCATTGACCGAGCGAACCACCACCTGAGGGAGATAGGAGCCCGACAGAGTGCTAGTACCCATCCCGTACAGGTTGACAAAAGGCTCAAGGGAGAGGTCTTCTTCGTAGTACCCCGTCTGGATGAAAATGTTGACAGGGTCATCAGCCGAAGGGGCCGGCTCTCCCCTTGTGGCATAGTCCATCGCATAATCGATGGCATCCGAAATGGTGGAAAAGTCCCCGAACCCTTCTGACCCAGCAGTGATACCGGTGGTCTCTAGATCGAGGGGGTCCGACCCAGGGAAGTAGATGATGTTGTCCGGGTCATCAGGAGTCTCTGTCCTGTCTCGCCCCCTGTTTGCATCCACATAGAGGGAACGGCCACTTGTAGACAGCCTCCGTACGAAGGCCAGAAGACGGTGAAGGTTGTGGTTCTGCTCATGGGCCCAGCCGGCCAGACTGACATCTACCGGAACGATTCCGCCGCTGTCCCTTCTTTCCCCTGCGGCGACAAGACGTACATCCCCAAACAGGGTCATGTACCTCATGCGGACATACTGGGTGTCCTCGGTCGGCAGTCCGGTATCAACTGTCAGCCGAACGAGATAGGCCCCTTCGTAGTCCACATTGAATTTGGCTTGTTGGGAAGTGCTACCCTCCGGAGGGAGGAAGACCGCCGCGGAGCTGGTCTCATTGGAGGACTCCGGGGTGTAGGCCAACTGCCACTCGTAGGTCGTGGCGGAGTCCACAGACTCCAGATACACCTGGTAGCCCTTGCGGAGATCGTCACGGCTCTGTCCAGTGAGGATAGGAGCCCCGGGAACGGGAGATCCCCCTGGTGAGTCGAGCAGCGTGCTTTTGATGCTTGCGCTCATTGGACTTCCTCAGTTGCTCTCATCAGGGCGACTTCTATAGGACAATCATGGAGTGAAGAAGGCCGATGCATCCTCGTCCTCCACAAAATGGGGTTCTTGGACCCCCAAACGATCCACTGTGACCGTGTAGGTCTGGCCAGTAGTAGCCTCCGGCATGAAATACCGGATCCTCAACAGGCTCGGGGCTACCCTCACTCTGGTAAAAGCACCCCCTGCCGGGGGAGCAGCAGGTAACGCAACTACTTCAACATAAGCCCAAGGGAACCAAATGAGGGGCCCTGCCACCGTTTCAAAACTCCCTACAGGCCCACCTTCATTGCCCAGTACCGTTTTCAGTCGATAGGAACCTGCGTTGGGTCCATCAGCGAACGTGAGGATCTCTCCCTCTACCGCAAGTCTCCAATCCTGGTCGGCATCGTAGATGTCATCCCCGGACACCGTAGCGTTGCCGGATAGTCCCGTTGGGCTGGTGGTATAGGCCCGGAGGGTGCTGTCGTCTCCAACAGGAAACGTCAGGACCTCCTCCACCCGGTAATGCCCCACCCACCCCTCATCCGCTGCTGAAGCCGCAATGGAATTAGGGCCCGTATAGATGACTAGCTCGGCACCCGCTGAGATTTTGCTGAAATCCCTGGTTGCATCAGAGAACAGGGAGCGGTCTGTCAGGGTCACCCCCAAGGTCCCACTTATCTGCTTGCTGCCCAGGCAATACTTGCGGAAGTCCTCGTAGTAGAAGGTCTGAAGGTCCTGGGACACTACCTCGGTGAACAGGGCGTCACCGAAGGCATCCTGGAATAGGAATCTGAAATCATACAGGGTGTGGGCCGGCTTGAGGGCCTTCAGAACCAGGGCGATGTTGTCCTGAAGGGTGAAAGGGTCCTCCGGGAAATCGTATAGAGGCGTGTCCTGGGCGTCCAATGCCCGAATTGTGCTGATGTTGATCTCAAACGTGAACTGGTCGTCCAACCCCCAAGCACACCCCGGTCCAAGCAGCCTCGCCTCAATCCCCCGCTCGATGACCTCAATGGTGGCATCCGTGAGAAGTTCCAGGCCACTCTCTACG
>Ga0209536_100011508_pt1 | contig 12948 bp, 12 predicted proteins | sample DeeMarSeWOR28_12_FD_187461 | JGI IMG/M metagenome (GOLD analysis project Ga0209536, IMG submission 187461) | Marine sediment microbial communities from White Oak River estuary, North Carolina - WOR-2-8_12 (SPAdes) (version 2) | ecosystem: Environmental > Aquatic > Marine > Intertidal zone >...
ATGGTCCGGCCGGCGCTATCGAGCTGTCGCTTCACCTTGTCGAGCACGTCCCCGAACTTCCCAAACTCGTGCTTGACCGCGCCGAGCACCTTCCAGACCTCGCTCGAGCGCTGCTCGATGGCAAGCGTCCGAAACCCGATACGAAGGCTGTTGAGCACGGCCGCCAAGGTCGTCGGCCCCGCTACCACGATGCGATGCTCGCGCTGCAAGCGCTCGACCAGGCCCGGGTGGCGAAGCACCTCGGAGTAGAGGCCTTCGGTCGGTAGAAACAGAATCGCAAAGTCGGTCGTCAACGGTGGGTTCAGGTACTTCCCGCCCACGTCCTTTGCCGAATCTTGAACCGAGCGGACGAGCGCATTGTGCGCCTGCTGTACGGCCACGGCGTCGCCGTCTTCGCTCGCCTCGACCAGCCGCAAGTAATCTTCCTGCGGAAACTTCGAGTCGATGGGAAGCCAGACACACTGGGCGGGGTCCTCGCTCGGCCCCGGCAGCCGAATTGCAAACTCGACGATGTCGCGTGAGTCCGGCCGCGTCTTCACGTTTCGGTCGAACTGCTCGGGAGTGAGAATCTGATCGAGCAGCGCACCGAGCTGCACCTCGCCCCAGGTTCCACGTGTCTTGACGTTGGTGAGGACCTTCTTGAGGTCGCCGACCCCGCTCGCGAGGCTTCGCATCTCGCCGAGCCCCTTCTGCACCGCCTCGAGCCGATCCCCGACCAGCTTGAACGACTCGCCCAGGCGTTTCTCGAGCGTGCTCTGGAGCTTCTCGTCGACCACCTCGCGCATCTGCTCGAGCTTGCGTTCGTTGCTGCTCCGAAGCTCCTGAAGCCGACCGTCGACCGTCTCCTGCAAGTGCTTGAGGCCGGACTGGTTGGAGTCGGTCAGTCCCTTGAGCTGCAAGGTGAACGCCTCGAATTTCTTGGTTTGCGAATCGCCGATCTGGGAAATCGTCTTGACCAGGGTCTCGGTGCTGGCCTGATGCGTCCCGGAAACCTCGCGCCGAAGCTCGCTCGCCGCGGCCGATGACTCCTCACGCGAAGCCCGAAGCTCGGCCCGAAGCAGGCGAGCGGTCTCGGCGCGGTCCTCGGCCTCGGCCTGCGCAATCGCCGCCGAATCGCCGGCCCTCCTCTTGAGGAGCACGAGCGTGACGACGAGATTGATGACCAGCAAGATCACCACAGCCACCAAGAGCGGATCTACCATCCAAGAATCCCCCGAACAACGAGCCAGGGCCGAGCCTAGCACCATCGGCACGAGCTGAGCAGCGCTGATTGGGGCAAGCGCGAACATGCTACGCTCCCCGCTGCCTATGCCAAATGGGGGTCAGCCGAACGAGGAGCTCAAAGCACTCCTACCTGCATCGATCGCGGTCCGGTTCGAAGAGATGTTCCCGAACGTCCGCAATGGCCGCATCAGAAGGCGCGACCGCAAGCGCGCCCAGATGTTACGAAAAGCCGAGCCGGTGCTGCAACGCGTGATGAACCCCATGGAGGTCGTGCGCTTCGTCACCAACGGCGTCCGGCAACTGAGCTGGTGGCTCCTCACTGCGGGCTCGATGAACCCCTTCGCCAACCGCACGACCCTGGTGCTCACCGACCGGCGCATCCTCTTGATCCACACCGACGCGAAGCAGCGCCCGCGCATGTTCGCCAACCAGCTCCCCCTCGATCGCATTCGCGCCACCGCGGGCCGCAACAGCTACATCTTCATTCGCACCGGGCGCGAGCAGCTCATGTTCCACGGCGTGAAGCGATCAGAAGCCCGGCAGCTCAAGGGCCTGCTCGAATCGACCGCCACCAAGAAGGGTGGCTGGCAAAACCTCTGCCCCCGTTGCTTCACCGCAACCGACGATGCGCCGACATCTTGCGCGAACTGCGGCGAGGTATTCAAGAGCCCCAAGAAGGCCGCGCTCCGTTCACTGTTCTTGCCCGGCCTGGGTGACTTCTACCTCGGCTACCGCATCTACGGGCTGCTCGAAATCATGGGCGTCACCCTCCTCTGGGCGCTCTTCTTGAGCACGCTCATCCCTTCGATCATGCGCAGAGGTTTCGACGGTCTGGTCGTTGCTGCGCCGATCTTCGCCCTTCTCGCACTTGTCCACATCGGCGACGCCGTTCTCACCCGCGCCAAAGCCCGAACCGGTCTTCACTCCAAAGACGGGGCGCTCCCGACTGGGGATCTTGGCAGCCTGGGTCCCGATTCGTGAACATGGCTTTGCAAGCGAAGATACGTAGCTTTTCCCGGTTGCATTCCCGGGCGCTCCGGTTGTAAGGATGTGACTTGCATTGATGGAGGCAGTCCATGCAGGAAGAAGAGCTCGATCCAACCCACATCATGCAAGTCGGCATGGGCTTTTTCGGCTCTCGAACCCTCCTCACGGCGGTCGAGCTCGGCCTATTCACCGAGCTCGGCACAGGCAAGATGACGGGCGCGCAGATCGCCAAGCGTCTGGGCCTGCACCCACGCGCGATTCCAGACTTTCCGGACGCCCTGGTTGCACTCGGACTTCTGCGCCGAGACGGCGACGGGCCTGACGCGCTCTACGGAAACACGGTCGAGACGGCGGTCTTCCTCGACAAGGAGGGACCGAACTACATCGGCGGCATTCTCGAGATGTCCAGCAGCCGCCTCTATGGCTTTTGGAACCACCTCACCGAAGCACTCAAGACAGGCCAACCACAAAACGAAGTCAAAGAATCAGGCGAACCGATGTTCGCCAAGCTCTACGCCGCGCCCGAGCGACTCGAGCAGTTCATGAACGCCATGGCGGGCGTGTCGGCGGGTAACTTCAAGGCGCTCGCAAAGAAGTTCGACTTCTCGGATTACAAGACCCTTTGCGACGTGGGCGGTGCAACTGGCCAGCTTTCTTGCATGGTCGCGGCAGAAAACCCACACATGCACTGCGTCAGCGCGGATCTCCCGGAGGTCGAGCCCATTGCCAAGAGACGCATCGAAGAGGCCGGCCTGCCGCATCGGGTCTCCACGGCGGCCATCGACTTCTTCAAGGATCCCCTTCCCAAAGCCGACGTCATCACCATGGGCATGATCCTCCACGACTGGAACCTCGAAAAGAAGAAGCACCTCATCAAGCTGGCGTACGACGCCTTACCGCCTGGCGGCGCGTTCATCGTCGTCGAAGCGCTGATCGACGACGCCCGACGAGAAAACTCCTTCGGCCTCTTGATGTCGCTCAACATGCTCATCGAGTTCGGCGACGCCTTCGACTACTCGGGCGCCGATTTCAAAGGATGGTGTCGCGAAGCGGGCTTCGACCGCTTTGAAATCATCCCGCTTGCCGGCCCATCGTCTGCTGCCGTGGCATACAAGCCCGAGTAGCGATGCTGGACCCGGCGTATCTGGTGGCCTCCCTCCTCGTCAGCAGCGTGGGTTTCGTCATGTTCGTGTATGGCAAGAAGCAGCACCGGCCGGTCCAGTTGGGCGCGGGCCTGCTCCTCTTGCTCCTTCCCTTCCTTCTACGGGAAGGCGTCTGGTTGGGCCTGGCTGGCGCTGTCGTCACCATGATGGTCTGGGGTGCGGTCAAGGCCGGGCTTTAGGAGCCTTGTGCATTGGGGTTCGCCGGTCTATTGAAACGCCGATGATCTTTGGCAGCAAGGAGAAGTCGAAAAAGGAGACCGCGCAGGCGCGCGACCGTCTCGCCCGGATCGTCGAGCAGTTCCTGGCGGATGCCGACGACGCGACGCGACGCATCGTCACCGCGGTCGCTGGCTTGCTCGCCAAAGTCGCTTACGCCGATGGGCACTATTCGACCCAGGAAGAAGCGGCGATCCAGAAGGAGCTCAGCCGCGTGCACGGCCTCAGCCCAGCCGGCGTCGACGCGATCTGTGGCCTCTTGGCTGACCAAATCAGCCACGTTGCCCTTCTCGGCGACCACGACTGGACCCGCGACCTACGAGAGCTCGCCGATCGAGAGCTCCGCCTCGAAGTCCTCGAAGTGCTCATCGAGATGGCCGTCGCCGACCAGGTGCTCAAGCACGACGAACAAGCCCAACTCCGCCGCATCGCCAAGGCACTAAGTCTCACCCAAGACGACTACAACGCGCTCCAGGCAAAGCACCGCGACAAGCTATCGACGCTCGGCTAGCGGATCCACACGCCCTTAGCGCATCTGCCCGAGCATCTGCTTCATCAAGCCATGAAGCAGATTCACCGCCTTGAGCGGACGAATCATCACTTTGAAGTCGTCGATCTTCCCTTCGTCGTTCCAGTGCACCATGTCGACGCCGTTGATGACGATGCCGTTGATCTCCGCAGTAAACTCGAGCACGGCATCGGACTCGCCGATGACTTCCCGGACGTATTCGAAGTTGCTGCTGCCAAGCACCATGATCGCCGCGCTCAGGTAGAGCTTGGTCAGCGCCTTGCCCTGTTGCGGCGTGTGCACCACGGGTGAGTGAAAGACAGCGTCATCTGCCAGAATCTCGTCCAGCCCAGCCACATCTCTCTCCCGAATGAGCTGGTGCCAAGATTCGATCGCAGGTTTGCCCATGCGGCCAACTCTACCTCATTTTCACATCGTCGCCCCGATCAGATCGTCGAGCGCCGGGCGCAGCGCCTCGCTAATGCAGTGCGGGTCCGGGATCGCTGCGGCGTCCGCGATCACCGCAAAGGCAATGTCGCCACAGTAGCTCCAGCCCGTGATGTTCAAGCCAATCCCTTCGACCGCGGGGCCGACCGAATAGATCGTGCGCAGGCGCGCTCCCGCTACAAAGAGCGGGCGATCGGGGCCGCGGACGTTCGAAACGATCAGGTTTGCCGCGGGCGGCAAGACATCGGACAGGCCTGAGTGCGAGAAGGTCTCGAGCGCCCAGCGGTAGGCGACTGCGGGAGCCGCCTCCGACCAGTCGAGCAAGGTCTCGATTCCGAGCTGACGCTGGATCTCCTTGGACTGTGCGGTCACCACGTTGATCTTGTGCAAGCGTTCGAGCGGGTCGCGCACGTCGTTGCACAGCGACGTAAACAGATTTGCCACGCGATTTCCAGCCTCGCGCGGCGCACCACCCGGCGTTGCGACGGCCATCGGCACACTCGCGATCAGGGGCTTTGCAAGCGTCTCGCCGCGAGCCGCGAAGAATCGGTCGAGCGCGCCAGCCACGACGGCCAAGACCAGATCGTTGAGCGTCACGCCAGCCGCCTTCTTGACGGCCTTGAGCTCGGCAAGCGGCAAGGAGGCCGTCGCGAAGGAGCGCTCCGGCGACAGCGTGCGATTGAACACCGTCCGAGGCGTCACGAAGGGATAGGGAACATCGATGACGCGGTGCTTGAGGTTCCGGAGCACCGCGAGGCTACCGCTGACGGTCCTTTTCATGAGTGGGCCAATCGCAACGAGCTGCTCGCGCTGATCGCGGATGGCATCGACCAAGAGCTTGCGTCGAGAGGGTATCCGGTCTGGGACAAAGGGCGGGTTCGGCGCGTCGAGGTCGTTCTGATCAGGCTCGAGGGTCATCACCTTCGCCAGCATGTTGGCCGAGGCGACTCCGTCAGCGAGAGCGTGGTGAATCTTGGTGACCAAAACGATCCCGCCGTCGGCCAGCCCTTCGAGCAGCCACGTTTCCCAGAGCGGCCGGTCGCGGGGAAGCTGAACGCTTGCGATCTCGGCGATGGCCTCGTCCATCTCACGCTGCCCGCCGGGCGACGCGATCTTCGAGCGGTAGAGATGACGGCTGATGTTGAAGTGCGGGTCTTTCACCCAGATCGGATGATGCAGCCCGCCCGGCACCTCGACAGGCCGCCATCGAAGGCGCGGCACCAAGTGGAGCTTGCTCTCCATCGAAATGCGCACGAGGTCGAACACGTCCGCGTAGCGAATCTGCGCGGGGAGGTCGACGACCGCGACCTTGAGCGTGTGCATGTGCACGCTGGGCGTCTCCATATAGAGAAACGAAGCGTCTTGACCTGAAAAACGCTCCATCTGCGCCTCAGTGATCGAGGACGGCGAAGCCCGCCTCGTGAAGCCGATGGTCGACGAAAGGCCCAACCTCGGACGACCAGAAGAAGCTCACGTGCCCACCGGCAAACCAGCGGATACCGGGCTGCCCCCAATGCTCCCAGAGGCGTTCGGCCTGCTCGGGGGTCGACACCTTGTCGTCGCTCCCAGCGAAGATAAAGCGATTCTCGAGCCGGGTGTGCGGCGAGACGGAGAGCGGCGAAACGAGCTCGAACAGCTCCCGTGTGTGCACGCCGAGCACCCCGTTGTCCTCCGCTTCCTGGCGTTGGTCGACCGGCGCATGGTGCACGAACAAATCCGGAATGTCGCAGACGGGAATGCCTGCAATCACGATGTCGGCGTTTTCGAGACCGGAGAGCAAGGCCGAAACGTAAGAGCCGATCGACAGGCCATAGAGGCCGATCTTCGTCGCACCCTGAGAGCGTGCCCATTGAATCAAGCGGCGCGTGTCCCACACGGCCTGCGACACACCGTGAAATGCATCGAGTAGATCAAACGAGAGAAGCGAGGCCACTGGCAGTGCGGCAGGCTTGCGCGGGCCGTGCAGCGGGAGCACCGGCATCAAGAGGTTGAGCCCGAGCTCGTGGTGTAGCTTCTCGGCACGGAAGCCCGCGAAATCCGCGTAGGGGCCGCCCGTCCCGAGGCCGTGGAGACAGATCAGCCAAGGCCGCTCCGGGCCGCTGTGGCGAGCCACCCAGGCGTGGGCCACGTGATTGCGGTCGTAGTTGTTCCAGCGCTTGGCCGACGGGTCGTCGGGAGTCGCTCTGTAGCCGCTCTCAAACGAAAGCCACTCGAATCGCATCGAAGGGTGCCAGGCCGGCTCGAGCGAAATCGCAGCGAGGGGCGGCGGCGTCGCATGAAAGGCGCTTGGCGCCGCGGGGCGGCCTTTGCGATAGAGCCGATGGGCAGCGGCGATCTCTTCGCCGACTCGGGCGAGGTCGCCTGCCCCTGGGTAGCGATGCGGTCGGCTCATGCCCGCCAGGAACAGTCGATCGATCGAGCGCCCCGTGAAGCGGGCGACCCCAGTGTAGGCATTTCTGCGCGAGAGCCGGATGCCTGCGCCCACCTCCCGCCTCCCGCCGTGGACAGGCTTACGCTTGTGGGGATGCGGCAATTCGGGTGAAGCCGCCGCGCGCCACGGAAACAACCGGTGAACCAGACTCGACCAGAGGCGTGCAGGACCCATCCATTTCTCCAGTCGATCGAAAATAGAACATGTACTACTTTCGAGCAAGCCGATGCCCGATGAACCAAACAAGCTGGAGCAGAAGCTGCCACGGCCTGTAGTGAAAGCGCTCCAGCGTTTCATGGAGCGCGGCTTGTTGAACAAGTGGGCGGAAGCGACCGAAGCGCAGCTGAGAGAACCCGCGCAGCAATTCGATCCCGAGTTCATGCGCAAGCTCGTTCCGAAAATGGAAACCTTCACGAGCTACTTCGGCGCGGAAGTCCGCGGAATGGATCGCGTGCCGACGAGCCCTGTGCTGCTGATCGGAAACCACTCGGGCGGCATCATGACACCGGACACGAGCGCCCTGTACGCAGCCTGGTATCGCACGCGCGGTTTCGAAGACCCTCTAATGGGCCTCGCGTTCGACGCCATCTACGCCGTCCCAGGTTGGCGCGAGCTGATGCGCAAGATCGGCCAGATGCCCGCGAACATGGACAACGCGGCGGCCGCCCTGGGCGACGGCTGCTCGGTGCTGCTCTATCCCGGCGGCGCCTACGAAGTCTTCCGGCCCTGGAAAGACCGCAACCGCATCACGTTCAAGGGCCGCAAAGGCTTCATCCGGCTGGCACTCCAAGCCGGGGTCCCCGTGGTTCCTGTGGTCGGTCATGGCGGCCACGAAACGACCATCGTCCTGACGCGCGGCGAGCGCTTGGCCAAGCTTCTGAGCCTCGACAAGGTGCGCATGGACGGCGCGCCTTTGCTTCTTCAGTTGCCCTGGGGGATTTCGAGCCCGGCCATCCCCGGCGTGCCGCTGCCAGCGAAGATCACCGTGCAGGTCTGTGAGCCACTCGACTGGAGCCGCTTCGGTCCCGAAAGTGCCGACGACCCGGATGTGCTCGAGCGCTGTTACGACGAAGTCACTTCCATCATGCAGGTCACCCTCGACCAGCTCGCCATCGAGAACCCGCGACCGCTCCTCAGCCGCTTCGTTCGGCGCAAAGGCTAGAAGCACGAACGCGATGTTCCCCGGTGTACCGACGATTTCCTGGGCCTTCTTGGCCGTCAGTCTGCTGGGCGCCTCCTTCACCGCGAACGCCTTTGTCCCGGTGCGCCGCGTGCCCGCGCTCTTCATGCCGAGCTTCTTTGGTTCCTGGTTGACGGCCGAGCTCGCGATTCATCATGTTTTTTGGCAATCGATCGCATCGCTAGTCTTCGTGGAGCTCGGCGCACTTGCCGCCTGGCCGGGCTGGGCGGGGCTGGTCTTCACCCTCGGCTCATGGCTCGGTCTCTTGATCCTATTCGCAGATGGCCATTGGGCGCGGAAGACCTTCGATCGGGCTCTACGAGGCCTAACGGCGGTACGCGACACCAAGCCGGTCCCACGCCGAAACGTCGTCTTGCCATTCTCCAAGAAGCGCCGAGGAATCCGAGTGACCCGCGATATCCCCTACCGGCGCGTCGCCGGCACAGTCTTGAAGCTCGACGTCGTGGCCCCCGCTGTGGCCCCCGCCGAACCTGGGACGGATCCGGCCCCCGCCGAACCTGGGACGGATCCAGCCGCTGCGGCCGCCGAACCTGGGACGAATCGGGCCGGGACGAATCCGGCCAGGGGGGCGAAACGGCCGGCGATCATGCAAATTCACGGCGGCTCCTGGGTGATGGGTGACAAGCGCGAGCAAGGCTGGCCACTCTTGTCGCACCTCGCAGCCAATGGCTGGGTCTGCTTCAACCTCAACTACCGCCTGAGCCCGGGCGCCACCTTCCCCGACCATCTGATCGATCTCAAGGCAGGCCTGGCCTGGATTCGCGAGCACGCCGAAGAGTGGGGCATCGACCCGGACTTCGTCGCTGTGACGGGCGGCTCCGCGGGCGGGCACCTCGCGGCCTTGATGGGTCTCACCGCGAACGATCCGGAATACCAGCCCGGCTTCGAGCAGGCCGACACCAGCGTGCAAGCCGCAGTACCGATCTATGGCGTCTACGACTTCACGAGCCGTCTCGGCACCAACCGGCTCCCATTTTGGTACCGACGGCTCGAAGGCCAGATCATGAAAGCGTTCCGAGACGAAGAGCCCGAAAAGTTCCGTCGCGCTTCCCCCATCGAGCGCATCCACCCAGACGCCCCCCCCTTCTTCGTGATTCACGGCGACCGCGACACCCTTGCGCCGGTCGAAGAGGCCCGTTATTTCGCCGCCAAGCTCGGCAAGGTCTCGAAATCTAGGGTCTTCTATGCCGAGCTTGGCGGCGCACAGCACGCGTTCGACCTCTTCTGCTCACCGAGAACATCACACATGCTCGTCGCGGTCTTGAAGTTCCTGGACGCCACACGTTCGAGTGCGCGCGCCGAGGCCGCGAAGCCACTACTCGATGACAGAGTCACTCACCTGGGGGTCGCCGTTCGCTAGGACGAAGATGCCGGGGAAGCCCTGGGTTTCGAAGCCAGCGCTCGGGTTGTTCCGCAGGACCGAATCCTCGATCACCAAGCTGCCGCTCCGGTCATTGCTCACGAAAAAGATCGCCCCGCCGCCTTCATTGGCTGTGTTGTTTTCGATGAGCGTTCCACACACCCTGAGCGTGAAGGTGTTGCCATCGTTGTAAATGGCGCCCCCGCTTCCGCCGCCGGGCGTGCCCTGACGCTGTGGGTTGGCGCCATTGCCGATTGCCTCGTTGTGCGTGAATGCACTGTTGATGACGCTGTACGAAACGCCGATCGAGCTGAGCGCCCCGCCGTTCGAGCAGACGTTCCCCAGTCCTTCCCCGCCGAACGTGCTATTCACGACGTACACCGGTTGGTCCTGATACTGATCGAAGACCCGAATTGCGCCGCCACCCACGTCAGGCCCCAGATCGTGGCAGACGTTATTGAAGAAGCGCGTATTGACGGCCTTGAAACGGCCGCCACGAACGAAGATCGCCCCGCCGCCCTCCTCTTCGGCCTTAGCGTTGCCATCGACGAAGCTCAGGTTCTGCACCGTCAGTCGCGGGTGGTCCTGGTCGTCACAATGCGGCGTGGTCCACACCTGCCGCTCGTCACAGGTGTTCTGATAGAGGATCCGCACGCGGCCGCCACCGCTCAGGGTCACCTTGCCGCCCCCGTCGATCACGACGTCGGGCTTCTGGTCATTGAACACCTTGGCCGTTCGGTCGAGCGTGATGGTGACCGGGTCCGTCCCGCAGTCGAAGGTGATGATCCCCCCCTGCGCGACCGCATCGACGAACGCGCCCGAGGTGCAACTCGCCGGCGTCCCGTCGCCCACTACCGTATCGGGATTGGAAATGTCCTCTAGCTGCGCCTCGGTAGGCACCGTACAGGTTCCGTCGCCGTTGCCCGCGGGCGGCCCATCGTTTGGATCTGTTTGCGGATCCGCCGGTTGTGCTGGCCCACAAGCGAAGCCCATGAGCGCAAGCGCAGTCATCCCCCAGGCCAGAAGCAGTGATCGGAACATCCTGGAATTCCCCCTCCCCTACAAGATAGCCAAGTGGAGCAGACGACGGGTAGTGGTTCATGCCGGCCGCGACCAAGCGCAGTCCTTGCGCTCACGGGTGTGCTCGCGAAAAAACTGCATGAATCGGCCCGGTGCAGGCCCCAGGTTTCCCTTGCCAGTCGAGACTGTCTCTCTCGGACGAGGGTTGGTACGTGCATTGCATTTCAGGCTTCCGACCGGGAGGTGCGGAGATGCTGTCGCATAAATTCGGAGTTTCGCGCTTGGGTGCGCTCACCATCATGGCGTTGGTCGCGAGTAGTTGTAGCGGGGAGGGCGACGCGCCCAGGTCCGGCGCAGGAGCATTGCAAAGTTCCTGCGTGATCAACCAGCTCAATCTCGTGCGCGAGATTCCCGATGGAGACGCGTGCGACAACTTCGGCTACAGCGATTGCTTTGGTTTTGGCAGCGAATGCATCAACTACTGTGCCTTTGACTTCTGCCAGCCAGCGGAGTGCAAATCGCAGGAAGACTGCGATGCCGCTTTCGGCCCGCTTCCGATCGGAAATGTCTGGCTCTGCCACGAGTATGTCGTCAGCAGAAAGGAGTACGGTACCTGGTGCGAGTCTGTCGAGGCCTGCACCGAAGGAACGGTCAACTGTCCGTGCCTCCCGGGCGATCTTTGCGGCTCAGACCCCTGGGGTGAGGGCAACATGAGCTGCGTCGGTGGATTGTGCGAATCACAGTGTCCATCGAGCTGCATCGTCGGCTCAGTCTGCTGCGGCGGTTCATTGTGCGCCGGCAACTGCATCGGCACCCCCTGCTGCTCCTGACCGTGCAATCTGCCCAGATGGCGAGTCAGGGCAACGCTTCCGAAAAGCCCGGGTACACGTCGCCTCCGTCACTCAAGACATCTGCATCGCACACGCCTACGGCGCGTCCCTCAACTGTCCTCGCATGAGGCCGCTCGAAACCTGTTGGGACGTGAAGCTTATGTAAAGCGGGCTCGCGGTGTCGGTCAGCGCGGCGGCTTCATCTGGAGTGATGAACACCGAAACGGTGAGCGAGCTTTCTTCGAGGAAAGGCGCCCCAAACGACCGAACCACCTCGATCGGTTCGCCAAAGAGCGTCAAGACCACGTCCCCGTTTTCCGACGCGTCACCCCTGCGAATCTGCCCATCCCGAACCTCGTCGGTTTCGGATAGATTGTCGACCGTCACGGTGTAGCTCAGCACGTTCCCAACTAGCTGCATCTCGACGGTTCCGGTTTCCGTCCGCTGGTCGAGCGGAAATGGTGGGTCGACTACCAGTTCAGGGGACAGCAAGACCGTTGCATCAAACTCCGGGGTCGGTTCAGTCGCGGGCTCGGAAATGATAGGAAGCGTCTCGTCGTCCTCCTGCAACGCCAATCGCGCTTCGGCATCGACGCCACACCATTCGAAGAAGTCCTGCCGCAAGAAAGCCTCGATCTGCGGCTCTTCGCCAGCGAACTGGAGGAACATGGTAGCAAAGAAGCAAGACCCTAGCTCCAAGACGCCCCCCTGAAGCGATCCATCGTCCGTGGTTAGCGCAAAGCCAGCTATTCGACCTTCCGATCCAAACTCGCCAACAAACAGCGTTGCGGACTGGCCGAACCGCGGGTCTTCCTCGGGGAACAGACCGGCATCAGGCCCGAACTCAAACGTCTTGTATTTCAAATCAGCAGGGGTCGTTTCAGCGAACCCAACGACTCCAAGCTCACCAGCTTCTTCTGGAGCGCAGCCAAAAACGGAACGCGCGACGAGCAACGAGAGCACGCCAATTCCACACCAAGTCGCAACGGGCTTGTTCATGGCGAGAGAGCCGATGCAAACCACATGCCTTGGCGAAAGAGACGGTTTCGCGGCAATTTCGAGCTTCCTGCGGCGCAGTCGCTGCGTTTGTGGAATGCCCGACGCAAAACCTGCACGCCTCGCTTGGCCTCCTGGCTGCGGCTGGCAGCCCGGCCCTGGATCTGCCAATACCCGCCCTCACGCGAAGGCGTGGGGGTTCAGGCGTGCAGAATAAGATTCGAAATGTGGCGATTATCGCCCACGTCGACCACGGGAAGACGACGCTGGTCGACGCGATGTTGCATCAGACCGGCGTCTTTCGGGCAAACGAGGCCGTTCGTGAGCGCGTGATGGACTCGAACGACCTCGAGCGCGAGCGCGGCATCACCATTTTGGCCAAGCACGCGTCGGTTCGTTGGAAAGACTACAAGATCAATCTGATCGACACGCCGGGCCACGCGGACTTCGGTGGCGAGGTCGAGCGCACGCTCAGGATGGCCGATGGGGCACTTCTTTTGGTCGACGCGGCCGAAGGCGCCCTCCCCCAGACGCGTTTCGTTCTTTCGAAGTGCATCGAGCTCGA
>Ga0209536_100011510_pt1 | contig 12947 bp, 8 predicted proteins | sample DeeMarSeWOR28_12_FD_187461 | JGI IMG/M metagenome (GOLD analysis project Ga0209536, IMG submission 187461) | Marine sediment microbial communities from White Oak River estuary, North Carolina - WOR-2-8_12 (SPAdes) (version 2) | ecosystem: Environmental > Aquatic > Marine > Intertidal zone >...
AAAAAAAAGACTTACCCCCTGTTGTTGTAATCATCAATAGATGTAAGACTAATCAATGGATAAGTCTCTCACCCATCTTTAACTAGGGACCTTCGCGAATGTCGAAAACCTGTTTAAAACTTTGATTGTTAGATAGTTATATTTTTTGTAATTTAAAGAAATACCCCGAAATCCGCTGTGGAGGCAAAAAATCGGGGTAATTCTTTAAAACACATGAGAAAATTACAAAGAATCTTCGGATCTACCCCAGAAATTTCATTTATTTCCCCACAAAAAGAATTTTCACTCTACTGGAACAAGTTCCTGGAATCTGAACTTGGTAAAATCTACCGGGTTATCCCGTGGAATGAACTTATCAACTCTCTCGGGCTGAAAGAGCCCCGAAAAGGCCGTGGGGCATACTTCAGCCCTCAAGGCAAGCTGGCCTTGATGTTTTTAAAGGCCTATACCAGTCAGTCTGATCGCAAACTGGTTGAGCTTCTAAACGGGAGCTTTGTGTTCCAGATGTTTTGTGGGATTTTCCTGGGTCCGGAACGGCTGCCGGATTATAAGTTTGTCAGCAAGATCCGTACTGAGCTAGCCGGCAAACTTCAAATAGGTCCGGTCCAACAAGCTTTTGCCAGAGCCTGGAAGCCCTTTATCCAACAGCCCAACATTATCTTGGAGGATGCCACTTGCTATGTTAAGTACTACCCTTTCATAGGACCACTACTGGTCTATTCTTAATTGATTTTTTATTCTTATGATTATGATGAAAATAAGTGTTATATATCCGGAAATAACTCACAGAGTTATTCTGGATATTAACACCTTTTCTTTTTTGCCTACTTTTTTCTTTTGTCAATAACTCCATTTCCTGTTAATATCACGCTGCCGGTTTGTATAGGTCAGCCGGGATCCTTCTTCCAATACCCTGATGATGCAAGGTATGATTGTAATAATTGATATGTTCCTTCACCCCCTGGTACAGTTCCAGGCCGTCATTTGCAGGGCGTAGGTAAACATAGTCGTATTTCAGTGACCTCCAGAACCTCTCAATGAAGATATTGTCAATCACACGGCCTTTGCCGTCCATACTGATCTGGATATCCTCTTCTTTCAGATACGAGACCCACTGTTCACTTGTAAACTGGCTCCCCTGGTCTGAGTTTACGATCTCTGGCTTGCCGTTATCCTTTATGGCCTGTTTCAGTACCGATAAGGACGCTTCTGCCTCCAGGGTGTTGGAGATACCCCAACCGACAATATACCGGCTGTAGACATCGATAATTGCTGTGAGATACAAGAACCCGTTCTTCATCGGGATGTACGTCAGATCGATGGCCCAGACTTGGTTTGGCCTGTTTATATCCAGTCCTTTCAACAGGTAAGGATGAATGTATTTTTTCAATCCCAGTTTGCTCAGATTCTTCTTTGGATATATGGCCATCAGACCCATCAAACGAAGCAGTCTGCGTACACGTTTGTGATTCACAACAAAGCCCAGGGCAAACAGCATGTCCTGCATGCGGATAACCCCTTCTGTAGGATGTTTCAGATAGTGTTCATCCATGATCCGCATGATCTGAAGATTTTCCGGCTTTTCACCTTTGGGGGCATAATACAAACCGCTTCTGTGTATGGACAAAAGTTCGGATTGTCGCCTGACACTTATCCCATGCTGATTATCAACAAGTTTCCGGCGTTGGCTCATAGACCGGTCTTCCTTAAGCTTTTTTTTAGGAAGTCATTCTCCATCTCCAGTTGCCCTATCTTGGCGTACAGCTTCTCGGGATCAAGCCCCGATTCCTCTGCTGATTTTTGGTCAAATACACCGGCCGACTTCTCTAAAAATTCTTGCTTCCACTTGCTGATCATGTTGGGATGGACCTCAAATCGCTTTGACAATTCAGCAAGTGATTCCCGCTCCTTGAGCGCCTCAATTGCTACCTGTGCCTTGAAGGCACTCGAGAATTTTCTTCTTTTCTTTTTCATGTTTCACTGGTTAAAATTAATCCTTAATTTTCAACTTAACCAGTGGCCCTAAATTTGGGGAGTATTATCTAGTTCAACAAGAGGATATACCCAAGTTGTTGTTTATATCTACTTATAAAGGGTGTATATAGGCACCTAAGTTAATCATATTAAATCAATTAATAGGAATACTCTCACCATTGTAGTAGATACTAAAGCTCAACCTGTAAAAAATCACCTTTAATCCAGGAAAGCAGTAATCTTAACCAATTTCTGGCAAGAATCTGGCAAAAATGAAAAAACCAGCTACAAAATAAATTGTAAGTGGTTGATTATTAAGTGGGCCCAGCTGGGCTCGAACCGGGCCGACCGTTAAGAAATTGTCCGGTGGACAATTTTAGGGAGGAGCCAGAATGTCGCGTTGACCTGTGTGCGATCCCCTGATTATGAGTCAGGAGTATAGAAATTCGGATTTCGTGTCCCATACTTGTCAACAACCTTTCTCCCATTCCCAATTAACTCCCTCTTCTAATTCCCTCTCGATCCAGGTTGTATTGTTTTTCACGCAAATGCGTCATGCTATATTAAACACCACATTTTAACTTTAATAGCTTATCACTGAGATCGAGATCTAAAACCCAACCCATTTTAATCCATATAAACAACAATCTCACCATAAGCAATACCTGGCTTCATCTTTTGATTCACACGGCTTAAAACGTTCCTATATAACTCATATATAGGTTATTATGGAAATAGAATGAAATGAAGTGAAATGTTGTGAAAGACCTCAAATCTCCATTATGGAAATAGAATGAAACAACTGAGCTATTTCAGTTATGGTACAGTAGACTATAAATAAAATAAGCGCCAAACCTTGGTATACTTAGGAAGACGCTTAATTACTTGTTGACCCGCCAGGGCTCGAACCTGGACTCTTCTGAACCAAAATCAGACGTGTTGCCAATTACACCACGGGTCAAAGCGCTGCAAATTTAAAAAAAATTCATTCTCCCCACAAACTTCTGAAGTTTTCGTACATTTAATCTTTTGACGTAATAAAATCCAAACACATAAATACCTTTTATAATGAAAAAAACACTTTTTTTCGTCTTCACTTTTTGTCTCGCCGCACTTATGGGAAATGCCCAGGGCGGCCTGGACTCCATTATGCCCGTCAGGGGCTTATGCATTGGTGCACCAAATAACGAAGAGGTGGACCTGTTCGTGAAATTCATTTCTGAAGATCTGAAAAACATGGGTGTTAATACACTGGTTTTAATGGTCGATTTTGGCTTCGAATATGAGAGCCATCCGGAACTTCGCTCAGAAAACGCGCTTTCAAAAAGTGATGTAGCCAAGCTGGTTTTTGCTTGCCGTGACGCCCATATCCAGGTCATTCCCCAAATCAACCTGTTGGGCCATCAGAGCTGGCATGAAACCGTAAATCCCCTGCTCCGGGAATACCCTGAATTCGATGAAACCCCACATATCGATATGCCTGAAAAATTTGAATGGCCCAATGATGATGGACTGTATTGTAAAAGTTATTGTCCCCTGCATCCCGACGTGCATGATGTGGTTTTTGCATTGGTGGATGAACTCATGGAGGTATTTGAGGCCAAGGCCTTCCATGCAGGTATGGATGAGGTATTTTACCTGGGCGATGACCAGTGCCCCCGATGTGCGGGTATCGATAAGTCCAGGTTGTTTGCTGATGAGGTCTGGCGTATCCGGAACCACCTGGCAGAAAAAGGCCATCGATTGTGGATATGGGGCGACCGCCTCATTGATGGAAAAGCGACTGGTATGGGCATGTGGGAAGCCAGCATGAACCATACAGCCCGGGCCATTGACATGATCCCGAAAGACATCGTCATCTGCGACTGGCATTATGAACGACCAGACCATACCGCCCCTTATTTTGCCATGCACCAGCTCGATGTGGTTACCTGTCCGTACCGGAAACCCGAAGTGGCCTTAGCCCAGCTTGAGAATATGGTACGATACCGAACCCATTCCACACCTGAAATGACATCTCATTTCCAGGGTATGATGCAAACGGTTTGGTCACCAGCCGGGCGATTTCTAAATACATGGTATGGAGAAGAGGAGGAAAATATGCGACGTGGGGGTTCTGTTGTTCAATGTTTCAAAACCTTGTTCGAAGAAATCAACAATCTGCAGGAATCCAAAATCCCTTAGTGGATCCCAGGTATTATAGAATAAAGAAAAAACATGAATTATTGACTCCGTTTTAAAACCAGAATGGACAGGTCATCGGATTGTTCAGTTCCGGATTCGTATTCCAATATTTGGTCGACCAGTGCATGACAGAAATTTTCGGCATCCTGAGCGGACTTGAATATAGCTTCAGAAAGGGATCGCAAACGTTCCTCTCCAAACGCCAGTCCGGCCGGATTCCGGGCTTCGGTAGCGCCATCCGTGTATAAAAGAAGGATTTCGTTCTTCTTTAAAGGCATTTGATCAGAAGAATATTTTTGGTCTTTCACCAGCCCCACGGGTGGGCCATGCTGGTGCTCCAGGGTACGTGCCTGCCCATCCTGGTTAAAATAGACCGGAAAATTATGCCCGGCATTTGTAAATTCGAAGACGCCTTTTTTTAAGTCTAAAATTCCACAGAATATGGTGATAAATATTGCCTCAGGATTATTCATGCACAGATCTTCATTGATCCGCGACATCAAATCACTTGTAGATTTGGCATATTTGCTTTCTGTTCTGAAAAAGGTTCGTGCCATGCCCATAAAAAAGGATGCTGGAATCCCTTTTCCGGTCACATCCCCAAGCACAAAATATACGGAATTTTCATCTGTCACAAAAAAATCATAAAAATCACCCCCAACTGTTCTTGCGGGTCTCAGAATCCCGTGTATACTATAGCCCTTTTCAGTCAACTGTTTGGGCGAATGGCTGGGAATGATGCTCTTCTGTATTTTAGCAGCCATATTGATTTCCGTTAATATCTGGTCTCTTTCTGTGGTGCTTTTATTCAGAAGCACCACATGTTTTTTCAGGTCCTCCTTCATCTGATTAAACGCCAGGGTCAGATTACCGATCTCATCCATTCGTGTATAATCGGGAATATCCACATTAAAATCGCCTTCTCCGATTTTCATGATCGACCGGCTCAATTGATTCAGCGGAACCAGCATTTTCCGGGTTACAAAAAATACCACGACGATCAGAAGAAAAAAGCTTGCGATGGCCACCACAAGAAAAATTGAAGAAATGCGCACCAGGTCTCCGAGCACTTCTTTTTTGGGTACATACAGCAGAAGAAAAGCATCCAGAATTTCCAATGGTCTGTAGACCAGAAAGATTTTATCCTGCGTGAATTCCAGATCTTCTATTTCTAAATACCCGGTCTGATTGGCCTTCATTTCATCAAAGAAATTAGCCAGATCCTCAGTATAGTTCTCACGAACCGGATTTTGTATTGATCGGACACCGATCGCATCTTTATGGGTGGGATGAGTTAAAAATTGGCCGTCCGAATCAATGATAATGGCCAGTCCGGATTGATACACTTCCAGCGATGATACCATTTCATCCAGCCAATCAAGAGAAACATGGGTGTTAAATAAACCATACAATGTATCCCCCTCAAAAACAGGAATACTGTATGTAATTGTTTTTTGTTCATGTTCAAAAAGCCCGGTTTGTGATTCGGACCATTCCGGTTGAAGCGAGTTTCTCGGATCATTTCGCCAGATGATGGTGTTTTTATCATATGGGATCCGGGTTACCAGGGTATCCAGAGCGCCATCATAATACGACCATTGAAACACTCCAGAATCCTGTTCGTCCTGTATAAAAATAAGCGACACCCCGGTTAAGCCGGGCAGATTTTCAAAATAATTATTCAATAGTAATGTAATTAACTCCACATTGTTGCCAATGGGTGTGGTCAGTAGGTTTTTAATATCATCAGCTACATTTTCTATGATGCGTATCTGGGAATTTATTTCCTGTATCGTTTGGGATGTAACCACATCTGCCGTCAGCTCCGCATTTTGAATCCATGTATTCCTGGAAATCTGGTAATTAATGAATCCAAATAAAAGAAACAGCAGGGAAGCTCCTATCAAGACAAATACGGATAACCGGAATGCAATGCTACGTTGTTTTTTCACCATTATTTATGATTCGGGAGAGTTGATTATAAAATTAACACAAAAATGTTCATAAAATTTTATACAACCATTTTAATGAACCAATATTTTCCGTATTTTCATATTCCAGGGAGAAAGGTGCGGCTTTCAATTAAAAAACCTGACTATCACTGATTTAAACCATAACTGGGAAGGAAAGAGAATCCTGATCGTAGAGGATGACGATCCCAATTACCTATATTTTAAATCGCTTTTATCAAGAACCAGTGCCGAAGTAGTCTGGAAAAAGAATGGCCATGAGGCCCTCGAATTCTTTAAGGATCAGGAAGATTCTGTGGACCTGGTCATCATGGATGTACTGATCCCATTCGTGAATGGCATTGATGTCACCAAAGAAATAAGAAAATCCCATCCAAGGCTACCCGTCCTGGTCATCACCGCCTATAATTCAAAAGAGATCCGTGAAAAATGTTTCCTGGCCGGTTGTAACGATTTCCTGGTCAAACCCGTGTTGCCAGACCGCCTGCTCAAGGTGATTTCAGAATATTTCCAGCAACCCGATAAAGTATTGGTCACTTCCTGAGGTATACCTCCGTTCATCCTATTCACAACCGTACACCCGCTCCTCACTCTTCTCCTCTGTTGTGCTGGTTTTTCCTATGCGTCCAATCGAGATCAGTAAGAAAGAAGCAACGCCTGCGATGGCCAGTAATAAATTGAGATACGCTGCATAGGGTATTAAATACTGGAAAACGAACGCCAGAAGAGAAGCCCAGACACCAGCACACCAAGGACAGGTCAGCAACGATCTTACGGACACCATAAATCCAATATCCGGAAACGCTTCCACAATTTCACGTGGCAACCTGAAAATCCGGTCGTATACCACAAGCCGTGTTAGCCGGTAAGCTGAAAAGACCATGATGACGATTTCCCTGATTTTGATATCTTCGATGCGATGTCCCAGCTCCTCGAATAGAATGCCAGAAAATATGGCCAGAGCTGCAAATACAATGATAGAAAGGGTGTTAAATAACTTTTCCTGTGTCTGTATCTTCATGTATGATCATTCAATTAATTCTTTCCATGTATTTCATCTATCCGGCCGGGGCAAATTCACCCAGGAATTGTTGGTAATATTGTGTAAACATGGGATCCAGAAGGGCCCTCAATTCAACCTGATCATGGCTTCTTGCCAGGTTCACTAGTTCCTGAAGTATTTGCAGGCTTTGCCGTTTATCCATTTCCGTGCTTTTACCTTTTGCGCCTCTCAATGAAAAATAATAATGCAATTCTTTATCCACCTGGTTCATGATTTCTGTTGCCACCTCGTTTGCCTTCTCAACCTGACCGGCACGGTAATAGGCTTCCACCAACCGCGTAGAATATATATCGTAACGCAGTTTTTCTGGTGGCAGCAATTCGAAACAACGATCAACCACTGCAACAGCTGAATCCACCCTGCCATTTTCAATCAATCCCAAAGCCAGTCGCGCAAAGTTGTTTCTCACCCGGATCACATTCAAAGTTCTTCGGGTATAATAATCCAGGTAAACGTCCGGATCATCCATATTCCCCCACCTGAATTTTTCCATGTAGCTTTCGTACATGGCCTCCAGGTTCAAGCCACCATAATCAAGAAATCGCGATTGTTCATCTGTTTTTACCGGTACCACACGGTGGGCGAATCCCTCCTGATAAAAATAGGGTTCCAGCCCCAGAGCATCCTCATGCCCACCGGCCACATAATAGACAGGACGTTTCCACTCATTGTGGGCAAGTAGATCCAGCATCATCATCTGGCTTTTCATAATGAAGTTACCTGTCAGATTGATATCTATATGTGGTTCTGGTTCCATCTCGCCTGACAAGATCAAGGGCGTTTCCTCAACATATTTTGATGTATCGAAAGGAATTTTCAGGTTCCGGGCCGGTATATAATCAATTTGTCGACCATCGGCCAGGCGCAATTTTGTGGCTGGATTTTCATCCCGGACAAAATCCATCACCAGCTTCAGGTCCTGGGCTTCCTCAATCCGGTCTGCAATGTAAATCTGATTATTGGTACCATCCCGATATTTTTCCTCCGGTAAGGTCAATGGTAATGGTTCCGATTCATACGCTTTTCGCTTCATTTGATCGATATACCATTCGGTATTAAAGAGCATCATGTTCACCACACGTACATCGGTACGAACACCTTCGACATCCTGAATATACCATAAAGGAAATGTATCATTATCCCCATTGGTACACAAAATGGCATTGGGCTCACAACTATTCAGATAATTGTATGCAATATCTCGTGCTGTATAGCGCCCTGACCGGTCGTGATCATCCCAGTTCTCCATTCCCATAATCCCCGGTACGACAAGACAGAGAGCACCAATGCCGATCGCGGCAAATTTTTGAGGCATGAATTTCTTCACGGCGTCAATGATGGCCAGGACCCCCAGACCCAACCATATGGAGAAAGCATAAAACGAACCCGCATACGCATAATCACGTTCACGTGGTTGGTTGGGATATTGATTCAGGTATACAACAATGGCAATGCCGGTCATCACAAAGAGTAATAATACCACCCAGAAGTCCCTTGGCTTCCGGTTCACATGGAACAGCAATCCTGCAATTCCAAGCAGCAGGGGCAATAGATAGTACTTATTCCGTGCCCGGTTATTGGCCAGGTATTCCGGAAGGTCTTTTTGGGGGCCCAACCGAGCATTATCGATAAATGAGATCCCGGTCAGCCAGTTGCCCTTTAATGGTCCCCCGGCACCCTGTATATCATTTTGACGACCTGCAAAATTCCACATGAAATACCGCCAGTACATAAATCCAAGCTGATATGTGAACATGAACCTGAGGTTCTCGCTGAACGTGGGTACCCGAATCACCCTTCTGTTTTCACCGGTGCCCACGGTAATGGGGCGACCGGTGACCTCCCCCCATTGCTTATAGACCTCCTGATGATCTTGCTGAGCACTCCACATTCTTGGGAAGATGGTTTCAAACCTGGAGTCATAAATATATTCAAGACTCCGGTTGGAAATTACATACTTATCATCTTTAGGAATATATATGGGTTTGGTCTCTTTGGTCTCCAGGATCGGGGCATTATAATATTGTCCTTTACCCAGGGGTCGGTCACCGTATTGTTCCCTGGCAATATATTTAACCAGTGCAAATACATTTTCAGGATTGTTTTCATCGATGGGCGGATTGGCATAGGACCGGATGACAACCAGGGCATAGGAAGAATATCCCAGGAGGATCATGGTGGTGACCAGTAATAACATGTTCAGCATGATCCGTTTTTTCTCAGCCAGATAATATACCAGCCAGACAATGCCGCCAATAAATAGCAGTGACAGAAAGACCGATTCTGTCATAAAAGGCGCTCCGGATAAAACCAGGGCCAGGCTGGCTATAATGGTAACTGTAATGCGTTCGTGCCGCCACTGGGTCAGATATACACCCGCAATCAATAATCCAACCAACAGGAAGAGGTGGAACAGAACACCGGAATTGTAAGGCAGTCCCAGTGTATTAACAAATGCCAGTTCGATTTGTGCCGATACTTTGAACACACCCAATATGATTCCATACATAATGACCGCTACCAGTACCACTGAAATAATAAGCGCCAATATGAATCCTTTACTGTCGACTTTTTCCGTTTTCCGGAAATAATATACAAATACAATAGCTGGTATGGCCAGCAGATTGAGCAAATGAACACCAATGGAAAGACCCATCAGATAAGCGATTAATACAATCCACCGATCACCACCTTTTTCATTGGCCACATTCTCCCATTTCAGTATGGCCCAGAATACCATGGCAGTAAATAAGGAGGATGTGGCATATACTTCCCCTTCAACTGCAGAAAACCAGAATGTGTCAGAAAACATGTAGGCCAGTGAACCCACCAGACCGGCCGCAATCACTCCAATAGATTGAGACGGCGTCATTTCCGATCCGTTCGATACGAGTTTTCTGGCCAGGTGGCTGATCGTCCAGTATAAGAACATGATGGTCAGAGCACTCACCAGGCCTGACAGGCCATTGACCATTTTCGCTGCCTGTGTCACGTCCGATCCGGCAAACAGCGAAGCCACACGGGCAATAATCTGCCAGAACGGGGCTCCCGGAGGATGTCCAACCTGTAACTTAAACGCTGTAGCAATGTATTCTCCACAATCCCATAAACTGGCTGTGGGTTCAATAGTGGCCATATATACGATCATGGCAACCAGAAAAGTGCCCCACCCAAAAAGGAGATTCCAAGATCGAAAATTTTTCATCTGCTTAAAATTGACGGATCCCAAAATGCGGTTATTCAGTCCTTTAAAAAGTGCATCCGGGATGGTTTTAATTACAATCAGGTAGCGAATTTAGTATTTTTATTGTTGCAGCTATTAATTTTCAGGTAATTTAACACTTTCAGAATCCATTTCTATCACGCGTTAGAATTTATAAATTTGTTCATGTAAAAATTCGATTATGGGGAAAAACAAATTATCCGGGAATGGTTTGGTTTACTCCACCAATCCAGATTTTTCGTACCAGCATGAAGAGGATGAGGAGCAAATCACATTATCACCGCCGAAACAAACGTTATATATTGCTATTGATAAAAAGCAACGAGGCGGAAAAACTGTGACCCTGGTGTCCGGGTTTGCAGGTTCAGACGCCGATCTTAAAAATCTTGGAAAGACATTGAAATCAGTTTGCGGGACGGGAGGAACGGTGAAAAACAGGGAAATTCTGATTCAGGGAAGTTTTCGTGATAAAGTTTTTACCTATCTTCAAAATCAGGGATTCCAGGTGCGAAAAAAAGGGGGCTGAACCGGAACACCTGGGGCCTTTTTCAATTGTAGAATCATGCGATCCTGGTCTGCTAATCTTATAGAAATTCCTAAACATAGGCTGGCAAAAAGAAATCAAAAGTCGGCTTTCATTCGATTGTTTTTCCTGCTGCTGGTATTTTGTCTGATGGCTGTTTTTGTGTCCCCGATAGCGTTTGGACAATATTATGAATCGGGTCAAGATCCGGCATCCCTGAAATGGAAAAAACTGGACACACCGCATTTTAAGGTAATTTATCCGGTAACGTTTTCAAGTGAAGGTCAGCGTCTGGCCAATATCCTCGAATACGCTTATACCCTGGTACCAAAAGCCCTGGATCATAAACCACGAAAGATTCCCATTATTGTCCATAATCACTCTGTCGAAAGTAATGGATTTGTATCCTGGGCCCCCAAACGGATGGAACTCTACCCTGCACCCATCGCAGATTCATATCCCCAGGATGAATTGGAACAATTGGTATTACATGAATTGCGGCATGTGGTCCAGATCGATAAACTCAACCAGGGTTTTAGCAGAGTCCTGTTCTTTGGTCTCGGCGAACAAGGCATCGGTGCCGTTTCGGCCATGCTGCCGCTCTGGTTCCTGGAAGGCAACGCGGTGGCTGCGGAAACGAACTTGTCATATGCAGGACGCGGACGGTATCCCGATTTCCAGATGAAACTCCGGGCATTGTCACTTGAAAAAGGCCACGTATTTAAGTATGATAAAATGTGGTTTGGGTCGTATAATGATTTTACTCCAAACTATTATGAATTTGGATACCAGATGGTATCCTATGCTTCCAACCAGTATACAAATGACATCTGGAAAGGAGCTGTGGATTGGACGGGCAAAAAGCCGTATACTCTGAACCCGGTGAATTGGAATCTCAGGAAATATGATGATCTGACAAAAAAACGTCTGTACGATACCACATTTCTATATTTGCATCAAGCCTGGAAACAACAGGATGAGCAAGTTCAAACGTCACCCTATGACACCCTGAATAAGCGGATTTCCGATACCTATACCAGTTACCGGTTCCCGCAATATATACGCGATGGGCGGTTGCTTTGCGAAAAATCAGGAATCGACCAAATACAACAGCTGATCTTTATCGATTCAACGGGCCGTGAGGAAGTCGTTCATACACCTGGATTCTATTATCCTTCGAAATTTTCATACGCTCGCGATCAGGTGGTCTGGGTTGAACAAATACCGGACATACGGTGGGAAAACCAACGTTATTCGGTTATTAAAAAGCTAAATCTCCTGACCCGGGAGGAAACCATGCTGACCAGAAAGTCCCGGTTCTTTTCGCCGGATCTTTCCGATGATGGCTCCCTGATAGCCACCGTGGAGATCGATCTGGAAAGCCGATGCGAACTGGCCATACTGGATGCCTCTACAGGAGAAAAAATGAGCTCATTTCAAATTCCTGGTAATAATTCACTCCATATGCCGGAATGGATGGATGATAAAAATGTCCTGATCCTGGTGGTTGATGATCATGGAAAAAGTATCCGGAAATTGAACACACTTACAGGAGATTGGGTCACACTGCTTCCTCCCGGTTTTGACGATATCCGGAACATCATCTATTCTGATCCGTATATCCTGTACCATGCCACTTATTCCGGTATTGATAATATTTATGCATTGGCTCCTTCATCCGGCAGAATTTTCCAGGTCACTTCTTCACGGTTCGGGGCTTTTGATGTATGCGTGTCTCCTTCCGGTGACCAAATAGCCATTTCAGATTATACCTCTGACGGCTATAATATTGCAGAACTTAAACTCGATCCGTCCCATTGGATCCCCCTGGACAATGTATTGAATACCATGATAAAGACCTATGAAAAAAGTGTGGAAGAGGAGCCGGGAATACTTGAAAGCGATCACATACCGGATATTGAATATGAAGAAAAAACCTTCAGAAAATGGAAAAACCTGTTTGGATTTCATCAAGAACAAATAACACATTGTTTTCTTTTAAAATTTGTT
>Ga0209536_100011511_pt1 | contig 12946 bp, 10 predicted proteins | sample DeeMarSeWOR28_12_FD_187461 | JGI IMG/M metagenome (GOLD analysis project Ga0209536, IMG submission 187461) | Marine sediment microbial communities from White Oak River estuary, North Carolina - WOR-2-8_12 (SPAdes) (version 2) | ecosystem: Environmental > Aquatic > Marine > Intertidal zone >...
GGCCGGTGATTTTCAGGTTCATATCACCTGCCTCAAATATGGTTTGAATATCTTCGCGGCTGAATCTGGCCGTTGCAACCTGTTGTTGTTTGTCGACCGAGAATTGTTCAGGTTGTATTTGGCCCTCAAGAAATATGTTGTTTGGTTCAATGTCAGCGACATCATAATCATCGGGGAGCCAGATATAGCAAGTAATCCAATTGCCTTTGCTTGCGAGGTTAATCGTTTGCGGGAGGATTCTTGCCTCAGCTATTATTGGAGACTCGTAAGCCCCCATATCGATTCGGCCGCCCATTACACGGGGATTTCCATCTAAATCTGTCTCGTTCGGACCGGCTATATAATTCGGATCGCCGACATCGATGCACGGCGAATGGGGAAGCAGGTGATAATTACCATCGAGCCAAGTGCCATTCACATCCCAGTAACCCGGATCAGTAAACAACGGATCAGCATCTATATTGCCGGTTCCATCCCCAGTGTAATCCTGGAGGCAACAATAATCCGGCTCAGAAGAAGAATATACTTGAGAACCTGTATTTGCCGAGTTTGCCCAAATAATGCAGCTGGTAATCGAACCCTTACACCAATACAGACCGCCGCCGGTAGCCTCACTTTCGGCCGGCTCACCTGTTACCGTTGCCGTATTGCCGCTAATCGTGCAGTTGATAATCGTTCCATGGCACCCACAAAGGCCGCCACCAGAACTATCGTACCTGCTTAGCGCGATATTGCCGCTAATCGTGCAGTTACTAATCGTCCCATCGCAAGCACAAAGCCCACCACCGAAACTACGTTGGTCATACTCACCTGCATCTGATGCCGTGTTCCTGATAATCGTGCAGTTGGTAATTGTCCCACCGCACGCATAAAGCCCGCCACCGGCACCGCCACTATTTTCCAAACTCATTGCTACTGTTGCCTCATTGTCGCTAATCACGCAATTGATAATCTTCCCATTGCACCCATAAAGCCCACCACCGAGGCCCCAACTACCATCATCGTGTTCCCAACCTCCTTCTGCACCATTATAACTAATCGTGCAGTTACTAATCGTTCCATCGCACGCACAAAGCCCACCACCACTCGCTTCAATTCCAAATGAGGTAGATGTGCTATTGCCCCAAATCGTGCAGTTGATAATTGGGCCATCGCAGTGATAAAGCCCGCCACCTGCGCTAACATGATAGTCACAACGTACGTGATTTCCTTTAATTGCGCAGTTGATAATTGGCCCATTGCACTCATAAAGCCCACCACCGTAAGCCTCATAATTGGCCGTTATGCTATTGCCGCTGATCGTAGAATTGATAATTGCTCCATTACACCGGTAAAGTCCACCACCACGGCCAACGTGTCCTAAATAATATGCCGACCAATTCCTCGATATCGTACAGTTGATGATGTCTCCGTTGCACTCACTAAGGCCGCCCCCATTACCTGCCAAGCCGACTTTATTGTAACTAATTGTGCAGTTAGTAATTGTTCCATTGCAGTCATAAAGGCCGCCACCAGAACCATATAACATTTCTCCCGCAGTATTGCCGCTGATTGTACAGTTTATAATTGTTCCTTTGCACCCGCTAATACCACCACCAAAACTACCAGATTCCCGGCCATCTGCCCTATTCCATTTGATTACGCAATTAGCAATCGTTGGGCCACTCTGATTCTGGCAGCAAATACCACCACCTATTACTGCCTGACCGTTCATAATGGTAAAACCTGACAGTATGGAGTTACTGTCCTCGCCACTATGAAAGACAAAGCCCCGACCCAGATGATTGCAGTCAATTATCGTTGAATCGACAATGTTTGGATCGTTCGGGTCTGTGCTTTGGACGGTGATGGCTTTGCCTTTGAAATCTATATCCCGGTTGCCATAGCCGGTATATATTCCGGGGTTGACCTCGATGATATCGGAATCGGCGGCGGCATCAATTGCGGCCTGAATGTGGGTGAAATCCGAAGGGCCATCGTCATCGACGTAGATGTTTTTCGCGTGAACCGTAGCAGAAGTGTACGTGAGTAAAAATAATAAAAAAATTGTCAGTGCGGTTTTAAGACATGATTTAGCAGGCATTTTCGAACCTCCTTTCGCCCCATTTGGGGCAAAAACCTCTTTCTTTATGGCGAATGAATGTCAGTCAGGAAGCAAAAAGTCTCGCATCGCCAACTCTATATCAGATATAAAATAAGTATATCTGATTGAAAAACACAAATCAAGAGAATTCTTATAGGACTTATGGCGTTTTGCAGGTTTTGATGTCTGATTAGCTATAACTGACACACAATTCCTGATAGCGGGGTGGTTACGAGTTTCTCAGCCCTTTATGTGTGCTCTGGAGGCTTAGTATTTAACTCTAAGGTGTATTTGATGGAGTATAGCCTAATTCACCCCACACGGCCTTCTGCACTCTGTACAAATCCAGATTTCCCGGCGAGTTGGATAAACTGCCGTGACGGCCGGTGTTTTGCCAGTAGTCGTAGGCCATCCTGGCAATCTCTATCGTACGGGGGTCTGTCCACTTCCAGTATTCCGCCCGCCCGTCTGCAAAAGAGAAGTTTGTCCCTTCTCCATGTCTGGCCGTAATTTGGTCCCACCATCGTTCCTGGTCGTACCAAATGGTCCAGCTGGCCGGACTTAGCCGGCCTTCATCAAGAAAAACAGCCCTCCCACCCGGATTGCGAATCTCCATCCGAGTTTTAATTATCCTCCCGGCGGCTCCGGGTATCGCGTCATAACCATTCATAGAATCAACTATAGCGTAAGTTACAACTTCATCAACAATACCAGTCGGGCACTTGTAGAGTCTTACGTTCGGGCAGTATTTATATAACAGACCATCTTCGATTCCCTGTATTCGTTGTTGCTGTAAGGCACCCCGGCCGGGCCAGTAGACCCAACAAGTGCCGTCTTTGTTGTGACCGCCGGTGCTCGTATTACCGTTAATGATTCTGTCATCGTTGTCATCTGCATACACATTCCATGCAATCATCAACTGCCTCAGATTGTTAAGACACATGGCACGCTTACCCTGCTCTCTGGCCCGCTCCAGTGCCGGCAGCAATAATGCCATCAGCAGTGCAATAATAGCAATAACCACTAAAAGCTCTACTAATGTAAATGCCTTTTTATTGAGCATAGCTTAACACCTTCTTTCAAGAAGGTTTTGACAACATTTACTCTTTCGATCCGGCCGGTTCTCGTAGTTAATTTCGTATCAATAATTATAAACAAATTGCACCGGTTGATACAAGAAAATTGTGGCTGAAACAAGCATAATCCCGCTCTCACATCTGGGTTCACGCAATCACACAACTGTAGCTAAACCCGTAGAATGCCCGAATTTACGATGAAAAGTAACAGGTAGCTTTTTTCAAGAATAAAAAATCGAAAAAGAATAAGAACTTTTTAAATACAGTAGTGCAGGAGGATAGTCATAAGGAGATCGGCTTTGTTTTGGTTCTAAATCAATTTTAGCTCGGCTTGGCCCGCATGCGGTCTGTTACATCTATATCCGCGCCCCGGTATCCACGGAGATTACCTTCCTCATCCAGCATAGGGACGCCGCAGGTCAAAAGCCATACAGAGGTACCGTCCTTGTGAGTGTTTTGATTCAGAAAATCTCGGAAAGGCTGCTTCCCGTTATACACCTTAAGAGCTGCCTTTTTCAGTTCTTCGCGCCTGTCGGGATGGAACAAATCGTAAAAATGCTTTTTCCCAACGATCTCTTCAGGTTTGTATCCAAGCATCTTCTCCACAACCGGACTGGCGTATGTGTAAATTCCCTCGGCGTCCACTTCCCATATCCATTCCTGCTCGTGTTCGGCTACCTCCCGGAAGCGTTCTTCGCTCTGCCGCAGGGCATCTTCCAGCTTCTTTCGCTCTGTGATGTCGCGGGCGACGGCAATCACAAACTGTTTGTCCTCAAGCCTGCCCGCGGAAAGTGATATTTCCATAGGGAATACACTTCCGTCACTTCGTAAACCGGGCAGTTCGAGAATCCTGCCGATTGCGCGGTTGGGTTTTCCTGTGGCGAAATAACTACTCACATATTGTCCATGTTTTTCCCTGTATTTCTTTGGCATTAGACAGTCAAGTGGCTTGCCTACCATTTCCCATTTGTTGCGTCCGAACATCTTTTCAGCCGCCGGATTGAACAGAATTATCAATCCGTCCTCCCCGATGGATATCATCGCTTCCTTGGTTGAATCTACAATCGTCTGCAACAGCGTATCGCCCTCGCGTAATTTCTCTACGGCCCACTCACGCTCGGCTATTTCTTGGAACATACGTTTCCTGGACCTGTGTAGAAGGATAAGTGCAAATATCAACAAAACCACTACAAAGGGCATTACTATATATGCTATATATTCTATAGGTGGCAAATTTCTACTCCTTTATGGTTTCATTAAACTACCAAATAAGGTCCAAAATTGCAATCTAAATTTAAGCTTTTCGTATGAGTTCTATACGTGCTCTTCATGTTGGAATAAATGGCAAATTTGCATGATCATACAATAATGCGTTTGTCTGGTACTAATCAGGTGTGCCCGGCAGTGAAAGAGCCGCTGCAGATGTCGTTTTTTCGCCGGGTAAATAGCGAATCGAGAGTGCGGTGATGGTGAGAAAGCGAACCTATATAGGACTACCCACTCAAAAAGTAAAACTTAGGATATTCAAAATGGGGTCTCGCTTTCTCCTCTGTCCCCCCGACCCCTAAGTCCTTCTTAATATATCGGCTATTTTGGCCTGAAAAATAATTGCGCAAAGTACCTGATTTTGCACCAAAACGTGATTTTTTTTACTTTTTTCGTCGTTTTTTAGCTTATTCTGCGATCCAGAATCGCTGAACTCGACTTTAAGAGTATCTTACAGCTTATTCTTAAGAACCAACACCTGACTTAACTCGTAGAAAATATAAAGGCTTCAAATTGTGTACTATGCCCCTGCCGCTCCTCTTTCCTCCTCCTCTTAGGCAGGGGCTTTATAAAGCGCCTTTTGAAGCGTTTATGCAAAAAACAATCAATTGCCTGTGGAAGAAAGATCATAAAAAGTATGCTGACGTACCAAAAGCGATGTATGCATTATGCCGATAGCACAGAGTGGCTGTATATTTACAGAATTGAACTCGCACAGGAGCAAAGATATGACAGATAATCAACAATATGCTCAGCAGAAAGAACGAAGGCTCAGAACTCGTTGGCAAATACCAAAATCACTGGACGCTAAAGTCACAATCCGGACCCAACAAAAGGCAGGAGATGAACGGGATAAGGCTTCTGAACAGTATTGGCAGGGTTATTTAGGTAACATCTGTGATCTCGGAGCACAAATTATAGTGGAGGCTGCCTGCTGGGAACAGTTACGCACAAATCAAAAGGTAAATCTGCAACTTGATATTTCTTCACGGGAAACTGAAATTAGAACTGAAGCAGCCGGCCGGGTTAGGTATATTGTGCCTGATGAGCAGGATAACAGAATTAAACTGGGGATTGAGTTTTCAGAATTTGAACTTAATGTCGAAACAAAAAAGGCAATTCATCAGGTTTGTGAATCTGTAGGAAGTTGCTCTGAATGCAAATTTGATGAGTGTACAAAGCTATAAATCCCTTCCAATGGTAATAAACTGTATATTTTCAGTAATCATATCCCCCACATCAACATAGGGTCCAGAGGCAAATATAACAGAGAATCTGTTTTTAAACACAACCGTAGGAACACCCGTAGAGACTATCCGGCGAGCAGAAAAGAACCTCCTGTGCCGTCTATTATTTGCCCTTGACATTTGACTTGGTAGGTGTATTTTCTATGAAGATAAATAGGAGACGTTGAAGATTCATTGTTAACCATATCGAAAGGGTAAACCAGTGAGACAATTCTATATGGCCATCATGATTTTAGCAATGCTTCCAATCGCAGGCTGCTCTCGCTCGCCTAATGTACAGATGGTAAAGCTGCAATGCAGGGCACAAGATGGGAAATGCTTTTGCTTTTATTCGTTTACGGCAGGGGTATTGACGACACCTCCAACTGATCCCGATCAAGTAGATATTGTCTATTACTTTGACAGGGACGATTGTTCGCAGGGGGCACTCTTCGGCCACGATGATAGTCAGGGCTATCTTTTCCCAATCGGCCAAAAGTCGTGGAGTGAGTTGATAAAGCTTAAACCTGACGGCAAGGATATGGAATCCGTAGCGGCAATCATGCCTCTTACCGGGGACAAAGAGGGATTGGCCTTCTGGGTAAAGGCAAGCGACAGTGAGTACATTTTGGCCAGAATCAGCGCCGTATAGCCCGTTTCATATTCGGATCTTGTCTCGGGTGGCACCGCGACACTGGAACTTGAGTGGTTTCGGCCCAAAACTCGCTAAGGAATGAAGAAACAACGTCGAGCCATACAGGTCCAAGTGTTCTAATATTCGATCTGTTTTTCGACCTTTAATTAGGCGGATATCTTTTTAACCTTCTATGCTTTATGGCATTGGGTTATAACGATCACTACTTACCTGCAAGCTTACTTTAGGTGATGTTTGCCTTTGAACAAAATCCACTCACCTCGCTTAAAGGCAATCATCCATATGAGAAGCGCCAAAACAAATCCCATGACCCCTTTATAAGTAACCGCCTCTGGGATCTTATCAACTTTACCTTCTGCAAAATCAATCCCTGAATTTAAAACCGTCAAATAAAAACCGCTGATCAAAAGTGCTATATTGATTGTGCTTTCAAAAATCGCCACCAAAGGTGTCAGCTTCTGTCGAAAATAACATAACAGTCCGAAGAGAAAACACATTCCATAATAACCATACCTCAGTGCAGCGCTCGCCAGAATAAATGGCACACGGACTCTTACTCCCCAAATCAGCTCCATAACCAGAAACAACGGTGTTAATATGTAATAAAAATTCAGCAGGCCAAATCCGCCGGCCTTAACCGATCCCTTATCCTCCACTTTCGATACATCTTTATTCGTATTCTTTGTCCCCTGCATAATGTCTATCTCCGAACGAAGTTTTTGAATATACAGGTCCCGCTCTTATTCCTTCTCAATTACAGGCTGTGTATCAGGATTTACCATATACACACCTTTCAACATCACAGTGCTATTCTAACATGAGCCCGGCTTAATGCAACAGGCATCTCGATCCAAGCTCACATTTAACCTTACATTTTTGAGAATATGCCTCGCCATTCGTGATAATAGACCTTTTTTCATTCCTGATTTCCTGCTTTCCACGTATAGCTGGGGACGGGGGCCATTAATCCCGCTCATAAGCAGAAAAAAACTGAAAAATGCAAAGTATCTCTTTCAACTGGTCGAAATTATCTATACAGGTTTTCATTAGAATGAATAATTCTATTAATGAGGAAAATAGATAAGGAGAAACAAATGAACAAGCTGTGTTGGCTTATTGGTCTATTGGTTATAAGTTTATTAACAGGATGTAATTCTGATATTGTAACCACCCACTGTTTGAAAGAGCTTGATCACAAGTGTGTCCATCTTGAGCCGATCGAAAGCGACAATCCACAAGTGGGAAAGGTCATAAGGGATGTTATTGAAAAGGAGTTCGTGAGGAAAAAAATCGAACTGTGTGATCCTGATACAGCCACAGTTTTCATAACAGGAGCGACTTTCTTAACGACGAAAGCCGAATCAAACGGGGGCTTTCTCGGCAGTTCATCTTCTTCAAGCCAGGCTATTGAAAGCGTATCTTTAGTGGCCAAAGACAACAATGGTCAAATCCTGTTGTCGGCTTCTTACGACAATAAGGATCGGCACAGTGCTAGTAAGCTTGCACGTGAATTTGGCTCAGCTTTGGCCGATAAGCTAAAGTGAGCATACTATCTCCACCTTAAACCATATTTTGAAAATCGTTTGTATATTTTCACGATAAACAGCTGTTCTTTGCTGGGGATTTCCTCTTTTAGGTACTTTCAGGTTTGACGCCCTTGCTCTGCGCCGAATGGTCCGGACCCACAGATTAAATCGGAGAAGTACACAAAAAACAGAGGTTCATATTTTCAAAAAAATTATCGCCTTTCAACGAAGAACGGGGTATATTATTGGTGTCTTATCAACTTGATTTCCGGGAAGCCTGATGCTCGAAGATGAACAAATAAAACGGCTGGTTAATATGACCTGTAAGCGGTTGCTCGCGCTTCCTGAATGTACCAGGATTTTATTGCATCCTGTCCTCCACAAAATTGCATCTTCGGTATCAACGTAACTCTAAATATAAGGGCGATTTTATGGAATGTGCGAAATGTCGAACAGAGGTTGCCGATAGTTCCAGGTTTTGTCCTCATTGCGGCTACAGCCAGGCAGATACGGAAGACCTTCGGCAGTTGTGCCTTGCGGACGTAAAAGAGTGTGAGCGGGCTGTCAGTGCCGGTGAGGGGAGCAGGCCGTATATCCGCAAGAGCTTTGAAAACCGGCTTCCAAAATGGACACAAGCGGCTGAACTTGGAATTCGAGAGGCACAGTGGCTGCTTGCAAGATGTTACGATGAAGGCTTTGGGATCGAAAGGAACACTATACGAGCTGTCAGTTGGCACCTTAAAGCCGGAGAGCAGGATTATCCTCCGGCGGAGAATCACCTTGGTTCCTGCTATCAGAATGGAGACGGTGTCCCGCAGGATGATGCCGAAGCGGTCCAATGGTATCGCAGGGCGGCAGAGCATGGCTATGCTATCGCACAGGCCAATCTCGCCTGGTGCTTCGACACAGGCTGTGGTGTTGCACAGGATGAGGTCGAGGCGGTTAAATGGTATCGCGAAGCCGCCCGGCAGGGCGATTACACCTCGCAGTTCAATCTTGCCGTACACTATGAATGGGGCAGTGGAGTAGAACAGGACAAAAATGAAGCAATAAAACTGTATCGCAAAGCTGCTGACCAGGGATACGAAAAGGCTGCAGAGGCTTTGGAAAGGCTAACCAGCGAAGTCGCTGCTGAGAAGAAGGACAAGGAAGAAAAGGCAAAAGCTGCCGAAGAGTGCTTTCGAAAGGCCTGCAAAGAGGTTTTGGAAGAAGGCACGCTTAATCTTGAGGACAGCGACAGACTCAGGGTTACAGCAGACTCACTTGAGCTCTCTGAGCAGCTTAGAAAACAGTTTTTCGAGAAGGAGAAGGAGGTTTTCCTTAAAAGCCAAAAAGCAAGACCGGATAAAGGCGCCGAACTTAAGTTTCGAATAGCATGTAAAAATGCCATTACAAATGGCAAAGCCACTATTAATGAAAAACACGAACTCAGGCAGTTTGGAAAGTCTTTAAATCTGTCCGACCAGGTTATGAAGCGCCTTTTCGAGACAGAGAGAAGAATTTTCAAGGCCAGCCAGGAGGTCCAGCCGACCAGAAACATTGAATTGCAGTTTCGTAAGGCGTGCAAAAAAGTTTTGGCTGACGGCAAGGTGACACCCGAGGAGGAGATACAACTAAAAAGTCTGGCCAAATTCTTCAAAATGTCGAACGACGTTATGAAACAGATTTTCACCGATGAGGTTAGGATTTATCGCCAAAGCCGCAGGAATACACCGGCCAAAAACGCGGTATTGCAGTTTAGCAAGGCGTGTAAAGAGGCCCTTGCAGACGGTAAACTGACACCTGAGGAAGAAAAGCAACTAAAAAGCTTGGCCACATTCCTGAAGATACCAAAAGAAACCATGAAGCGGATATTCAGTCATGAGGCAAAACATTACCAGAAGGCACATTAAACACTGGCTTTATTTCTGCACCATTTCTTCTAAAATTCACTTTGACAGTAAATAAGCAATCTTATATAAGTGGTTGAAATCGAACCGTCAGGGATTTTCTTTGAAGGGACGAGTGGCAGAGATGTAAGAAATGATAAGCGCGCTAAGCAATTAAAATAAAGGAGTAAAAAATGAGTGAAGAGAAACGGCCGGGTGGTTTGACAGCGCTTGCAGTGATAAATTTTGTATTTTCAGGCTGGGGTTTTCTCTCCCTTCTTGGTCTTGCGGCTTTCTTTGCTTTCATTGGTGTAATTCCAACTGAAGAATTGCAGGAACCTCAAAGAACTCAGTTTGAAGCTTTTAAAAACATGGGTGTACCATTGTTTGTTTTCATCTTTGCCCTTACCCTGATATCCAGTGTTCTATTGCTCTTATCAGGTATAGGTTATCTGAAACAAAAGAAATTTCTTGGCAGGACCTTAGGCAATATTTATGCAGTCATTGCTATTGTAAGCAGCGTTGTCTCAGGAATGATGTTTCCGTCCGAACTTGGTGGAGGTTTCAATATCGGCTCAATCATCGGCCTGATATATCCGGTAGTGACACTTATTCTGCTAAATACGACTTTCAGGGATGACCTGACAAACTGAACCGGATGATTGCCCTGCGGTTTTCAAACTGCAATTGGATGTGAAATGAAACTGAAAACACTGACTATCAGTCATATTCGCCTTATCAGCCTGTACTGGAGCCGTTTTGCGGTGCGTAGCGGATCGGGATTGGTCTATCTTTTGATCGCGCTTATCTTCGGTCTTTCGATGGCTCATATATTAATCATGCCGGTTGAGCAATTAATTAGCCGCCAAAAACGCGATATGGGCAAAACTGACCCTCAGGTCATCAATCAAACGATAATAGATATAGGCCGGCCAATCATTCAATTTCTCTTCGGCCAAAAAACCCTTGAGGAAATAGGCCAGGAAAGTATGGCACGTCAGGGCGGCTTTGGGGATAAGGATGGTACATCTCCGAATGCAGCGGGGGGGGCGAAAAAGGATACCGCTCTCGATCCCTGGTCGACATTTCTTCTTGAAAAAAGGCCGGCCCTCTTATCAGCTATTTTTTTATTACTGCTATTCGGTATGCCTTTTGCGATATCTTTCCTCGGATATAATCAGGTCAGCGGGGATATCCAGAGCCACGGCCTGCGGTATCTTCTCTTGAGAACGGAACGCAGCAACATCTATTTCGGCCGTTTTCTCGGAACAGTCATTTTCTCTACCGTGGTTATGGCCATTATTGTTGTTACTATTACGTTTTATCTCGGTATGAAGACCAGAATCTATCCTGCCGGGGCACTGACACTCTGGGCTTTTCACGGTTTCTTAGCGCTGTCGATTCTCATGGTCCCGTACATTGCTATCTGTTCATTGATTTCTGCATCGGTTGATTCGCCTTTTCTGTCTTTGATCCTGGCGAAGGTCGTAATAGCTGGTGTCCTGATTATGGGTCTTGTTGGCCGCCTTGCCTGGAAACCGGCGAAGTATGTGCTTTATGCATTACCCTGGGGATGGCAAAGTAACCTTTTGCATTTTCAACCGGCGCGTTGTCTGCTTGCTGCTGTGGGCTGTTTCGTTTACGCGGGATTTATTCTCTTTCTTGGTTATTACCACTTTGAGCGACGTGATCTATAGGTTTTGAAATGACACATGTAGTATCTATACAAGGATTATCCAAAAGATTCGGGCGGATTCAGGCCCTTAGTAAAGTGTCCTTTGATGTCCCTTCACATTCCATATTTGGACTGCTCGGCCCGAACGGAGCGGGCAAGACGACACTTTTTTCCATAATAGCTGACTTCCTGAAGGCCGATACCGGCATAATTGAGGTCCTCGGTATAGATACGACAAACATCCGGCAACTTCGCGGACGTCTGAGTATTCTTCCACAGGATGCTCGCTTCCAACGGAATGTACCAATCCTGGAACAGCTCGTTTTTTTCCGCTTATTGGCCGGTCGTACAAAGCAACAGGCCCGTGAAGAGGTCTTAAAAAGCCTTGAGTTGGTTGGCCTACAGTCGTTTGCTAAAAGGCGGGTGGGAAGTCTATCTCACGGTATGGTCAAACGTTTGGAAATCGCCCAGGCTTTTCTTGGAAATCCTGAAGTGATCCTTCTTGATGAACCGACGGCCGGGCTGGATCCTGCCGCATCTCGTCAGATTCGGGATCTGGTCAAGCAATTGCAGGAAAGTGCTACTATCATAGTCAGCTCCCACAATCTCGATGAGATCCAGGAACTTTGTGACCATGTGGCGATATTAAACCTCGGCAACCTTGTTCTTTCCGGTTCGGTTGATGAGATTACCCTTGCAGATCGGGAATATAATATGACCATGTCACGCCCTCTGCAAAACAATGAGCTTCAACAAATAAGTTCAATTCAGGGAGTACGCAGCATACAAATGCAATCTCATGCAGGAGCCGGCCATGGCAAAAGTTCGGCGGAGTATTTAGTGAAACTCAACTTATCTGCTGAGAACGTCAGTCAGGATAGTGTTCTTGCCGCGATTCTTCGCGGTGTTCTGGACATGAATGTCACACCTCGAAAAATTACCGAAGGCCGCAGCCTGGAAAGTCAATTCCTGGAACTGACGGGCGGGCAAAACAACAATCCGTAATACCATGTTCGACCGAATAATACCGGTTATGAGCTAAACAACAACCGGCAGTACTCTCCGTATTCAAGATTAAACTATACAAAAACAGGGATTCCTCCCGCCTGAGTGTTATTTCAGAGTAGATACCTACGAGCAAGCCCGTGAAATTAAAATTCGAACTTCGTTTGACCTAAATCCTGTCGACCTCGGCATTCCACATATTTCGGCCTGGATTTCCCGGAAAAATAGTTGCAAAGAATGTGAAATTTGATAGTATAGTTATCTTAGAGTACATTTTACGAGGACTTTCATGTTTCAAAAGGGATAATCCGAGCGGTGAAGCAGGCAGGGAGGCTTTCAGAGTCAACTTTGACCGCAAATTGAAGCTGGAATTTCACGGATCGAAACTCACCGGCGAGGATTGGTTTTGAATTTTAACTTGGAAATATCGGTTAATAAAGGAGGTTGTGATGAGGACAAAACATTTTTCTAGTCTATGTGTCGTTGTTTGTTGTTTTTTAACGGGAAGTGCTTCTGCTGTTGACTTTGGCGATGCTCCGTTGCCCTATCCGGTCACACTCATCGAA
>Ga0209536_100011512_pt1 | contig 12945 bp, 5 predicted proteins | sample DeeMarSeWOR28_12_FD_187461 | JGI IMG/M metagenome (GOLD analysis project Ga0209536, IMG submission 187461) | Marine sediment microbial communities from White Oak River estuary, North Carolina - WOR-2-8_12 (SPAdes) (version 2) | ecosystem: Environmental > Aquatic > Marine > Intertidal zone >...
CTTTTTGTGGACAGGTTGTGAATCAATGAACGGCCCGGTTGAGGAGGACGGGCTTTACCCGCTGGCGAAGGCTTCTGACAACCTGTCCGGTCCAAAGGTAACCGGTGAGGTAGAAATTGTTTTTATGGGCGGAAACGGGAAGAACAGTCCTGATGACGGCCGGCGTGCTTTTGCCGAATTCAACGCCCATGAAGCCTATAATGGGCGCCCGGCAAAAGGGGAATTCTATTATCGTGTATACAGTGCCGATCTGCTGACCCTGCACCGGGAGATCATTGTGGAAGTTCAGAATGCAAGTATTGTGTTTGATGGAAAGCACAGCCAGTTTTATGGTGTTGTCGTTTATGACAGTAAAGGCTGCGCCGGAAACGGTGAAGGGGGACATGGGCCGGAATGCCAGGGCGGTGCGTGTGCCGGTGGTCATTCGTCCGGTGACACCGGCGGCGGCTGCTCAGGCGACCACACCACCGACGATGGCCATGATGATGGCTGTTCAGGCGATCATACCGATGATGGTACAACGCATGACGATGGTGGTTGTAGTGGAAGCGATGCCGGTGGCGGATCGCCAGGCGGTGACATGGGTGGCAGCGGCGGCGGATGTTCCGGTGACCATACAACCGATGATGGCACAACGGATGGCGGCTGTTCCGGTGATCATACGACCGACGATGGCACAACGGATGGTGGCTGTTCCGGAGACCATACTGACGACGGAACTACCCATGATGATGGCGGTTGCAACGGCAGTGACGATCATGGCGGATCGACCGGCGGAAACGGTGGTGCCCCGGCAACGGCCGGAAAATACTGCCGGATCGGTCAGTATCTGTACGTAAAAGCCAAAGATGCTTCCACACCAGCGGTCCCGGATGACCGGATCAACTGGAAATGGTTTGCGGGAAAAGATGAGCAATTGGTCTTGACCGTCCCATGGACCCATTTATGCAAAAAGGAAATCATTGGCGGCAATATTGTTGCTCATTGATGGAAAATAATTTTGTCAAATCCGGATGTTTGACCACGGAAATGCACAGAAGTAAAAAGATATGGAAAATCCCAGGCCTGACTCGATATCGCCGATCAAGCAGGCATCGCAAACTTGAGTTACCTGGAAATAGCTGCTTAAACGCTTTTTCTGGTTCTATGCTGTGAATTTCCGTGGTTTATAGAAAGACAGGTATCACACCGGTAATCTGAACTTACTAAAAAACCGGAAAATGGTTGTCTTATGAATATAAAGATCATCATATACATTTTCCTCGTTTCAGGTATCCTGTGTCAGGCAAGAGTCGCGGCACAAGTCGTCCCTACCAATCGATGGGTAAGCGTTTATTCTGAATTTTCACTCTTCAATGGTCAGCCGGTACCGGTCGGCGCTGTCATCGAAGTATATGACGCACAGGGTATTCTCTGCGGATCGGCAGAAGTCCCCGATCCGGGCCGTTTTGGTTTTATACCGGTTTACGGGGATGATCCCCGGACTGTCGGGATCGATGAGGGGGCTGAGCCGGGAGATACCCTGTTCTTCAGGATTGATGGTTTTTTTACCAGATCTGCCGGATCTGTGCCCATTTGGGAAGATCACGGTACAACGCTGCCTGTCCAGCTGGAAAGCCGGTCAAACTGGCCGCCAGTAATCGAACCGGTTCCCGATCAGGTAATATGGGAAGGCGACCTTTTTACTCCGCTTGATCTGGATGAACTTGTCAGTGATCCGGATGATGAGACCGCAACACTTTCGTGGGAAGCTGTCGGCCAGCAGGAAATTTCTGTGGTAATTATCGACAGGAAGGCACTGATCTCCGTGCCTTATCCGGATTGGTTCGGCACAGAGTCTTTCCGTTTCATTGTCAGTGACCCCGGCGGGCTGTCGGATACCAGCGAGGTAACATGTCTGGTACACAATGTAAATGATGCACCCCGGGCAGTCGATGATCTTCTCGAAACAAATGAAGATCAAAGTATCATGATATCCATCCTGCAGAATGATTCCGATATGGACGGAACCATCATCGCCTCTACCGTGACCGTGCCTGTCGGTCCCAAGAATGGGGCGTTTATCGCTGCCAGCGATGGCACGATATTATACAATCCGGATCCTGATTATTTTGGCCGGGATTCTTTGTATTACCGTGTGGCCGATGACAGTGGTATGTATTCCAATGATGCCCTGGTGGATATTACGGTTCTCCCGGTGAATGATCCACCGGTAATAAGTGCCATCCCCGATCAGACGATCCTTGAGGAAGCGGAATTCTCAGTTATCACTCTTGATGATTATGTCCTGGATGCCGATGATGCTGATCCGGTGCTCGTATGGTCATTTACCGGCGCTGATGAACTGGAAATTTCGATTACGGATCGGGTTGTACATGTCAGGACCCCGAATCTTCACTGGAATGGCAGCGAAACAGTTGTGTTCACGGCAGCCGATCCGGAAGGGCTGACCGACAGCGATACGGTAATGTTCCGGGTGGTGGCTCGGGGTGATCCACCGAGAATTACATCCATTCCCGACCAGAACATCGATGAAGGGGGGGCGTTTGACCAAATTGTCCTGGATGATTTTGTGACGGATCCTGACCATGACCGTGCTGATCTGAACTGGACATGGAGTGGTAACCACTTCCTCCTCGTGGGTGTGGTTGACCGTATTGCATCAATAGCTGTTCCTGATCAGGACTGGTACGGCAAGGAGGATATTGTTTTCAGGGTAAATGATCCGGATGGTTTATTTGATACGGATACGGTAAGGTTCGTGGTCGCTCCGGTAAATGATCCTCCGGTGGTCACGGCGATCCCCGGTCAGGTCATCCTTGAAGGGGATACTTTTAAAAAAATATCTCTTGATCAGTATGTGAACGATCCGGACCACGCGGATAAAGATCTGAGTTGGACCTTTTCAGGTAACCGGTTCCTGGAAATAATAATCGAAGAGCGGATCGTATCGATCGCTGCACCGGATTCGGAATGGTCGGGAATTGATACCGTTAGATTCTGTGTAAATGATCCGGCAGGATCCACCGGAGCGGATACGGTCGTTTTTTCAGTACTGGCGGTCAATGATGCACCGGAAATCCTCGAACTAACCGATCAAAAAACCGAAGAAGGTCAAATGTTTCCGGTCCTGGATCTGGATGCGGTTGTATTTGATCCGGACAACAGCAAAGCGGACCTGAACTGGAGTATCTCAGGTGCTGAGTATTTGAATGCGCGGATCGAAAACCGGCAATTATTTGTGGAAAGCCCGGATACAACCTGGTGTGGTTCGGAGTCCCTGACCCTGAAAGTGACCGATCCGCAGAATGCATTTGATACGGGAAAAATTAAATATATCATTATCCCCCATAACGATCCGCCGAGAATAACCGGTATTCCGGAATTATCTATTCCGGAAGATGATTCATTATCCTGTACCTTATCCGATTTCAGACCATATATCCGGGATCCTGACACGGAATTTGACAGTCTTAACATGAGCATGAGAACGGGAAATTTTGTTCAGGTCGAACAATACGGGGATGAATTCCGGTTGTATCCCTCTCACAACTGGTTTGGATACGACAGCCTGCTGGTTACCGTAAACGATGGTGATCTGAGCGATTCAGCATTTGTCTTTGTTCATGTCGCGCCCATAAACGATCCGCCGGAGATCGATCTGCCGGATACCCTGCGCGCTACATCGGACACGAGCATGACGATCCAGTTGAAAAATTATATTGAAGACGTTGATCATGCATACGAATGCCTGAGTTTTGATTTCAGGATAGACAATGGACTGATCATGTTTTCATTTGATTCTGTGCAATCTCTCGTCAGATTTGAATGGGCTCGGGGGTATAACGGCGGAACGGATTTTTATGTGACCGTCAGGGATGATAGCGGGGCGGCAGGGGAGGATTCCGTCTATCTCTCGATCGATCCGGTCACCGGTCTTGCTCCGGGTTTGCTTGTGTCCTCAGTGCCCGCAAGCTGGGTGCTTGAACAAAATTATCCGAATCCCTTCAATCCGCAGACGTTTATCCGTTTTGGTTTACCATCGGCAGAACGGGTCAGGCTCGAAGTGTTTGATATAAATGGTATGAAAGTGAGAACATTGGTTGATTCTCCCGTATCAGCGGGATTTCATGAAATTACCTTTGATGGCGAGAACCTGTCCTCGGGTCTTTATTTTTACTGTCTCCGGGTTCCGGGCAGACTCCTGACCAGAAAGATGATCCTGGTTAAATAGGATCAGGCGTAATCAGGTTTAAAAATTATTCAGGAGAACAGGATCCACAGGATTTTAAAGGATTTTCACGAAGACACACAAAAGTTGCACGAAGAACCAAGATGAAAAAAATACAAAATATAATCAATTAAATGCATGCGGTTAGCCTTAAATGTTTGAAAAATAAATAAAAATATACCTCTTAAAAGTCTTTGAGTTTCTTCGTGGTCCTTCGTATAAAAATACCTGATCCTGTGAATCCTGACCTAAATGGACTCTTGCAAAGTTATCCTGTCCCGAACAATGGCGCACTAAAAGTTACAGGACTCTCAGGGAGGTGCCACGATAGTTGTCGATGGCTTTGTGCAGGCAGGAATTGGCGATTTCGGCACATTCGTACTTCTGTTTGGGGATCCCTTCCAGCCAATCAATGATCTGACGGGCATCTAGTTTATAAGCCTCGTCAATGGTCTTTCCCCTGATCATGGTTGTCATGGCGGAGGCGCAGGACTGGAGGCCGGCGCATCCGATATATTCATATTTGGCGTCGGTGATCAGATCACGCTCAATATGCAGGGACAAAAACAGTATATCGCCGCAGGTGCCCTGGTGTTGTTCACTGATGGTTGGCTCCTGCATCACCTCCATATTTAGATTCTGATCGAGAATGGTGATCGCTTTTTCAGAAAAGCCCATATCGCGCAATAACTTATGGCGAACTTCTTCCATGAAAATTGCCCTCTCATTTGTCCCGATTGATAAATCAGGATAAATCCGGTTGTTTCACCGGGGATCCTGATATGATTAAAAGATACAGCGGATAATCTGCTTATTCAAGGGTGATCAGGCAGAAATTAGCGCTGTATCTTCCGGAAAATATGATCCATTAAATTTGCCCGTCAGGTCCGCAGGGGGGCAAGAGCCCGCTGGATCAAACGACGCGTCCAGTTGCGCATATCATCGAGGAGTATATAGATCGTAGGTAAAATAACCAGTGTGACCAGCGTTGAGAAGGTCAGACCACCAACAATTGCCCTTGCCATCGGGTAGTAGGGAGGGCCATTGCCGCCGACCTGAGTGGTGGCCATGGTCAGTGGCAGCAGGCTGAAGATGGTGGTCGCCGCAGTCATGATGATCGGTCTTAACCGATCCCGGCCGGCCTGTAAAATTGCCTCATCGCGGGACAAGCCCCGGTTGCGCAGCTGGATGATATGGTCAATGAGGACGATGCCGTTATTGACCACGACACCGATCAGCAGAAGGATCCCCAGAAGGGCCATAAATGAGAGGATCGTCCCGGTGATCAGGAAAAACCAGTAAACACCCACAATGGCAAACAGGATAGATGACCAGATCCCTGCCGGGAAGACGAGTGATTCGAACAGGGCGGCCATGACAAAGTATATCAAAGCCAGTGCCAGCAGCATATTGATCAGCATATTTTGTGCCGCCTCATCTTCATAACTGAACCGTTCGCCATAGTTCCAGCTGTACCCGGCCGGAAACTGATAGTGACTCAGTACTTTCGATATTTTTTCGCGGGCTTCGTTTACGGTGATATCATCGAGAAATGCCGAAACGCCGATACTGGTTACACGGTCCTGATGGGTGATCCTCTGAGGACCCGGATTGACATTCAGGTCAGCGAGTGATGTTAATTTAAACAGCCGGCCGGAATCAGTTCCGATAAGCGGGAGATCTTTCAGGTTCTCCAGATTTTGACGGTCCGTTTCCTGAAATTCGAGCCGGACATTGATCTCCCCTTCACGTGTTTTGAATTTGCGCAGCCTGATACCGCGCATGGCGGCAGAAACGGTGCGGGCAATCTGCTGGGTTGAAAAGCCATACATTTTGCTCCGCGACCGGTCGACGACAACCTGAACTTCTTTATTCCCGGTTTCGGCCTCAGAGCGGACATCCTTCAGACCGGGGATCTGAGATAATGTCCAGGCCACATCCCTCGACAGGTCGGCCAGTTTCTCGCTCGACTTGCCGCTCAGCTGGATCCGGATACCACCATCCCGCCCACTGCCATGGCTGTGCTCAAATGCAGGTTTGCCAAGTGCAATGGATGGCAGATCTTTACGTATCAATTCCATTATCTCTTTCTGATTTTTATCGACCTCATCACCGGTGGTCAATAAAATGGTCGACATGGCATAATCAGGCTGGTAATATGAATAAACCGAGCGGATCTCGAACAATCCCTGATGTTCATATAAATATTCCTCGATCAGATCGACTGTTTTTTCGATCTCTTCGAGCGTGTAGGAGTCGTTGATGTTATAGTGCAGATAGAGTTTGCGGTCGGAATCATTATCGGGAAACATGTCGAACTTTACGAATGATCCGGGGATCATTACGGACATCAGTACAAGCAGGATCCCTGCCACTGTGACGATCCGGTGCCTGAGTGTCCACCCCAATATGATGCCATACCGCGTAATAAGCCGATCGACGAGCGTTTTTTTCGGAGGCTTGGCAGATGGACGAAGGCGTGAGGTGAGCAAGGGTACGATCGTCTGTGCGATGATCAGTGAGGCAAGTAATGAAATACACAGGGCAATGGAGATATGCCTCAGGTATAGTGCGATCTGATCACTGGTGCTGACGATCTGCGGCAGAAAAACGATGACGGTGGTGAGGGTTCCCGCTGTAATTGCCAGGGCGATCTCCTTAACGCCACTCACCGTTGCCTGGGCACTGTTCTTAAAAAATTGTTGATGCCGGTTGATGCTCTCGGTGGCCACCACCGCATTGTCAACGAGCATACCAACGGCCAGCAGAAGGCCCATCATGGAAAGGATGTTCAGGGAAATATTCATAAAATACATGAAGGCCAGGGCCACCAGCAAAGAGACCGGGACTGCCAGGGTTACGATGATGGTAGGTGCCCAGCGGCGCAGGAAGAAAAATAAGACGGCAACAGCGAGAAAAGCGCCCAGTAATCCGGATTTGAACAATTCATTAAGTGAACTTACGATCCCTTCTGCCTGGTTATCCATTTCGTATAACTGAATACCGGTCATTTCCGGGTTATCTTTTGCCTCTTCGAGTGCGGCAAGAATCCGTTCCGTAACCTCCACCGTGTTTGTACCGGATTCCTTATAAATATCGATCCCAACGGCATATTTTCGGTCGAGATGACGTCCGTAATCCCGTTCGGGATGCAAAAGCCGGACCTCGGCTACATCCTGTAACTTAAGATTATTTTTACCGATGATCAGATTCCGGTAATCCTCAAGTGTTGTAAATTCACCGACCGGGCGCAGGGCCAGCCGGCGTTTACCATCCGTGATTCGTCCGGCGGTCATTGAAAAATTACTGGACATGAGGGTTTCCACCAGGTGATTTATATCGACCCTGTGTGCCATAACACGGTTCACATCCAGCTGGATAGAGATCTCTTTCGGATCAACGCCGTATAAGGTTACCCGGGCCACACCATCGATACGTTCTAGCCGCCGGATCAGGTTCCGGTTCAGGATATCATAAGCATTGGCGAGATCCCGGTCACTGGATAAACGCATGTTCAGAATAGCCTCATCAGAGCTGCTCCAGCGGTGAATCAGTACCCGTTCCACATCTGAAGGCAGCTCATTGCGGACGCCATCGATTTTTTCGCGTGCGGTAAGGGCTTTTATATCGATATCGACGCCCATTTTGAAAATGACCAGTACTCTCGCAGCACTGCTCTCCGACCAGGAGCGCATTTCCCGGATATCCCCGATCATTGCCAGAACCTCTTCAATCGGTTTGGTGATCTGGCGCTCAGTCTCCTCTGGTGTGGAGTTGGGATAGGGTACCTCAACAAAAATAAAGGGAGCATCGATATCCGGGAAAAATTCTATTGGCAGCAGATGCAGGGATATCAGTCCGATGAGAAAAACGGAAACGAAAACCATGATCGTCGTGATCGGCCGGCGCAATGTACCTAAGGTCAGATTCATGCCGATTCTCCCTCAGGTGAAGCGGCAGTGAATTTTTTATGGTCGAAGAGATCATATACGACCGGAATTACGACCAGCGTAAGCATGGTTGAGACCAATAATCCTCCAATAACCGTGATCGCCATGGGGGAGCGTAATTCGGCACCTTCGCCGAAACCCAGTGCCAGAGGGAGCAATCCGAGGGTGGTGGTCAATGTGGTCATCAGGATCGGCCGCAGGCGCGCATGGCCGGCTTCTACAATTGCCTTGGATTTGGACACACCGCGTTCCCGTAACTTATTGATCAGATCGATCAGTACGATCGCGTTATTCACAACAATTCCGGCCAGCAGGATCAGTCCGATGAAAACCACCACACTTATGGTTGATCCGGTAATCCACAGGGCGATGACCGCACCAATCAGGGCCAGGGGAATGGTAAAGATGATGACAAAGGGGTGGATCAGCGATTCAAACTGGGATGCCATGACCAGATAGACGAGAAAAATTGCCAGCAGCAGGGCGAACCGCAGGGAGTTAAAGGATACGGCCATCTCCTCATTTTGTCCGGCAAGGCGGATATCAATATCATGGGGTTTCGGAAATCCTGCCAGCACCGTTTGAAGCTCATCAGCCGCTGATCCCAGATCACCGAAGTTCAGATTTGCGGAAATGATCGCCACTCTTTCCTGACCGACGCGGTTAATTTCGCCGGGTCCGATATCTTCGACTATATTTGCGATCTCGTCCAGTGTTACGGGACATTCACATTCCGGGTTTATGATCAGGCCCCGGATATCTGCAATGGAAGTGCGATCCTCTTCCCGGCATCGTACCAGGATGTCAATTTTCCGGTCATGCCAGGAATACTTGGAAGCCACGGTACCGCGAATTTTACTGACGACCCTTTCTGCTGCCACATATACCGGGACCCCGAGCGCCGCAGCCCGTTCGCGGTCAAAAATGATCCGGATCTCGGGATGTCCGCTTTCCACCGTTGATTTGATATCCGCATATCGCGGCAGAGCTTCCAGTTTACTGACGATCATCCTGCTCACATCCTGCAGCCGGTCGAGGTCATAGCCGACAATTTCGATCTCAACAGGTGTCTTAAAAGTAAATAACGCCGGTCGGGAAAACTTATGGGCTGTCCCGGGAATATTGATCAGTCGCCGGCGCAGAACCGACATGATGGATTCTTCCTGTTCACGCGTAACACCCGGAAGCATTTTAAAATTGATTTCGCCCCAGTTCTCACCGCCCTGTTCAGGATTAGCATCCAGCCGGTTGCCGGAACCTGATACTGCGAAGGACATACTGATATTATCCAGACCGGTAGTTTCTTCATGTATCAGTTTCAATAGTTCATCCGTCCGTTCAAGCGGGGTGCCCGGGGGTAATTTAAATTCTACATTGAACTCACCCTGTGACAGTTGCGGAATCAGTTCCACGCCCAGTCCGGGGACCATTAATAGTGACAATACAAAGAGGAACAGTGCTGTACCCAGAACAGTACTGCGATGATTAAGGGCCCATTGCAGTACCGGGATATACCGTTTTTCCAGCTGGAGATATCCTTTCTGGAAAATGGTGAGCAGGGGTCTGATAATAAACAGGATCATTCTGCCAAGGGCAAAAATGAGACGCAAGACCTGGCGGAGCAAAAAAGCGGGCATACGCGTGAAGAGTGAAAACTTGATTCGTTTGAACCGCTTTTCTGGAATTTCTTCCATTTTGTCCGATTTATCGCGTTCACGCCAGCCCCAGGATGCCAGCATTGGGATAACTGTTAAAGCGACCCAGAGAGAGGCAAGCAATGCAAATGTCACGGTAAGTGCCTGGTCTTTAAAAAGCTGACCGGCGATACCCTGTACAAATACCAACGGGAAAAAAACCGCTATGGTTGTGAAGGTTGATGCCGTGACCGCTGTTCCCACCTCGCTGGCACCAAGCCGGGCAGCGGTATTTCCATCCTTCCCCTGCTCCCGATACCGGGAAATATTCTCCAGAACAACAATTGAATTATCGACCAACAGCCCAATCCCAAGGGCGATACCGCCCAGGGACATAATGTTGAGGGTAATATCCAGACCGTGCATCAGGTTAAAAGTGGCGATCACCGAGATGGGGATAGAGAATGAAATGATCAGGGTTGTCCATAAATTACGGAGGAACAGGTAGAGGATGATGATCGCCAGCAGGCCTCCGATCAGGCCTGCTTTCAGGACTTCATCCACAGCCTGTTCAATGAACACGGACTGGTCAGCCACTTTTTCGAGAGCAAATTCTCCGGGAAGCATCTTCGTGAGACGTGCCATCCGTATTTCAATCTGGCGTGCAACGGTGACGGTATTGGCGTCCCCCTCCTTATAGATCGCTATTTCGACGGCTTCCTCACCTTTGAGACGGGTGATCGCTGTCCGTTCCTTGAATCCCTGACGGACTTCTGCGATATCGCGCAGGTAGATCGGTTTGCCTTCGCGGCTGCAGAGTATGACCTGATCTATTTCCGGAACCGAACGGAACTCATTCAGTGTTCGAACAAGATAGGTATGTTTACCCTCTTCCAGCCGGCCACCTGATAAATTTACATTTTCAGCAGAAAGTACATCGATGACCTGCTCGATGGGTATATTTAATTTTGCCAGCCGTGCCTGATCCACGAAGATCTGGATCTCGTCCTCCAGACCGCCGCTGATCTTAACGGCAGCGACCCCCGGTACAGATTCCAGTTCCTTTTTGATCAGCTCATCGCCGAGCCGGCGGAGATGTTTTAAACTGAATTCCTGATTTTTAATCAGGATATCCGTTGAAAGGGAGGCATAAATTACCTGATCCCTGTCGTCCGTATCCTTCTGGTAGAGTGCCAGACGAATGATCGGATCCAGGGATGGATCAAAACGCAGAATGACCGGTTTTGTCGCTTCCAGGGGTAATTGCAGGGCGTCCAGTTTTTCGCGCACATCAAGACTGCCAAAATCCATTTCAGTTCCCCAGGCGAATTCCAGCATCACATCGGATTGACCTGACCTGGAAACGGAGCGCACCTGCTGGACATTCTTAACGATGCCCAGGGCCTCCTCGATCGGTTTTGAGATCAGGTTCTCGACTTCTGCGGGAGCTGCTCCCCGGTATTCGGTCCGGATCGTCAGTGTCGGGTAAGATAGATCCGGCAGCAGATTCACTTTCAGTCGGTCAAATGAAACCAGGCCGAACAGCAATACGGCGATCGTGAACATCGCCACGGTTACTCTGCGTCTTACGGACAGCTCGACGATTTTCATGAATGTTCTCCTTTTGCCGTTTTATTTTGCTGCCAGGCCACCAATGATATCGACCTGCGAGCTGTCTTTGAGACTGGTCTGTCCGATGGTCACGACCGTATCACCCTCATCCAGACCGTCGAGGATCTCTGTATGGGTGCCGTTTACATATCCGGTATGAACAATCTTTCGGTAAGCGATCGAATCACGTACGACAAATACAGCGCTCTCGCGGTCCTCTGACATGATCGCTTCTTTGGGAATCAGTTTGGTCTGCCGGTGGGTGTCATAGATGATATTGACCCTGCCAAACATACCCGGCATCAGTCGATTTTGGGGATCTGTGACTTCGATGGTTATTTTGCATGTTCCGGATTGCGGATCGATGACCGGGCTGATCCTTTTGACATATCCCATAAAGGTTTTTTCAGGCACGGCATCAACCGTGATTGAAACCGGCTGTCTGATCTCCAGTTTGCGCATATGCCGTTCCGGAATGAAGAGCATGGCATTCAGCGGATCGAAATCAGTGATCTTGAATGTCTGTTCATTGGTATTCACCATATTACCGGTTTTAATAAACCGGGCCGCAATGATCCCGTCGATAGGTGCGCGGATCGCCGTATAATTCAGTTCGAGCTTTGCCAGGTCAAGGGTCGCTTTGATCGATTCGAAATCGAATTTAACCTTATCGTAGGCATCTGCGCTGATCAGATTTTTTTTGAATAATTCTTCACTGCGTGCGAATTCTTTAGCGATCTTATTATGATCTGCCTGGGCCTGATTCAGCCGGAATCTCATCTGTTCCTCATCCAGACGGGCCAGAATCTGCCCCCGCTTTATCCGATCTCCTTCTTCGGCAAGGATCTCTTTTACCACGCCCGGCACGCGGGCTACGACGATGGCTTCCTCCTCTGCCTCAAGCGTGGCGGTACCCGAGAAAAAAGCGGACACATCATCAATGATCACGCGGCTCACCTCAACCGGAACAGCGGCGGTTTTTTCCTTCTCAGAAGTTTTTGATTCGGCATCGGATCCGCAATTACATAAAAAAATGCCGATCAGGATGGCAAAGATACCTTGATAAATGTTTTTCATGATCCCACCTGCTAAAATTTATTTTTATTTTATCAGACAGAAAAAATATCCAAATGTTGCAAACCAGGTGAAATTATTAGCAAGATCTGCAAATCAAATTGGTGGCAGTTGGTAAAGGGATTCTGATCAGATTTAGGTTCAGGGTTCATGCCGGTGCAACCTTTCCTGTCTTACTCGGTCTACGGATTAAGTCACACCAGGTTGCAAGATTCCTGTATAAATTCTAAAATTATCGGGAGGTGATCGGTGGAGTGGACTGGCCGAGCTGATGCGATGGAAAAATGGGGTTCAGCAGGCAGTGAGGGTTGAGTAATGAGCAGTGAGGAATTAGGAATTAGGAATTAGGAATTAGGAATTAGGAATTAGGAATTAGGAATTAGGAATTAGGAATTAGGAATTAGGAATTAGGAATTAAATAATTGTAAATAAATAAATTAGCAAA
>Ga0209536_100011514_pt1 | contig 12945 bp, 11 predicted proteins | sample DeeMarSeWOR28_12_FD_187461 | JGI IMG/M metagenome (GOLD analysis project Ga0209536, IMG submission 187461) | Marine sediment microbial communities from White Oak River estuary, North Carolina - WOR-2-8_12 (SPAdes) (version 2) | ecosystem: Environmental > Aquatic > Marine > Intertidal zone >...
CAGAGAAGGTCCGGCGGTCATTGAGGCTGCAACGAGACGCCTTCGATGCACCGACCTCGACTCCCGTCACGTCCGGGGGGCGCGAATGCGATTCGCGCCTACACTCCCCCTCCCGCCCCGATCAGCTGCCGGGTCAGGGCCCTTTTTTTGATCTCCTTCATGGCCTGACGCTCGGTCAGGTTGAGGCTGCGCCAATTTTCATAGGAAGGCCACATCGTATTGTAGAATTGATCATATTGTTCATTGAGCGTGTCGACGTACATGTATTCGCGCTCGCGTATTTTGAGCAAACGCTCCATCATGGGGTCATCATCGGCAGGTCGCCGATTGATGGAAATGATACCCTCTTTATCTTTTACCAGATATCCGTCGAATGCATCCGGCGCAAATTCCGCCGCAAATTTTAATTTTGCCGTGGTGCGTATTTTTATGATTTCATCCGGGCTCAGTTCCTGTTTAAACTTTGCCATATCGTTGGCAATGGTGTTGTACAGGTCCTGGAAGGCGTCTTTTTCACCCAAACGAATGTCGGTGTAGGTACGCCGGGAGGCTTCGGCTTTATATTTTTTTGAGAACCAGGTTTCGCCGGCGGCATCGGTCACATCGATTTGGAGGCCCAGATCCTCGCCGTTGGATTCGAGGATTTTACCTGTTACCAGCAAATCGACGCTGTCGGTTTCGGCCGGGATCACTCGCACTGCCCCCCATTGACTGCTTTGGCGCAAGGTGTTTTTGAGATGATAGGGAATAAAGTGGCTTTCTGCTTTGCGGATTTCGTTATTGGTGCCCTCGTCCTCGGCCTCTTCTTCCGTTATCTCTTTGCTTTCAAAAACAAGAATGCCCACATCCATCAGCTGGTCTTCAGGGATTTCCTCCTGGGCGCGCATGATCATGGTCGGCACCACCTTTTGGGCTTGATAGGTGGCACAGCCGGATAAGATAACCAATATAACGGCGACGCTTGCGAGATTATGAAAACTGAATTTTGTATTCATTGTAGAATCTAAATTTTAAACTGATTTTACATAAGTTATTTGCGTAATGAAAATCATAAAAATGCCAAGCACCAATTTGATGCTTGAGATTTGGGAATTTATTGTCCCACAAAACCTTCTAATGCAACAGGTTTAAAGTTTACTTGGTTACCTTGTCCACTGATGCCCTTGCCTTGGCAACAGCTTCCTGTGCCGCTTAATAATGCCTTGATTACCTGCCCTGCTTATACTCCTCGTACTCTTTCCAGAGCTTTTCCTTAAGTTCGGGGTCCGTTTCGTTTTCAGCCGCTTCCCGCAGCTGCCGGGCGACGATATCATCATCTTCGTAATCGGTTCGATGTCGATCATCTGCGGACCCACCTTTACCCCCTTTGCGAGATCCATCCCGGGAAGCTGTTTCAGCATCATCCGCACCGCCTGCTGTCTCTGTTTCCCGGCCGCCTCCGGACGTCTCCTTTTGCGTGTCGGCTTCCTGGGATGATCCTCCCGGTCCGGAGGTATCCACGTCCACCCCCTTGTCACGCAGACGTTTGGCTGCATCAGCCGCTTCCTGCGCCAGGTCCTGCAATTTTTTGGCTGATTCGGCGCGGATCGCATCCATTTCCTTTAGCAGTCTGTCATCAAATTTCGCCAGTGATTCATTAAATTCCTTATCCAGTGCCGCAACTTCATCCACAGTTTGTTCTTCCGGGATGTTCGGATCAAACATCTTATCCCGCTTGTCCGAGACTGCCGAGTTGGAACTGGTTTCTCCCGCGGTATGCCGCTGGTAGGCCGCCTCCATCTGCTCCATGATTTTGCGATTTTCAGCGGTCATCGCCCGGACGCGCGCCAGGTACTCCTCATAATCCTTAATCGTCTCAGCCGAAGCGGTACCGGATTTTTTAAGGTGCTCAAGTTCAGAAGAGATTCGTCTTTCCGTCTCCCGGCTGGTTTGCAAATTATCGCGGGCTTCTTGAAGCCCGGCATCGGCTGCATCTGTGGAAGTTGTTTTTCTGCTTTGGTTCCCATCTTCAGCAGTTTCCTCCGATTCAGGTCCGGTTTCATCCTGTATCGACGGCTGGCTGGTTTGTGATTTCCCCTGAGCTTTTTTGGTTTCGGATTCGGCCCTATCCGGGGAGGTGGTCCGGCTTTCTTCTGTATTTTCAGTGGTTTCTTTCTTTTCGGGTTTGGCCGGGCCTGGAGAACCCGTGTGGGTACACATGCTGAGCCACAGTCCGGTTAAAACAATTGCAACTATTTTTAAAGAGCTCATTTTGATCAATTATACACAGTTAAGGGTTACAGTGCCAAACAGTGCCGCCGACAGGCAAAAAAACATAGCCATTACTTTGAATGCCAAATATTTATAGTACGAAACATAAGATTTTGGCATTTGAGTGTCAAGCGGCAATACCGGTGCAAATAAATGGGATCTCTGTGGGTATTTCAAAATAGGGAATCAAAGCCATCCTAATCGACACCCCATCTGAATACGGCGTGTGAAGCCGGGTGGGGCCAAGGAATCGGTGCCGATGCCGAAGATACCCGGGACGGGATGACCAAAACCGGTGGGCTTTTTGCCAATGGGTGAATAATTATATAGACATTTCATGTGATATTTTGTACTTTCCTAAACACGGAAATGACAGGGCGGCCCTTGGACGGCAATCCGCGCCCCGGGGCGAATTGGCAATAACAACTTTGAAATTGGAGGTTATGAGATGATCAGGAAAGGTACACTTTTTGTTCTATTCGCTGCTACGATGGCATTGCTTTTATCCGGGGCACCCTCGGCGGTTGGGAAGGAGGTTCTCCACGTATACAACTGGTCGGATTACATGGATGAGGGGCCCGGAGGCCCGGTTTCCGTTTTTGAAAAACAGACCGGCATCGATGTTACCTACGACGTGTTTGACAGTAACGAAGTTCTGGAGGCAAAGCTGCTTTCAGGCAAAACCGGCTACGACATCGTATTTCCTTCCAACAACTTCATCGGCCGTCAAATTAGGGCCGGGGTGTTCAGGGAGTTAGACCGCTCCAAGCTTAAAAACTACAAGCATCTCGACAAAGATATCCTGAAAGTGCTGGAGAGTGTGGACCCGGGAAATAAATTTTCCATCCCTTATATGTGGGGTACGACGGGAATCGGCTACAACGTGAAAAAGGTACAAGCCGCCTTTGGCGGGAATGCCCCGGTCGACAGCTGGGATCTAATCTTTAAACCTGAAAATGCCGCCAAATTAAAAGATTGCGGTCTTGCGTTGCTTGATGACCCCAGCGAAATCCTTTCGATAGCTCTCCACTATTTGGGCAAGAATCCCAACAGCATGGAATCGAAGGACTACACCGAAGCAGCGCTGCCCCTGCTCAACAGCATCCGTCCTTATATCAAGTATTTTCATTCATCACAGTACATCAACGACCTGGCCAACGGTGATATCTGTGCCGTGGTCGGATGGTCCGGCGATATTTTGCAGGCTCGTGACCGCGCGGACGAAGCCGGGGCCGGGGTCGAAGTGGCGTATTCGATCCCCAAGGAAGGCGCGGCAACCTGGTTCGATATGATTGCAATCCCATCGGACGCCGACAATGTTGACAACGCCCATAAATTTCTCGATTTTCTCATGGAGCCGCAGGTCATTGCAGGTATTACCAACTACGTATCGTACCCAAACGGCAATGCGGATGCGATGCAATATGTCGACGAGAAGATCCGCAACGACAAGGCGATCTATCCCTCGGCGGAGACCATGAAGAGGCTTTTTACCATGAAGGTGATGCCGCCCAAAGTTTCTCGCGTTAGGAACCGGGTTTGGACCAAATTAAAGACCGGCCAGTAAAGAATCCTGACCCAAAGGGAGAGGCTGTGATGTCACCCCAGAGGGGTGTGGTGTTGGCTGCCGAATAACCAATGGAATAATGGAATGTTAGAAAAATGGAAAATTGGGAATGAAAAACGGATGAGGATCTAATTTTACCTTATTTTACCTTATGGTGAATGCTGCTGGTATAAAATCAGATTTTTATCCGCCAAACCCAATAACCCAGCATTCCATTATTCCATCTTTCCATAACTTTTATTTTCGGCCCGGCCAATTTTCTCTGACCTGGCCCAGAGGACTAGGTTTTCAATGTAAGAATGACTCCCTGCCATTGGAGCACCCATATGAGCCAACCAGAAATCCTGCCCGAGTCCGCGCCGGACAAAGCCTCTGAGGCCTACATCCGAATTCACGGAGTCACCAAAAAGTTCGATGCGATTACCGCCGTGGACAGGGTCGATTTGAACATACGGAAGGGTGAAATTTTTGCACTTCTGGGCGCTTCCGGCTGCGGCAAAACCACTTTGCTGCGGCTACTGGCGGGCTTTGAAATACCCACTGACGGGCAGATTACCATCGACGGGGAAGACATGCAGTCGATCCAACCCTATAACCGTCCGGTCAACATGATGTTTCAGTCCTACGCCCTGTTTCCCCACATGACCGTTGCCAAAAACATTGCCTTCGGCCTGAAGCAGGATCGAATTCCCAAGGCGGAAATAAAAAAACGCGTGGAGGAACTCCTTGAGTTGGTACATATGAAAGTATTTTTCAACCGCTACCCGCACCAGCTCTCCGGTGGTCAGCGCCAGCGCGTGGCCCTGGCGCGCAGCCTCGCCAAACGACCGAAATTGCTGCTCTTGGACGAACCCATGGCCGCTCTGGATAAAAAACTCCGGGAGCAAATGCAGCTGGAAGTGGTCAACATTATCGAACGCGTCGGAGTGACCTGCGTGATGGTTACCCACGATCAGGAAGAGGCCATGACCATGGCCACCCGGGTTGGGGTGATGCATGACGGCAAGATCCTGCAAACCGGTACCCCCCACGAGGTATATGAATACCCCAATTGCCGCCGGACAGCCGAGTTTATCGGCACTGTCAATATATTTTCGGGAACCGTCATCGAAAACTCGGCCGACCACGTTATCATCGACACCCCTGATCTCAATCGGGAAATTTACGTCGACCACGGAATATCGGGTTCGGCCGGAACAGCGGTTTGGGTGGCCGTGCGGCCTGAAAAAATGGTTATCAACACAGCCCCGCCGTCCGGTGAATATAACCATGCCCGGGGCAAAGTGGAAGAGATCGCCTATATTGGTGGCCTCTCGGTCTACCATATAAAGATCCAAAGCGGCATGACGATACGCGCCACCCGGGCAAATGTGGACCGCCGCGCCGAAGACCGTATCACCTGGGATGATAAAGTCTATCTTAGCTGGCAGCCAGGCGCTGCCGTGGTGTTGACATGGTAAAAAAACGATGGAAGCGATTCCTGCCTTCCGGCCGAATGACCGTCATCGGCATTCCTTTTGTTTGGCTGCTGCTGTTTTTGGTGTTCCCCTTTGCCATCGTGTTCAAAATCAGCTTTGCCGAAATGGCAGTGGCCATACCGCCGTTTACCGAGCTCTTCGCTTTTGCAGAAGAGAAACTGTCCGTCATCTTGAACCTGGGCAACTACCTTTTTCTGATCGAAGATCATCTCTACACCTCCGCCTACCTGAGCTCGCTGAAAACCGCAGCTGGGGCCACCTGCCTGGCCCTTCTGGTGGGCTACCCCATTGCATACGGTATTGCCCGCGCCCACCCGGGAATCCGTAACCTGCTGCTGCTGGGCATCGTCCTGCCAAGTTGGACTTCTTTTCTACTGCGGATCTACGCCTGGATAGGCATTCTAAAGACCAACGGTTTGATCAATAACCTGCTGCTCAAATTGGGCCTTATCGATACGCCGCTGCACATGCTGCACACGGATTTCGCTGTTTATATCGGTATCGTCTATGCCTACTTGCCCTTCATGATCCTGCCGCTCTACACAAACCTGGTGAAGCTCGATGAGTCCTATCTGGAAGCTGCCGCAGACCTGGGGGCGAAACCCTGGAAAACGTTTCTTTTCGTAACGCTGCCCCTGTCCAAGGGGGGCGTCATTGCCGGCTCCATGCTGGTGTTCATTCCCGCGGTGGGCGAGTTTGTGATTCCGGCTCTTCTGGGCGGACCCGACACCCTGATGATCGGCAAAGTATTGTGGGAGGAATTTTTCAGTAACCGGGACTGGCCTGTGGCATCGGCGGTAGCCATCGTCATGCTGCTACTTTTGATCATACCGATGATGTGGTTCCATAAACACCAGACCCAGGAGATGGAAGACGCGTGAGCACGACCAGACGATTCCCCTTGCTGAGTGTGTGGTTGCTGTTGGGTTATACATTCCTGTACGCACCCATTGCCATTCTCATCATTTTTTCGTTTAACGAATCAAAGCTTGTTACGGTTTGGGCCGGGTTTTCCACCAAGTGGTACGGTGAGCTGCTGCAGGATAGACAGATGTTGTCGGCCGCCTGGCTCAGTCTGCGCCTGGCCCTGATGAGTGCCACCGCCGCCGTGGCCCTGGGGGTGCTGGCCGGTCTCGTGATGGCACGTTTCGGGCGATTCCGCGGCCATAGCATTTTCGCGAGCATGATCACCGCCCCCCTGGTTATGCCGGAGGTGATCACCGGCCTGTCGATGTTGCTACTCTTCGTCTCCATGGAAAAAGTCATCGGCTGGCCGGCCGGTCGGGGCATGACCACCTTGTGGATCGCCCACGTCACTTTTTGCGCCGCCTTTGTGGCCGTTGTAATCACCTCGCGACTGAGAGAAATGGATGTATCCATCGAAGAGGCGGCCATGGATCTCGGCGCACCGCCGTTCAAGGTATTCACCGCGATCACGCTCCCGATCATAATGCCGGCGATTGCCTCCGGTTGGCTGCTGGCCTTCACGCTGTCCCTTGATGACTTGGTCATATCGAGTTTTGTGGCCGGCCCCGGTGCAACCACGCTTCCAATGAAAGTTTTCTCCAGTGTGCGCCTGGGAGTCAGCCCAAAAATCAATGCCCTGGCAACCATCGTCGTACTGTTCGTCTCTCTGTGCGCTGTGGCGGCCGGTATTTTGATGTTTCGCGCCGAGAGGCGACGTAAAATTGAAATCCAAGCCGCCATGCGCGATACGGCTTGACGACTTGCAGACGTGTATCCATGAACCTAGGTTCAGCGTTCACGGTTCCCGGTTAAAGTGCTCTAACCCGGATAAGCCGGAAAAATGAGCTAAAAATTGAATTCAGAATCTTACAACCTTTGAACGTTGAACCGTGAACCTGGAACCGATCCGTTTAGGTAATACACGATACCAAAATGCTGAAAGGAAAAAATGGCACAAAATAATGTCGCCCTCTCGACAGCGAATATCCATGGCGACCCCATAGATATCGAATTCATTAACGTGACGAAGCTTTACGGTGATGTGGTCGCCTTGAATAACACAAATCTCAAAATCCCACGCGGGTTTTTCCATTCGCTGCTGGGTCCGTCCGGCTGCGGCAAGACGACCTCACTGCGTCTGATCGCCGGCTTCGAACAACCTACCAGCGGTGATGTACGACACAAAGGCGTATCGATGGTCGGCATGCCCGCCTACAAGCGGCCCGTAAACATGGTTTTCCAGCACTACGCCCCGTTTCCACACTTAGACGTGGAAGAAAACATATCCTATGGCCCGCGGCAACGATCGCCGAGATTGCCTAAACAGGAAATCAAAAAACAGGTCGGTGAAATGTTGGAATTGGTTCGCCTGCCCGGCTTCCAAAAGCGGCGCATCTGGCAACTATCCGGCGGCCAGTTGCAGCGCATCGTGCTAGCCCGTGCCTTGATCAACCGGCCGGCGGTATTGCTGCTGGATGAGCCGCTGGCTGCACTCGACCGCAAGTTGAGACGAGAGATGCAGATGGAGCTCCAGTCGTTGCAGCGCGAAGTTGGTATCACCTTTATTTTGGTAACCCATGATCAGGAAGAAGCGCTGTCCATGAGCGACACCATCAGTATTATGCGTGACGGCGGCATCGTTCAGACGGGAACACCGAGCGAGCTCTATGACACACCTGTCGATCGTTACGTAGCAGATTTCGTCGGGGAGTCGAACTTTTTTTCCGGAGACGTCAGGGCGGCGGATTCAACTCAAGCGACAATTCAGACAAAAACCGAGATGCTGCTAACGGCCCCATATCCGGAAGGGGGCAAACGCCTCGCGATAGGACAGCGCGGCGCCATTGCGGTTCGGCCGGAGATGGTTCTAATATGGCCCCCAACGTGTGCCAAGCCAAAAAATATTGACTTCAGCGTCAAGGGGCGTATCACGAACCGGATCTATCTGGGCCACCAGGCCGAATTTCGGGTGGTAACCGATTCTCTTGGCGAGATACTTGCGCGCATCCCGAAAACCGCCGAGGAGGTCTCCCGGGGTCTCTCACCCGGCGACGCAGTTTTGCTGGGCTGGCAGTGGGATTTCGGGCTTGCCATGCCGGACGCTTGAGGGAGAATGTTGGGAGTGTAATTCACTGTTGTTGGTTAACAGCGGTCACTCATTAATTTTCATTGGAATTCAAAGGTCAGGTTTGGGGTGTCAGGTGTCAGGAGGAAAAACGTAAGAGCTGAAATCCTTTATGAAACTACACATAGTTGGAACAGCGGACCGCAGAATATTCGCTTTTTCTGAGTTTTCTTTCGAGGGGGAAAGGAGGTGATAAAGGCCACAGGCATTTACCCGATCCGTTGAGAAATTTAGTAACTTTAAACCGAAAAAGGAGAAAAATTATGGATCCGAGAAAGAAATTTATGGAAATTTTTAATCGTTACAAGAAGGGCTCCATATCCCGCCGGGAATTTTTAGGCACGACCGGCCTGGGTTTGGCGACTGCGGTAATGGCGATGAACATGCCGGGTCTGATGGGGTTGAAGCAGGCTGAGGCTGCATCGGAATTGGGTAACCGGGTGTCGCTGGCAACCTGGCCCAACTACCACGATCCTGAAAATTTCAAGAAATTCACAGAAAAAACGGGGGTACACATCCAACATAATGTATTTGGATCAAACGAAGAGATGCTGGCTAAAGTTCAGGCGGGCGGCAGCCCTTTTGACGTTATGGTGATTACCAATTATACGATTTCAACCTATGTCGGCCTTGGACTGATTGAGCCGTTGGATCTACAAAAGATACCGAATTTCATCGAAGCCAACCATGATCAGGTTTTCACCGGAGAGGCTAAAATAGGCGGCGCCGTTTACGCGGTGCCAAAGGACTGGGGCACCACCGGTTACATCGTCAACACCCAGAAGATCAAAGATAAGTTGACAACCTGGAAGCAGTTTTGGGATTTGACGATCACGAAATACTCAGGCCGGACGATGGTCCATGACTACCAGCTGACCACCATCGGCAATGCCCTCAAGTATTTCGGCTATTCGTTCAATTCGGTGGATCCGAAGGAACTGGCCGACGCAGAGAAACTTTTGATCAAGGCCAAGCCGCATCTCTTTGCGATCAGCAGTGATTACCAACCGGCGATGCGAAACGGGGATGCATGGATGTCGGTATGCTGGACGGGCGACGCCTCTCAACTCCACCGTGACATGCCGGAGATGCAATATGTGTTGGGCCGCGAGGGTGGCGAAATCTGGACGGACTTTTACGCCATTCCCAAAAGTGCGGAACACCGCGAGGCGGCTTACGCACTCACCAACTTCCTGTTGGATCCGGCGGTCAATGCAGCCGAGGTGAAGGCGCATGGTTATCCTTCCACTGACAAACTGACGAATGAACTCCTGCCCAAGGAAATGCTGGAGGACCCGATCATGTATCCTGCAAAAGAGTTGCTTGATCCGCTGGAGTTTGGTGCAGCTGCTACGCTGACAAGCCCCTTACGGGCAGAGGTCATGGCCCGTTTTAAAGCAGCCTAAGTAGAAACCGGCTCAACCTGACACGGTTTATCTCTTATGGCATAACCATTTATCTCTGACCTGGGTCCAAGAATCAGGTTTTAAATGTTGAAATAAAGATGATCAGAAAATCTAGTTCTCATCTAACAACTTTATTGATAGCGCCCATGGCGATATGGATGGTGGTCCTTCTGATCTTGCCCATTCTGGTTGTCCTCGTCTATAGCTTCGGGGAACTCGCTGAGATGGGAGGCTATAAGCCCGCCTTTACGTTGGCACAATATGCCAACCTGCCGGCACGTTTGACTGCTTTTAAAAATACCTTGGTGCTGGCTCCGGTCGGGACTTTAGCCGCGTTTCTCATCGCCTACCCGCTTGCATATTATTTGGCGCGGAAGGTGAGTGCTCGCAGAAGGTTGATATTGCTGACTCTTGTCATCGTTCCGTTTTGGACAAGCTTTCTGATTCGCACCTACGCCTGGATGTTTATACTCGGCGGGCGAGGGATTCCGACCTTACTTGAGTACTTCGGTATTGAAGGCGTTCGTCTCCTCAACACACCAACTGCGGTATTGATCGGCATCGTTTATGGATATTTGCCGCTAATGGTATTTCCGATATTTGTCAGTCTTGAAAAATTAGACGAAAGTCTGCTTGAAGCGTCAAACGATCTGGGCGCGTCGCCGGTACGAACCTTCCTGCAGGTGACCCTGCCCCTGTCACTTCCAGGGGTGGCGACAGCCTGCATGGTAGTGTTCATTTTGTTGATGGGCGAGTTCCTGATTCCGGCACTGCTGGGAGGCGGTAAAGTATTTTTTATCGGCAACGCTCTGGTCGATCTGTTTCTCCAATCCAGAAACTGGCCTTTTGGTTCGGCCGTCGCGATTACCCTCGTGGTAATAATGCTCGTTATCGTCACGTTATACATGCGCCTGATATTCAGACCGGGGAAAACCCGGGAAGTCTCGATGATTTAAGGAGAGGTCATGCGGTTGTACGCGCTGATTGTTTATCTGTTTCTTTATATCCCAATAGGGATCATCGTGCTGTTCAGTTTTAATGCCGGGCGACATGCCAGTGATCTTCAGGGATTCTCCACCAAATGGTTTGGAATCGCTCTATCCAACCCGTTTGTGATGGATGCGCTGCAGACAAGCCTGATTGTTGCCGCGACGACCGCATTACTGTCCAGTATTATGGGGACCATGGCGGCGCTTGGGCTTCAAAACGTGCGCGGGTTAGTACGGATGATATTTGACTCCTTGATCTATATCGCGATTATGATCCCCGGGATCGTGTTCGGTATCGCAACCCTGGTGGCGCTGGCAACGGCATTGGATTTTATCAATCCACTGCTAAAAACCCTTTGGCCGGTTGTCCTGGGAGAAGCACCGCGCTTGAAACTCGGGCTCATATCGATCACGTGTGCGCACACTCTTTGGACAACGGCACTGGCAACGGTCATAATCCGAGCCCGCGTTCAGGGCATGGACAGAAGCCTGATAGAAGCGTCGATGGACCTGTATGCAACGCCTTGGCGTACCTTCTATCAGGTGACCCTGCCGCAAATTTTTCCAGGGATACTGGCGGCTGCTTTACTCAACTTTACGCTCAGCTTCGATGATTTTATTATCGCGTTTTTCGTTGCGGGTGGAAGGACGACGCTTCCCATCTATGTCTTCGCGTCGATCCGGCGCGGTATCACGCCCGAAATCAATGCGATCGCGGCGATGATGTTGATCGTCTCGCTCACATTGTTGTTTGCCTCGCAGGGGCTTCTCCGCAAGAGGAGATAAAAGGAGATTCATAATGACGGAGAATATGGTAGAGCGTCTACTGCCTGTTCAAAATGAAATTGGAGAAACTCCGATATGGGTTGTGAAAGAGCAGGCGCTGTACTGGATTGATTATGAAAGGCACACGGTTTATCGGTATGACCCAACGACCGGGGAATATCAAACTTTTGAGGTTGCAAGGGCGATAACAGGCCTGTATCCGAGAGCTATCGGAGGTTGGATAACGGCGACAAAAACCGGGATAGCATTCTGGGAGCAACACACCAACGAATTTACCTTTATCGTCGATCCTGAAGCAGACACTCCGAAGGTTTGTTGCAACGACGCTGTGATCGATCGACAGGGACGTTTTCTGGTTGGAACAATGAACGAACAAGATTTCAACGCGCCGGACGGTTCTCTGTATCGTCTGGATACGAATGGCTCCCTTCACAGGTTGGATAGCGGGTTTGCAGTTTGTAACGGGATGGGATTGAGCCTGGATGGTCGAACACTGTATCTTACCGACATGTTTCACCAACAGATTTTGGCCTACGATTATGATTTAGCAACAGGGAACATCAGTCATCAGCGCCCTTTTGTTCGTGTCCCCGAAGAAACAGGTGCGCCTGATGGATTGATTGTGGACAGCGAAGATTTTATCTGGAGTGCTCATTGGGGCGGTTGGCGGATCACCCGCTATGATCCTGCCGGTAAAATTGAACGTGAAATTAGATTGCCGGTTGCAAATGTCACTTGTCTTGGTTTTGGGGGAGCGGATCTTGATGAAATCTATGTTACGACAGCCTGGTCCGAACTTAGTCAACAAGAAAGAAAAGAACAACCATTAGCGGGCGATCTGTTTCGAGTCAAGACAGATATTAAAGGCCTGCCGGAGTCCGAGTTTTTGGGATAACGATTTCAAAAAGGAGATGAATCATGCAAGATAAAATCATTACGCGAATGGGAGACAGTGCCAGGGTTGAGCTGCCCGCCGAGCAGATTAAAGAGGAAATTCTGGCCGGTACCCAGGATGCCGCCGACCGGGGTAAAATCCCGGAATTGACCCCGGATGAACTGGAACAACTTTTTGAGATCTTTGCCGACACCAATCGAATCGTTGCCGTAAAGCCGGGCGAGGAAGTCATTACCACCGATGATGCTGCCGCCATGATTTTAATAGGCGACCAGGCCGATGGCGGCGTGGCACTTCCCATGGGCAGTATGCAATCGGTTTTAACGTATGAACGGGTCTGCTGTGCGGACACGGCCGGAATCGGACACACCGACTACAGCTGTAAGCCCGTAAAACCGATTATCAATTATGAGAAACAAGCTTATTATTCAATATCCCAGGTTGCCACCATACCCTTGATTTATGGCACTCAACCTAACCTGG
>Ga0209536_100011515_pt1 | contig 12944 bp, 13 predicted proteins | sample DeeMarSeWOR28_12_FD_187461 | JGI IMG/M metagenome (GOLD analysis project Ga0209536, IMG submission 187461) | Marine sediment microbial communities from White Oak River estuary, North Carolina - WOR-2-8_12 (SPAdes) (version 2) | ecosystem: Environmental > Aquatic > Marine > Intertidal zone >...
AAATGATAACGATTGCGATCTGTCACCGACCCCTTTTTTCCGGAACTCAGAGCGCCTACGGCGCTCCACAGGTCTACGGCTCACCGTCCCCTGGCGCCGCGAGTCAGTCCGAGATCGACGAGCTCAGAGAGCGGATCAGAGTCCTGGAAGGCGCGGGGAAACGCTGATCGAGGTCAAAAGGGGTCGGTGACAAATGATAACGATTGCGATCTGTCACCGACCCCTTTTTTTGGAAAGCCACATGCGAGACCACGTTGGCCAAGGTATTGACAACTCTCAACGTTGCGAAAAGGACCTGGAGCAGCTCATCCGTATCCTACGTGCGTACTTGAACTCGTTGCATGTACCCGGGCGGGCGTTCGGTGCAGACTGTTGTAAGCGCCGATCACTTACGATCACTGAATGGCGGCTGACACAACCGGACCTTCAACGTGAGACAACATCGGCTCCCGAAGGAGCCGATGTTGGTGACACGGTAACTGCCAGGTCAGGTTCTTGCGCCTGGGAGTCTGTCGGGCTCAGCATGAGCCTAGCGTGCAGCGATACCCACCGCACCATCATCTATCGGTAGCCCACCAATTTCCCCGAGAGCAGTCAGACTGCCGTCAGCCTTGTTGACTCGGAACGCGCTTACCGTGCCGGTGAATGCGTTGACGTTGTAAAGGAACCGGCCATTAGGGGTAATGGCTATGTCGACCGGTGCATCACCCGTAATGGCGGTAACTCCATTAAGATCCAACAAGCTGAGCCGGCCATCGCGACCAATGCGATAGCCGCTGATGGTGTTGCTGGCGTTATTTGTGGTATATGCGAACCTCCCACCCGGGCTGGCAACGATCCAACATGTCGCGGTCTGAGAATTGCCCACCGAACCACTGATGACTTCGAGACCACCTTCCGGCGCGATATCGTACGATGAAGCGGCGCCGGCGTTTGGGTCTCCAACAACACCGGTACCAAACGCTTCGACAACGATTAGATCTCCACGTCTGCTAAAGACAAAGCTGAATGGTGTTGTGCCGTTTGAGGTTGATGTCTCCGGTTGACTGCTGGGCACCCCATCCTCATCAACGGAAAATACGCGAATCTCATTGGTTCCTTTTATAGTGACGACAAGAACATCACCCGACGGGCTAAACCCCACTTGGGCGGGAGATACCAGGAAAAACGGTGGACTGGCTCCATCGACGTCAAGTGACCGTGTTGAACCTGCGATCGGGGTCAAGCGCCCGCTCGGGCTCAGCTTGAACCCGGTAATATTGCCGTCACCACCGGAATTAAGGACGTAGAGCAAGTCGCGATTCAGCGTGAGACTCACCGGAAAGTCCCCACCCGAGCTAACCTTGTCTACCAGGACTAAACGGTCTTTCTTTACCCGAAAAACCGAGATCTCATCACTGCCCGCATTGACCGCCAACAGGAACCGTTGGTTTTTACTGAGAATGAGCGGGCTTTGTGCACCCAACGCATCGACTGGTTCGAGAGGTGCATCACCTCCACTTCCGAGTCCGCCTGTCGCCACCTGGCCGGCAAGCGTTAATTCTCCATCGCTGGCTCGACCGTAAATCACGATCTCATTGCCATCAGCCGCGTTGGTCATTGCGTACACAGCCCCCGCATTGCTGGCGATGGCAGATACATTGAGGGTAAGACCAAGAACAGCGAGCGCTAACGTCATTACTTTATGAAACATTGTATGCCTCCTCCAAGTACGTGGTGAGTTACCAGCACAAGGGATAAGAAATCCCGAAATGTTGGTCGAAATAAAGTGGCCGCTTCGAACCCGCGTTGGTCATCACCCACCTTCCCGGGACCCAGATCAAGCCCGGTGCTGCGGAAATCCTGTCACCCAATTACGCTCCGATTCAGGAGTACAAGGAGAATGCTACCGGCGGAAGTTCACGCGGATGTCACAGGTATGTAACGTTTTCATCACGGACGGGTCACGAAACAAAAACAGAGGCGGTCCCGGCGTATAGCTGGACAGGTGGGATCGGTTCCTGGATATCAACTGCTCCAACAAGCCTTCCTGTACCAGAAATACAATCGGCAGATCAGTATCGTTCCGATTGCTGTTTTAATCCCGGATGATTTTCTTAATCGTTGTTGATATACAAGATATAACTAGTTGATTAACGACCGGAGACGGACCCGATCCCGCCGTTCAGCCAAAATCCCGGGGTGGCAACTATGCAGCGTAAGCGGTGGAGAGGGAGAAATTCTCGGCAGGGGCGGCGGGTTTCAGCGGGCATTCGCGGCGATGGCAGACTAATTGCCAATGCGAATGGCTGGCCAATACCTCTGGATTTTAGAAATCGGGCGTTTATGCTTTTTCTACGCCATCGACATTGTGTCGCTGCTACACATCTTGTGAATAAGCCGTCTAGGGTGAAGCGATAACGATCAACCAAGATGAAAACGACAACCAGGAGTAAGCTATATGAGTGCAACCATCATCGAGCAGGCCACACCTCGTTTGCAACGTTCCGAGCTGGCCGTACCCGGTTCCTCGCCAAAGTTTTTCGCGAAATCTGCCACTTCCGCTGCGGATATGATCTTCCTCGACTGCGAGGACGCCGTTGCCCCGGACGATAAGGAGAGCGCACGCAAGAACATCATCGAGGCCCTCAATGATATCGACTGGGGCAACAAGACCATGATGGTGCGCATCAACGGACTAGACACCGGGTACATGTACCGGGACGTCATCGACATTGTGGAGAACTGCCCGCGCCTGGATATGTTGCTAATTCCCAAGGTGGGCGTGCCCGCTGACGTCTATACCGTGGATACCCTGGTGACCCAGATCGAGATCGCGAAAAAACGCGACAAGCGCCTGGGTCTGGAGGTGCTCATCGAGACGGCGCTGGGCATGGCCAATGTCGAGGCAATCGCCCAGAGCTCCAAACGGCTGGAGGCGATGAGCTTCGGCGTGGCCGATTACGCCGCATCTACGCGCGCCCGCACCACCGTGATCGGAGGCGCCAATCCCGAGTACGGGGTGCTGACCGACAAGGATGGCGACCAACCCCGCGAGTTCCACTGGAACGACATGTGGCACTACGCCCAGGCCCGCATGGTGGTGGCCTGCCGTGCCTATGGTCTGCGCCCCATAGACGGGCCCTTCGGCGATTTCTCTGACTCAGACGGCTATATCGCCGCGTCCAAGCGCGCCGCCATACTCGGCTACGAGGGCAAATGGGCGATTCACCCCTCACAGATCGAACTCGCTAACCAGGTCTACAGCCCGTCGAAGGAGGAAATCGACAAAGCCAAACGCATCATGGAGGCCATGGAGCAGGCCAAGAAGGAAGGCAAGGGCGCGGTCAGCCTCGATGGTCGCTTGATCGACATCGCCAGCATTAAAATGGCCGAAAACCTGTTGCAAAAGGCCGCGCAGATTGCCGACGGCTAAGATCCCTTCTTGCCATGACTGTCTTGGGGCGTGACGTTGGCTGGACCTTGCCCTTCGAACCAATTTGGCCGGCTGGCTGAATGAGTACTTTCTCTGCCCAAATGCGAGACGCTCTGCTATAGCCCGAAGAACTTCTCTACACCACTTTAATAAACCCCGATAGGCATCTTAATGCTGCGCGGAATCCGTACGCATCGCCTCGTCACAGCACATGTGCTGTGACGAGTGCGTCGTCCTGCCCGGTGGCATTACAAGCCTGGCTTGACCCAGGGAAGTCGCCGGGGTGCGAAGGCCTGTCGGCCCTGTTGACCGGGGCCAGCTCATGGGTAACCCTGTTTTTGAACGCCCGCCGACTCAAGCGGGTGCTTTGCCGATGGATCCCACATTGCTCCGGGATAGCCCTGATTCACTCGCTTTGACTAGCCCGGTCACGCCAGCCGTGGTCAGACGGCGAAGTTGCCCAAGGGTCCTGAACGTCGAGAGTCGCCGCAAAAGTTCGCCAAGAACCCGCAACCTCTGCGGAGAGAAGTGGCCAACGGGCACAGTGTTTTGCCTCCAAAATAGGCATTACTGAAGCACCAAGGAATCTCGTAGAAAGTCTTACCAGATCGTGTCGTGTGGGCTCAGCGTGAGCCATAGCGAGGGGAGTTCCCAAATGAATAACCAGGACGGAGCGATTAAAATAAAATCCCTCCGTCCCCATTTCTTGACCAGACGAACAATGGAAAAAGGGTCCGACCGTCCGTGTCTCTCACTTCGCCAGAATCGCCTTTCTCTCCTCGCGGCGCGTGATGCGGTTCTTATCGCGGATCGCTTTATACTCGATACCGATAAGCTTCTTCTGCTCGTTGAGCTCCGCCATCTGCGCAATTAGCTTCTGCTGATCGAACTGCCGCCCCTGGGCAGCCTGTATGAACAGGGTATTGTAAAAACCCTGCTCCGAATCCAGCTCATGCAGTCTGGCTCTCTCTTCCCAGGTGAGTTTGAAATCCTCATTCAAATTTTCGATTTCCCATTTCCGCAACTCCGCACCGTTGCGAAATTCGCTCAGGGCCTTGCTGTTTCGCTCCTCGAGCTTCACGACATCCTTCTTTTCTTTGTCGTTCCATCGCTCCTCCTGGGTGGTGAGCCCATCGCCTAGCGGCGTGGCAAGAATGGGCGGATACGTCCTGGTCAGGCCCAGAGACTCGGCCTCGCCCAGCGCCATCTGATCCATCTCTGTCCACAAGGCGTTCTTGCTTTCCTCATTGGCAATGAGCGCCTCATGCAGCTCCTCCGCGGACTGCTTCTTCAGGTCGAACAGCGCGTCGGAAAAGGCCTTTGCCTCTGACTGCATCTGCTGGACAGTCTCATCCGTAAACTCGACTCCCGGATTCATGAAAAGCCCCATCAGTTTCTTCTGATATTCCGCTTCATCCCCGGCGACTCGGGCATCGTGATCGGCCTTGAGTTCCACCTCCCGCAGCTTGAACTCGGTGTCCAAATCCCGCGTCTGCTCCCGGTACTGTATCTTGAGGTCACGCGTGTATTCCCTGAAGGCTTTCGTGGCCTCGTTGATTTCCTTGTTGCGTTCAATCACCTGTTGCTGGCGCGCTCTCTGGGCATCCTGGCGCTGCTTACGCAGCTCCTTGCTGTCGTCTGCCGCTGTGAGGCTCGCGGGAAAAACAAACGCAAGCGCAAGCAGGAACGGATAAAGTAGTGTTTTCATTGTCATCTCCCTTACCGGTTCGAGCGGAACGCGGACGCACGCGCGGACCCGTGGTGCGCATGGCCTGTAGGGAAGGATAAAAGCCCTTTTCCATAAAGTCCACGGCCAAGGCAAACAGTCCGCGGGACGGACACGCGGACGTCAAAAGGGGACGGAGGGATTATATTTATCCCCTTTTATCTCATTTATGTCCATTGCGATGTGCCTGCACCCGGTCGTGCTATCTTTGCCGCATGTCGAAACGAGTCGCTATTCTTGCAGATGTCCAAAACATCTATTACACCACGCGCCAGGCCTATGGCCGCCAATTCGATTACCGCAAACTGTGGCAACGGATAAGCGCTGAAGGAAACATCGTTTCCGCGACCGCCTATGCCATTCATCGCGGCGACGACAGGCAGCTCCAGTTCCAGAACTCCCTCAAGCACATCGGCTTCACCGTAAAACTCAAACCCTACATTCAGCGCAGCGACGGTTCCGCCAAGGGAGACTGGGACGTTGGCATCACCATCGATGCCCTGGAGGTCGCGAGAGAAGTTGATACCGTCGTACTACTCTCAGGTGACGGAGATTTCGACCTGTTGCTGGAAAAGCTCAACGAGGACTATGGCGTCAGCACTGAAGTCTATGGCGTGCCGACACTCACAGCCAGCGCTCTGATTAAGGCCGCCAGCGTCTATCATCCGATCGAAGAAGGTTTATTGCTGTAGGTGCAAGCAACGATAAAAGACGCCAGCACCGAGTGGCACTTACTCAAGGCGGTTCCATAATCAATGCAGGGTAGGTTCGGCACGCCGTTTGTGCCGTAACCCGCCGGATGGGCCGGCAGGCGTGCGTTAACAATGCGTCGTGTTGCTTTGCAGCGTTGGGTGGGTTAAGCAGGAAACGCTAACCCTTACAGCTCGACGTAAGCATGTGCCATTCACGTCAACACCCTTGCATCTCCGTTATTTGAACACGCTCAATGTCCGTCCGGTGGCCAGCCGAAAGCCGAGCTCGGTCGCGAAGGCCACCGTGATCATCGCCACCAGAATCCAGATCCTGCCGGGTGTCGTGAGTGCCGTCTGCCACAGCAGCCTAGCAAGTGCTGCAAGGCAAAGCGCAACCCCGATCAGCGAAACCCAGCGCCTGCTGTGCGTTTCGCCCGCCAGTCTTGTGGCAAAAGGGCTCGGTGACAAATGATAACGATTGCGATTTGTCACCGAGCCCCATTAATTCCGAGATCGCATCATGCGCTGAGGCACCTGAATCTTTCGGATAGGTCATACTATCAAAATGGATAATGATGATCTCAAGCACGCCCGTGGTGCGTGGCGGTTCCGCGGCCAGGCACGCCCGCCCGGCGCGGTGCAACCCGGACCGGGGCAGGAATCTGTTTGGGATTACCCGCGCCCACCGATGATTGAGGATGACGCCCGCCTGGTTCAGGTCCGGCTGAATGACGTGCTCATCGCCGAGACCCATGCAGCCAGGCGGGTGCTGGAGACCGCCAGTCCGCCAACTTTTTATCTGCCGCCGGAGTCCGTGCGTTTCGACTGCTTGCAGCCTGACACCGAGAGCAGCTTCTGTGAATGGAAGGGCCGGGCCAGCTATTTCAGTGTCTGCGTGGGTAAGCAGTGTGTAAAGAATGCGGCCTGGAGCTATCGCGAACCCTTGGCTGAATTCACGGCGATCCGCAACTATCTGGCGTTTTATCCGGACCGGATTGAATGCTATGTCGATGGCGAGCGGGTGCGTGCGCAGAGGGGTGGCTTCTACGGCGGCTGGATTACCGGGGAGATCGTCGGCCCGTTCAAAGGTGAGCCTGGCACTTCGGATTGGTAGAACGGTCACTGGGTACAGCCAGCTGGGGTGGTATCGAGGTTCCTTGACACAGCGCGTTTGTCTTGCGCTGCAACGCGGCGTCCGACCACGGTAATCACACACAGCGAAACACATCCGCGCCCTCGCAAAAGGGGACGGAGGAATTAAGATGCATCTCGTTATTCGCAGGAATAAATGGGGTCACAGCACGTGACATGAACCGCGAGCCTGACACATTCACGATACAGCGTCTTATCGGCGTGTTGGTGTTTATCTGCTTCGGGTTCGCGCAAGCATTCGCCGAAAGCAACGAGGAAAACACACCTGATGATGGTAAGCCACTATGGGAAGTCGGTATTGGAGGCTTTACCGGCTGGTTGCCCGACTACCCGGCGGCTGGCGAAAACACGGTTCGCGTTTTCGCCGCACCCATCCCGATCTATCGCGGCAAGATCTGGCGCGTGGGTGGCGAGGAAAACCGGGGTGCGATAAGCGGCCGCTTTATTAACCGAGACCGGTTTGAATTCGATGTGAGTCTCAGCGCCGCCTTTCCCGTCGATTCCGGAAACAATGACGCCCGCCGCGATATGCCGGATCTGGATTATCTCTTCGGGATTGGGCCTCAATTGAGGTTCAAGCTGATCAACGAGCCCGGCCACAGGAAGCTGAATTTGAATTTACAGGCGCGTGCTGTTTATTCGACAGATTTCTCATCAGTTAACAGTCAGGGTTACGTTTTTAGCCCAGAGCTGAGTTATACCCGGGAGAATGTCACCAGCCTGGACCTGAAAGTGTTCACCAGCGCGGGGCCGATTTTTGCCACCGAAGACCTGATGGACTACCTTTACGCGGTAGGCCCAGAATTTATTATGGCCACGCGCCCTGCTTATGATGCCGATGCCGGTTATCTCGGCTCGAGTATTACTTTTGGCATGTCAAAGCGGTTCAATAAGCGGTTTCGGTTGCTGCTTGGCACCCGGCTTGGTATCCACACCGGCGCCACCAACGACGACAGCCCCTTGTTCAAGGACGAGCTGAACGTGAGCGTTTTTACGGCTTTCTTCTGGTCACTCTTTGAGAGTGAAGAGCGTGCTCGTTGAATGAGGCTCCGGCTCGGTCGGGATGGCGAAAAGCGGGTGAAACCCCTCGGTTCCCTTTCTTCCGAACGCTTAACGGGCACGCGTCTGATAACCCTTGACAAAGGTGGCCTTGAAGAGCATACGAGTCGATTCAGTGAGATAAACGTGTGCCTTCGGCTAAAAGGGGTCGGTGATAAATTGCAATTGTTATCATTTGTCACCGACCCTTTTGGCCTACGCTTGAACAACGCCGTTGCCCTGAGACATCCATTGAGTCGACCGGTCGGATTTCCGCATGAAGTGTTGTAAGCTGTCCAAGGTCTCGATGCTTTGGAGTCGGTCGAGATTGGCGCGTGGGCATCCTATCGGTCCCAGGTGCTGGAGAGCGTCGAAAGGTGGGAGGAGCGCTGGGAATGCGGCGTTATCGACGCTCTGTGCTGCTCTCTCGTGGCGCACGGTCTGCTGCGGTTGAAGAACGTTTCGCCGATCCTCAATCCCCCGATCGGCGGCTGCCACGTCGAGACGGAATGCCCTCCTCCCCACACTCGCGTGATATTTCTCGAATCTGACGTCGTGGGTAATCGGGATGGGAGGCAACACCGGGCAAGCAGAACTGGCAAGGAAGCCGTCTACACCGGAGCAGGGGTTGGAAGAACATCGCCGGTTTACCTACGCCATCGGCGATGTGCAGGGTTGCTTCGACGATCTGCTGCGATTACTGGACATGCTCGATTACGACCCGGCACAGGATCGTCTCTGGTTCGCCGGCGACCTGGTGAACCGTGGCCCCAATTCCCTGGAACTGCTTCGTTTTGTCAGAACCCTGAACAATTCCGCTATCAGCGTGTTGGGCAACCACGACTTGTACCTTCTGGCCGCGGCCGCAGGCGCGGCAAAGATCCGAGATAAGGACACGATCGCCGAGATACTGGAAGCCCCGGATTGCGAGGAATTGCTGTTCTGGTTACGGCACCAACCTCTGTTGCACCAGGACTCAACGCTGGGATATGCCATGGTGCACGCGGGGCTCCCGCCCCAATGGGGGCTGGAACAGGCCGCCCGCTGCGCCCACGAAATCGAGGCTGTGCTTCAGAATTTCGATTACGAAGATTTCTTTGCGCATATGTGCGGCGAGAAGCCGCTACAGTGGCGCGAGGATCTGAAGGGTTGGGAGCGCCTGCGTTTCATTGTGAACTGTTTTACCCAGTTGCGATATTGTGACCGCGACGGGCGCCTGGATCTCGCCGGTGAGCGTCGCAACGCCTCCGGAAAGAAGCGCTCCATGCCCTGGTTTCTGGTCCCCAAGCGCGCCAGCAAGGGAGTGAGGATACTATTTGGCCACTGGGCCAAATTGGACGACAAGCCGCCGAAGAAGCAACGCGTCTACCCATTGGATACGGGGTGTGCAAATGGCGGCCGGTTTACCGCTTTTCGCCTCGAAGATGCCCGTTACTTCCGGGTGCGGTGTAAAAACGAGGCGGTACCCTGGCGCAGCAAGTCGGGGACTTAAAAGGACTTAAAAGGGGTCGGTGACAAATGATAACGATTACCATTTGTCACCGACCCCTTTTTGCTTTTTGATGGGGCACGAGCAATGGCGCATTAATGCAAACAACACTTCTTATATTTCTTGCCGCTGCCACAGGGGCAGGGATCATTGCGACCCACCCGCGGCTCGCTGCGACGCATGGGTCTGGCGACAGGTTCATGCTCGGCTCGCCGCGCCAGCCAGTAGGCGTGGATCGCCCGGACATTGGGTGCGATGGCCTGCTGGATCGTCTCCACCTCATCGTCTGCGACATCGTGTCCGCGCCAGTTCGTCATGCCGGTAAAAGCCAATATCGGCGCAAGCAGTGCTGCCATCTCCTTTCCGCCCTGATCCCAGTGTTCCTGAGTCAGCTTCACACCGCGCCAATAGCCTTCACACCATTCATCAACGATGGTGTAGGTACGCCCTTGAACGTCGCGCTCCAGATACACCGGTTCAAACGCTTCAGGCGTTTCCATTAGCATGTTGGCGATCGCATTCATGTGCCGCATCATCAACGACAGGATCTCCATGAAGTCCTTTTCATCCTCCCACACCGGCTCGAAGTCACCCCACACCACCGGCAGCCACTGCGACGGCATGATGGTCACCGGGCCGCTGACGATGGCTGTGAACAGCCCGTCCAGCTCGGAAATATCCAGCACGCCCTCGTCTTTATCATTCGTGTCCGCGTCATCATCGATACGCTCGAGCAGAAACTCATCGAGGCGTTCGTATTCTTCGTCCGACAATGCGGTGAATAACTCTTTCATATGCAATCAGTACCTATGCTATTCATACCAACCAGGGAACAGGCCACGGATTCCGGAGTTCAAATCGACGCCACAGGCAGTGACGTTAAATCACCCTGGCCATCCGGTTCTATGTGCTGCGGCCTCCGCGTTAGCCCATCCGACACGCCCCTCCTGTTCTCTTCCCTCGGGGCGAAGCCGATGGGACGCTTCGTCTTCGGCTCCGGCGGGGTCATCGGCTGCCGGATCGCATCGAACACGACTTTGAATTGCGCATCGTATTTCTGCTCCAGCGCGGCGAGCTTGCGCGCCAGTTCCGCATTGGAGGCCAGCATCTGCCGCAGCCGGACAATGCGATTATGCGTATCACTGAAAGGGTAGACCACCCGATTTGGGAAACACTTAAACCTGCGGGCAGATATTGTGTTCATCTCAATTACTTTGCAGGCAGCGACTAAAGGGGTCCGAAAGGGGTCGGGACTAAAGGGGTCGATGACAAATGATAACGATTGCGATTTGTCACCGACCCCTTTTTGCGGCGCTACTACTGTTGACTGGAAAAAAGCGGTGGATTTCCTATGCTTTGGTAAGGTTCCCAACACGCGGGAGGAGGACCATGAAATACATTACTACGACGATTTTGACCTGTGTCGCTGGCACCCTGATCACAGGAACTATCCTTACCTCGCATGACGCGATCGCCGCAGAAAAAGCCACAACACCTCTGGAGCAAGGTAAAGAACTGACCATCAATCTGTGCCAGGCATGCCACCAGTTTGAGGGGACCGACCAGGCAGGTACGGTAGGACCACCTATTCTGGCGATGAAAGCACGATTTCCGGACAGGAAAAAGCTCTATGAGATCATCTACGATCCCCATGTCGCGACCAAATCGTACACCATGATGCCGCCCTTCGGGCGTAATGGGCTTGTTGATGACCATCAGATTCAGCTGATTATCGACTTTCTTTACACACTTTAAAAATTCACCTCGCGTATAGATCTGGCGTTCACCGCTTTCCTGCCAGGAGCAAGAATCGCAACTATCTGATCTATAACGTAGTGTTGGACCCTTGGGATCCTGAGCTCTGGTTTCATACAGAACATTGGGAGAAAGCGCCAAGCGACCGGGCGCATGCAGGTAAGGCCCCTAGACACATCGATGGAGGATGACAAGATGAAACACGTGCGAGTGGCGGCAATGAGTTTGATGCTGCTGGGAATGGGAGCAACATCCGTTGTTGCTGAAGTGTCCCCCGATGCCGATCTGGAGATTTATCAGGACTATTTCAAAAAGCGGTTTCCAGACTTCAAAGCCGAGAACTACAGCCTGGGCATGTACAACTTCAATGAGGATAAACGCACCCAGTGGGAAGCGATCATGGAGTTTCCACCCTATGAGCCCGTGGTGGAAGAAGGGGAGCAGTTGTTCAACACCCCCTTCAAGAACGGAAAGACCTACGCAGATTGTCTCGAGAACGGCGGCATCGGCATTGCCCAAACCTATCCCCGCTTTGATGTAAAGACGGGCAAGGTCAAGACCCTGTCCATGGCGATCAACGAGTGCCGGGAAAGCAACGGTGAAAACGCTCTGAACCTGCTCAAGGGCGACCTGCCGACGATCCTGGCCTATCTGGCCGAGACCTCTCGTGGCAAGCCCATCGAGATCACGGTACCGGATGATCCCCGCGCGTTGGCCGCCTACGAGGATGGCAAACGTATCTATTTCACGCGCCGCGGGCCACGAGGATTTGCCTGCTACAACTGCCACTGGGAGGCGGCGGGTTCCCGTATCCGCGGCAATGAACTGAGTCCTGCCGTCGGCCAGGCTAGTAACTTCCCTGCTTATCGCTCCAAGTGGGGTGCGATCGGTCCGATTCAGCGCCGCTACAAGGGGTGCATGCAGAACGTCGGTGCCAGACCTCTGAAAGAAGGGGGTGAAGCCATGAACAACCTGGAATACTTTCACCGTCGCCTTAGCAATGGGCTGCCCTCGAATGCCCCGAACAACCGATTCTGAGCCCATGGGATCGATAGTCGACTCTGCGCTGAGGTTGACGATGCGCTCGAGGAAACCGCATGAGTGTCAGTCGACGTGAATTCTTGCACATCCTGGCGGTGGCCAGTGCTGCAGGCCCGCCCTTGGCGCGCGGACCCAAGCTGGCCAGCGCAAAACAAGCAATGACCTCTACGACACAGACACCTCTTCATCAAAATCATGATCAGTAAAGTGGGGAAAGCACAATGAAAAACTTAGTGGCAATCGCTGCAATACTCGCGCTGTCTGTTCATGCCGGCGTACAGGCTGGCGAAACCGACGTGCAACAGGCCATCGCCGCCGCGAAGGCAGCTCAGGAAAAGGCTGATTCTTTGCAAGGCGCGTGGGTGACCACAGATAAACTTATCGAGCAAGCGGAGAAGGCGAATGCTGATGGCGATAAGGAGAAAGCGCTGAAACTGGCACAAAACGCCCAGAAAGAAGCGGAGCTCGCCTACGCTCAGGCTGATCACGAAAGCAAGCACTGGTCACCACCGCCGTACCTGCTGCCAAAATAGGATCAAATGGGGTCGGTGACAAATGATAACGATTACGATTTGTCACCGACCCCCTTTTTGCCTTGTTGTTAAATCCGAGGAAACAGACCATGAAGATAAAATT
>Ga0209536_100011516_pt1 | contig 12943 bp, 11 predicted proteins | sample DeeMarSeWOR28_12_FD_187461 | JGI IMG/M metagenome (GOLD analysis project Ga0209536, IMG submission 187461) | Marine sediment microbial communities from White Oak River estuary, North Carolina - WOR-2-8_12 (SPAdes) (version 2) | ecosystem: Environmental > Aquatic > Marine > Intertidal zone >...
CGGGCATTCATTATCCTGTCTGCCGGTTTTGGAGAAGAGAGTGAGGAAGGTGCCCGGTGGGAGAGGCAGATCGTTACAACCATTAATGATACTGGCGGATGCCTGATTGGTCCGAATTGCATAGGATTTATGAATCAACATTATTACGGGATATTTACAACCCCATTACCTGAAACCGATCCGCAAGGAGTGGATTTTGTTTCCGGTTCGGGTGCAACAGCCGTTTTTATAATGGAATCCGTGATTCCAAAGGGACTCAAGTTTTCAAGCGTGTATTCTGTTGGTAACAGCGCTCAGCTGGGTGTGGAAGATGTAGTGCGCTTTCTGGATGAAACATATGATCCAAAGAGCAGTTCAAGGATCAAGTTGTTATATCTGGAGAGTGTCAATAAACCGAAAATGTTGCTCAAGCATGCCACGTCACTTGTACGGAAAGGATGTAAGATCGCTGCCATAAAAGCCGGTAGTTCAGAAGCTGGCAGTCGCGCAGCCACATCACATACAGGGGCCATGGCTTCTTCAGATAGTGCTGTGGATGCATTGTTCAGAAAATCAGGCATCATCCGGTGCTATAGCAGGGAAGAGCTGGCTGCGGTGGGTTCCATATTCCATTATCCCATGCCTCAAGGCAACCGCTTGGCCATCATCACCCATGCTGGAGGTCCTGCGGTGATGTTAACCGATGTGCTTTCAGACGGTGGAATGGAGGTGCCACACCTGGAAGGACCGGCTGCGAATGCATTGTTAAATAAGTTGTATCCGGGATCCTCTGTAGCCAATCCCATTGATTTCCTGGCAACCGGAACCGCAGAACAACTGGGCGCTATCATCGATGCATGTGAACACGATTTTGACCAGATAGATGGTATGATAGTAATTTTTGGCAGCTCTGGTTTATTCCCGACCAATCCGGTGTATGATGTTCTGCATTCAAAAATGAATGCCAGTAAGAAACCTATTTACCCGGTATTGCCCTCAGTCATAAACGCCCATGAAGCCATACAGGAATTTATTTCCAAGAAACGGGTCTATTTTCCCGATGAGGTCATATTTGGCCGGGCTTTATGTAAAGTGCTCCAACAAACGAAAACGAAGACAAGGATCACATCCGGCGATGAGATTTCAGTTCATCATGCCGCTATCAGACGCATAATTGAAGCGTCAAATGTGGGTTATCTGTCACCGGACAAAACGGCCGGAATACTGGATGCTGCCGGTATTCCCAGAGTGCCGGAAGAATCTGCGGATACGGTGGATAAGGCATTGACCGCAGCCAAATCCATGGGTTTCCCCCTGGCCATGAAAAGTGTGGGCCCCATTCATAAATCAGATGTGGGAGGATTGAAATTAAATGTGGATACTCTGGTGGGTGTAGAAAATGAATTTCAGAGGCTGATGGCCATACCGCAAACAACAGCCGTACTGATTCAGCCAATGATGAGTGGTCTGGAGCTTTTCGCGGGGGTTAAAAAGGAAGGCCCCTTTGGACATATTCTCATGTGCGGACTGGGTGGGATTTTTGTTGAGACCATTAAAGATGTTGCCATCGAACTCAGTCCCATTCAAAAAACGGACGCTCTGGAAATGATAAAAAGTCTGAAAGGACATGCTCTGTTGCATGGTGTCCGAAACCAGGAACCAGTCGACGAAAGTCTTTTTGCAGAAATATTGGTACGTCTTTCCATGTTGGTTGAAGTGGCTCCGGAGATCTGTGAAATGGATCTGAACCCCCTCATCGGAAATAGAACTGATATATGTGCCGTGGATGTCCGTATCCGCATCGAGAAATAGAAAATGATACTGAACCATTTCATGCCAACCAATGCATATTAGTTCGATACCGGAATTTTGGATATGTTGTGAAACAATGTATAACCGCTAAAATAATCCTATATTTGTAGAACATCGCAAACAGACCAGTAATTAATATTCGAAAATATTGAAAATGAATAAGATAGGACTTTTTTACGGACCCGTTAAGGGATCGGTTGAGAATGTGGCTTTTAAGATTGTCAAGATGGTCGGCGCAGATAAAATTGACCTTTTGCCTGTGCAGTCATCCAGTGCAAAAGACCTCGAAGCATATGATAATATTATATTCGGGATTTCCACCCTTGGGCGACATACCTGGTCGAGTGAAATGCCCAGCTCCGATTGGGACAATTTTTTGCCCGAATTGGATAAAATAAATTACGATAACAAAACCATCGCCATGTACGGTCTGGGTGACCATGTGACCTATGCCCTGCATTTTGTTGATGCTCTGGGAGTGCTGGGTGAAAAGCTGATGGAGCATAATGCCAGGATCATTGGCCAGTGCCCGACCGACGACTATGAGTTTGGAGATTCAGAGGCCATCATTGATGGCACTTTTATCGGTTTGCCCCTGGACGAAGATTTTGAATCTGAGAAAACCGATATCCGGCTAAAGAACTGGTTGGATCTTATTTTGCCTGAAATGGTTTAACATATTAAACATGAAGGCGACCAAGAGAGGGTCGCCTTTTTTATTCGATTGATCAATAAATGATTGCACAAGATGTTTGAGACACCCATAAATGCCGAGGTAGTTCGGGATGAGATCCAGAAAAGTGGACTGGAAAAAATTGGCAGTGGCAGCATCAGGGAAATTGTGAAACTGGTAAATGCCATAGAGGACAGAACCGGTAATGAATTTATACGAATGGAGATGGGGGTACCCGGCCTGAAGCCCGCCGATGTGGGGACACAGGCTGAAATTGAAGCCCTGAAACGGGGTGTGGCGTCCAAATATCCAATGATAGAGGGTGTGAAGGAATTGAAGCAGGAAATGGCACGTTTCATAAAATTGTTTCTGAATGTCGAGGTGAATCCCATGGGATGCGTGCCTACGGTGGGCTCTATGATGGGTTCAATAGCATCCTTTATGGTGGCCAACCGGAATGATCATACCAAGGAAGGTACACTCTTTATTGACCCGGGATTCCCGGTTCAAAAAGCGCAGGCTAAGGTTCTTGGACACGACTTCTGCACCTTCGATATATATAACTTCAGGGGTCAGAAGTTGCGTGCAAAACTTCTTGAATACCTGGATACTGGTCGGGTTTCCAGCATCCTCTATTCCAACCCCAATAATCCTTCCTGGATCTGCTTTACCGAAGAGGAATTGCAAATTATTGGCGAATTGGCCAATGCCTATGATGTAATCGTGATTGAAGACCTGGCCTATTTTGGAATGGATTTCAGAAAGGATTTTTCCCAACCGGGGAAACCACCTTATCAGCCTTCAGTGGCACATTATACCGACCATTACATTTTGTTAATATCCAGCTCAAAAGCATTCAGCTATGCCGGTCAGCGTGTGGGTATGATCGTCATTTCTGATCTCCTCTTTAACCGTAAATACCCCGACCTGAAACGGTATTATACTTCCGACGGATTTGGTTATTCAATGATATATGGCGCATTGTATGCATTGTCGGCCGGTGTGTGCCACTCGGCCCAATATGGATTGGCCGGGATACTGAAAGCTGTAAATGATGGTACCTATAACTACATTGAAGATGTGAAAGAATATGGTGCCAAGGCAAAGCTCATGAAGGAGATTTTCCTGACGCATGGATTTCAGATTGTTTATGACCGGGATATCGATCAACCCATTGCGGATGGATTTTATTTTACGCTCTCATATCCCGGATATTCGGGTGTGGATTTATTGGAAGAACTGCTTTATTACGGGATCAGTGCTATTTCGCTGGATATTACTGGAAGCGATCGTCACGAAGGGATCCGGGCCTGTGTCTCACAGGTACGGAGAGATCAGTTTGAGGATTTGGAATTCCGTGTAAAGGAATTTGCAAAACATCATCCGGTATGATCCTTACATTGGTATGATGTCTGGCCAGAAGGCTTAAATGACGAATATCATAAAGCAAAAAAATTGAAATAATTACATTTGATAAGAACCTAAAAAATGTTCATATGGGAAAGATTAAAGGGACCATTGTAGTAGATATTGAGAAATGCAAAGGCTGTGAGGTATGTGTCAGTGCCTGCCCCACCGACGTGATCGAAATGAGCCAGGATGTCAATGGTAAAGGGTATTTTTATGCGTACATGAAAGATCCGGAAGCGTGCACAGGGTGTGCCAATTGCGGTATTGTCTGTCCGGATGGAGTCATCACCGTATACCGAAAAAAAATGGTTGAACAGGCCAGTTAAAGTACCATTATTATAACCAATAATTGAATAATTTATAGAATTTCTTGGGATGGAAGAATACATGTTAATGAAAGGGAATGAAGCCATTGCTGAAGCCGCTATCAGGGCCGGAACAGATGGTTATTTTGGATACCCCATAACACCCCAGAGCGAGGTCATGGAATACCTGACCCTGGCCAAACCTCATGAGCGTACTGGCATGGTTGTATTGCAAGCTGAAAGTGAGGTGGCTTCAATTAATATGCTGTATGGTGGTGCCGCTGCCGGGAAAAAAGTGATGACCTCATCCTCATCGCCAGGTATCAGCCTGATGCAGGAAGGCATCTCTTATATTGCAGGGGCCGAATTACCCTGCCTGGTCGTAAATGTGGTGCGGGGTGGCCCCGGATTGGGTACCATCCAGCCCTCCCAGTCTGATTATTTCCAGGCAACAAAAGGAGGTGGCCATGGCGATTACCGGCTCATCACATTGGCACCATCTTCTGTTCAGGAAATGGCCGATTTTGTAGAAGATGCCTTTGACCTGGCTTTCAAATACAGAAATCCGGTCATGATCCTCACAGACGGTGCCATTGGTCAAATGATGGAAAAGGTCAAATTTAAGCCCCAGAAAAATCGTGATGATACTGCTCCGGATTGGGCCACTGTGGGCAAACCAGCAGACCGAAAGCCGAACATCATAACCTCACTCGATCTGGATCCGGCCCGTCATGAACGACACAATATCAAACTTCAGAAGAAATACAGGGTGATTGAGCAAAACGAAATACGGTTTGAAACGATTGATTGTGAGGATGCAGAGTACTTATTTGTGGCTTATGGCACCAGCTCACGCATTTGCCTGAAATCCATGCAACTGGCACGTCAGGAAGGCATCAAAGTGGGCCTCCTCAGGCCAATAACATTGTGGCCGTTCCCGTATGAAACGGTACAATCTTATACACAACAGGTGAAGGGGATGCTCTCCGTAGAAATGAGCTCAGGTCAAATGGTTGAGGATGTGAAACTGGCCGTGTCCGGGCAGGTTAAGGTCGACCATTATGGCCGAATGGGGGGCATTATTCCAACACCTGAGGAAATCGTGTCAGCATTAAAAGAAAAAATTATTGGAGGATAAAATATGAGCGATACCATAGCGAATAAGAACCTGGCAGTTGCAGATAACCTGGTATATAAGAAAACCAGTGTCATGAACGATACGGTGCTCCACTATTGCCCGGGATGCGGACACGGAACGGTGCACCGCATCATTGCGGAGGTCATTGAGGAGATGGACATCCAATCTGAAGTGATTGGGATTGCACCGGTTGGATGCAGTGTTCTAATGTATAATTATATGGAACTGGATATGCAGGAAGCTGCCCATGGCAGGGCACCCGCACTGGCCACAGGAGTAAAACGCCTGATGCCGCAAAAGTTTGTTTTTACATACCAGGGCGATGGAGACCTGGCAGCAATAGGAACGGCAGAAACAATACATGCATGTAACCGGGGCGAAAATATTACCATGATTTTTATTAATAATGGGATCTATGGGATGACCGGTGGGCAAATGGCCCCAACCACCCTGGAGGGAATGAAATCCTCAACCACGCCATATGGACGTGATATCCAAATGATGGGGAATCCCCTGAAGATTACCGAACTGGTGGCACAGCTGCCTGGCACATATTACGTAACAAGGCAGGCCGTACATACACCGGCCAATGTCAGAAAATGTAAAAAAGCCATTCGAAACGCTTTTGAAAATCAGAAACTCAACAAAGGCACTTCATTTGTCGAAGTGGTATCCAACTGTAATTCGGGTTGGAAAATGACCCCGGTTCAGGCCAACAAATGGATGGTGGAGAATATGTTCCCATTTTATCCACTGGGCGATATCAAAGTGCCGGAACAGGATCAATAAGGAAAATACCGTGAACCGCTATCAGTTCTTTTTAATACGGGAGATCAGCGTGATTTTAAAGGTGAGCCATTACTAAATTTCAAAAATTTCAAAAAACTACCATGACTGAAGAAATCATCATTGCCGGATTTGGTGGACAGGGCGTCCTTTCAATGGGAAAAATATTATGCTATTCAGGAGTGATGGAAGACCAGGAAGTAAGCTGGATGCCATCGTACGGACCCGAAATGCGGGGTGGAACAGCCAATGTTACAGTTATATTGAGTGACGACCGCATCAGCTCACCCATACTCACGGCATATGACTCTGCCATAATTTTGAACCAACAATCAATGGACAAATTTGAACCGCTGGTGAAGCCTGGTGGCGTACTCATTTATGATGGCAATGGGATTACACGCCATCCCGAGCGTAAAGATATCAATATTTTCAGGGCCGATGCGGCCTCTGAAGCGGCCCAGATGGAATCGGCCAAGACATTCAATATGATCATGCTGGGAGCCTACCTTAAAGTAAAACCACTTGTTAAACTCGAAAATGTAATCAAAGGATTAAAAAAATCACTGCCGGCCCGGTATCACCATCTGATCCCTCTCAATGAGAAAGCGCTGACGCGGGGCTTTGAAATCGTGCAGGAGATCCAGGTATTGAATTGACAACCCAGAAGTGGGTACACACCCGGGATGGGACCGATCAGAAGGTTTTTTTATATCCAACAACTCATCCTCAATTTCTAAATACATGGATTGAACATTCCATCCTTCCAGGTGGACCCGTGTATTTCGTAGAAGTGAATCACCATGACACTCGATTCTGATGGTTTTTTGATGGCCCGGTTCAAGACTGACATAATTGTCGGAATAGAAGGTGGGCAGGATTCGCTTCCCGGATGTTCGATCAACCAATGATACGCGAATAAAAAATGCCAGCGGATTTCCGGCTTCATTCCCCAGCGTAACATCAATCCATCCATCTTCTCCTGTGTGGGCAGAGGCTTTAATATCTGATTGGGGTAATGCCTTTAAAATCGGATAGTTACCGGTAGAATCCGGCAGCCAGTAAAGATTTTCACTGAGTAGTTCCTGCGACTCATTCAGGAGTTTCATGGATAAAAACAGGCCATCTTTTGCGCGGGCTGTTTTTATGGCCCGGTCGATCCCCTGGCACATTTTTATCATGGAAGGTTCCAGATCGACCAGTTGCTGGTAATGATGGATGCTGTTGCCAGAAGCATCATACGATTGTACCAGCGCCATGAGATTTTTAAACGGCTTGAAAGTATGGTTGGCGATCATGATCATTGACTCCACCGGATTGAACATAATGTGTACCGGTTCGCTGCCATGATGCAATCCGTATAATCCGGCATTCGGATCAAGGTACCAATCATACATCTGCCCACGCATGGCGGTCCAGGGATTTTGGGTTTTCCAGATTATAAAACCGGTATACCATTCCCACATGTGGGAAGTGAATCCTTCCACCAGAGCCCGGTATTGATCATAGTTGATCAGTTGTGCAATTTGGGTATACTCCCTGACTGTAGCAGGATTTCCATACTTTTCAATAAAATGTCCATAACCCAGATATTTATGATAGCGCCAGTTTGGCTCCACGGAACCCCAGCGGCCTGGTGTTTCACCGGTCCGGGGTATGTATTGGCCCGGTATGATCATGCTGGAATCCGGAATGAACCGTTCCAATGATTCATAATCGCTTAAACCAACAGATCCAACCTCAGAATTAAACGGGAAAGAACGTTTTTCCCAGAAGACATCATGTGGTTGAATGGAATAGGGCCCATCACCATTCCCTCCAATAAAGTTATACGACATATCATCCGATGTTGAACTTTCAACAAACCACCGCGTACCGTCCAGCGAATCCAGTAGGGTATGAAGTTCGGTAAGAATGTCTGCGGGAGGTGCAATTTCATTGCCCCCACAATAGATGGCCAGTGAAGGGTGATTGCGTAGCATTTTGACCTGATCGGCAATCGACCGGATGAAGAGATCATGATCGTCAGGATACTGGCGTCTCGTCCATTGGTCTTCTTTTTTGCGCCGGTCATTCCAGCGCCCATTGCAATCGCCTGACATGGAAAAATCCTGCATCACCATTATACCATGGCGGTCACATGCTTCATAGAATTCTGGTCGTTCCATTATAGCGCCACCCCAGATCCGGATGAGGTTGAGGTTCATATCACGGTGAAAGCGAACCTCAGCATCATACCGTTCCCTCGAAAATCTGAGCATGGCATCAGAGATGATCCAGTTACCACCTTTGATAAATATTTTCTGGCCATTCACCATGACCTGTCGGCTACGTGTCAGTGGATTCCAGGATGTCGATATGTCACGAATCCCAAAATAAGTGATTTCCTCGTCTGACAGGTTCGTGCCTTTACTCAGGAAAGACATCCGCATGGTGTACAAATGCTGAGATCCGTATCCATTTGGCCACCAAAGCTGGGGGTCTTTTAATTCCAGGTCTGGAAAATGAAACAGTTTTGTTGTGTGTCCTGGCACCTCGACGTTCATTTCGAGCATGTTCCCATCAAAACGGTATCGTAATGTGCCGGTAATGATTTGAGATGTTGGGTTTTCCAACTCGGCAGAGACACGAATGGTGACAGGTTCCTGTGAGTGGTTTCCTGGATTACGGGTTCCCGGCACAATGGTTACGATATGAGAATTTTTAATATTTACCGGCCCGGTTCGTTCAATACCCACCTGGTCCCATATACCAGTATTGCGATCACGTACCGGCTGTATCCAATCCCATCCGGCCACATACTGATGGGTGACATTTCTGGCGATGACACCATCACCACCCTGACCGCCGTTTGGATTTCCAGGAGGGTCCGGTGGAAATACGATGACCGCCAACCGGTTGTTCGCATTTTTATTTACCAGGGGTGTTATGTTATATGTCTGCCGCAGGAACATCCCGCTGTGAATGTTCTCATTGATCCTGCTACCGTTCAGGTATATGTTGACACTGTAATTCACACCTCTGAAATGAAGCCATATTTCATCGTCGGGCTCTGTATTTTCCAGGTTAAAATCATTCACAAACCAGTACGTGTAATACGAACTTCCGGTATCGTAGATGTCCGGAATCAATTCATTGTTCAAACCATAATATGGGTCGGGAACCAAGCCATTATTCAGGAGGGTGGTCAGTATGGTTCCGGGAACGGTGGCCGGCATCCAGTCGCCAATTGGAAAGTCCAAACGGGATATTTCTTCACCTCCACCGGGAACTTCCAGAACATTCCGGCAGGCCCATCCATTTTTCAGCTCGACAAACGTTTGGCCAAAAATGGTATTTCCGTGCACTAATAAATACAGGAAAACCATCAATGCACGGGTCTTTATCCTAATAGTTACCGGGGAGTTGGTTCTCGTAACGAGGGGTGTGCTGGCAGTATAAACAAAAGCAGATCGCATGACGTTGTGGTGTTGCTGTATTCGGGATGAAGACAATGGGCTCATGTTTTTCCTTCTAAACGGTTAGGATTGGGATATATCCGGGTTTCAATTCGATATACCAGGGCCATGTCATTGACCAGCTCATCGGGGGGCTCAATGATCAGACCATTTTCACTCTTCTTGCAGACCACCAGGCGGTCCGAACCTGTAATTTGGACATTCTGTATCCGTCCTTCAGGAAGATCACTGGCACATGTTTTCAATTCAATGGATTGGCCTGGTTCCGGGATTCCTGGTAGGATGGCATAAATGGTATCTCCTTTTCTTGAATGACGAATATCCCGGGACGAATATTGAAGATTGAGAAATTCTTCATAAAGAATCAGACTGGAATCTTCGGGTTCTTCATTGTGTTTCTTAAGCGAGTAACAATCGGCAATATTGGGCCCCACGATGGGTGGTGCTTCGTTTTCAGTTCCGGTTTTTGCCCTGCGTGCACTGACCAAAATGGACAGAACTACAAAAAAAAGAAAGATTCGGCCAGTCATGCTTTCTGATATTTTTGATTGGGTCGGAATTCAGTGTTTCTCATAGAAGTGCATCTCCTTAATGTATTCATATACACGCGGTGAAAGGAGGTGATTCATATCCTTTTTTTCCCGGATTGATTTGCGTATAAAGGCCGATGATATTTCCATCATGGGTGCTTCTGTCAGGTGTATTTTCCTGGCCAAACGTGAGAGTTCTTTTAACTGGGAAGGCGTGGAGAGGTAGCCGGGCCTGGGGTATACATATAACTGGTAATTTTGAATCACTTCCAGGTAGTTTTTCCATTTCTTTATAGTTTCCAGGTTGTCGGAACCCATAATGAGTGAAAAGGATTTGTCCGGGTAGCGGTCTTCAAGGTATGCCAGAGTATCGATGGTATAAGATGGGCGGGGTAATTTAAACTCAATATCAGAAGCCCTGAAACGACCGTCATCTCCAATGGCCAGACGCACCATTTCCAACCTGTGATGGTCGGCCAGGAGAGTGGATTTCTCTTTGAGTGGATTATGTGGACTGACCACAAACCAAATTTGGTCTATGCCGGTGAATTCTACCATGTAATTGGCGATTGCCAGGTGTCCCACATGTATGGGATTAAAAGAACCAAAATATAAACCAATTTCCATGTGTCAGATTTTGCTTAAATAACCACGCACTGCCAACTCAACTTCCATCAGGGCCGTGGGCAGGTGGTTATTGATGATTTGAAGGTCGAATTGAGGGGCATATGCCAGTTCTTTTTTCGCTTTCATGATCCGTGTTTGGATGCTGTCTGATGATTCTGTGGATCGGTTGGTGAGTCGGTGTTCCAAAACTTCAAAAGAAGGAGGCATGATAAACAGGGCCAGGGTCTGATCGGGGTATTTTTTTTTAATGTTCAATCCTCCAATGACGTCAACGTCAAAAATGACCGACCGGTTATTCTTCCAGATGCGCTCAACCTCTGATTTTAAGGTGCCATAATAATGATCCTGATATACTTCTTCCCATTCAATGAAGGCATCTTCAGAGATTTTTCTTTTGAATTCTTCAATACTCAGAAAAAAATAGTCACGGCCATCCACCTCGTTTTTCCGACGGTGTCTGCTGCACGCCGACACCGAGAATTCAAGGCCCAGGTCTTCGATACTCAATAAATGCCTCACGATGGTCGTTTTCCCGGCCCCTGATGGCGCGGAAACCACAATCATTTTACCACTGTTGTTTTTTGGCGGCATGGGATGTTACATATTAATAACCTACAGAATATTGAGCATTTGTTCCCGGACCTTTTCCAGCTCATCTTTCATTTCAACAACAATTCGCTGAATATCGGAGTCATTGGCTTTTGATCCGATGGTATTGATTTCACGGCCCATTTCCTGCACTATAAAACCTAATTTTTTTCCTGCTGGCTCTTCTGATTCAAGGGTTTCTTTGAAATATCGGATGTGGTTTTGAAGCCGGACCCGTTCTTCGGTGATATCCAACTTCTCAAGGTAATATATCAATTCCTGTTCAAGTCGGTTTGAATCCACTTCCTGTTCCAGTTCTGCAAGCCTTTCTTTCAGACGGTTGCGCACATTAATAATGCGCTGATTCTCATATGGATCCATCGTATTAAGCAACCTGTCGATCTGACTCACCCGATGGTTAATGTCCGTTTCCATCGATTTCCCTTCCTGGTGCCTGAAGGAATCCACATCGTTCAACACAGTAGTGAGGAGCGCTTTTATTTTCATCCATTCCTCTTCCTGTAGTTCGCGCCTCTCAGACCGGAGGACATCCGGAAATCTGGAAATAACAGCTAGCAGTGTATCATCACTTGGGTTTCCAATGGTTTGCTCAAGGGCGTCTAGTTGGGTCCTGTAACGGTTTATCACTTCTTTATTCAATGTTGGAATGGCGGGATCTTCTAAATTTTCGTAATAAATTGAAAGGTCTATCTTTCCACGTTTAAGCGCCTGGCCCACCATGGCTCTGACTTCAGCTTCCTTTTCCCTGAGTATACCGGAGGTTTTAAAATTCAGGTCGAATTGTTTTGAATTTAGACTGCGAAGCTCAATGTGGATCTTATGTTTTTCATCCTCAATATTCGCTTTGCCGAAACCTGTCATGGATAGGATCATGGATATTTTATTTTTGTAGGTTACGCATGGCAGCATGTCATTGATTCAGACAAAATAGTAAGAATCACCGTAATTATCAAGTTCTTCTCTGAGCTGACTGCTGTTGAATTCTCCAATTTATATTAGACCACCACTTTCTTTTTGTAACGCCCGGTCAGGTAATAAAAATAGGATAATATCATCCCTGTGACCATACCCAGGGGCACGGCCCACCAGATGCCCACTTCACCAAATTTTCTGGAAAGCAGGTACGCGGCCGGGATACGGATAACCCATAGTGAGAATAAAGTAATGAACATGGGTATCAGTGTGTCTCCAGCACCTCGCATTACACCATTGATGGCAAACATGATGGAAAATACGACATAGAAAATACTGACAATGGTTAAATACTGATAACCAATATTGATCACCTGCACATCTTTAGTAAATAGTCCCATCAAATATTTACCTGCCAGCAGCATGACTGCTGTTACGGCCAGGGAAAAAGTCACCGACATTAAAATGGTAGACACCAATCCCGATTTTACCCGGTATTGCTTGTTCGCTCCAAGATTCTGGCCCACAAAAGTGGCCAGCGCTCCGGAAAATATCATGGCCGGCATGACGGCCAGCGAATCCAAACGGATGGCCACGGAATACCCGGCAATAACATCGGTGCCAAATGTGTTCACGATGCCCATGATGGCCAGCATCCCCAACGATACAAAGGTGTGCTGAAGACCGGTTGGTATACCAATATT